>ERZ1023970.497-NODE-497-length-11990-cov-8.229493_pt1 | contig 11990 bp, 10 predicted proteins | sample MGYA00380430_ERZ1023970 | MGnify/ENA primary metagenome ERZ1023970 (study PRJEB33179, sample SAMN07449052) | human gut metagenome | biome: Human-gut; feature: Human associated habitat; material: Faeces | host: Homo sapiens | place: India:Kasaragod | collected... | reverse complement strand
TGATATCCCCGACGAAGCCGATGTCCCGATGCCCCTGCTCAATCAGCCAGTAGGTCAACTGCGCCGCGCCGAAAGCGTTGTCGCTGACAATGGCATCAGTGGTGACAAAGGGGTCGTGGAAGTCCAGACAGATGACGGGCATTTCCTGCCGCGTCAGCAGCTGCATATACGGGGAGGTCAGCTGCCCCAGACAGATGAGCGCATCGACGTGGCGCGAACGCAGGAGATTCGGCAGGGTCAGCGCGGTCTGCATGTCATGCGTGACCAGCTCCATGATGCCGAAATGCCCTGCGTCGGTCAGCGCCTGCACGAGCTGCTTGTAGAAAGTTGCATAAAAGGACACGACGGAGAAAAAATTCTCCGGAATGAGGATGCCGACATCCAAACCGGATGAGGGCGTGGTTTGCGGCGCGTTGGGGTTGACATAGCCGAGTTCGGATGCGCGGCGGATGATTTTCTGCCGCATTTCCTCACTCACGCCGGATTTTCCCGCGAGCGCCTTCGACACGGTGACGGCGCTGACCCCCAGCTGCCGCCCAATGTCACGCATGGTGATACCGCTCATGGTGAAATAAAACCTCCAGATTTGTGGATGTTTGCGAGGGCAAAGTCGCTTTTTGATGGCTCTTGTTTTCTTTTAGACTTCTGGAGTATGTTGCAGAGGCGAACCCCTGCATAAACACGCGAAAACTGCATGAAGGCGTCACCAACGCAATCGCGCGAAAGGGTCAAGGGAGGGGACTTCGTCCCGTTTCATTCTCCCTTGCGGAGTAAAGAGGCAGAGCCGCTGGTCACGCCAGATGCTCCATCACCCGCAGGCACATGCGGCTGTTGTGGTACGGACACTTCCACTCTTCCACAATCGGCTTGTCCGTCGGGACGCCTGATTCGGTCAGCGACCAGAACCACTCGCTGTTCGGACGCGGGTCAACGAAGGCGCGGCGGATGTAGGCAAACTGCGCTTCCGCCTGCCTCAGCCAAGTGGATGCGCCCGTCAGCTCGTAGGCATTCAGGAAGCCCAGCACCGTCTCCGCCTGTACCCACCAGACACGCGTGTGGTCAACTTTGCCCTCGACGACTTCGTTTTCCAAGCCGTGGTCGGTGAATGCGCGTTCGCGGACAGCTTCCGCCAGCGTCAGGCACATGTGCAGATACGGCGCGCGGTTTGATTCGGGCAGCAGCGTCTCTGCCGCGTCCCAAATCAGCCACGAGGCCTCAATGTCGTGCCCGAAGGACTGCATGTCCAGCAAAGAGCGGTAGCTGCGGTCGTAGAAGACCTCCAAGCGGCGCTTGCCCGGATTGTACATCACGTTCAGGAAACGCTCTAAGGAGACTTCTCCGGCGCGGCGCACAGCTTCGTCCGGCATGGCGCGGTATAATTCCGCATAGCCCTCCAAAACGTGCAGCAGCGTGTTCATCGTGCGGGACGCCGTCTCGTGGCGCTCCATCAGCTTCGGGTTGTCAGACAGCTTCTCGTTGCCGACGGGGGTGAAATCCGGCTCGTAGGCCTCGCCGTAGCCGCCCGCGTCGCTGCATTTCGTCTCAATCAGGCGGAAAAGCGCCATCGCCTTTTCGCGCGCGGGGATGTAATCCGGGTCGCTTTCGCCGATGGCGCGCATGTACGCCGCCAAGCCGTAAATCGCGAACGCCTGACAATAGGTGTGCTTTGTCTTGTCCAGCGGCTCACCGTCCGCCGTCACCGACCAGTACACGCCGCCGCGCTCGGTATCCTCAAAATGCGGCAGGAATGCGAACGCATGGCGCGCATAGCGCAGCAGGGATTTATCGCCCGTCACGCGCGCCGCCGTCGAGAACGTCCACAGAATGCGGCTGTTGAGGATGCAGCCCTTGTGTGCCCCGCGCTCCACGGACAGGTCATGATTCACATAGCCGAACCAGCCGCCGCGCTCCCAGTCGGTCAGGTTCTCCCAGAAAGGCAGAATGGTCGTAAGCAGATGGTGCGAACAATCCTGACGAAACATGAAGCATTCCTCTCTTCCTGTTAGCTTAACAGTTAGGCATATGGGTATTATAACCCGGAAAAATGCCCTTGTCAAGCGGCAAAAGAAGAAAAAAGCTGATAAATATGGCGAAATTTTCACCAAAAGGAACAATGAAAGGAAACGACGTAAGGCTAACATGTAAACTAATCAGCCGGCAGGAAAAAAAGCCGTGCAGGGGCTTGCTTTCACGACGGAAATGTGGCACAATATAAAGTAGCATTGTGTGTAAACATGGTGCTGCTTTTGCAATTTGAAATTTGAAACTGGGAAAGAAATAGTGGAGGAAATCAATCAATGGCGGAAACACAGAAAATCGTCATTCTGAATTTCGGCGGACAGTACACGCAGCTGATTGCGCGGCGCGTGCGCGAATGCCATGTGTATTCCTGCGTCCTGCCCTATGACGCGAGCCTGGAGACGATTCGCGCGCAAAACCCCGTGGGCGTGATTCTCTCCGGCGGCCCGGCGAGCGTGCTGGAACAGGATGCCCCCCGCTGCGACGAGGGCGTGTATCAGCTGGGCGTGCCGGTGCTGGGCATCTGCTACGGAATGCAGCTGACGGCGTATTTGCTGGGCGGCACGGTGGAAAAGGCGGCACAGCGCGAGTATGGCCGAATCACCGTGACGATGGACGATAAGACGAGCCTGCTCTCCGGCATGTCGGATGCTTCCTCCTGCTGGCTGAGCCATACCTATCAGGTGCAGAAGTGCCCGGCTGGTTTCCACCCGATTGCGCACAGCACGAACTGCCCCGTTGCGGCGATGGCGAACGACGACCGGCGCATCTACGGCGTGCAGTTCCATCCGGAAGTGACCCACTCCGACGAGGGACGCGCGGTCATCGAAAACTTCCTGAATATCTGCGGCTGCGTGGGCGACTGGTCGATGGAAACCTACGCGCAGACGGCGATTGCCAACATCCGCGAAATCGTGGGCGACAAGGGCACTGTGCTGCTGGGACTTTCCGGCGGCGTGGACTCCTCCGTCGCGGCGGCGCTGATTTATAAGGCCATCGGCGACCGCCTGACCTGCGTCTACGTTGACCACGGCTTCATGCGCAAGGGCGAAACCGAGCAGGTGGTGAATGTGTTCACGCACACTTTCCCCGTGCGTCTGGTTGCGTCCGACGCCAGCAAAATCTTCTATGAGGACTTGAAGGGCGTTTCCGACCCCGAAACGAAGCGCAAGATTATCGGCCGTGACTTCCTGAAAGTATTCAAGGCGGAATCCGAAAAGCTCGGCAAGCTGGACTACTTCGCGCAGGGCACGATTTACCCGGACGTTATCGAGAGTGGTCAGGCGACGGGCGCGGCGGTCATCAAGAGCCACCACAACGTCGGCGGTCTGCCCAAGGAACTCGGCTTCACACAGCTGATTGAGCCGCTGCGGATGCTGTTCAAGGACGAAGTGCGCGCGCTGGGCGAAACGCTGGGTCTCCCGCACGATCTTGTCTGGCGTCAGCCGTTCCCCGGCCCCGGTCTGGCGATTCGTGTCATCGGCGACCTGACCCCGGAAAAGGTGGAGATTGTCCGCGAGAGCGACGCGGTGCTGCGCGAGGAAATCGCCAAGGCCGGTCTGGACGCCGATATCCACCAGTATTTCACCGTCCTGACGGGCATCCGCTCCGTGGGCGTCATGGGCGACGAGCGGACATACGACTACACCGTCGCCATCCGCGCGGTCACGACGGACGACTTCATGACCGCCGACTGGGCGCGCATCCCGTACGACGTCGTGCGCACGATTTCCGCAAGGATTGTGAACGAAGTGCCGCATGTGAACCGCGTCGTGCTGGACGTGACGACCAAGCCGCCGGCGAGTATTGAGTGGGAATGACCGCTGTAAAGGCGAAAACCCTTGCAGCGCAAGCGTATTTGCCCAGTCCAAACCGCCTCTGATAACAAAATGATAACCATCTCCGAAGCTGTCTTTACAGAAAACTGCGCTGGTGGCTTTGGGGTAAAGGCGAGAAAAACACCTCCCGGTTATCACTCTCTGTGAAAATAGCCTGTTCAAAAGCCCTTCGCTGTGGAGGAAATCTTCCACAAGCGGAGGGCTTTCTTCATGTCCATTCTTTCAGGCTTTCGGCTTTGGCTTCCGGCCGCGTTTGCGCGTGGCGGGTACTTCGGGCGGGACTGCGGCATGGATGCGCATGTCGTCGAAATCGGGGTAATGATACCGCCAGCGGTCGTACGCCTCTTTGGTGATCTCACCGGCAGCCAGCCTGGCAGATTGTTCCTGCCAGGCACGAAGACGCTGCTCCAAATCGGCCGCATGGATGCCGCCGTCAAAAATCTCAGCACGCAGACAGATCAAACCATCCGTGTTGGTGATACGGAGAAGCTTTCGGTCTTCCAAAGCAAAAAGCGTGTGCATCAGTCCATCCATGGTGTCGATATCCGGCACAGCGATCGCTTTGGGAGAAACGTCCAGTGCTTCCGCCAGCTGCCCGGTCAGCTCTGCCTTGGGCGTTCGATCCTCGGATTCATACTGAGCAAGTCTCACATCAGCCGAGCTCTCTGGAAACCCCAGAAGAAGACCCAAATACTTTTGTGTCATCCCCCGTAAAGTGCGAAAGAAACGGATACGTTCGCCGGTTGCCATCAAATCACCTCTTGAACAGGATAATTTATCATAGCAAATCCGTTTAAGATCGTCAAGATGGTAATTTAACAAAAAAGTTTGGAATACTCCTTGAAAGCCTATTGACACAAGCGATAATGTTTAATATAATCGTATCGAAGTTAAGCGTTATTGCTTAATTTACAAAAGGAGGAACACGTGAAAAACCAATTTATGAGAGCAGAAGAAGTGGCTCGGGAGCTCGAAGTGTCCAGATCCTATGCCTACAGGCTGATCAAACAACTGAATGCGGAGCTCCGTGAGAAGGGATATATGACCATCGCCGGGCGAGTGAACCGGCTGTATTTTCAGGAACGACTGTACGGTACATCAAATCAGAAGGAGTGTGAGTCACATGTCAACACACAAGGATGAGAAAAACGGTACCTGGTATGTGATGGTTCGGTATCACGACTGGAAGGGCACGAAGCGGCAGAAATGCAAGCGCGGCTTTGCCACCAGGCGAGAAGCACAGGAGTGGGAGCGTAACTTTCGGTTGCAGACCGAGGGAGATCCAGACATGACCTTTGAAGCCTTCCTGAAGCTGTACGAGAATGACATGCGACCTCGACTGAAGGAAAACACCTGGCTGAGTAAGGAACACATGATCCGGACGAAGCTCTTCCCCACCTTTGGCAAGAAGACGCTCAGCGAAATCGAAACCCGGGACATCATCGCCTGGCAGAATGAGCTGCTGGCCTACCGGGATGAAAAGAAGCAGCCCTACTCAAAGCGCTGAAAACCGCACTGGACGATGTATGGACAGAGCTGAAACGCATCAGCACCGAAGCCCAGCCCAGCGATGAACTGGTGAACGACATTACGCTAATCACAAAAATGCTGAACGACATGAAAGGAGAATGACCATGACCAGCATCTTTGAACAACTCAGCGGCACCTATACCCAAGGAAGGGACGGCATGCTTTACCCCAACCTCACTCTGGGCGACAGGAAACAGCGCCCCATCGGCAGATGGGGACGGATACACAGAGTCTATCTGGAAACAGAACATCCCGGCCTGTATGATCGGATGATCCTGAATGGTACTCTGGACAGGAATCTGGCAGATGCAGAGGAACGTGCTCAGGCCATGCTGGAGCAGTTGACCCGGCGGATGGCGTTGCAGGAAGGCATCACGGAAAACCTGAAGGCTGCCGACCAAATGGAATGGGTCCGCAGGATGAACAGCATCCGCAGCAGAGCGGAAGAAATCGTACACTCAGTTTAAAGAATCCGGCTGGTCAGCAAAATTCTATCAGGAGCATCGCGCAGAAATCGAAGCACACAAAAAAGCACAAGCTGTCTACGAGCTTCACGACGGCAAACTGCCGACGCTGAAGGAGCTGACAGCGGAATACGTTGCGCTGAAGGAGCAGCTGGATGCATACAAGCCAGATCTGGCAGAGCTCAAATCGAAGCTGACAGACCTGAAGCACATCCGATATAACTACAAAATACTTATCCGGGACATTCCGCAAACAGATCAATATCACCGCAAAGGAGATCGTATAGAACGATAACAACGCCTCCGTGCCGGAACTGGTTTTCACCGTTTGCCGGCATGGAGGCTTCTTTCATTTTGGTCGGGCGCAACAAGACACCACAACCACAGATCACAAGATCTGGTAAAATGGGCTTGGGGGCGGAGCCTCCCAACAAGCAAAGTGCAAAAGGTGCTACCTTTGCCCTGCTTGCAACCATGATAAACATGTATTTGAGATTGCTATCAGCCTTGTTTTGCTCGTTTTCTGCACAAGAAAAGCCAGAGACAGAGACATGGATGAAGATTGATCCTTGAAGCACATACCGAATTGATATCCCACAAGTAAAGAATCTTCAGCTTCCAGCATCACAGTCAATACCAAAAATTGCCGATGTCAAAATACCAGCAGGTCATTCATCGATGCTCAGCACACCCGCCATATAGCCCAGAAAACCGTCATATGCAAGCGTCCATCGATACAGTTCATCCCGTATGGGCTGCACATTCCAGTCTTTTATTCGACATTGAGGGATTTGAACGGTATCCATCTGCACCTGTTCACGACTGATCTCGTGAATACGGATGTCCTCATCCGGCGCTGCGTGAACAAGCGCCGATACAGAATGATTGTCAATCACCCGGAATGTATCCTCAACTTTGACAAAGGACAGGCTGTCTTCATCCTTGAGCAGATTCGTCTGGTGCTCACCATAACGGGCCAATTCCAATCGAATGGAGTCGGTAACTGAAGTAGGAAGAATCGGACGGTCTTTTTCAAGGAACTCTTTGGTTAACACTGTAGACGCATGTTTGATGATGGGGTGCTCCTTCAGCAGCGCATCGTCTGCGTAGTTGAGGCCGAAGGACCACATGAGCGCATTCTTTGTTTTTCCGTTCCGGTTGACTCGCCCCGATGCCTGAAGCAGCGATGACAACGATGCCGTTTCACGAAAGCCAACAGAAAACGAAAAGTCAACGCCGGCCTCCACGCACGATGTCGCGACAAGCGTCCAGTCACAGTCGGATGGATCCCGAAGCCGCTGCCGAACGCGTGCCAGCGTCCTCGCGCGATCTCTGGCGGTCAGTGCTGTGGACAGATGCTCCACCCGATTACGCCCATACAGCTGCATGATCGTCTTTGCGATCACCGTTGCGCTTTGAACCGTGTTGACGATGAGAAGTCGCTGCCCCGGAAAGGAATTGACCCATTGTGCAAGCGCTTCACTTGTCATGAGTGCGGGATTCCAGAGATACCGGATGCGGTTCTGCTCATACTGCGCCAGCGCGGAACGAAGCGCGTTGTCAACCAGATCTGGCACTCGCCGGGTTCCGGCTGCCGCAATCTGCTGAATCGTCCAGAATCTGTTGAGAGAACCCGACGCAAGAACCCAATGGCAATTCCACTCGTCAGCGAAGCAGTTGATCCATTTCCATGCAACCGGCAGAAGATGCGAAGGCAATGCGGCGTGTGCTTCATCAACAAAAATAGCACTTCCCGGCAATTCATGCAGCCGCCTGAGGGCAGATGGCCGGTTTGAGGCCAGCGTCTCAAAAAACGCTACCGCTGTTGTGACAATAACAGGGGCCTTCCACAGCGTAGAAAGGTGACGGACACTTTCTGATTCAAAATCCACCCGATGGTGAACCTCCGCAACGATTTTGTTCGGCTCTTCACCCGGAAGAACCAAACATCTGCGATAGGTTTCCACCGACTGCGAAATGATGCTTGTAAAAGGAAGCACCACAAAAATCCTGCGAAGGTGATGCTTTTTCGCCTGACTGAGCATGTATGCCATCACGGCAGTGGTCTTTCCGGACCCCACCGGACTGTCACAGGCAACGACATGGTCATTGACCTTGCTGTCTCTGCAGCATTGATACATCTGTGCCCGTAAACGGGAACGCTCATCCTCTGCCCGAAGACCGCTGATGTAGGCATTCAGCACCTGCAGTCTCTCTGCCGGACGCAGTTCATTCTGCCGCCCATCCATGGGTTCCTGCCCGTAATGTCTCGCCGTATCTCCGTGGTCGGCATCTGCCAGACAGGAAAGCGCCAGGCGCATGAATACCGAGCGGCATCCGGCTGCCGGCTGTTCGTCTGCGGTCTTCTCCCCAAAGAGATCCCGATGGATGGCTTTCAGCTCCGGCAGCTTGCTGTCTGTCGCTGCTGCGATATCGGTATCACGGAAAGCTCTGCTGCCGTGACTGCATTCTTTCGGAAAATCCGGGAGACCTCTGTGATGCGACATGACGCAGATCGCAGAGTACATTTTGTTCTCATGAAGCAAAAGCGCCGTGCCGGCATCTGTGTGGTTGATGGGCAGATGCGGCTGATTTCCGGCATGCAGGGCAGCTTGATTTTCTTCCTCAAGCTTGCCCAAATCGTGCAGCGATGCCGCATTGGTGACAGCGCTGATCAACGCCATGCCGTCTTCCTGTTTTGCCGCAAACACAGCAGCTTCCTTTGCATATCGAACAGCATCCTTATGGACATTCTGAACATGATTCAGATATGTCTGCGCAGAAAAACCATCGTGTGCGCTGTGCGCGAGATATTCTTTATCCATCAGACGTTGGCAAGATCCTGAACACTGGCAAGACGCTGCTTCAGTTCTTCGGGTAGGTCAACCACATCCTGATAGTCCTGCCAACTTGAGGAGGGGTCCTCGGCATTTCCGATCCGCTTTGGCGTCAACGCGTCGATCAGCAGATAGTCCGGGCAGCTTCCCAGCTTGTTCTTGTGCTCCATGTACCATGCGTGGCGCAGGCGCACGTCGGGGCGGATATTGGATCGGGTCAGGTCAAGCATGTAAGGGATGGCGCGCTTGAGCAATTCAATGTCCGCCGCTGTACATCCGCTCTTGGCGGCGTAATTGGGATTCACATAAAAGGGCATGCAGTAAACACCGTGCTCCACGACCCGATAGGCCAGGGGAGCCATGCCGCTTTTCTTGCCTTCCTCAACGCCCGCCTTGTTGGTATTGGTATGACGGACAATGCTGATCGGCGAGATGGACAGGCCCATGCCGAATTGAACCGCGCCGGTCTTGATATACTCCTTGTTGCCGCCATCCTCCAAAAAGGTGTTGCCAAAAATGCGGGCATCCCAATACTTTCTGACAAATGTGCTGTCCATAAAATTGGGGTTGTCATTCATTTCTTTTGTAATTGCTGCCCTGTCGCGCCCACGGGATTCCAGGATGCAATAGAGATCCGCCTGACGGATGTACGCTTCGGGCAAGCTCTGGAAAAACACGCCGTCATGATCCTCGATCAAATCACGGATTTTCCGCTTGACAGATACGGGCGAAATCTCACCCAGTCCATTCGGGCGCTGGCGAGGATCGTTTTCACGGTCAGGATCCCCATTCGGATTGGAATTGACAACCTCGAGAATCAAAAGCCCGGTTGCACGATTGAAATCCACACTCATTTTGCTCTACTCTCCTTTGCTCTGATGATTCGCATTGCTTTCATCCTGCTTCTCCTGCTTGGGGAAGGAAGCGAGGTATCCGATAAACAGCTGTGCCTTCTGGGCATCACTCCAACGCATGGGAACAGAATACTCTGTCGCAAGCTTGTTGGCGATTTGCTCAAATACCTTCAGGTACCATCCTGCCAGACCGCTGGAATCTTCATTCTTCGTGCGGTACTGCTTTGCCCATGACAGGTAAGGCGCCATTCTCACGGAAAGCTGGGACAGCGTTCTACCCGGCGTTTCGCTCGCGGCAACAAACAGGGCAGAGCCCACAAGCTGCGGCGGAATCTGATTGTTACGCACCACCTTGCAGTACAGCGCATGCAGCTCATCGGAGGCCTTGAGCAGTTGTCCCATCAGGTAGGGTGTAGCTTCCATATAATCATCCTTTCTATTTCCGCTGAAGAACAGAAGCATGGACAGAACGGGCAGGATCTGTTCCAGCTGAGCAACGCGGCTGCACTTTCTTCCACTGTGCAGCAAAGGACCTGCATGGATGAATAGCGGCATACCATGCTGAACGAGAATGTGCAGCTCGTGCAGAAGCAGCCGGTGCTGTGCCTGATGAAGGAACAGCTCGATCCCCTCATAGGGATGCATGGCGGATACTGTCGATGATTCTCCATCCTGTCGCCAAACCTGATTGACAACAGCTGCAACGTCAATGGGAAATGGCGCTGAAAGCCGTATGGATGCAATATCCGGAAGATCATTGCAGGCCATATCCCAGTTTTCAGCGGCATGTATCAACGCGTCTGCCAAAGCAGACTCAGAGTAAAGAATCTTTGTGCGTCCCTTATCAATTTTTCGGAGCACAAATACCTGAACGCTTTCAGGTCTGTCCTTTGGCGGAAGCCCGTTGAATGCAGCCAAAAGGCTTCCGGAGATTTCTTTGAAGGTTTCCGATCGATCAGGATGACCAAAAAACTGCACATAAGGAAGCGGAGCCTCCGGTAGTGAGCTGGGATATGCGAATACCGCTTCGCCTTTGCCTGTATTCAGCCAAGTTATCACCCTGATAACAGAATGATAACCGGAGGCTATACAGGCAATGGAATAGGAATGCCACAGAGAATCAGAGCCATCACTTGGAATCGGATACACATAAATTATACAGAATGTGTTAAGTCTGAGAGAGTGGGAATAATGAAAAAGTGGATGTGAAGGGCTGCAAAACCTTGAAAACACGCACTTTTTCAAAACAGGATTGCCTGTTTGGTAGCAAGATGATAGCAGCCGCGGCGTTCGTGCTATTCTGATGTGTCGGATGGCGCGAATGGCTTGCGGGTGCTGGAATATAACTTTAGATGAAAAAGGCTCTGCTGACTTCCGTGAAGGAAGAACGGCAGAGCCTTTTGTGAGTGCGCCCGGCGGCGCACGTATCTAAAGGGTGAAAGACCCGAATCCGCCCGGTAGCGGGAAGGAGAAAGCCGAAGAAAAGGGTGTCCGTCGTGAGGCGGAATCTGAAGGAAGCCGGATGTGGGAACAGACTAACCACGGGCAAACCTCTGGCCTGACGAACAGAAACCGTATAGAAGGCTATATGCGAGGGTAAGGCTGCTCAACAAGTCGAAGCCCAATAGCTACACGGAATCGCATGTGGTAAATGCGGCAGGTAGATGGAGGGAAAGAAACGTGTGGTACCCGGGGAGGTCTGCGCGGAACGCGCCGAAAGGCGTAACCACAGTCGCCAGGCTGTGCTGAACACGCAGAAGTCAGCCGAAGCCATAGTACCTTGGGGAAACTCAAGGGAAGGGCGGAACCAATACACGCCGGAGTAATCGAGGGAAGGAGGACGGCATGAAGAACGCAGAAAACGTCAGAAGCTGCCTGCAAAGAGATGGCACGGAATGCGAAGGGTATGCGGGAGCGCAGAGTGCCGTTCAGCCGGGGAAAGAAGAAACGGCAGGCAGAAGCCAGAACCTGCTTGAAGCAATCCTGTACAGAGACAACCTGAACAGGGCTTACAAGCGGGTAAAGGCAAACAAGGGAGCGCCGGGAGTGGACGGGATGACCGTAGAAGAAGCGCTTCCATGGCTCAAGGAACACGGCAAAGAAATGACCGAAGCAATCCGAAGCGGAAAGTACAAGCCAACGGCGGTGAGACGGAAGGAGATTCCGAAGCCGGATGGAGGAGTGCGCAAGCTGGGGATTCCCACGGTCAAAGACCGGATTGTGCAACAGGCAATCGCTCAGCAGCTCATGCCACAGTATGAACCGAAGTTTTCGGAAGGAAGCTATGGCTACCGGCCAGGAAGAAGTGCGCAGGATGCCATCTTCAAGATTCGAGGATATGCGGATGAAGGGTATGAATGGGCAGTACAGCTCGAGTTGAGCAAGTACTGTGATACGCTGAAGGATGAACAGCTGCTTAACCTTCTGCTGGAAACCAGTAACGCTGCA
>ERZ1023970.486-NODE-486-length-12218-cov-23.295075_pt1 | contig 12218 bp, 8 predicted proteins | sample MGYA00380430_ERZ1023970 | MGnify/ENA primary metagenome ERZ1023970 (study PRJEB33179, sample SAMN07449052) | human gut metagenome | biome: Human-gut; feature: Human associated habitat; material: Faeces | host: Homo sapiens | place: India:Kasaragod | collected... | reverse complement strand
ACTCCACTCTCCCCGCAACGAGTTAAGGGCTGCTCGCCCTTAACAATTCCAAAGAAGAAGTCGAAACGGAAAAAAGCTAGTCGCTGCGCTTAACGCTTTTTTCTCGTTTCTCCAATTTGCTGCTTCGCAGCAGACTTTACGCCCTTGCTGAACGTAAAGTTCTGCGAAAGCGTAACACCATCGGCGGAGCCGTAAACCGGAGAAGCCCAAAAAATGCGTTTAGCGAAGCGGCTAGCATTTTTGGGCTTCGACAACCCCTTCGGGGTCTGAAAGGGGCGAGCAGCCCCTTTCTCGTGGGTCCAGCGCGTCGAAATCGCTGGTGGTTTTCTGGTTCTCTTTTGACATCAAAAGAGAACAATCAGCCTTAATGAAAAAGCGCTCTGCCCCGCGCACAGGCGCGAGAACCAGTTCTGGTTCTCTTTTGGCACGCAAAAGAGAACAATAGCCCCAATGCAAAAGCGCTCTGCCCCCGCGCCGCAGGCGCAAAAATCACAGCATCGTCATCTGCTCCCCTTCATCCTCCGCGCGGACGAGCGCACCGGTCGCCGGCAGGCTGCGGACGCGGTAGCGGTGGGGGTCGGCCAGTTCCAGCGTATCCGCCGGGACGACGGAGTCGATGGTCTGGTTCTTTTTCAGGGTCACGACCGCCACGCCCTGACTGTCGCGGGTGGTCTTTGCGGCGATCTGCGCCGTGCCGACCAGAAGCATCCGTCCCGCGCTGGTGCGGATGGCCAGCTCCGTCTCCTCGGGCAGGAAGAACATGGTCGCCAGCGGCTCTTTGTCGCAGTAGGCTTTCAGCAGCTTGCGGCGGTTCTGCTTGGTGGCGTAGGAGCTGAGCGGGATCTTTGCGCACCGGCCGCTGGCAAAGAAGAAGAGCATATAGCCGCCGTAGTCGGAGGTAATGACCATGTCGAGGATGTTCTCGCCCTCATCCATGCCCAGACGGCCCGGCAGATAGATGCCCATCTGGGCCACCTTGCCGTCTTCCAGCTCGGCCAGACGCACCTTATACACCTGCTGTTTGTCGGTGAAGAACAGCGCTTCTACGTTGTTCCGCGTCTCCACCTGCCGGACGATCTCGTCGCCCTCCTTGAGCTTGTGCGCACCGGCCGTGCGCAGGCTCTGGGGCGGGATCTTCTTCAGATAGCCCTCGCGGGTGAAGAACACAGTGACGGGGTAGTCCGGCACGGCCTCTTCCTCGGCGCCGCCCTCTTCCTCGGGCAGGTCGTAGAGGATCTCGCTGCGGCGGGGCTGGCCGTACTTCTTTGCCACGTCGGCCAATTCCTTCATGATGATCTTGCGGATGCGGGCAGGCTTTGCGAGGATGTCATTCAAATCGGCGATGTCGGCTTCCAGCTGCTCGATCTCGCCGGTGCGCTTGAGGATATATTCCCGGTTGAGGTGGCGCAGCTTGATCTCGGCCACATAGTCGGCCTGCACCTCGTCGATGCCGAAGCCGATCATCAGGTTGGGGACGACTTCCGTCTCCTCCTCCGTGGTGCGGATGATGTGGATGGCCTTGTCGATGTCCATCAAAATCGCCGCCAGACCCTTGAGCAGGTGGAGGCGCTTTTCCTTGCCGTGGAGGTCATAGTAAGTGCGGCGGCGGACGCATTCCATCCGGAAGGCCGTCCACTCCTGCAAAATCTCCCGCACGCCCATGACCCGGGGCTGGCCCGAGACAAGGATGTTGAAGTTGCAGCTGAAGCTGTCTTCCAGCGGGGTGGCCTTGAAGAGCTTGGCCATCAGCTTGTCGGCGTCCACGCCGCGCTTGAGGTCGAGGGTGAGCTTGAGGCCGTTCAAATCGGTCTCGTCCCGCATATCACTGATCTCTTTGATCTTGCCCGCCTTGACCAGCTCGGCGATCTTGTCCATGATGGCCTCCACCGTGGTGGTGGGCGGTATCTGGGTGATCTCGATCATGTTCTCGCCCGGCACGGCGGCGTAGCGGGCGCGCACCTTCACGCTGCCGCGGCCATTCTCGAAGATGTCCCGCATCTGGGCTTCGTCGTAGAGGATCTGGCCGCCGCCCACGAAGTCCGGGGCGGGCATGGTGGTGGAGATGTCGTGCTTTGCATCCTTCATGAGGGCGATGGTGGTGCTGCACAGCTCTGCCAGATTGAAGGAGCAGATGTTGCAGGCCATACCGACGGCGATGCCCAGCGTGTTGTTGGCCAGAATGGTCGGGAAGGTCACGGGCAGAAGGGTCGGCTCGGTGGTGGTGCCGTCGTAGTTGGGGAGGAAGTCCACCGTCTCCTTGTCGATGTCCCGGAACAGCTCTTCGCAGACGCTTTCCAGCTTTGCTTCGGTGTAGCGGGCCGCGGCGCAGGACATATCGCGGCTGTAGGCCTTGCCGAAGTTGCCCTTGCTGTCCACGAACGGCACCAGCAGGCTCTCGTTGCCCCGGCCCATGCGGACCATGGTGTCATAGATGGCGGCGTCGCCGTGGGGGTTCAGGTGCATGGTGCTGCCCACGATGTTCGCCGACTTGGTGCGCGCGCCCTTGATCAGGCCCATCTCATACATCGTATACAGCAGCTTGCGGTGGGCGGGCTTGAAGCCGTCGATCTCCGGCAGGGCGCGGCTGACGATGACGCTCATGGCGTAGGGCATATAGTTCGTTTCCAGCGTGCGGGTGATGGGGTCTTCCAGCACACTGCCGGCGTTCAGTATCTCAACGCCCTCGCCCAGCTGGGGGCGGACAGGCTTTGCGGTTTTTTTGCTCGATTTTTTTGCCATTGTAAATCCTCTTTAAGACACATCCAGATCGTCCAGATACTCTGCGCCGTGCTGGGCGATATGCTCCTTGCGGCCTGCGAGATTGTCGCCCAGCAGGATGTCGAACACCTGCGCGGTGCGCTCCACGTCGGTGGGCATCACCTTGATGAGGCGGCGGCTCTCGGGGTTCATGGTGGTCAGCCACATCATCTCGGGGTCGTTCTCGCCCAGACCTTTCGAGCGCTGGATGGTGTATTTCTTATCGCCGATCTCCTCGAGGAAGGTGGCCTTCTCGGGCTCGGTGTAGGCGAAATAGGTGCGGTCTTTCGTGGTGATCTCGTACAGCGGCGACTCCGCGATATAGACGTAGCCCTCGTTGATGAGGGTGGGGGTCAGGCGGTAGAGCATGGTCAGCACCAGTGTGCGGATCTGGTAGCCGTCCACGTCGGCATCGGTACAGATGACGATTTTATTGAAGCGGAGATTGTCGAGGTTGAAGGTGGCAAGCTCCTTGTTGTGCTTGCCGCCCAGCTCCACGCCGCAGCCCATGACCTTGATGAGGTCCACGATGACGTCCGACTTGAAGATGCGGGCATAGTCGGCCTTGAGGCAGTTCAGGATCTTGCCGCGGATGGGCATGATGGCCTGATATTCACTGTCGCGGCTGGTCTTGACGGCGCCCATAGCCGAATCGCCCTCGACGATATACAGCTCACGGCGGGAGGCGTCCTTGGTGCGGCAGTCCACGAACTTCTGCACCCGGTTCGCGAGGTCGATCTGGGTCGAGAGCGTCTTTTTGATGCTCTGTCGCGTTTTTTCGGCGTGCTCACGGCTCTGCTTGTTCACCAGCACCTGCTGACAGATCTTCTGGGCCTCGTCGGGCTTTTCGAGGAAGTAGACTTCCAGATAGTGCTTGAGGAAGTCGGTCATGGCCTGAGAGACGAACTTGTTGGTGATGGCCTTTTTGGTCTGGTTCTCATAGCTGGTGCGGGTGGAGAAGCTGGACGAAACGTAGACCAGGCAGTCCTGCACATCCTGAAAGCTGATGGCACTCTCGCCCTTTTTGTAGAGGTTCTTATCCTTCAGATACTTGTTGATCTGGTAGACGAAGGCCGTGCGGACGGCGTGCTCGGGGCTGCCGCCATGCTCCAGCCAGGACGAGTTGTGGTAGTATTCCAGCAGCTGCACCTTGTTGGAGAAGCAGAACGCTGCGCTCATCTTTACCTTATAGTCGGGCTGGTCTTCGCGGTCACGGCCGGTAGCTTCGCTCTCGCAGCTGAACACCGGCGTCAGGCTGTCCTCGCCCGCCGTCTCAGCCACATAGTCGGCGATGCCGTGCTCATAGCACCAGCTCTCCTTCCACGGCTTGCCGGTGGCGGGGTCTTTCTCCTTTTCGTCGGTGAAGTTGAGGGTCAGGCCCGCGTTGACGACAGCCTGACGGCGAAGGACGTCTTTATAGTAGCTGCCGGGGACGTCGATGTCGGTAAAGACCTCATCGTCCGGCTTCCAGTGGATGATGCTGCCGGTGCGGCGGCCCTTGTAGGGCTCTTTATGCAGGCCGCCCACATTCTCGCCCTTCTGGAAGTCGAGGTGGTAGTGGAAGCCGTCGCGGTAGATGTCGGCGGTCATCCATGCCGAGGCGTACTGGGTGGCACAGAGGCCCAGACCGTTCAGACCGAGGCTGAATTCATAGTTGTCCTCGCCCTCGCCGTACTTGCCGCCTGCGTACATCTCGCAGAACAGCAGCTCCCAGTTGTAGCGCTCTTCCCCCTTGTTCCAGTCCACGGGCATACCGCGGCCAAAGTCCTCGACGATGACGCTGCCATCCTTGCAGCGGGTGACGTTGATGGTGTCGCCGTGGCCGTCGCGGGCCTCGTCGATGGAGTTGGAGACGATCTCAAAGATGGAGTGGGCGCAGCCCTCCACGCCGTCCGAGCCGAAGATGACGGCCGGGCGCTTGCGCACACGGTCGGCACCCTTCAGCGAAGTGATGCTTTCGTTGCCATATTCCTGTTTTCTTGCCATGCTGCTCCTCCCGGCCCCGGAATGTTCTTGCAGCGGGGCCGTCTCAAACGCTTTTGCTATATATAGGTATAGATTCCCACAGCGGGAGAAAAGCGATTCTTTTCATTCTTATTTATTAAACCATAGGTTGTTGAAGATGTCAAATAGTCTTTCCCTGCCTGCCGCCCGCAAAAAGCGTCAGAAAAGTCAGTCTTATTTTAGACGATAACACGGGCAAAATATAGAAAGTTCAAAAATTCTCAAAAAATTTTGCATTTACCCCTTTACAAAATCGAAATTTCAGGTATAATAATCATCGTCCGGTGCGCCTCTGTAGCTCAGTCGGTAGAGCAGGGGACTGAAAATCCCCGTGTCATTGGTTCGATTCCGATCGGAGGCACCAGTCAGGAGACCCAGCAGGGTTTCCAATATGCGGCCGTAGCTCATCTGGTAGAGCGCCACCTTGCCAAGGTGGAGGTAGCGAGTTCGAGCCTCGTCGGCCGCTCCATAATGGAGCAGCAATCGTTGTTCCAGTATGGCCCGGTAGCTCAGTTGGTTAGAGCACCAGCCTGTCACGCTGGGGGTCGTCGGTTCGAGCCCGATCCGGGTCGCTTCGTCGGAATGTCAGACATTTGTCTGGCGGTCTTACAAGTAAGACCGCCGTAACAAATTCTGAAATTCCTCCTCTTCCCCACAAAATCTTGCTTCGCAAGCTTTCGCGGGGACCCCGAAATTCGAGAGAATCGCTCGGGAGGGTGCGAGGATAAACGCACCGAATATGCGGCCGTAGCTCATCTGGTAGAGCGCCACCTTGCCAAGGTGGAGGTAGCGAGTTCGAGCCTCGTCGGCCGCTCCAAATGGAGCAGCAGCAGTTGCTCCGAATATGGTGACGTGGCCAAGTGGTAAGGCAAGGGTCTGCAAAACCCTCATCCACCAGTTCAAATCTGGTCGTCACCTCCAAAAGATTCCCGGGTGCTGAGGCATCCGGGATTTTTTGTTGTTTTGCTCGTTAAATAATCTACTTATGCGGAAAAGCTTGTCTCCCCTCTTCGCTCTGTGCTATGCTAAAAGAGCCAGCAAGGAAACTGCTAAGAGTCCAGAGGAGGATACAGACCTATGCCAGAGTTCCCGCGCAAAGATTTCCGGCTCCATGTGGGCTGGCGCACCATCAAGACCGCCGTCAGCGCCATGCTGGTCAATTACTTTCTGCCCCGGCCCCGGGTCGTTTCCCTCTGGGAAGGGTTCAAAGGACTGTTCAAGGAAGATAGTAAGGTTTGAATGCTTGACAATCCTCGATAAAACGTATATAATGAAAGCAAGAAAGGTGCTGTCCTGCAAAATGGTCAGCTCCCTCCTAGCAAATCAAAGAAATGACCGCTCAGGTTGGGAAGTCTGGGGCGGTCATTTTCTTTGTCGGTCATCGGAATTATGTTTTGTGCTCGGCTTGTCCCGAAAGACATCCCTCGCGATCATCCATGTCACCTGAATGACACCAATGATCACTGTAGCCAGAAGGCCCAGAAGTACAAGTACAAGATTCAGATCCGTCATAAAGACTCCTCCTTAAACATTCATCATGAACTATCACTCAAAATGTCCGGAGGACGACAAAGTTGGCCTCCTCCGGACGATGTCAGGAGGAAGTCTGACCACCTGCATTTGCAGACAGCACCTTTCAGGACAGAATAACCCATCCATGAATATAGAATAACACACTTTTCGACGATTTGCAATCTGATTCATGCGCCCCGCTCCGGCGGGGCGCTTTTCTTTTGCCCTCTGCCGTGATACAATGGGCATACTATCACTTTCCCTGAAAGGAGGCCGCGCCATGCCTGCCGAACTTCACACCACCCTCACGCCGGACACCCCGGTACGCTATCTCAAGGGCGTCGGCCCCAAGACCGCCGAGCGGTTCGAGAAGCTGGGCATTCTAACCCTCAGCGACCTGCTCTGCCACTATCCCCGCCGGTATCTGGATTTTTCAAAGCCCTACTCCATCGCCGAGGCCCCCGCCGACACCGAGTGCGTCGTGAAGGCGGAGGTGTTTGCAAAGCCCGGCGGGCGCATCCTGCCGGGCGGGCGGCGGATGGAGCGCATCACCGCCGGAGACGATGTATCCAGCCTCGAGATCACGTGGTTCAATAATCCATACGCCGCCCAGAAGCTGGAGCTGGGGCAGGAATACTATTTTCAGGGCATCGTGACGGGCGGGATGCTCCGCCGTCAGATGGTCAACCCGCAGGTGCGCACCGACGCGCAGGTGAAGTCGTCGCCTTTCGAGGCCGTCTATCCCCAGACCGAGGGGCTGACCAGCAGCGCCATCGCCAAGTGCGTCCGCCAGCTTCTTCCCCACGCGGAGCTTCTGCCCGACCCGCTGCCCCCCGAGATGCTGAAAAAATACCGCCTGCTCTCCAAGGCCGACGCCGTCCGGGCCATCCACTGCCCCGCCACCGAGGAGGAAGCCTTTGCGGCGCGGCGGCGGCTCATCTACGAAGAGCTTCTGGTCTTACAGCTGGGCATCGGGCGGATGAAGAACCACGGCGCGGCCTCCACCGGCGCGCCGATGAAGAAAGCCGACGCCTCCCCTTTCTGGGAGTCGCTGCCCTTCTCCCCCACCGGCGCACAGCGGCGGGCCGTGGAAGAGATCCTGACCGACATGTCGGGCGAAACGTCCATGAACCGCCTTTTGCAGGGCGACGTGGGCAGCGGCAAAACGCTGGTGGCGGCTGCGGCCATCTGGGCCTGCATCCGGGCCGGGTATCAGGCCGCACTGCTGGCCCCCACCGAGATCCTGGCCAGCCAGCACGCCGAGAACCTGAACCGCCTGCTCTCCCCCTTCGGGATGCGGGCAGCCCTGCTCACCGGCGGCATGAAGGCCGCCGCACGGCGCACCACCCTCGCCGCCATCCGGGACGACGAGGCCGACCTCATCGTGGGCACCCACGCCATCCTCAGCGAGGGCGTGGAGTTCGCCCGGCTGGGTCTGGCTGTCGTGGACGAACAGCACCGCTTCGGTGTGCGCCAGCGTGGCCTGCTGGCCGAAAAGGCCGCGAACCCCCACCTGCTGGTCATGAGTGCCACCCCCATCCCCCGGACGCTGGGGCTGCTGATGTACGGCGACCTCGACATCTCCATCCTCGACGAGCTGCCGCCGGGCCGCAAGCCCGTCAAGACCCGCTGCATCACCGGCAAAAAGCGGGCCGACCTCTACGGCTTCCTTGATAGAGAAATCGATTCCGGACGACAGGTGTATATCGTCTGCCCTGCCATCGAGGACGCGGGCGGCAGCGGCCTGAACGCCGTCAAGAGCTACTATGAGGACATCGCAAAAGCCTATCTGCCGGACCGCCGGGTGGGCCTGATGCACGGCAAGCTCAAGCCGAAGGAAAAGGCCGAGGTGATGGACGACTTCAAATCCGGACGGCTGGATGCCCTCGTATCCACCACCGTCATCGAAGTCGGCGTGGACGTGCCGAATGCGACGGTCATGGTCATCGAAAACGCCGAGCGGTACGGCCTGAGCGCACTGCACCAGCTGCGCGGGCGTGTGGGACGCGGCGCGGCGGAGAGCTGGTGCTTCCTCGTCAGCGACAATGCATCGGAGTCGGTGCAGAAGCGGCTCAAGTTCCTCTGCTCCACCTCAGACGGCTTCGCCGTGGCGCAGTACGACCTCGAGACCCGCGGCCCCGGCGACTTCTTCGGGAGCCGCCAGCACGGTCTGCCGACCTTGCAGATCGCCGATTTGATGAACGACACCCGCACCCTCCACGCGGCCCAGAGCGAGGCTGCGGCCCTGCTGGCCGAAGACCCGCTTCTCGAGCGGCCCGAGCATGCCCTGCTGGCCCGTCAGGTGGAGCAGATGTTCGACAAAGCCGGTGCAATGAATTGAGTAACGAAAAAGGACTTCCCGCGGGCAGTCCTTTTTCGTTATCTTCTCTTCCACCACGGCTTCTTCTCGCCGATGCTCACTACATCGCAGAAGAGGCAGCGGCTCTTGGTAGAGAGCTGCACATCCTTGTGATGGCAGCCGAAGAACCATTTCTCGTAAGTCGTTTTCATGACGATCTTGTCGAGGAAGAGGTGCAGCCGGTTATTCTCGCCCTCAGCCAGCACGCTGAAATCCAGAAACTTGCTTGGCGCGTCGTGGGTCAGCACATAATCTACCTGCCAGCCGTTCGCTTCCAGCGCGGCCTCGCAGCGGGCGTATTCCTCGTCCGAGGGCATCTCCTGCGGCCACCAGTTGACGTGGGCTTCACGCTCTTCCTTGTCCGGGCTTTCCGCTCCGCCGAAGCAGAGGTACTTCTTCCCTTCCAGCTCCAGTACGCTGCCCCGGCAGACGTGATACACATTGCCGCCCAGCGGCTGCACCAGCCCGCCGAACCGCTCCTCGGTGGGGTACTGTTCCAGCAGGTCATAGTTCTCGTGGCTGCCATCGAGGAAAAGGATGGTGTAAGGCCGCTTGCGTAGCCAGTCCAGATTCTTCTGCTCGGCCTTGCTGCCGTCCCACACGAAGCCGAAATCGCCCAGCACAACGACGAAATCGCCCTTGCCGGCCCGGCGCAGCTCCCCGTCTTTGAAGCGGTCCAGCTCGCCGTGGGTGTCGCCCGTAAGATATACCATCCTTTGCCTCCTTTTGCGGAGTGTGAAATCGCCCCAAAAGCCTTGTCACGCTCCGCCAAACCTGTTATTATAAAGTATAAGGCCCTTCGCTGAGCCTGTTTTGTCCCGTAAGAACGGACAGCACATTTTGTCCGATACTCTAATATATTATCGCTTTTTGAGGAAAATGTCCACATGAAACGTATCGTCACCCTATTTCTGAGCCTTGTCCTGCTGCTGAGCTGCCTGTGCGCGCCGGCTTCGGCCATGTTCGACCCCAGCCTCTTTTACGAGGTGCAGGCCAGGAGCGCCTATATCGTCAACACCGACACCAACATCATCGTCTACGACAAGGACAGCTCCCGTCAGGTGCCTGCCGGGGGCCTGACCAAATATATGACCATCGCGCTGCTGCTGACGAATTACGCCGACCAGCTCGACAACACCTTCCAGATGCCCTTTGCCATCTCGGATTATGTCCACAACAGTGACAATGCCGATATGCGCTCCAATGAGACCTTCACCTACCGGGAAGCCGTCTACGCCATGCTTCTGCGCAACGCCAACGAGGCCGCGATGGGCCTTGCCTACAGCCTTTCGGGCGGTGACCTCGCAGGCTGGGTGAGCCAGATGAATACCCTCTCCCAGCGCATCGGCACCACCGGCAGCACCTGGACGGATGCCTGCGGCCTCGACAGCGGCAATGTGACCACCGCCGTGGATATGTACCTCATCCTGCGGTATCTGATGAGCTTTGACGCCTTCGTGGACATCTCGTCGGCCCCCGCCTTCACCATGCCTGCCAAGGAAAAGCACACCAAGAGTTTCGTGCTGCTGAACCAGAACGTCGCCCTCAACAAGACCAGCGGCGGCAGCTTCTACCGCAAGTCTATGCAGGGCGGCATGTGCGATGTGATGGCCTACAAAAACGACCACGGCGACCAGAGCTATGTTTCGTGGGCCAATCAGGACGGCTCCACCTATATCTTCTGCATCATGCAGAGCCCCGACACCTGTGACACCTACGGCTACGCCAACCGCCGCCCGGCCCTCTACGAAACGACCCGCCTCATCGACTGGGTGTTCCAGAGCTTTTCCATCCAGCCTGCGCTGGACACCGACCTTGCTCTGGCAGAGATCCCCGTGAAGTATTCCTCCGACACCGACACCCTCAAGCTCTACCCCGACAACAGCATGATGACCCTGCTGCCCTCTTCGGGCGACGGCACCGTGACTCAGAAATACTTCCATCTGCCCGACTATGTCTGCGCCCCCGTCCAGCAGGGCGATGTTGTCGGCACCGTGGAGCTGAAGCTGGCCGGCGAGACCATCGGCATGGTCAACCTCATCGCCGGGCAGGACGTGAGCCGGAGCAGCCTGCTCTACTCTTTCTCGAAGCTGCAGGAGTTCTTCGGCAGCCTCTACCTCAAGGTGGTGCTCGTCGTCAGCGCCATCTGCGCCATCATCTATGTGGCGTGGGTCCTGCTCAACTCCCCCCGCACCCGCCATTCCTCCAAAAAAGTCCACCGCTATGGCCGTCCCCGCGACTGAGCCGTGCGGTCAGCTTCTTTTCTGAAAAAGCTGTAAAAAGCAGTTGACAAATACGCCCCCAAGTGGTAATATATACAGGCAGTCCGTGACTGCAAAAAACTGTATATGGGCGTGTTCCCGAGTGGCCAATGGGGACAGACTGTAAATCTGCTGCTTTTCAGCTTCGGTGGTTCGAATCCACCCGCGCCCACCAAACAAGAAAAATCCGAACCTATTTCCGATTGGAGAAGGGTTCGGATTTTTCGTTTTCTTCGGGTACGATAACGACGGCTCCCGTGGAAGATACAAAACCCCGATACCTTGTCATAGACCGTAAGCCAATAACAAGATTTGGAGGGTATGATTATGAAGTACGATGAAAGAGCCTGCAAGTTTAATATAGACACTGGCTGCGTGGAGCTGCTGCTCCGGGACGGGAGAAAAATTTCCATTGACTGCACCGGGGTTGAGGATGCTCTGGATGTTACCATGGAGCAGAGGTCAGAACTGGACTACCTCATCTACAATGATCCGCTGGGCTATGCAGATTTGATTCTGAACGGTGACCCGGAGGAATATTTGAAGAATGTGGCCGGGAGCCATAGGTTAGAAGATTAAGGACAAAAAAATAAAGTGTTCTTCCAGAAAGTCTAGCATCCGACCGATACCGTCCGTCAGACGCTCGGTGAAGCCGCGTTCCTCATGCAGCTCAGATTGCAGATAATAATTCTCGTCCCGCAGCCTACGGTTTTCCTGTTCAAGCCGCTGCTGCCGCTGTGCTTCTTCCAGCCGCTTTTGCATGGACGGCACTTGCGACCGCAGACGGGTGTTTTCCGCTGTCAACTCTTTTACCTTTTGCCGATCCGTCACGCTGCGCAGCGCCATTTTCTTTAATTGCTCGACTTGATCCACCGTCACGCCCTTTACTGCCCCTGTGAGCGTCTTTTCTGGCTGAATATCCTTCATGGATACATTTACATTTACCCTGTCTGCCTCCTTTAAGAGCCGTACAGTGCCTTTCAGAGCGTCTCGTTGCCGTTCCAGCTCGGCAACTTCCTGCTCAACTGCCGCTGTCTGCTGCTGCACCGCTTCCAGTCTCGCCGCCGCTTCCTTGAACTGCGGTAAGTCCATGTGTGGTCTGTTCGTGCCGAGAGAGATAATTTCAAAATCGTGCCGCTGGGCAATCTCCGTCAGAGCTTCTTTCTCTCGCTCCATCCACGCCGCCCATTCAGTCTGCTTTCTGCCGACACCAACAAACCCCTGCTGCTTCAACGCCTGTTTCATGGATACCCTGGTCGCAAGTCCTCTGGACTGCTCCGTTGCCACAGGGATAAAATCGACATGGAGATGGGGCGTTGCCTCGT
>ERZ1023970.485-NODE-485-length-12233-cov-6.870668_pt1 | contig 12233 bp, 5 predicted proteins | sample MGYA00380430_ERZ1023970 | MGnify/ENA primary metagenome ERZ1023970 (study PRJEB33179, sample SAMN07449052) | human gut metagenome | biome: Human-gut; feature: Human associated habitat; material: Faeces | host: Homo sapiens | place: India:Kasaragod | collected... | reverse complement strand
GCGGAGTTCCTGTGACAGATTGGGAACAAGGATGCAAAGATACCAGACTACCAGAAACACTTAGAAATAAAATATGGGTAGCGGAAGCGCCCCGTATGGGAAACAGGATATTGGAAACCCGGCAAATGTGGGTCAACGGAACAAAAGCACAGCGGGCCGCACAGTTTCCCGACGGAGTAATGGAACGCATGATTGATTTTAACCCTGAGGAGGAGACGATCACCATTCCCACTCCACAAACAGCAGGGTTGAATGCCGCTTCACAAGTAGAGATGATCGTTCACCAACGTTGGGCCATCGCCATACTGAGAGTGAAGGAAATGATTACTGAAGGGGCAAATACAATCGTCCGTTTTCATGATCCCGAAAGCCGGTTGGAGTTTGCCCATCCCTGGCCTCAACCTGTCATTGACGGAGAAAAAGGAAACTCCTCCTTTTGTTTGGTCAATGCTCTGGAACTATTGGACCAGCCCGGAGAATGGTATCAGGATTACCCTTCCGGACGCATCTATTATTACCCGCGTCCTCACGAAGACATGACGAAGGCGCAAGTCATTATTCCGGCTTTAGAGACTTTACTGACTATAAGCGGCACTTTGGAACGCCCGGTAAGGAATATACATTTTCAAAATATATCTTTCGAACATACTTCATGGATGCGCCCCTCTTATCAAGGACACGTTACATTGCAAGGAGGCTTCCATCTGCTGGATGCTTACAGACTACCCATACCGGGGCTACCCGAAAAAGCGGAACTGGAAAACCAGGCATGGATAGGCAGACCCGAAGCTGCAATACAGATAAAATGCGGCAATAACATAAACTTCAACCACTGCACATTCCAGCATTTAGCAGCCACCGGAGTAGATTATGAACGCGCCGTATCGACTTCCATTGTCGAGAATTGCCATTTCACCGATATTGGTGGCACAGCCTTACTGGTGGGCACCTTTCCCGATGAAGGATTTGAAACCCATGTGCCTTATACACCTTTTCATGAACAGGAATTATGTACGGGAATCACCATACGGAACAACCTGATTGAGGAAGTGACCAATGAAGATTGGGGAGGTGTAGGCATCGGAGCCGGATATGTAAAGAATATCCATATCGTACATAATGAAGTCTGCCACGTCAATTACTCAGGTATCTGTGTGGGCTGGGGATGGACCCTGCTGGAAAGCGGAATGAGCGGCAACCGGATTGAAGCCAATTACGTCCACCACTTTGCCCGGAGGCTGTATGATGCAGGAGGACTTTATACCCTCTCCAACCAACCCGGCTCCGTGATGCGCAATAACCGGATTGAACATTTAATTGACGCGCCCTACGCTACCAACGACCGTGCGTTTTACATCTACTTTGATGAAGCGACGGATGGCTATACCGTAGAAAACAACTGGTGTCCGTCCGAACGTTTCGACTCCAACCGTCCGGGACCTCATAATGTGTGGAAGAAGAATGGTCCGCAAGTAGATGAAAGTATAAAGCAAAAGGCAGGGAGGGTCGCTGTAGGTGGGGTGTCACAACCAAGAATCATTATAAAAACAAAATAACAAAAAGAGAATGAAACCAACCAATTACCACTTATTCGATTTTCTGGACTTTGATCCCGATCTGTCAAGAGACGAATCATTATGGAAAGCATACAAGCCCACCTCTGTCTATGAAAAAGACGGGGATATCTGTATAAACGTCCCTTTTCAAAAGCAAGTGCTCTCTAACGATATGGCACCCGATACGGCATCGCCCCGTGAAGAATATACGCTGGTCATCCGTCAGTACACCTCAGGTATCACCCGACTCTTTATCGGATTCGGTGAAGAAAGCATGACGGATCAGTCGGAAATGCTCCAATTCAGTGACCGGGTAAAGAAACTCCCTTTGCAAGTGACACAAACAGAAGGGGAATGGTTGATCACGACCCAAGACGGAATCCAACGGGCACTTATCCATGTAAAGCCCCCGGTACTGGACCGTTGGAGCGAACTGCTGCCCGATCCTCAAGAGACCTTGGATCTTCGCCTTTACCCCGACGGCAAACGTGAAATCCGACTGGCTGCCTACGACCACTTCTCCCCTCCCCGTTACGATGCACTGCCACTGGCTTTCTGCAAACGAAACGGAGTGAAGGAACGTGCCACCCTTTCCTTTGAATCAAAACCCGATGAATGTTTTGCCGGAACAGGGGAACGCTTTGCCAAAATGGACTTAAGCGGACAAACGTTCTTCTTAAAGAACCAGGACGGACAAGGTGTGAACAACCGCCGTACCTATAAGAATATTCCTTTCTACCTCTCCAGCCGGATGTATGGAACATTCTATCACACCTGTGCCCACAGCAAACTGTCACTGGCCGGGCAGTCCACCCGTTCGGTACAGTTCCTGAGCGACCAGGCCATGCTGGATGTCTTCGTCATAGCAGGCGACACCATGGAAGAAATCCTCCGGGGTTATCGGGATCTGACCGGATATCCTTCCATGCCTCCCCTCTGGAGTTTCGGCATCTGGATGAGCCGCATGACTTATTTCAGTGCTGATGAAGTAAATGAGATATGCGACCGGATGCGTGCCGAACATTACCCCTGTGATGTCATCCATCTGGATACCGGCTGGTTCAAGACCGACTGGCTGTGCGAATGGAAATTCAACGAAGAACGCTTTCCCGATCCCAAAGGGTTCATCCAAGGACTGAAGAAAAAAGGATATCGCGTGTCCTTATGGCAACTCCCCTACGTGGCGGAGAACGCCGAACAGATAGACGAAGCACGCAAAAACGATTATATAGCTCCGCTGACAAAGAAACAAGATTCGGAAGGTTCCAATTTCTCCGCTTTGGACTATGCCGGAACCATTGACTTCACTTATCCCAAAGCAACCGAATGGTATAAAAGACTGCTGAAGAATCTGCTGGATATGGGCGTGACCTGCATCAAAACCGATTTTGGAGAAAACATCCACATGGATGCCCTCTATAAAGGCATGAAACCCGAATTGCTGAACAACCTGTATGCATTGCTTTATCAGAAAGCCGCTTATGAAATCACAAAAGACGTAACCGGTGACGGCATCGTATGGGCACGCTCGGCATGGGCGGGATGCCAGCGCTATCCCCTGCATTGGGGAGGCGACTCATGCAGTTCATGGGATGGAATGGCAGGCTCGCTGAAAGGCGGTTTGCATTTCGGGCTTTCCGGTTTCGCCTTCTGGAGTCATGATGTCCCCGGATTCCACACATTGCCCAACTTCATGAACTCTATAGTGGACGATGATGTATATATGCGCTGGACACAATTCGGTGTATTCTCCTCCCACATCCGTTATCACGGAACAAACAAACGCGAGCCGTGGCATTATCCCGCTATCGCATCCATGATAAAAAAGTGGTGGAAGTTGCGCTATACGCTTATACCTTATATTGTAGAACAAAGCCGTAAGGCCATCGCAAGCGGAGCACCTCTCTTGCAAGCTCTGATTTTTCATCACCCCGAAGACAAATTGTGCTGGCACATCGACGATGAATACTATTTTGGTAACGACTTCCTGGTAGCCCCGGTCATGAACAGCGAGAACCGCCGGGATGTCTATCTGCCCGAAGGGAAATGGGTGAATTTCTTCACAGGCGAACGCTTGGAAGGGGGACGCTGGCTGAAGAATCTGGATATCCCCTTGGACGAAATGCCCGTATATGTACGTCAAGGAGCGACCATCCCCGTTTATCCGGATGAAGTGGAATGCACGGACGATATGGATTTAAGCAAAAGCATCGGTCTGCACATAGACCCTCATTTTAAAGGAATATTTAAAAACTGACGAATATGGAAACCTGGAAAACGAATTTAGACGAGACAAAGAAACGATATATAGATTGGTGGAACCATAAAGGAATCATACTGAACATGTGGGAGCACTTTCAGGAAGATGTGAAACCTCATGCAGATATCCCTGCGCCCTCCCCGGCAAAAGACCTGAATCAGAAATGGTTCGATCCGCAATGGCGTGCAGAATACCTGGACTGGTACGTGGCACACAGCAGTCTGAAAGCAGATATCCTGCCGGTAGCCAATACCCAGTTAGGCCCCGGTTCATTGGCAGCCATCTTGGGCGGCGTGTTCGAAGGAGGGGAAGATACCATTTGGATTCATCCCGATCCCGATTTCAACGATGAGATTGTTTTCAATCCCGAGCATCCCAACTGGATATTGCATAAAGAATTGCTGAAGGCATGCAAGGCGAAAGCAAACGGTCACTATTACGTAGGAATGCCCGACTTGATGGAAGGTCTGGACGTACTGGCCGCCTTGAAAGGTACAGACAAAGTTTTGCTGGATACCGTGATGCAGCCCGAAGTGCTGGAACAGCAAATGCAACAAATCAATGATATCTATTTCAAAGTCTTTGATGAACTTTACGACATCATCCGTGAAGGAGACGAAATGGCCTTCTGCTATTTCTCTTCATGGGCGCCGGGAGAGATGAGCAAGTTGCAAAGCGATATCTCCACCATGATCAGTGAGGATGATTATCGTCGTTTTGTACAACCCTTTATCCGCGAACAATGCCAAAAGATAGACTATACCTTGTATCATCTGGACGGCGTAGGCGCCATGCATCACCTGCCCGCCCTTCTTGAAATTGAGGAACTGAATGCCATTCAATGGACTCCGGGCGTAGGTGAGCCACAAGGAGGATCACCCAAATGGTACGACCTTTACAAGAAGATCCTTGCCGGAGGCAAAAGTATCATGGCTTGTTGGGTAACCTTGGACGAACTGAAACCCTTGCTGGACAATATCGGTGCGGACGGTGTGCATCTGGAAATGGATTTCCATAACGAGAGAGAAGTGGAACAAGCGATGCGCATTGTCGAAGAATACTCCTCTTCTTCCTCTGACGTATCCAAAGAAGACCTTTCGAAAGAAGAAGCCGCTGCAACAAAACAAGAAACAATCGTCGTCAAAGACTCTGCGGCAGCCGGGAATGAAGCCTTGAAACCTTTGTTCAATGCCATTGTGGACGGAAAGCTGGAACCGGCCGTAGAAGTAACCAAGAAAGCCATCGCCGAAGGAGTACAGCCCCAGGAAATTATCAACAACTACATGATAAAGGCTATGGGCGAAGTGGGACAACGCTTCCAGGACGGAAAAGCGTTCGTTCCCCAACTGCTGATGGCAGGACGCGCCATGAAGGGAGCTTTGGAACTTCTGAAGCCTTTACTGCAAGGGAGTGCCTCGACCACCATAGGCAAGGTAGTCATCGGGACCGTGAAAGGCGACTTGCATGATATCGGCAAGAACCTGGTGGCTTCCATGCTGGAAGGTTGCGGCTTTGAGGTAATCAACATAGGCATAGATGTATCTTGCGACAAATTTGTGGAAGAAGTCAAGAAAAACAAGGCAGACATCCTGTGCATGAGTGCCTTGCTGACAACAACCATGACTTATATGCAAGAGGTGATCAACGCTTTGGAAGCAGCCGGTATCCGTCATCAGGTAAAAGTAATGATAGGCGGCGCTCCGGTAAGCCAGGGATTTGCCGATGAAATAGGTGCGGACGGGTATAGCGACAATGCCAATACGGCCGTAGCGGTAGCCAAAGAACTGATGGGACTTCATCAATAAACGGAATATTCATCTTAATCTGATACATGAATTATGCACGCTAATTATTTAGATACGTTAGATTGGGGCATTCTTATTGCCTACTTTCTGATTCTTATAGGCATCGGTATATGGGCCAGCCTGAAACGCAAAAAAGGCAGCAGCCTTTTTCTTGCCGAGCGTTCCCTGAAGTGGCATCACATCGGTTTCTCCATGTGGGGAACCAATGTGGGCCCTTCCATGCTGATAGCCTCCGCCAGTGCCGGATTTACCACCGGTATCGTTTCAGGTAATTATGCCTGGTATGCGTTTGTTTTCATCTGCTTGCTGGCTTTTGTCTTTGCCCCTCGTTACTTAGGAGCACGTATCACCACCTTGCCGGAGTTCATGGGGCGGCGTTTCGGACAGTCCACCCGCAACATTCTTGCCTGGTACACCATTGTGACAATCCTTATCTCGTGGCTTGCCCTGACCTTATTCGCCGGAGGTATCCTTATCCGTCAGGTTTTCGATATTCCCATGTGGCAGTCAGCATTGATCCTGCTCGTTATCTCCGCATTCTTCACCATGGCCGGAGGGCTGAAAGCGGTAGCCTATACCAATGTATTCCAAATGCTTCTGCTTATTTTCGTATCGGCCACGCTTACTATAGCAGGTCTTTACAAAGTGGGTGGCGTCAGCGCATTGGCCGAAGCGGTTCCGGCCGATTACTGGAACCTGTTCCGCCCGAATGACGATCCCGCCTTCCCGTGGCTGCCCATTATTCTGGGGTATCCCATCATGGGAGTCTGGTTCTGGTGCACAGACCAATCCATGGTACAGCCTGTATTGGCTGCTAAGAATCTGAAAGAAGGCCAAATGGGTGCCAACTTCACCGGCTGGTTGAAGATACTGGATGTTCCTCTCTATATCCTTCCGGGTATCATCTGTCTGGCACTCTACCCGGGCTTGAAGAACCCCGATGAAGCCTACATGACTATGGTCACTAACTTATTTCCTGTAGGCATGGTGGGGTTGGTACTGGCCGTATTGACCGCCGCACTGATCAGCACTGTCGGCTCTGCCCTGAATGCGCTGAGTACAGTCTTCACGATGGATATCTATGTCAAGAAATTCAGACCGCTTGCCAGCCAGAAAGAGATCATCCGTACAGGGCATGTGGTTACAATGGCGGGAGCACTGATTTCGGTGATCATCACCATTGCCATAGACAGTATCAAAGGATTGAATCTGTTTAATGTATTCCAATCGGTACTGGGATTTATCGCACCGCCTATGGCGGCTGTTTTCCTGTTCGGCATCTTCTGGAAACGAACTACCACGATGGCTGCCAACATGGCATTGACATTTGGTACGGCGTTCAGCATGGGAGTGGGCATTCTCTATTTATGGGTATTTCCTGCAGAAAAATATACAGCATGGCCTCACTTCATGATGCTGTCTTTCTACCTGTTCGTTGTCATCAGCGCAGGCATGATTTTGGTATCCTTATTGGATAAACGCCGGCAAGAATGTACATTAAACATGAAGAAAGTCATGGAGAAACCGGCCAAATCGGTTATCCTTACATGGACGCTACTGACTATTATCATGATCGGGCTTTATCTATTCTTCAATGGGCATTAAAAGAAGGTGCAGAAGGCTGAAAAGATTGTATTTTTATATGCCTACGTTTGGTATTCCACTCGGGTAGTGAGGCAGTCCCACCCCGGTGAAATTGCAGTTCCACCTCGGTGGGACTGGAGTTTCACCAGGGTGGAACATCAGATGAAAGTAGTTGTTACAGCAGATGGGGACAGCTGTTATAACCTGTCTTGATAGGACAGGAGATTCATTAAGATTGCAACAAATTGTAAAATCAATGAGATTAATAACAACATCTAGCCATTTGGGACTCTGATTTTTGTAGCCATCCTATTATCCCCGCTGCTTCCGCCTGTAACATCTATCGTACGTACAGAGACCGCAAGTATATTCCAGCTTACGGACATCCTCCCCCAGCCCTATTACTCCACTGACCGATTTTATAGGAAGCATCAAACTGGAATCTGTCAACCGGATGCCGCAAGGTTCCGCCGAAGGGAATAAGGGAAATAATTTCTTTTGTTCCGACACATGCCAGCCGCAATATCCGGGACTGAAACGGTTGGTATGCCTCCACCCTCTGTCGCGGATGTATTCATCCAACGCAATTTCCATACAATCCGCAGTCTTCTCGGCTATGACACTTCCTATGGCATCCGCTATATAAACCTTTACCATATCCCCCTCTTGCTGCAACGTATGCTGGAACCTTTCAAAACCGGTTCCGGCAGTCGCGGCAAAGAAAGCGAAGGATTCCGAACCACGCAGCTGCCGGGTGATTATTTTACCTATACTGAAACACGTATCGCCGACAGAAAGCGAGTCTTTCGATTCATCCAACTCTCCACCGGATATGAAAAAACAAAAACGGGGAGAAGTTACTGCCTCCACCCGTCCAAGCACCCCACGGACTTCTTTTTCTACCGCTTCGTCGGGCACAGCATCTGCATATCCCATCGCCTCATAGATTTCGGACAATGGGACAGGCAGGTCAGCAAAAGACAGTTCTTTTTCAAGCATTATTAAATTCATTTAATGCGGCAAAGAATGCATCAATATTTTCAGATGGCGTATGAGGCGGTGTGTCACATCCGCTGGAGAGCACGAAGTTGGGATAGGACTGGGTTGCCTCCAACAGGTCGAGTGTGGCTTTCTTCATCACCTCCGGAGTAGCCGCCTTGAACAAGCTCACCGGATCAAGATTTCCCATTGCAAGAGCATCCGCAGGTACTTCTTTCAGCGCTTCGACCATATCTATTTTATTTCCAAAATGATAAGCGGCAGCTCCTGTAGCTACCATTGCCTTGGTACAATGACCGGTATTTCCACAATTATGCAGAATAACTGTGAAGTGATCGTCCTGCACTTTCTCTACTATCTCCTTAATGAAAACAGACGAGTATTGCGTGCAGTCCTCATCAGACAAGAGTCCGGCAGCCGGTTCGGCCATCACTACCCCATTCACTCCTGTGGCCTTCAATGCCATGCAGTAACGGAGAATGAAATCCGAACATTTCTTCAACAACGAATTGGCCGCTTCCGGATTGATATAAATAAGCATCATGATTTCAGACATGTCATACAAACGTCCTGCCAAAGAATAAGGACCGATGCAACCGGCAAAGACAGGTCTGTCTGTAATGGTCTTGGCTGCCAGCATATTCGCTTTCAAGTACTGGGGAACTCTTCCTTTATTCAAGGCAGGAATTTCCAGTTTGTCAATAGCTTCCTCATCATTGAGAAGACGCCCCACCACACTGGGAACTTCATTTTCGGGGAAAACAATCTCCGCTCCGAAAGCCTCGGCTTCTACCGTCAAATCCATAATCACGGTTGCGGCGGCTGTGGGATATTTCTCACTCAATGCCTTGATGGCGTTGTAATGCACTTGTCCGTCAGTAACCGCATCGCGCACCGTTTTCCCTATCATCTCTATGCCCGGATGGGTCATGATGGGCATAGCCACCACCTCTTTCTTTTGGATAATTTCGTTTATCCACTCTTTCATATTCAGTTTACTCATGGTCTTTTTATTCTTTATTTATTCTGTTATTGCAAAAGTAAGTCTTTTCTTTGATAATCTGCTGTTCCCATTGCTCTTTCTCATTCAAAAAAACGGTATAAATCCCGTTACAATACTACAGGGATTTACACCGTTTTTCATCTTATAGACTTATGGTAATTTATGCAAAAGATGACGATAGTATGTTTCAACATCTTTCCAATGGTAAAAAGGAGCAATATCCGTTTCTACAGGGATGGTAACTTCTTTCTCGCAATGCATGAACTTCACCAGTATATCGTCAGAAGCTTTTTTTCTGAAGAAAACCAACTGGACGTTTGCCGCCATCGGAGTGACCTTGAAATTACACCATGCCCGATAGAATTTATCGGGATCCGTTTCGGCTTTCCACATATCACCCAATTGGAGCAACGCTACCAGAGGAATGATATTTCCATCGTGCCCAAAGCGTAATGTCGCCGTATGGGTCCCGGATCTGATCGCCTCATCGGCCGAATCCAATATATTTTCAAGCAATGACCGGGCACTGGCCGTCATTATTCCACCATTGGCAGGCGCAGGTCCGTCACATACATAATTATGATAATTGCAAACTTGCCAAAGATCAAATAATTCATCTTTCTGAAACAGATCATAAAAGCTCACATCTATTTCCACATTCTGCATATCCGAAGCAATCCAATAAAGTCCCCACATCAATTCGCCGGGATTCACATTCTTACGGATATAGTCAGGACTATTAAATAAGGAAGTAACCAGACGATCGGGACGGGTATGACTTTCTTTGAACTTTCTATATTCCTCATACCAAGGTCCCTGATGAGAAACAAACTTCACGGCTTCCGGCGTATGATAATTCATATATTTCATATACCTGGCACAAGCTTCGCGCCGGATCTGCAATGCCGGATTGAGTTCTTTCAACCGTTCACAAAAGGCATCCATACTCAATACACATCGCAACACCACGGTAGAGCGTGCAGACAGAGCAGGAGATCCCTTGAATACCTCGGGATAGTTCTGAAACATTCTTTCGGCTATCCCCCGGTGTTGCCTCACACCCAAAGGGGTCAAATCTCCCCCATGTCCCTCGGCATCTTCCCACACCAACGCCATTCTTTTGCGGACATCTTCTCCCAAAGCGGTCAAAGCTCCGGCTTGATGCGCTTTCTCGAAAATATCAACCACTGTCTTATAATCCTGTTCCGATTGAATCCATCTGGAACCGTGTCGTGCATAATGACTGATATAGAACGGTTTATACCCTTTAGGTGGAGGAGTCGCGATAGCTTCCTTTACAGGATAAGCATAGTACACTCCTCCCGTCCGGGCTATATCTTCCAATATAGCCTCACGGGTGGACTGGGCAAAACCATTCAGGTGAATGCCACACAGACAGAGGAACAGGACACTATATTTAAAAAGCACCAGTGTTTTCATATTCATTAATTATATCCCTCATTCTGACCAAATTCATCCGGGTTCAAGATGGAGTCCAGGAACATCTGAGGAATAGGACGCCATGCGTGATGCGGTTGGATCAAAGGAATATCCGGATTATGAGCTTTCACATATTCTACCAATTTTCCGGTTCTTTTCAAATCAAACCAGCGCATGAATTCGCCGCAATACTCACGTGCTCTTTCTTCCAAAATAAAGTCGATCGTCATCTTGTCCACTCCTACCTCCATTTCAGCTTCCTTGCCCGGTACAGCCGCACGTCTGCGTATGTCATTGATACGTGCTTTAGCTATCTCCTTATTTCCTCCGGACTTCATGATCTCACATTCGGCAACAATGAAATACATTTCGGGCAAACGCATGGTAATCACATCATTTGCACCTACCTGCGAATTGGTAGGCAATCCTTTGTTTTCAAAATTCGCATCTTCGTACTTCAGCAAGGTCGGGAAGTGAATGTTAAAGTTGGCACTCTTGCTGACACTTCCATCGGCTGCATAGGTATCATCGATATCGACGACAGCGTATGGCAAGTTACGTTTGTCGGCAATCTTCTTCTTGGTGAAAAGCAGCGCTGTTTCTCCCGGCTGAATAACCTGACCAATCATAGATGACGGTTTTTCAAAATAGTCCAACTGATCCTTAGTCCAGGCATAAGCTTTGGGTGTATTCAGTTTATACTCTTCACGGAACCAGGCATTGTAACGGGCATCTATATTCTCATTATACAATTCCAACAAATAACGGGTAGGCATCATCGCCATACTGCCCGACTTGGCATTCTTATCATTTCCATATTCATAATCCTGCACCATACCTGCTCTTGCCGAATAACTGGCATGGAAATACATATGCATACGGTTCGGGTTTTTAGCCTGCATATTCAATGAGGACTCGGTAGAGTGGGTCACAACGAACATAGCCTCCTTATTCGTTTTATTATTATCCGGATCAAAGACCTCGGCAGGTGTATTATACAAAGACACCTTCAATGCGCTCTGGTTATCAATCACATATTGAGCCGCATCCTCAGCGATTTTATAATATTTGTCTTTGTCTGCCTGACTGTCACAATAGGAAACCCGTGTCAGTGCGATGCGCGCTAATAAACCATAAGCCGCTTTTGAGGTCGCACGACCTACATCTTTAACAGGATAAGGATCAACGGGCAGATTATCCACCGCATTCTGTGCATCGGCCAGCATTAAATCATACAAATCTTCATAGCTGCTGCGATAACAGTTCATTGAAAGACTTTCGGCAGAAGTTTCTTTGGTTCTAAGATCCACGTTACCGTAAATTTCAACCAAATGCCAATAAGCGTAAGCACGCATGAAACTTAATTCACCAAAACGGATATCTCTCAGTTTCTTGTCTTTGAATTCCACTTGGTCAATCCGTTCCAAACCGGCATTACAGTCGTTTATAATTTCATACAGACGATTCCACGTATTCTTAATCTGACCAACCGAAGCCGTCAATTCTTCATATTTAGACATCTGACGACCATAACCGCAAATGGCAATATTGATCCAAAGATCGCCACCACCGTTCAGCAATAACAC
>ERZ1023970.484-NODE-484-length-12236-cov-7.007142_pt1 | contig 12236 bp, 6 predicted proteins | sample MGYA00380430_ERZ1023970 | MGnify/ENA primary metagenome ERZ1023970 (study PRJEB33179, sample SAMN07449052) | human gut metagenome | biome: Human-gut; feature: Human associated habitat; material: Faeces | host: Homo sapiens | place: India:Kasaragod | collected... | reverse complement strand
TCGATGGGGAGTTTCTGCGGCGGGGGGCGTTGCTCGGATCGCATCGTGCGCAGTGGGACTATGCAGTTGCCTTTCGCGACGGAACGGGTCCGGAGCGCAGCTACTGCATGGCTATGGCTTGGATGGCCATCGCCGCCGACCAGGGTTATGTGGCAGACTTCAAGAAAACCTACTGCGACAAGAAAAGCCCCGACAATTCGGCGTTTTTCTACTACCTGAAAGGCAATGCCTATTTGTATAAGCAGGACTACGACAAGGCGCTTGAATGCTTTGAGCATCTTGTGACGATGGATATTCCCGAAGGGTTGACAATGAAAGCGTTGACCCTTGTGAAAAAGGAGGGTGGACGCCTTGAACCGTCGACACGCGAGCAGTGTGTGGGCTACCTGAAGGCGGCGTCGGTGCGCGACGTGTCGGCAAAAGCGTTGCTTGCGTATGTCTATACGCTTGGCTCCGACGATTTGAGCGGCGAGGAGGCCGACGAGTGTGTGTCGCTGCTTCAGCAAGCCTCCGAGGCACGTTTCCCGAAGGCTCTCAACACACTCGGGATAATGTATAACAGCATTGGAAAGGACTACTTCGCACAGGCGGCTGCATGCTTTGCGGCGGCTTGCGAGGAAGGAATGATTGAGCAGGAGCCGGCTGCCGTCTATGCAAAATATCTCAGAGAGGGGCTTGGCGGTGTGGCTGTCGACAAGAAGAAAGCCGCGGAGGTGGAGAAGATGGCACTAAAACCTGACTATCAGGACCGTCTGATGAAACTCGTTGCCGACACATGGCTTGCCGACGAGGAAACACAGCAACCGCCGGTCGACATATTTGTCAACCCGACTCCGGAAACCACTGTCGACACAACAGTTGATATGTGATTGGAGTCATCCAATCGTCTCAATGATTCGGCGGCAGCGTTCAGCGGTGGCTTACGAGGATTTTCTCGCTTAAAATCAATTCCTTGTCCGACTTCCGCGTCGCAATATAGATGCCCTCGGGCAGTTGCGCCACGTTTATTGCAGTCGTCCCGTCTTCCATAGTGGCGGCTGCGACAATGCGCCCCGACGTGTCGGCAAGCGATGCGGTGAGCCTGTCGGGATTGGGTGCGTTGAAGTAGAGATTGTCGGCCGACAGGCGCAGTCCCGGGCTGTCGGGATTTATACTTTCTGCCGAGCCAAAGCTGAAGTCGAAATCATCACGGCGGAATTCATAGTGGAACCGGTCGTTTGTTTTCTGCATGAATTCCAATTCAACGACATATTCAGGCATACAGGCGCACTCATTTAAGTTCGGGTTCATCATGTCTGCCTCAAACGGTCTGCTGCCGATGAATCCAATCCCTTCAATAGCAAAAAGACTTTCGGAAGTAGCTCCGTTGAGGGTTGCAAAAAATGCCTTTCGTTTTTTGCCGTTGACCCCCACATATTTAATCCCAGTGATGGTGATGTATGGCTCGTCTGCTGCAAGTCTGTATGTATCTCCGATTTTCCAGTCAAAATCATAGATGAGACGCTCTTCCAAAGCGTCCTTGTCGTAATAATTGTACATGTCTATGCGAGTCCCGTTGGGCACACGCCTGCCTATCGCATATATCCGTTTGCCCTCTTCTCTGACGAAACCATAAACCATAGCGTCCTCTTTCTGGAAGTCGACAGTGGCATATCTGTAGCAGACTTTATAGGTTTTGCTGTTTATCAAGGTGTCGCCGGAGAGCTGCAGGTAGTAACTGCCTTCTTTTAGAGGGTAATACGTCCATTTGTATCCCCACTCCACGCCTTCTCTGACCAATGGTGTGTAACTGTATCCAACCGGATTTTCTGCATAAATGGCGATGCCTGCGATTGCAGACAGCAACGAAAACAATAAAACTTTCATAATATCTTGTTTTTTTGAATGAATTCAAAAGTACTACCTTTCTCAATTGTGACATTATTGTCTAAGACAAGTTCTGGTGCTTTTATGTAGATTTTTGCGCCTGAATGTATAATGCAGCCACTAAAGAATACTTTGTTTTTTGAGATGATTGTTACGGTAGATGTTGGCAAAAATTCAGTACCTGTTAATATCTCAACAGAACCGTCTGCCTCAAAAGTGGTTTCTGAATTTTCCATAAATTTGAATATACCAAAGTTTCGATTGTTGTCAACGTCTTTGCCGATTTTTACATCGTTTACAAAAAGGTGATTTATTCCAGAATAGGAACTATTTTGTAAGACAAGAGGTAGTATATATGGAATATAATTGTCTTTATAGAGCATTACTGGAAAGTTTGTGTTGGCAGCAATTGAAATGGTGCTATTCTCAGATTCTATAATGTGCGGAGCATAATCTTTTCCGCTATGTATTGCTATATTTGCACCCGTTAAGTCGTTCGATGAAATAGTTGTGATTCCATCATTGATTGTATATATGACATCCTTAAAAAAGGAAGGCTCTCTTGTCCACATTTTGAACTCTGGACACCCGATGAGGTTTTGAGCGAGTTTGGTGCGGTGGTCGTAGCATTTATCTTTTGCTAAGCCTACACAAGCTCCAATACTTATAGACCTATTTAATAACTCCCCGACATATTTTTCTAAGTCGAAACCGGAAGAAACAGAAACAGAGCGGGAATTGCCAATGAAAGCGACACCGCCATATGCTCCTCCGACAGTGAATGAGGAACCCACATTGTGCTTTAAGTCATAATCTTTGTAAATGTCAAATGGCGCTAATTGGCAAGAAGGGGATATTGCAATCGCTGGATAATTAAAATTGGTAAGATTGTCAAGACCGTTGCCTGTTTCGGATTCGTGGAAACTGGTTTCATTTCTATGGGCAAGAATCCCATATTGTGGATGTGTGTTAATCCCTTTTGTCATAACACCAACACCTCCAGGATTTCCATGCCCATGCCAGGAAAATAAACCATAGTGTTTGTTCATTTCACTAATACAGTCTGTCCCTGTTGGAAAAGTCGGATTTAAAGAGTAACTTGATGGAGTTTCACTAAAGATTGTTTTATTAGGAAAAGAAGACTCCATAATTGATGCAAATATGTCTGCTTGCTTTCCATCTAGCATCTGGTCGCATTGCGTATAAAAAGCCTTTGACAAATAAGAGAAATCACCATGCCCTGGGTCTCTCTCGTAGGTTAATAATTTTGTTATATAGTTGTTTGCCTCTTCTTCTGTTTGGCAAAGTAACCGACCGACAAAAAGTTCTGGGTTGAAATCGACATGGTCATCTGGCTCTCCGAAAAATTCATCATTATCAACATTCCAGTTCCCATTTAAGTCGCTAAAATAAGAGTCCGAAGGGATTGCATAATAGTCTTGGCTGTTTATTGGTTCTCCGCCATTTGCCTTATGTCCATATCTAATAGGAACAACTGAATAATCTCCGCCTAAAAGCACATATTTACCAGAACCGTCACCTTCATAAGTGTATCTTAGATAGGCTCGTAATTTCCCGGCGTCATCGTTGATGTTGGAAACTTCATCTCCTTTTGCGAAGTCAGGGCAAGATAGAATATCTTCTATGCAGACGATACCTGCTGAATATCCTTTTTGTCTTTTCCATTCAATCAACCGTTTAAACGCCGGACACAACTTGCGGCTAGTAATTACGCAATATTCATAAGCTGGCAATGCCGTGATTGACATAGGTTTTGTCGTTGCAATTGGGTTGCTTGTTTTTGAGGGCGAAAAAGCCTCTACTTGGCTTGGGTTTGAGACTATGGTTTTTGTGTACTCTAAAGCATCTTTAGACGCCGTATTTCTAACTCGAATAATCGGGCGAAAAGTTGATGAATTGTCATCCTTAAATTCTAATTCAATATCAATATATTCTGGAATATATATTTCATTTTGGACTGGGTTATATGCAATTGGGAAAATGGCGATTGTTACAATGTGTTTGTCTCCATCCAGATATCCCTCAGAAACAAATTCTGCATAGCTGTTTGGATATGTCGCATCATTGTTGTATATCTCTCCTTTTGGTGGGATAAATTTGAAACAAGATTCACCTTCTGTTGCCTCTTCTTCCTGTTGAACAGGGCAAATTGGGTATTCCAGGATTTGTTTTGAGATATTCCTTGGCGTGGCTTTGACTGTGAAATCAGAGGCATAGCATGGAACCGACAGTCGAATATATTTTATTGGCAATTTGGGAATTCCATTGTCAAAGGGGATTGATGCAAAATCTCCATAATGTAGATTAGTGAAGATTTTGCCATCATCATTCTTAGTCGTTCCTATTGCCAATTCGAAAGGGTTGAATTTCTCGGTATGTTTAATGTTTGCGCATAAGTATTCTGTGGAAAATAATAAATATATTAAAGCGCAAGTAAGCCTAATGGTGTCCATTGTGATTTATTTTTCATTCGGTTAGGATCATTCTTCTACTGCATATCTCGGAATTATTGACAATTAATGTGTATATGTACATGCCAGCTTGTAATTCCGAGCCATCTATGGAAACAGAAACATCCCCTCTGTTGTGCAATGGCTTGTATAGCAATTGTCTACCTTGGAGATTAAACACGTATATTGCTGCTGATTCTGCATATTCGGGTATCTCACAACGAATGGTTGTCTTGGAAGAAAAGGATTTGGTGCGTTTTGATATAATTCACAGTCTTTGTATATCACATCTTCTATATCTTCTGTCTTTTTGACTTCTTTTTTACGCAAATTAGATATAGGGGAGGTGACATTTTGTCCTTGAATTATGCATTCTAAAGAATCAACCTTGTTGTTAAGTTCCGAGATGGCATTGACAAGAAGAGGAATTATGCCAATGTAGTCAACGTACATATATCCTAATGAATCAGTTTTGACTAATTCCGGGTATACTTTTTGTACATCTTGGGCTATAAATCCAAAGCGTTTAGTGTTTTCTGATGAATTTTCGTAGAAGCTATTCATTATGTTTGTGGCTTCTCTGTCTTCTGTGTCTAAGGCTAATGTTAATGCGCTGCGCTGATTTGTTGGTTGTTTGGTAGTCTCCTTGAGACGGTAGCTGACAGCATTTAGTCTTGATAAATCTGTTATTGTATTGTTGATTTGTTGAATGTCTTCTTTAAATCTTTCGTCTGACGATATGAGTACTCCAGATGTATGTACATCGCAATTAATTTGCAGGTGTTTTCCCTTTTTCGGATTGAAATACATAATTGAATCATTTCCAAAAAAAGAAAAGTTAAAACCAAGCATTCCGTATAAGTTAAGCATCATTGCGTTTTGAGTATGCTCTCCTATATAAATGCCTGGGGTTTTCCCTGCAAAGTATTTGCCTATAGCGATTCTGGCTTTTGCATTCTGGACAGGACTGAAAAAGCAGCAAGAAGAGACAGAGTCCTGCAAATTGGATTTTGCGTTAAAATACGATGGCAAGTTTCCAAACGCTCCGATTCCGTTGTCCTGAACACGAAATTGTGCAGTTGCAATAATAGCAAAAGAACAAAAGAAGATAAAGAATAAGTTTTTCATAAAAAATAGATTTTAAAACAATAATTCCAAAAATAGTATGTAAGAATGAGAAGTCACAAAAAATGATGGTTAAAAAATTATAAAAAGCAGTGCTGGAGGCGACGAGCTTTAGGCGGTCTCGTCGCTACTGCGCTTGCCGCTCGATTCGCTCAATCAGGGCTGACCGGAGGTCGGCACGCGGATCGGTGAGACCGAGTTTGGCGCGGATGTGTGTGCGCTGGCTCGTGATGTTGCCTTTTTCCTTACCCAGCATCATGCAGATTTCCGATGTCTTGTGCCCGTGCAGAATCAGTTGGACAATTTCCACTTCCGACGGCGTCAGCCCGGGGATTGCCGCTGAAATCCTGTTGAGTGCAGCTTTTTCCTCGTTGCCGATACGCTCAATCTCGTCGCGCAGCTTCCAGATAGCAGAGTCGGTACAGAAGTCGAGCATATTGATTTTGCCTTTTTTCTTAGTGTGGATAAATTCCAGTGCCTTTTCTTTGTCGATGCCGAGAGCGTCAAGCACGTTGCGCTCGGTGTCCTTCATCCGGATATGCTCCGTCTCAAGCCGCTGAAAATTGCGCACAAACATATAGCCGAGTATCGGCACCAGCAGAAACGACATGAAAATAAGAGGGAAGAAGTTGGTAAACATCTCATTGTCAATCAGTGCCGTGCATGAAATATAGGCACTTGCCGGCAATGCCACAAGCACAAAAGGCAGGATTTTGTAGTTGGCAGCCAGCGCAAGGACAATCACGCCGAACGACAGGAATAGGTCGCCAAGCACGAGCACCACATTCTCTGATGTCGGATTGATGGAGCATACCAGCATCTCCACCACCATGAAACTCTGCACCATCAGCAGTATTGACGCCAACGCGGCGCGCAGTTTGACAACGCGGAATGCGAGTAGCGACAAGGCGCCGATAGTAAAGGCATACTGCCCTAAGTTGAGTGCTGTGAACAGGATTCCGGTAGGGCCCGACAACCCGAGCAGGTTGAGGGGAACGGCTACGAGTATCAGAATGCAGATAAAAAACAGCACCATTATACGCTGCCAGTTGGTTGCATCGTATTTTCGTCGCCATTCAAACGTAAAATACGCTCTTTTAAGTTGTTGTTGTTTGTTGAGTTGCATTTTGTCAGTCTGTTTCAGTCTGTAAAAATAAGTGTTTTTATTTGATTTCAGCCTATTTCAGCATTGGAATTTTACTTTCTGAGGTAACAGGTATGTTTTTTGGAAGTAATTTTGGGGCATTAGAATTGTAAATCGTACAATATATATACAACGCGGTAGGGAAATTTTTACGGCATCGGAAGCGATTGCTTCCGATGCCGTTGTTTTTTTGGGGGGTTGCAGAAAGGCGCGGTCTGCCTTTACTTGTATCGTTTTACGCGCTCGTCATTGATAACGCCGCTCCAGTTCAGACCGAACGCAAAGTCGTAGACATTTCCGTCGGCGTCGCGGTAGCAGCGGATGTCGCGCGGACGGTCTTCGCAATGCTCCTCCACAGCCTCCATCGATTCCGGCAGCTGCACTGGCAACAGTGCCGACGGTTCACGTCGGCCGGAAATCAAGTCCATATACACCTGTGCCTGCACGTCGAAGCCAACAAGGATTGCGTCGGCAAGAGGCTCAATCTCGCGCATCACGGTGGGGTTTGACATCATCAGCACCACAACCACGGGTTTGTTGCCCATCTCCTTGCGCACGCGTTGCAGCAACGTCAGGTCGCAGGCGTTGATGGTGTGGGCTGTCTTTCCTCGGTATGAGCGGTTGGTTGAGTCCTCAAACGGGTCGCCTCCGGCAATGCTGTGCTTGCGTGCGGTGGTGGCGGTGTAGTCGGCATATTGCAGACTGATTGGTATGTAACCCTCCTTCATGTCGTAGCCCATCCACAGGCTGTGGGGTGATTCGATAAACACCACGGCGAAGTCGGCATTGTCGGTGCATGCGGCTTTGTCGTAGTATCTCTCAAGCACGTGTTCAGGCACGGGGTCGTAGATGCGTTCGGGCGTAATGTCGCGCCAATATGTCGGACCTTCCGGGGCGCGGCGTTGCGGGATGTAGACGCGTTTGCGCTCTTTTTGCGGCAGCAGGTTGGCGTGGTTCTTGATCATCACCACACTTTTCAGCTGCTGCTCATATCCACGTTGCATGAACTCAGGGTTGCCCACAACCTTTTTCGTGTGCTCCACATCGACATACGGGTTTTCAAACAGTCCGGTGCGGAAGATGTTGAGCAGCAAGCGGCGTGCCGAGCGTTCGAAACGCGCCCTCATCCATTCTTCGCCATGCTCCTTCACGCCCATCTCGTAAGCCTCGATTACGGGACCTTTCTCGTTGTTGCCGCCGAATTGGTCTACGCCAGCCATCAGGGCTTTGTAGTGGCGTTCGGCCACGCTCATTGTCTCCACACCCCACGGCTTGCCGGAATGGATGCCTGGGTGCTTCTCGTCGCCGGTTATGATCCAGTCGGTGCAGACCACGCCGTCGTAGCCAGCCTCCTCGCGCAGTTGATGTGATATGATTTCGCGGTTGAAGCCGTTGCCCACGTTCTCGTCGGTCTGGTCGTAGGATATTGTGTAGTAAGGCATCACGGCGGAAGCCTTCTCCGTGCCGCCGGTCAGCTTGAACGCGCCTTCAAGGAACGGGATTTTGTGCTGTTCGTAGCAGCCGCCCGGGTATACGGCAAACTTTCCGTTGCCATAGTGGGCGTCGCGGCCGCCTTCACCAGAGCCGCCGCCCGGCCAGTGCTTCACCATTGCGTTCACGCTGCCGTTGCCCCATCCTCCAGCCGTAGGATCGGTCTGGAAGCCATCGGCGTATGCGCGCGTGAGGTCGGTCACGAGGCGTGGCTCAGGTCCGAACGTGCTGCTGTAGCGATACCACCGCGGGTCGGTGCCGAGGTCGGCTTGCGGCGACAATGCCGTGGCAAGACCGAGAGCGCGGTATTCCTCGCGGGCAATCCTGCCGAACTCTTCAACGGTTTCGGGAGAGAACGTGGCGGCAAGTCCGAGCATATTGCTCCACAGCGAGATGCTGCCGTCGCTGCCGGGGCTGAACTCGGCATCGGCAAAAGCCGAGTGGCGCGGGTCGGAGGAGTTGTTGGCGGGGATGCCGTGTGTGCGTCCTTCGATGAGCGCCTGCACTTTATTGTTCCATCGGGCGGCTGTTTCCGGACTTTCGACAGTCGACACCAGCACGTGGCGCAGATTGTCGTCGGTGAGAAACTTGATTTGCGCGTCGCTGAGGTCGTAAGCCTTCATGCCGCTTTCGGCAAACGGCTTACCTCCGTAGGTGTCGTTGGGCATAGGCAGCTTGTTCTGTATGCTGTAGAGCATCAGTCCTGCAATCTCGTCGACACTCAGCCGCGACGCAAGGTCGGCTGCGCGTTCCTCCATCGGCAGACGCCAGTCCTCATAGGGCAGGAGAGTGTCGCTGCCGTCAAAACTTTTGAACGCCTTGCCGTCCACTTCTATTATCTTCACTCCCGATGTGGAAGAGTAGCCTAAGTCGGGGCCGTCGGTTTGACGCACCAGGTTGAAGCCGTCTTTTTTTATTGTTTCCATCCTGTTATGGATCCTAAGTAACAGGTTAATTCGTTTGCCATCTTTTCCGCCTGCCGCATCGACGGGTGGTAGCCGGCGCCGTAGCCCAGCGAGCCGTCTTGCGGCGACATGTCGAAGCGGGAGATTGCCTTGTCGCCATCCTTGCGCATAGCCGCAGCCACGCGGTCGAGAGCGCGCTGCACGATGCCGAGGTTTTTGCCTGTCAGCATACTGCCTGTCAGCATCACGATTTTGGCGTTAGGGTAATATCCGCGCAACCGTTTTGCAAACTGCAGTGCGGCATTCTCGTATCTGACAGAGTCGCCTTTGTTGACGCTCATGTCGTTTGTGCCAAGATTTACGCAGACCACATCGGGCTGGAACGAAGAGAAGTCCCATTTTTCGTCGGTGTCATAGAAGAGCGTGCGGTCGTAGAGAGCAGGCAAGCAGCCGTCGGGAGTGCCTTCTGCCGGTCCGCCGTAGTTGCGGTACATTCCTATGCCGGAGCGTGCCACGACGTTGTATTCCGCACCGAGGGCGCGTGCCGTGCGTGCGGCGAACGTGTAGTAATGGTTCTCGGTGTCGTATGTGAATTTCTCGCGTGCGCTGTCGGCTTCGATGCCGTAGCCGCAGGTGATAGAGTTGCCGATAAATTCAATCCTTCGGGAGCTGCGTTTTGGGGCGTTCAGCATCTTTCCGCCGTCCGACAGCAAAAAGCCGCGGAATTCGGGGCGTTTCTGATAGCCTTCGATGGCATACGTCACACGCACGCGATGCTCGTTGTTGTCAAGGTTGGAGGCGAGAGTCGCCACCGAATCGTTTTCGGAGAAATTGATTTTAAATGGAGCGAGGTTGTCAAGTTCCACCATGAAATGTCCGCTGCCAGGTTTTGCAAGCATCGTGACCGATGAGCCCAAGAAACGGAATTCGGCACTTGTGCCTGGATATGAAAATGCCGGCGATTTGGGATTACGCCAAGAGATGCGCCCGTTGTATACGATTTGCGGATTGTCGGGGCTGACCGTCACTTCGGAGAAAGCGCATGCCGCTGCCGACAGGATTAAGACTAATGCAAAATATAGTTTTTTCATATACTTGATTTTAAAGCAACAAAGGGAAGACCAGAGTAGGAACTTCCCTTTGAAAAACGGTTTTCTTAGTCGAGGTCGAAACCGATGTCGTGGCGGAAATATTTGCCGTCAAAATTGATTTTCTCAATCGATGCAAACGACTGAGCCAACGCTTCGGCTTTTGTCGTGCCGTAGGAGCTTACGGCAATCACGCGTCCGCCGTTGGTCACAACCCCGTTGTCGGTGCGCTTCGTCCCGGCGTGGAAGAGGATGCTGCCTGTCACGGTGTCAAGCCCTGTGATTGCTTTCCCCTTCTCGTATGCTCCGGGGTATCCGGCAGACACCATCATCACCGTCACGGCATAGCGCGGGTCGATGGCGAGACGCCGGTCGGCAAGAGTGCCTGTGGCTACGCCTTCAAACAGGTCGAGCAGGTCGCCGTCGGTGCGGAGCATCACGGCTTCGGTCTCCGGGTCGCCCATGCGCACGTTGTATTCAATCACCATCGGCTCGCCCTTCACGTTGATGAGTCCGAGGAAGATGAATCCTTTATATGTGAGGTTTTCCTCTTTAAGTCCTTTCAGGGTGGGCAGGATGATGCGGTCGGTCACTTTCTGCATAAATGCGTCGTCGGCGAAGCTGACAGGCGACACTGCGCCCATACCGCCGGTGTTGAGTCCGGTGTCGCCCTCTCCGATGCGCTTGTAGTCCTTGGCCACAGGCAACACCTTATATGAATTGCCGTCGGTAAGTACAAACACGGAGCATTCGATGCCTGAAAGAAACTCCTCGATCACCACTGTTGCCGACGATTTGCCAAACATACCGCCGAGCATCTCGCGGAGCGATGCCTCCGCCTCTTCGACAGTCGGCAGAATCAGCACTCCTTTGCCGGCAGCCAGTCCGTCGGCTTTAAGCACGTAGGGAGCCTCGAGCGAGTGCAGAAACTGAATGCCCTTCTCGATGTTGCCGGCGCTGACACTGAGATAGCGTGCCGTCGGGATGTCGTGGCGCATCATGAAGCCTTTGGCAAAGTCCTTGCTGCCTTCGAGCTGCGCACCGCCTTTCGACGGGCCGATGACCGGCACCGATTTCAGCGTCTCGTTGTCGGTGAAATAGTCGTAGATGCCTTCAACCAAAGGGTCTTCGTTGCCCACGACAACCATTGTCACACCGTTGTCGATGGCAAATTTGCCTACGGCTTCGAAGTCGAGAGGCGACAGTGCCACATTTTCACCATATTGTTCGGTTCCGCCGTTGCCGGGGGCGATGAAGAGTTTCGCAAGGCGTGGGCTTTGGTTGAGTTTCCATGCCAAAGCCGACTCGCGGCCTCCTGAGCCAAGCAGCAGAACGGTTTCTTTTTTGTTTTCAGCCATGATTCAGTATATGTTGTATGATTGGTTGTTAATCTTGATTGTCCTTGCGGTTGCGGTGGCGCATCACGACATCGCCCGATTCGAAGTCGGAATCGTCAAACAGACGTGGTTTCTTGAATTTGACAGCGCGGCGCACCTTGTCGTCTTCAAAGCGAGCGGAGTCTTTGCTGCGTTTGCTGTCGCGGAAACGCTCGTTGTAGGGTTTGTGGTAGTGCTCCTCGAGGGCGTTCTGCGCACGGCGGCGGCGCACACCGCGGCGGTCGCGTTCCCACTGCTCGTCGTCGCGTTTGAAGTCGCGGTCTCCGCGGAATTTTCCGCCTTGGTTTTTCCATCGGCGTGCCTGACGCTCGTCGCGCTCGTCGTTGTCGCGACGGCGGCGTACGGGGCGTTCCGGGCGTTTGAATTCCTCGTTGCGGATGGAGCGACCCTGCTTGCGGAACTCGGCATACGTGCCGTCGAAAATCACGTATTCGCGGAACTCGCATTCCAGAGCGCCGTTGAGCACGGGGAATTTCACAGAAGGCTTCAAGCCGATTTTGTCGAAATATTCGGGTTTGTATCCGATAATCCATGCGTGGTAGCTACGGAACACGTTTTTCAGGCGTTCGCCGATGGATGCGTAGAGGGCGTCCATGTCGTCGGCCGAGATGCGTTCGCCGTATGGCGGGTTGGTGATGAGAATGCCGTTTTCGGGAGCCTCGGTGTATTCCTGTATAGGCATTGTCTTCAGCTCGATGTCCTTGCCCACGCTTGCGCTCTTGATGTTGCGCTCGGCGACGGCGATGGCT
>ERZ1023970.481-NODE-481-length-12249-cov-8.138675_pt1 | contig 12249 bp, 12 predicted proteins | sample MGYA00380430_ERZ1023970 | MGnify/ENA primary metagenome ERZ1023970 (study PRJEB33179, sample SAMN07449052) | human gut metagenome | biome: Human-gut; feature: Human associated habitat; material: Faeces | host: Homo sapiens | place: India:Kasaragod | collected... | reverse complement strand
CCGAAGGGGTCAAGGGGGCGACCGGAAAGCCCCCTTGCGCGCCCGCAGGCGCGTCACCCTGCAACAAAAATATACAAGCCGCTTATACCCCCCCAAAGCGGGTCGCGGGGCATCTTCACCGCGAATAAATCCCCGTGAGGATTTCCCGAATGTACGCCTCCCGGTGCGGGAGGTGCGCATCCCTGCGTGCAACCTCTGCCGCGGCTTCATTATCATATGGCACAGAAATCACCGACATCAGCAGAACGCCCGGTTCACGCGAGCCGAAATTCCCCTCGACAATCACCGCGTGGGCTTTCGGGACGCCCATGCTGTTGCCAACGCTGCCCGTGTTGACGATGTAGCCCACATCCAGCGTCCGCAGGAACGGACGGTGACTGTCGGCAAAAACTACGCCGCCGTAAACTTTGCCGTTCGCTGTGAAAGGCTGTGCCAGAACACTCTTGTCGTGCTGCACAAGCATCAAGTCCGTCACAGGGCGGCCGTGGAAAAAGCGAAAATGCGTGCCGCTAATCCACTCGTCCATGTCCAGCGGAAGCGTGTTCAGCCAGTTCATGCGCTCTTCGCCCAGTTGATCCCAGAAATAGTTATCCGCGGCGAAGCGCTTGCCGCCGATGCCATAATCCCAGTTGCCGCCGACGAAGCGGGTGCAGTTTGCCCGCACCCAGTCGCATGTCTCGCGCGACTGCGGCCCTTTGCCCACCGCGTCGCCCAGAAACCAGATTTCATCAACGTGATAATCCTTCAGCGCCTTTTCCATTGCCAGCGTCGCCGTCAAGTTGCCGTGCAGGTCGCCCAACATTGCAATTTTCTTCATGCGCGGCCTCCTGCCTTAGTCCGGATAAACCATGGTCGCTTCAGAACAGCGGGACAACACGCCGCAGTACGCCGCGGCTTCCTGCTTTGCGCCGGTCAAATCATGCTCCAGATAATTCCCGCACTCAATTTTCTTCGCGCCGGGGATTTCGCCCTCAAAATCCGCCGCGAAACGGAATGCGTCGCGCACAAGCTGCAAAGCGTCCGCCTTGCTCATGCTGTCCCGGAGGATGAGATAGAACCCCGTCCGGCAGCCCATCGGCCCGAAATACACCACCTGCTCCGATGCGGTAGAAGAGCGCACGAACGTCGCAATCAGGTGTTCGAGCGTATGCAGGGCGGGCTGCGCCACATAATCCCCCTGATTGGGGAATTTCAGCCGAAGATCGTAGGTCACGCAGTCGCCGTCGATGCGGGAAACATACATGCCGGGCGTGAGCGTATCATGATTGATGGTGAAGGACGCGATTTTTTTCAGCATAGGGAAATCCTCCTTTGCGCATATCTCTTATATTATAACACACTTGACGGCACGGGGCAAGTATTGACTTGCGGGCGATTGCAGGGTATGATAAGGGGCGGAGGGGATGCGTTATGTCAATTCTTGTCACAGGTTTTGAACCGTTCGGCGGCAGCTGCCGCAATGCCTCATGGGAGGCAGTTTCGCTTTTGCCGGAGACGATTGCGGGGCACGCCGTATACCGGTTGCGGTTGCCGGTCTGCTACGGTCAGGCGGGCGATTTGCTGGTGGAGATGATGCGGCGGATTCGCCCGGCAGTCACGCTTTGCTGCGGCGTTGCGGGGGGACGCAAGGTCATCACACCGGAGCTGATTGCGGTAAACTACCGCCGCGCCGCGATTGCCGACAATGCGGATGTGCTGTACGCCGGCGAAAAGATTGACCCGAAGCGTCCCGATGCGCACATGACGCGCCTGAACGTCCTGCGCATGGTGGACGCCATGAAGTCCGCTGGGCTTCCTGCTGATTTGAGCCTGACCGCTGGGGCGTATGTGTGCAACGACCTGTATTTTGCGCTGCTTGACCGCGGGCTGACTGTCGGCGGCGAGGGCGTGTTCGTGCATGTTCCGACGGAGGATGTCGTTGCCGCCGTGGATGCGGCGAAGGGGCTGGAGATTTGTCTGCGAACGGCGCTGGAGGGGTAATGCAGCCTTGTTTTTCCTCCATAGATTGCGTTTTTGTTGCAGGGGGATTTCGCCTCTGCGGAGGCGACAAAGGGGCAATGAAAACAGACGAAGTCTGCGGTCGCCCCCTTGACCCCTTCGCTTTCGCCTCCCAAGTTACAATATGGTAATGTTTATTTGGGAGGAACAAAGGTACACTAACTAAATAACTTTCGGCAAAGCTCAATAAGCAGGAGTGCGCACCGAAGGTTTCCAAAGGGCGATCGGAAAGCCCTTTGGTCGCGCCCGCAGGCGCGAAATCCCTGCGACAAAAGTCTATTCTATGCAAAGACAGCATAACCACAATTACAAAAATCACCCGTGCATCGGCTTTTTTGCCCCCCGCACGGGTGATTTGTTTATTGCAATTGTGCGAAATATGCTCGGCAGTCATCTGCATCGTGCGCAATCTGCGCGCGCAGTGTCTCGATGCTATCGAACTTCTGCTCCGGGCGCATGAATTTCAGGAATGTCAGCCGGACATTCCGCCCGTACAGCGAAAGAAACTCATCCAGCACATGCGCTTCCACCGTGACGTGCCCTTCCGGCAGCGTTGGATGCCGCCCGACGTTCACCACCGCCGGGAAAATGCCGCCGCTCGTTTCCAGATAACAGGCATACACGCCGAACGCGGGCAGCGCCTTGTGCGGCGGAATGGTGATGTTCGCCGTCGGGAAGCCGATGGTGCGCCCGACCTGCTTGCCCTCCTCAACGCGCCCCGCAATGCTGTAGCCGCGTCCGAGCAGGTTGTTGACCTCGTGCATATCGCCCTGCGCAAGCAAGCGGCGGATGCGCGTGGAAGATACCGTTTCGCCGTCAATTACGACTTCCGGCACAATGACCGTGCGGAAGCCGTGCTTCTTGCCGTACTCTTTGAGCAGCTGTCCATTGCCTTTGCCGCCCGCGCCGAAGGTGAAATTAAAACCGCACACAATCACAACCGGTGCGTACACCTCCACCAGTTCCGCCATAAAGTCCTCCGGCGACTGATTGGCGCGCGCCCGTGTAAACGTCGTCACGCACAGCCCGTCCACGCCGAAGGACTGCATGACCGCTGCTTTTTCCGGCAGCGTCGTCAGCATCACCGGTTCTTTCTCCGGCGCAAGCACATGCAGCGGGTGTGGCTGGAAGGTGCAGACCGCCAGCGGATACACCATCTCCTGCGCCAGCTCGTCTCCGCGCATCAGCAGCGCCTGATGGCCGCGGTGCACGCCGTCAAACATCCCCAGCACCAGCACGCAGGGGTTCAGGCGCTTCGGGTCACGGATGATTCGCATTGTTCTCCTCCTTCTCCGGCGGAAGCAGGCATTTCCAGACGAGGAATTCCCCTTCCCGCGCCGCCATCCCCCAGAATTCGTCCCGCAGATACACGCGTGTGACCTGCCCTTCCGGCAGCACCAATACGCCGGGCAGTTTCTTCGCGGGCAGCTTCACACCGTTGCGCACCTGCTTGCGCAGCCATTCCGGCGCATCCGCACGCGGCATGTGCTGGATGCCGTAATCCAGCGGCAGCAGGTGACTTTGCAGCGTCCCCTGTGCCTGATACGCTGCTACTTCCTCCATCGTCATCGCGCTGTCCAGCGTGAACACGCCACTCTGCGCGCGCAGCAGGAAGCGCATATGCGCCGGGCAGCCCGTCAGCTTCCCCAAATCGTCGCAGATAGAGCGGATGTACGTCCCGCGCCCGCAGCGAATCGTCATGCGAACGCCGTGGTCGGGCGTTTCCTCGTGCAATTCGATGGATTCCACATGCACGATGCGCACGGGGGCTTCGACATTCTCGCCATCGCGGGCGCGTTCGTAGAGGGGCTTGCCGTCCTGCTTGATGGCGCTGAAGATACTGGGGCGCTGCTCAATATCGCCGACAAGGTGCTTCGCCGCTTCCTGCACGGCGGAAAAATCAGGGTAATTCTCCCCTGTCGCGATGATTTTGCCCGTCGCGTCCTGCGTATCCGTCGCCGCGCCGAACGCGCACTCCGCCACATACGTTTTTTCCTTATCCACCAGATAGTCAAACAGCCGCGCTGCCCGCCCAATCATGATGGGCAGCACGCCCGCCGCTTCGGGGTCAAGCGTCCCGGCATGACCGACGCGCTTTTCGCCCGTCATGCGGCGGACATACCCTACGACGGCGGCGCTGGTCATTCCCGGCGGTTTGAGGATATTCAGAAAGCCATTCATGCTTCGGGTTCTTCCTCGTTGGCCGCCGCTTCCGGCTGATTTTCGCTCTGGTTCTTCTGCGCCTGCGCCAGCACCTGCGCGATATGCACGCCATAGGCGATATTCTGGTCACTGACGAACTGGATTTCCGGCGCATAGCGGATGACCATCTGCTTGCCAAGCTCGTGGCGGACAAAGCCCGCCGCGCTCTTCAGCGCCTTCATCAGCGGCTCGCGCTTATCGTCCTCCAGCACGGAGACGTAGATTTTAGCATAGCGAAGGTCGCGGGTGACTTCGGCGCGGGTGATGGAGAATGTGCCGGTCACGCGGGGGTCGCTGACCTCGTCGCGGATGATGCGGTCCACCTCGCGGCGGACTTCCTCGGAAATGCGTTCAATACGCTGATAGCTCATGATTTCCTCCTAAAGGTAGGGATAGGGAAAAGAAAAACTTTCGGAAAAGACTTGTTGATTGAGCGCGCTCAAGCCGCTCTGCCGGTCAACGGGTGTCGAGAGGGGCTTTGCCCCTTCGCAGGGTCAAGGGACAGCGTCCCTTGTGGGGTTTGGGGCAACGCCCCAACTGTTATTCGGGCGCTCAATTCCAAGGAAGCCGCCAACAAAGGCGCAGGCAGCGAAGCGTCCCGCGCCCAAACTTCGCGCGTCCGCAGACGCGCCCCCAAGCTGCTCTTTCCAGCGCCTATGCTGTGTCGCGCCAAATGGGTGCGACCGAACTGCTTGTCTTGCGACCATAACTGTTCTTTCCCGAAAGCAGGGGTTTCGCGCCTGCAGGCGCGACCAGAGGGCTTTGCGTTCGCCCTCTGGACTGCTTCGCATACGCACTCTCATGTTACTTGCCTTTTTCCGCAGCAGAAGCAGCGCTTTTAGGACGCGCGAACATCATAAAAGCATGTGCTGCATTTGAAAAAAGGGGCAGGGAAAGCCAAATGGAACTGACTTTGCCCTGCCTCCTGCGTTGCGCAAGGGGAATTAAGGATTCCTTAGCGCGGGATTTCCTCCATGATGAAGCACTCGACGACATCGCCTTCCTTGATGTCGTTGTGCCCTTCCAGACTCATGCCGCACTCGAAGCCAGCCGCCATTTCCTTGACGTCTTCCTTGTAGTGCTTCAGGCTGCTCAGCTTGCCCTCGAACACGACAACATTGTCGCGCAGCAGGCGAACCTGCGCATTGCGCTGCACCTTGCCGTCGGTCACGTAGCAGCCGGCGATAACGCCCGCGCCCGTAATCTTGAACACATTGCGCACCTCGGCATGACCCAGCAGCACCTCGCGGTACTCCGGCGCAAGCAGGCCCTTCATGGCCAGCTCCATGTCCTCAATCGCCTTGTAGATGACGGTGTACAGGCGCACATCCACCTTTTCGCGCTCCGCCGCTTCCCGCGCGGACGCATCCGGGCGGATGTTGAAGCCGATGATGATGGCGTTGAACGCGCTGGCAAGGTTCACGTCGTCCTTGGTGATGGCGCCCGCCGCGCTGTGCAGCACATGCACCTTCACTTCGTCGCTGCTCAGCTTCTCCATTGCCTGCTTGACAGCTTCGACAGAGCCTTGCACGTCTGCCTTGATAATCAGGTTCAATGTCGTCTGCTTGCCGGATTCCATGTTCGAGAACATGTTCTCCAAGCTAACCTTCGCCATCGTCGCCTCGCGGGATGCCTTGACCTTCGCCTTGCGTTCCTCCGCGACCTGACGGGACAGACGGTCGTCGCCGACAGCCTGCATCTCGTCGCCCGCAGACGGCACTTCATCGAAGCCCATGATTTCCACAGGCGTGGACGGACCGGCTTCCTTGACCTTCTCACCGCGGTCGTTAATCAGCGCACGGACACGGCCGCTCGCCAGACCCGCAATGATGTTGTCGCCCACATGCAGCGTACCATTCTGCATCAGCACAGTCGCCAGCGGGCCGCGCGCCTTGTCCAGCTTCGCCTCGATGATAACGCCGCGACCCAGACGGTTCGGGTTCGCGCGCAGCTCCATCGTGTCCGCCTGCAGCAGAATCATTTCGAGCAGTTCATCGACGCCCTCGCCAGTCTTGGCAGAAACGGGGCACATAATCGTGTCGCCGCCCCAGTCCTCGCAGACGATGCCGTACTTCGTCAGGTCAGTCTTGACGCGCTCCGGATCGGCTTCCGGCTTATCCATCTTGTTAATCGCCACGATAATCGGCACATTCGCCGCCTTCGCGTGGTTGATGGCTTCAATGGTCTGCGGCATGACCGAGTCATCCGCCGCGACAACCAGAATCGCAATGTCCGTCGCCTGTGCGCCGCGGGCACGCATCGCCGTGAAGGCTTCGTGACCGGGGGTATCGAGGAACGTGATATCGCGGCCGTTCATCTTGACCGTGTATGCGCCAATATGCTGGGTGATGCCGCCCGCTTCGCCCGCCGTGACGCGGCTATTGCGGATGTAGTCCAGCAGGGACGTCTTGCCGTGGTCGACGTGACCCATGATGGTCACAACCGGCGGACGCGGCTGGAGGTTCTCCTCGCTGTCGTCGAAGTTTTCGGCGGTCAGCTGATCCTCCGCGGTCACTTCCGGCTTCTTTTCCAGCGTGATGTCAAAATCCGCGCAGACAAGCGACGCGGTATCGAAGTCAATCTCGCTGTTGATGGTCGCCATGTTGCCCAGCAGGAAGAGCTTCTTGATAATCTCCGCGCTGGTCTTGCCGATCTTTTCGCACAGGTCGCGCACAACAATCGTGTCGCCGCTCATGTAGGCGTGTTCGATCTTAATCGGCGCCATCATCTGCTGTGCGGACGGCTTTTTCATGCGGCTGCGCTTGCCGCCGCGCACCACGTCGTCATCATATCCGCTGTAACCCGCATCGCGGCTGAGCTGCTTGCGGTTGCGCGCCACATGCTCCGGGTCATGCTGACGGACGTAGTTCTTCTTGTTCGGGTCATAGTTGGAGACGCGCTCCTTGCCCATTGCGGGCGCCATATCCGGCACAGCCGGCTTCGGGCGATTCATGCCCACGCCAGCCGGACGGCCCGTGCCGCCCTGCGGACGCGCCTGGAAGCCAGCGCCCCCTTGCGGACGAGCGCCCTGCGGACGCGCCACAAACGCGCCGTTTCCACCCGGACGAGGCTGGAACGCGACAGTGCCGGGGCGAATCACCAGCCCTTGCTGCGGACGCGCGGCCACCTGCCCGGTGCCTGACGGACGAGTCACCCGCGCCTGCGGACGCGCGATAAACGCACCATTTCCGCCCGGACGAGGCTGTCCCTGCTGCGGACGGTTGCCCTGCACCCCCTGCTGTCCCTGCGGACGGGGCTGCTGCGGCCGCGGCGGACGGATGACGTTCGGTGCCAATCCGACCGGCTTGGGCGGCAGCGCCTGACCCGGCCGGGAGATAATCTGACCAATCGCGGGCTTCTTGGGCGCTTCGGGCTTGGGCTCTGCCTTGGTTTCGGGCTTCTGCTCGCTCTTGGGCGCTTCTGCCTTCGCTTCGGGCTTGGCTTCCGCCTTCGGGGCGGGCTTCTGCTCGCTCTTGGGCGCTTCTGCCTTCACCGCCGGCTTGTTTTCTGCCTTCGGCGCGGGCTTCTGCTCGTCCTTGGGCGCTTCCGCCTTCACTTCCTGCTTCGGGGCAGACTTAGCTTCCTGCTTTTCCGCCCTTTCCGCCCTTTCCGCCTTTTCCGCCTTTTCCGCCTTTTCCGCTTCCTGCCGCGCCGCATTCACTGCCGCCTGCTCATCCACGTCGAGCATGACATACGCCTTGGAGTGGTCAGAGAGACGCTTCTCCTCCTCGGCGCGCTTTTCCTGCTCCGCTTTTGCATTCAATGACTTGATAAATCCATTCTCCAGCGCACGGAGAGACTTTGCCAGTCCGTCTGCGCTCTGACGCACGCGGGATGCGTCATCGCGCACCTTCGCCGCGTCCGTGGTTAAATCCTTGATGGCATCCTTCAGCTTCACTTTCGTCATTCGACGCTTGCACCCCCGCCATGATTTTCCGATTTCATCTGTTGCCCGTGCTCTTCTTTGCCTTCAACGGGAAGGTTCTGCCTGATCTGCTCTGCCAGCCCGCCCGGCGCGACAGCCATTGCCACGCCCGACCGCCCGGTTGCATCCTGAAGCAGTCCCCGCGGCAGCAGCGCCATCTGCACCCCTGCATTGTCGCAGACACCGCGGTATTTATCCTGAGTGGCTTTTGACGCGCCGCTGTCCAGCAGCAGCACGGCGCATCCTCCGCCACGAATGCTTTTCAGGCAGCCATCTTCACCGAAGGTCGCCTGTCGTGCGCGAACGCACAGTCCCATCAGCCCGCGCAGTTTCGTTTCCCTATCCATCGGCGTCAGTTTTCCTCCGCTTCTGTCTGGGATTGGGACAGCTGCGCCAGCTCCTGCCGCAGGGCTTCCGCCACGTCGTCAGTGAGCTGCACTTCCAGCTGACGTTCCAGCTGTTTCTGCCGGATGGCGCGCATCAGGCAGCTTTCCTGTCGGCATACATACGCGCCTCTGCCGGGCTTTTTGCCGCCCGGATCCATGGACACGGTGCCGTCCGGTGCGCGGACAACGCGGATGAGTTCGCGTTTAGGCTTGCTCTCCCGGCATCCGACGCACATGCGCATCGGGATTTTCTTCGGCTTCATCAAGGCTCCTTTTGGCGATTGCCGCTTTGGTCAACCACCGAATCTCGTTTCCTGCTGCTCCCTAAGGTAACACCGCGCAAATGAGGTGGTCGGCTGGCGAATGGATTTTTCGTCAGATGCAAATGCAAATTTCGAAGGTTTACTGGATGTAAATCGAGAAATTTGCATGCCGCAGATGGCGGAAAAGACATCGCCAGACGCGCCGCCGAATTGTGCGGTGGTGCCCTAATTATCCCCGGAACGACTTACAGCGTGTCGTCCCCATCGGCGGGCGTTTCCGGCGCTTCCACACCCTCATAGGGCTGGAAATCCTCCGGCAGCTCCTGTGCCGGCTGTTCTTCATCCTCCACCTGCGGGACGGCCGCCGCCATCTGCTCGGCGTACTGGCTCTGACTCTTGATGTCAATCTTCCAGCCCGTCAGCTTTGCCGCCAGACGCGCATTCTGACCTTCCTTGCCGATGGCCAAAGACAGCTGATTGTCCGGCACGACAACGATGCAGGAGCGCTGACCGCTCGCCTCGGTGTATACTTCGCGGACGTTCGCCGGATTCAGCGCGTTGGCAATGAATTCCGCCGGATTCTCGCTCCACTTGATGATGTCAATCTTTTCGCCGCGCAGTTCATCCACCACACGGGTCACGCGGTCGCCGCGCTGACCGACGCACGCGCCCACCGGGTCAATCAGCACCTCCGTGGAATGCACCGCCATCTTCGTGCGGCTGCCCGCTTCACGGGCGATGCCCTTAATCAGTACCTTGCCGCCGGCGATTTCCGGCACTTCCATCTCAAACAGGCGCTTGACCAGATTCGGATGCGTACGGCTGACGCGCACCTGCGGGCCGCGGCGGGTCATGTCGTCGCCGCGCTGCACTTCCAGCACATAGACTTTCAGGTGGTCATCCATGTTGATGACTTCGCCGGGAATCATCTGATCGCGTTCGAGGTAGCCCTCGGTGCGGCCCATCAGCTCCACCACAGCGCCCTTGTCATCCACGCGCGTAACGACGGCCGTCAGGATTTCGTTTTCCTTATCGGCGTACTCTTCATACACACGGCCGCGTTCTGCGTCGCGCAGGCGCTGCATAATGACGCCCTTGGCGGTCTGCGCGGCGACGCGCAGGAAGTTGCGCGGCGTCACGTCCGTCTCCACAATATCGCCCATCTGGTAGGATTCCTTAATCGCGCGGGCTTCCTCCAGCGAAATCTGGTCGGCGGGCTTCTCCACCTCTTCCACAATCAGGCGGCGGGTATACACATGAATTTCACCCGTCGTGCGGTCAATGGTCGCGGAAATGTTGTTGGCGGAGGGTTCTGCCTCGCCCTTGGCGCGGTTCTTGGCATACGCCTTTTTCAGCGCATCCTCGACCGTGGCGAAAAGCATATCCTCGCTCAAATCCTTCTCTTGGCACAGCGCGCGGATGGCTTCCACGAGTTCTTTGTTCTGTGGATCTGCCTTCGGCGCAGCAGTTGTCTTGGTCTTTCTCATGCCTGTGTCACCCTTCAATCATTTATGCTGTTTCTGATGCGGAAGCTGCTTCCGCAATGGTTTTCATTTCCGATGAAAATTGATTTCTTGCGGGGAATCGGCTTGCCGGGTTATTCCTCGCCTAAATCGACGTCTTCGACGCCTTCCATGTCAACCACCGGCTTCACCAGCGAAGCTGCTTTGCGCGCGAAACGCTTTTCTTCGCCCGCGATGGTCAGCACCATGTCCTGCGCGTCAAAGTCCGACAGAATGCCCGTAAAGACCTTCTGACCGTCCACGGCCTTGAACAGGTGAACCTCCACCTCTTCGCCAAGCGCGCGCTCAAAATCTCGATCCTTCTTCAGCGGACGGTCAATGCCCGGCGAGGATACTTCGAGGAAATCGAAATCGTATGATTCCACCAGCGGCATAATGGCGCGGTGATACCGTTCGCAGTCATCCAGCGACATGCCTTCGGGACGATCAACATAGATGCGCAGGAACTTGCCCGTGTTCTCCTTATCAAGGCACACATCCACCAGTTCATAGCCCATTTCATCCGCCAGACGCTGACATTTGGGCGTAACAATGGTCGTCAATTCCGCTTTCGCCATAACTCCTCACCTCTTTCACTGCGGGTTCGTTTTTTCGGAGGACTTTCGCCTGCAATGTGCAGGCAATCAAAAAGAGTGGCTCCCATCACCCGTCAGCACCACGACAGCACAGCGGGCATACCTCTGCCCGTAACACTGTCCCGATGCCGCCAAGCCATGTCCACTCTCAGATGTCAAGCCCTTCTTTCTGCAACCCGAAACACCGGACAGACCCGGCTGAAAAATCGCTTCCCTGAAAACCAGGGCAGCGGTTCATGGATTCACACTTGTCAGTATACCACAGTTTCTCCCGGAATACAAGCATTTTAGCGGCTCTGCGCAACATTTTCCTTCCATTTAGGGCGCATTTTTCACACAAAGCTCTCGTCCTTGCAGAAAACGGGCACAAAATCCTCCGATGCGCTTTCCGGCTCCTGCAAATACCCCGGCAGTCCCAAATCCAGCATATGGTCGCGCACGCGGATATATTCGCGGTTCGTAATCGTCCGCGTCAATCCCGGAATCGACACATGGTTGCACGGGATGTACTGCCGCATCAGGCTGACCGGCACACCCTCCGGCAGGTTCTCCTTCACCCAATCCAGCAGCTGGCAGCTTTCGCTCGTCAGACCGGGGAGAATCAGGTGACGGATGAGCGTGCCGCGCGTCATGATGCCGTTCTCATCGTAGACAGGCGTTCCTGTCTGGCGCACCATCTCGGTGATGGCGGCGGATGTGGCGGCAAAGTAGTTCGACGCTTTCGCGCAGAGCTGCCCCATCTTTTCGCTCCTGTGCTTGAGGTCGGGCAGATACACGTCCATCACGCCGTCCAGCATCCGCAATGTTTCGACCGTCTCATACCCCGATGTATTCCATACCAGCGGCACATGCGGGCGGTAAATATCCAGCGTCTCCAATATCTGCGGAACATAAGGCGTCGCGGTGATGAAGGAGATGGTGTGCATCCCCATATCCTCCAGCCGTCGCAGGGAATCCGCCAATTCGCGCGGCGTGAAGGGGCGTCCGGCGTTGTGGTGGCTGATGTCGGCGTTCTGGCAGTAGGCGCAGCGGAGCGTACAGCCGGAGAAGAACACAGCGCCCGTGCCGTTCTTGCCGGAAATCGGCGGTTCTTCCCAGAGGTGCGGCGCGATTCGGGCGATGCGCATGGTGGTCGGCAGCTGGCAGAAGCCGTTGCCCGTGGATTCATTGCGCTCGGCGCGGCAGGCGCGCGGGCAGAGGGTGCATTGCATAAAGGAACCTCCTTGGCGGATGGGTTGCATTGAGGATGTTCTGGTATTGCTTAGGGAAGACGAAAGGTACACTAACTAAAAAACTTCCGATAAAGCTCAATAAACATGGGTGCGACCGAAGGTTTCCAAAGGGCGATCGGAAAGCCCTTTGGTCGCCTCCGCAGAG
>ERZ1023970.480-NODE-480-length-12263-cov-8.049558_pt1 | contig 12263 bp, 8 predicted proteins | sample MGYA00380430_ERZ1023970 | MGnify/ENA primary metagenome ERZ1023970 (study PRJEB33179, sample SAMN07449052) | human gut metagenome | biome: Human-gut; feature: Human associated habitat; material: Faeces | host: Homo sapiens | place: India:Kasaragod | collected... | reverse complement strand
TTTCAAGAGTTTTCTCCAGATAGGAGTATTGATTCTAAATCAGATTCTTCCATCTGCTCGCCAAATGCTCCGCTTGCTTTTCTATGAAGATATAGCGTAGATGATGGGCTTTTAGCAAGTCAAAGTCGGACAGGGGCACACCTTTGGAGTTTTCATTTGAAAAGAACGTGTATGCCAGATCCAATCGGCTTTCCTTTAGAATGAGTACAGTGAATATCAATTGGTTTATGATTCTGCTGCATAATGTCTCATCATATGACCTTGATGCCAAATGCATTATCAACCATCTGCTGTTTGCTATATGTTTCTTTGAGTTTTCTGATAGGAATTTCTGTTTCAGCAAAGGCATACTGCCCTGATAATGTAGCTCACGGGCTATAAGGGTCAGTGTAACCAATCTTTGTTGCCCGTCAATAACTGCATAATTGCCGTTCTGGTCTTTCTGCAAGATGATTGTACCTAAGTGGTATTCACTTTCATGGGGAATCTCTTTAAGACTTTCCCAAAGGGCTTTGACCTGTTTGTCCTCCCAGCAATAGTTTCTTTGGTAATCTGGTATGACAAGATTGTTTCCAAATAATTTTCCCAAAGAACATGTAGAGAGACAGACTTCATCGTTATTTAGTCCCTCTTCCGAAAAATCAGTTTCACCCTTATATGGTTCCACACAAGGATTAATAGTAGTTCGACTTATTATCTTCTCAATGATTGGGTCGAAAATACTCATTATGTCTTTGAATGCAATCAAAAGCTGTTCCCAGTCATCAGTTGGAGCATCTATTCTGCATCGACACTGATTTCTTCCTTGCCAACCTAACCAATGCAATCTTGGATTTCGTGAGGTTTGAAATCTCAACTCCTTTGCAAAATTCTTATAGTCCGTACTTTGATATTTTCCTTCAAGATGTAACTCAACAGAACCGCCTATATATTCATAATGGAGATCTTGGTCTTCTTTTAATACGGTTGTAACATATAAATACCTGCTTGACTGCCATGTACGACATTCATGGTAGGCATAAACTTTTCTGTCAGGGAAGTTTTCTATTATAAACTTTTCTAAATGTGAGTCAATCCATGCCATATTTCTCAAAAATTAATTAATATAGTATCTCTCAGCTTATGTATGTATTCTCCTCTTCGTGTATTTATAAAATTTCTCTTGCTATCCATGCACATGCCTCTGCGTCAGCAAGTGCGTGGTGATGGTTTTCCAACTCATAACCACAGGCGGCGGCAACAGTCTGAAGCTGATGGTTCTCCAAATCAGGAAGCACAAGCCGTGAAACACAAAGGGTATCGTAAAACTCATAGCCAGGATAGTCCATCTGATAGACTCGGAACACGGCCTTCAGACAACTTTCATCAAAAGGCTTGTTGTGAGCAACAAGTGGTAAACCTTCTATCACAGGTTCTATTTGCGCCCAGACTTTTGGGAATACAGGAGCATCGTCAGTATCTTCATGACAGAGGGCATGAACCTGAGAACACCAGTAATTATAATAGTTCGGCTCAGGCTGGATGAGAGAATAGAACGTATCTACAATCTCGCCATTGCGAACAATGACAATCCCCACGGAACATACAGAACTCCGCTCATTGTTTGCTGTTTCAAAATCTATAGCTGCAAAATCTTTCATTTTAGGTCATCTTTGTATTTGTTCCACATTCTTTTTATCTTTCCGGCAATCTCCTTACGGAGCCAGAAAGGTTCCAACACTTCTACATCTTCACCGTTCCAAAGTAGTTCTTGCTGAAAATCAAACCCTGGACGAATATTGAAAGTAAAAATACTGTATTCCTCGTTACGCTCTATCTCTTCCTGTGACTCGTGCATCTTCAGGTCTCGGATGTAGTTGGCCTGACCTGCTGAGACCTTCAACTTGACAGGTTGGATTTTGACAGACTGTTCAGGAATGATTCCAAAGCAGCCATCAAAGAAGTCCTTTGCCGTCCAGTCTTTGGGCATTTCAAAAGTCTCGTCTGTTGCATGAATATATTTGATCCGGTCAAGGGAATAGATACGTGGACCTTTCTCGTAATAGTAGGAATAGGTGCTGCGAGCTACCATGTACCAACGCTGCCGGAACAGTTTCACACAATACGGCTGCACATCGAAGTTGTTCTCCTCATCCTTCCAATAACTATGATAGGTCATATTCAACACACGGTTTTCCTTCATCGCCTCGATGATGGGCTGAAGGTAGTCTTGACCAGACGGCACATGTTCGAGAATGATACGGTCTTTAATTCTTTGGCTGTTTGCTAAGGCATTGCTCACACAGAAAGTGTTGTAGAGCCAGGAACGGAGTCCGTTCTTGCTGATGTCTTCCTCATTCTCGATATAGTAACGGTATTCGCCACGGTTCTCATTGACTATGTTGATGCCGAACATATCCCAGATGACATAACGCCAGTTGTCAAAGGTGCGTTTGTGAATATCCACACCTCTGCTGATGTCATCGCGAAGCCACAGCTCTTTCAGTTCCTTGAACGAGATCTTACGTCTGCGATAGATGGTCTCTATCACCCAGACGTACTTTGTTATCAAACTTTGTCCTCTATCGTTGTCAGCCATATCAGATACAGACTTACCTTTATCCTCCATTTTTAGCAAGAGATTGTCGAAAAGGACATGTTTACACTGGCTGTACTTTTTGTCAGAATCAAGAAAGTTGATGAGCCAGACAAGAAGCGCTTCCGAAGAAACTGACTTCGGAATGAACGGAAAAAAAAGGTTCTGTTTTCAGCGTTTTTAGCCATAATCATTGATTTTTTCTGCAAAAGTACATCAAGGGTACACCAATCTGTGGCAGAGGTTTGGAAAAAATGAGATTTTAATCTCTTTTCCCTTTCATTTTATCAATAGAAGTCTCGTAAATAATGGGATAGGCATCACTTGCCTTGAATGTTATGCCTGGTCGCAAAAGGGATTACGTGTCATTGATAAACTCGGCATCACTGAGCATACATACATAGTAGGGCTTTTTGAGATAGGACATCAACTGGTCGATATAGTAGGTAGCTGGAACGGAACCACGTAATACATATTGAACAGGAATGATAACATAGAAGCCTCTATATACATTTACTATGGTCTTGTTGTTACAGAGTCTGTATAGTTCGTTCTGAAGGATTTGCTCGGAAGAGCACATTCCCGTTCCCCTCACGTCCTCTATGGAAAACGTAGGAAACCCATGAATTGCTCTATCCTTTATCCACTTTTGTAATGTCATATCGAAGAGTTTCAGTGTAAATATAACGATAAATTCATTATAAACGTGTATCTAAACCCGAAAAAAGCGCTTTTGTGTGCCAATGCATTTGCCGCAGCAACCGGGCGTTGCGGAAATTCAATAAAATGGACTCTCGATGATTCAGGCAACCTCACGTTGTCAGGAAGTGGCGAAATGTGGAACTATGGCTATGACGATTCGCCTTTTAAGGATTATGAAATAAGAAAAGCGACAGTCAAATATGGCATTACGAGGATCGGGGATTCTGCTTTCCTGGGTTGCCGGGGCATGACCGAACTGACATTGCCTAACGGCATGACGAGAATCGGGGATTGTGCGTTCTATGGTTGCACTGGCTTGACCGAACTTATATTGCCGAACAGTGTGAGTAGCATCGGGGATATTGCTTTCACATATTGCAGCGGATTAGAAAAGATAACAGTAGAGAGTGGAAACAGTTGCTACGACTCCCGAGATAATTGCAATTCAATAATTGATACAGAATTCAACACATTGATTGTTGGATGCAAAAACAGTGTCATACCGAACAGCGTGACGAGCATTGGGTATTATGCTTTCTATGGTTGCAGCGGCTTGACCGAACTGACATTGCCGGACAGCGTGGCGAGCATCGGAGATGGTGCTTTCATTTGTTGCAGCGACTTGTCGAAGATAACATCGTTGGCTGAAATTCCGCCAGTGTGTGGCTCCGGAGTGTTTGACAGAGTCAATAAAACTAACTGCGAATTGATTGTTCCAGTTATATCTGTCACCGCCTATAAGCAGGCGGAAGTCTGGAATGAATTCAGCAACATAAGGGCTTTTCCGGAGTAGAGGTCACCGTGGCTGGCAAGACACGGAAGATAGTGGTAGAATAGCCGCATCGTGCGTTGACATTGTTTCGTGGCGCATAGCTCGCGTATTCCGTCTTTTTTACGTTGAGCATATATAGACAAAAGGACTGGCATGGGGTGTCAGTCCTTTTGTCTATAAAAGTATTGCCGCAGGGCAATCGTCAAAACTATTTCCTGACGTTGACAAATCTTGAATGCTGGTTTTTGTATTTACCTATAAAACGAGTCATTCCCGTGGCTGCGGAGGCCGATGGCTTTCCACGCCTATATGGTGTTGGCTTTTTCAGTGTGCTCCTTTGTGTAGGCATCGTCGTGGACACCCGCCACGGCACGGCCGCTGGGGTCGTTGACACCGTGGAACGAGGCGTCCCAGGCGAGGGCTTCGGCGGTGGAGCATGCCACGCTCGGCACGCTCGGCACGCTGCGGGCCGCACTGTCTGACGGGAAATATCCTTCAAAGATGGTGCGGTAGTAATATTCTTCCTTGTTCTGCGGCGGGTTGATGGGGAATCGTTCTGCCGCATGCGCCATCTGCTCGTCGGTGACGGCTGCTGCAGTCACTTCTTTGAGGGTGTCGATCCAGCTGTAGCCCACTCCATCGGAAAATTGCTCTTTCTGTCGCCAAGCGACGCTCTCTGGGAGCATGTCGGCAAAGGCTTCGCGGACTATGCGCTTCTCGATGGTTTTGCCGGGACACATCTTGGATTCCGGATTGAGCCGCATCGCAACGTCAAGAAATTCTTTGTCGAGAAACGGCACGCGTCCTTCAACGCCCCATGCCGACAGCGACTTGTTGGCACGCAGACAGTCGTAGAGGTGCAGCTTCGACAGCTTGCGCACTGTCTCTTCATGAAATGCGCGTGCGTCGGGTGCTTTGTGGAAGTAAAGGTAGCCTCCAAACACTTCGTCGGCGCCTTCGCCGCTGAGCACCATCTTTATTCCCATGCTCTTGATTACGCGGGCGAGCAGATACATCGGCGTGGAGGCGCGAACGGTGGTGACATCGTAGGTCTCGATGAAATATATCGCATCGCGCACGGCGTCGAGGCCCTCCTGGATAGTGTAGTTGATTTCGTGGTGCACGGTGCCTATATAGTCTGCCACTTCACGGGCTTTTGCCAAATCGGGCGCACCTTTCAATCCTACGGCAAAAGAGTGGAGTTGAGGCCACCATGCCTCTTTCTTGTCGTCGGTCTCGATGCGGCGTGCGGCAAATTTTTTGGCAATGGCGGAAATTACCGAACTGTCGAGTCCTCCGGAAAGCAGTACACCGTAGGGCACGTCGCTCATCAGCTGCCGTCTGACGGCGTCTTCAAGGGCGTCGTGCAGGGCTTTTACATCGGCGGTGTTGTCTTTGACGGCGTCGTAGCTCATCCAGTCGCGTTTATACCAGCGGACCATCTTGCCTTCGCTGCCGCTGTAGTAATGTCCTGGCAAAAATGGCTCATACTCGTCGCAGAAGCCTTCAAGGGCTTTGAGCTCGCTGGCGCAGTACACGCGCCCTTCGTTGTCATGGCCTATGTAGAGCGGAATCACGCCTATGGGGTCGCGGGCAATGAGGAAATCATCGGTTTCCTCATCATACAGTGCGAAGGCGAAGATGCCGTTGAGGTCTTCGAGAAAGTCGATGCCTTTGTCGCGGTAGAGCGCAAGGATCACCTCGCAGTCAGACCCTGTGGCAAAGTCGTATTTGCCTTCGTAGCGCTGGCGGATGTCGCGGTGGTTGTAAATCTCGCCGTTGACTGCAAGAATCTGCTTGCGGTCGGGGGAGAACAATGGTTGGCCGCCGCTTTCGGGGTCGACGATTGAAAGACGTTCGTGGGCGAGAATGGCCGACTTGCCGCAATAGATGCCGCTCCAGTCAGGACCGCGGTGGCGTATTTTTTTTGACATTGCCAATGCCTTGGGACGCAATGCCGAAACGTCGCTCTTGATGTTGAAGATTGCTGCTATACCACACATGATAGTATCGTTTTTTAGACTTGTTTGGTTTTAAGATATTTGTCGATGTCGGCTGCCGCTTGGCGTCCGGCGGCAATGCACCGCACCACAAGACTTGCCCCTGTGGTTGCGTCGCCTGCCACAAACACGTTGTCGGGCAATTCGGGTTGCTGGGGCTTAAGAAATCCCATGGCGAGCAACACAAGGTCAGCGTCGATGACTTCCTTTTTGCTGGTGGGTTTCATCAGCGGGCGTCCGCCTTCGGGGTTTGGCGTCCATTCCACTTCCTCCACCTCCACTCCGATGACATTGTTGTCCTTGCCGATGAATCTGGTCGACGACAGACACCACCTTCGCTCGCAGCCTTCCTCATGGCTCGAACTTGTGCGCAGCACTTGCGGCCACTGTGGCCATGTGGTGGCTGGGTTGTTGCCTACCGGAGGCTTCGGCATGATTTCAATCTGCGTCACAGCCACGGCGCCTTGACGGATGCTCGTGCCTATGCAGTCGCTGCCGGTGTCGCCTCCGCCGATTACCACCACTCGCTTGCCTTTTGCCGTCACCCGCTCGTCGGCTGAGAATGTCTGTCCGGCAAGCACCCGGTTTTGTTGGCTCAGCAGGTCGAGCGCGAAATGCACACCGTTGAGGTCGCGTCCGGGAATGTTGAGGTCGCGCGCCTGGGGGGTGCCTGTGCAGACGGCATAGGAATCGAATCCCTTGGGAAGATTGAGGATGTCGATGTCGGCATTCACCTCAAAAGTTATGCCTTCTGCCTTCATCACATCGATGCGGCGGTCTATGATGGCTTTGTTGAGCTTGAAATTGGGAATGCCGAAGCGGAGCAGTCCTCCAACAGCCTCGCGGCGTTCGAACACGGTGACGTCGTAGCCGCGGCGGTTTAATTGGTTGGCTGTTGCCAGTCCGGCGGGGCCGCTGCCCACTACCGCCACTTTTTTGCCGTTGCGTTGATACTGCCGCGGCACCACATATCCTTCGCGGAATGCTGTCTCGGCAATTGCGCCCTCGTCTTCGCGGATGGTGACTGGAGCGTCGACGGCAAGTTTAAGCACACAGCTCTTCTCGCACAGGGCAGGGCATATGCGTCCGGTGAATTCCGGAAAATCGTTGGTCAGCGACAGTATTTCATAAGCCTCGTGCCAGTTGCCTCTGTAGATGGCGTCTTGAAATTCCGGAGGGCGGTTGCCAAGCGGACATGCCCAGTGGCAGAACGGCACGCCGCAGTCCATGCAGCGGGATGCCTGCAGGCGGCGTTCGGATGTGTTGAGGGTTTGTTCCACTTCTCCGAAGTCACGGATACGGTCGTGGATGGGGCGATAGCCCGCCTCCTGGCGTGGTACGGTAAGAAAAGCCTTAGGATTACCCATATATGTTGTTTCGTTTTATCGGTTGGGGAAATATGTTAATAGTCACGCTGCACCTCGGCGATTTTCTGTTGTAGTTTGAGCATCTGTTCCTCGGCAAGCACCCGCTTGTATTCGATAGGTGTCACCTGTATGAAGTCGTCGACATACCGGTTCCATTCATCAAGCATCTGGCGTGCCAGCGCCGAGCCGGTGTAGCGGTAGTGCTGACGAATGAGCTCGTGCAGCTCCTTGCGTGCCGTGGAGTCTTCGATGAGCGAGAGTTCAACCATCTCCATGTTGCAGAAGTAGTCAAACTTGCGGTCGGGATCCCAAACGTATGCCACGCCGCCGCTCATGCCGGCTGCGAAATTGCGTCCGGTTGCTCCGAGCACCACAATGCGTCCGCCGGTCATATATTCGCAACAGTGGTCGCCGACACCTTCAACAACGGCAATGGCACCTGAATTGCGCACGGCAAAACGTTCGCCGACACGGCCGTTGATATAAACCTCGCCGCTTGTGGCTCCATAAAGGAGCGTGTTGCCGGCAATGGTGTTTTTCTCTGCCGCGAAATGGCTTCTGACTGGGGGTGCCACGGCGATGCGTCCGCCGCTGAGTCCTTTGCCGAGATAGTCGTTGGCCTCGCCCTCAAGCTTGAAGCTTATGCCATGGGCGAGAAACGCTCCGAAGCTTTGTCCGGCAGAGCCTTTGAATCTGACGGAAATGCTCTCGTCGGGCAGACCCTCGTTGCCGAATTTGTCGGCAATCAATCCCGACAGCATCGCGCCTACAGCGCGGTCGGTGTTGGCGATTGCATATTCGAGCGACACTTCTTTGCCGTTGCTGATAGCCGGATCGGAGGCTGTTATGATTGTGCGGTCGAGCACGCTGTCGATGTCGTGCATCTGCGCTTCTGTGTGGCGTATGCTTGCGTCTCCGCTTTCTTTATGCAGCAGGCGGGAGAAGTCGAGCAGTTCTGACTTCTGGCTGACTGCTTTGTCTATCTCAATCAAATCGGTGCGGCCTATGATGTCGTTGAATTTCCGGAATCCCATCTCTGCAAGATATTCACGCACCTCTTCGGCGAGAAAACGGAAATAGTTGACCACGTGGTCGGCATGTCCGCGGAAGTGTGCCCTCAGTTCAGGATTCTGTGTGGCAACGCCCATAGGACAGGTGTTTGAGTGGCATTTGCGCATCATCACGCATCCCAATACGATAAGCACTGTCGTGCCGAATCCAAATTCCTCGGCGCCGAGCAACGCCATGCTCACGATGTCGTGTCCGGTTTTCATTTGACCGTCGGTCTGAAGGCGCACTTTGCCGCGCAGCCCGTTGCGCACGAGCGTCTGCTGCGTCTCGCTCAGACCAATTTCAGGCGAGATTCCGGCATACCGCATCGATGAAGCCGGCGACGCTCCTGTGCCTCCCTCGGCTCCTGAGATTACAATCAGGTCGGCCTTTGCCTTTGCCACACCCGCCGCGATGGTGCCGACACCGCTTTCCGCCACGAGTTTCACGCTGATGGCTGCGCGCGGATTGACATTCTTAAGGTCGAAAATCAGTTGCGCGAGGTCTTCGATTGAGTAAATGTCGTGGTGCGGTGGCGGAGAGATGAGTGAGATGCCTGGAATGGAGTGGCGTGTGCGGGCAATCACCTCATTGACTTTGAATCCGGGCAATTGTCCTCCCTCGCCGGGTTTCGCTCCCTGTGCCACCTTTATTTGAATCTCCTCGGCGTTGACCAGATATTCCGTTGTGACGCCGAAGCGGCCGGAGGCAATCTGCTTTGTCTTGCTCGACAGCGACACTCCGTCGACCGCCTCGTGGAAGCGGCTGCTGTCCTCGCCGCCTTCGCCCGTATTGCTGCGTGCGCCGAGTCGGTTCATTGCCAGGGCAAGCGCCTCGTGGGCTTCCTTGCTGATGGCTCCAAACGACATTGCTCCAGTTACGAAATGCTTTACAATTTCTTCTACCGGCTCCACTTCGTCAATTGGAATCGGATTTTTCTTGAACGTGAAGAAGTCGCGCAGAAATATCGGTTCTGCTTTGTGGTCGGCGGCGGCTGTGAATTCTTTGAATTTATTGTAGTTGCCTTGACGGGTGGCAAGCTGCAGCAGTGCAATCGTTTCAGGATTCCAGGCGTGGCGCTCGCCGTCTTTGCGATATGAGAACTGCCCGATGTTTGGCAGAATCTCGTCTTCGTCTTTAATGGAGAAGCCATCATCGTGGAAATGCGTGTAGCTGTCGGCGATTTCCTTCAGGCGGATACCTCCGATGGACGATGCCTGTGTCCCGAAATAGTTGCGCAGCAGCTCCTCGCTGACTCCTACAGCCTCGAAAATCTTTGCTCCGCGGTAGGAACGGATGGTGCTGATGCCCATCTTGCTCATTATTTTGTAGAGACCCTTGCAAAGAGCCTTGATGTAGTTGCTTTCAGCCGTTTCGTAGTTCATCTGCACATCGCCGCGCTTCACCAGGTCGTCGAGCACGGCGAATGCCATATAAGGGTTGATGGCGCTTGCTCCATAGCCAAGCAGCAGTGCGGCATGCATCACCTCCCTGATCTCTCCGCTCTTGACGATAAGAGCGGTCTGCACACGTTTCTGCACCGAAATCAGATGATGGTGCACAGCACTCACCGCCAGCAACGACGGAATTGCCACATGGTCGCGGTCGACGCCCTCGTCGGTCAGTATTATGTAGTTCACACCGTCGTCGACCGATGCCTCGGCGCGGCGGCACAGCTCATAGATGGCTTCCTGCAGCCCGGCGGTGCCTTTTGCCGCATCAAACAGCATTGGCAGCTTCACGGTGTTGAATCCCTTGTATCGGATGTTGCAGAGAATGTCGAGCTGGGTGTTGGTCAGCACGGGGTGGGGCAGACGCACCATCTTGCAGTGCGACTCGCTTGGCAAAAGGATGTTCATGCCCACAGCGCCGATATATTCTGTCAGCGACATCACCAGCTGTTCGCGGATTGGGTCTATGGCGGGGTTGGTCACCTGTGCAAACTGCTGACGGAAGTAGTTGAACAGCAGTTGCGGACGGCTGCTCAACACGGCAAGCGGCGTGTCGTTGCCCATAGAGGCAGTAGGCTCCGACCCGTTCACGCACATAGGCTTTATGGTGCGTTCCACGTCTTCGCGCGTGAATCCGAAAGCACGCAGCTTTCTGCCGAAGAGACTGACGGCATTGTCCACTTTGCGTCCGCTGCGTAGCGTGTGCAGCTCGATGCGGTTTGTCGACAGCCATTGTCGGTATGGGCGTGCGGCGGCAAGCTGCGCTTTCAGCTCGCCGTCATAGTATATCTTGCCTTCCTGTGTGTCGACAAGCAGAATCTTGCCAGGTTGCAGACGTCCTTTTTCTTCGATGTCGGCAGGTTCGATGTCGATTACTCCAGCCTCGCTCGCAACCACCATCATACCGCCTTTCGTAATCAGATAGCGCGCCGGACGCAGACCGTTGCGGTCGAGCATTCCGCCGGCATAGCGCCCGTCGCTGAAGAGAAGTGCCGCCGGTCCGTCCCACGGTTCCATAAGGATGGAGTGGTATTCATAAAACGCTTTCAAATCCTCGCTGATAGGATTCTTGTCGTTGAACGACTCCGGCACGAGCATTGCCATGGCGTGCGGCAGACTTAGTCCCGACATTACGAAGAATTCCAGCACATTGTCGAGCGAGGCGGAGTCGCTCATGCCCGGTTGGATGATTGGACGTATGTCCTTGACGTTGCCCAACGCCGGCGTCGACAGCACGCTTTCTCTTGCCTCCATCCAGGCGCGGTTGCCGCGGATTGTGTTGATCTCGCCGTTATGCGCCAGCAGACGGAACGGCTGTGCCAAACTCCAGGTTGGAAACGTGTTGGTGCTGAAGCGGGAGTGCACCAACGCCAGCCCGCTTGTGAAATATGGTTGTGTGAGGTCTTTGAAATACTCGCGCACTTGGGTTGACGAGAGCATACCCTTATAAATGATGTTCTTGCTTGACAGCGACACTATATAGAAGTCCTTGTCGTCGATGCGGCGCTCGATGCGTTTGCGCACAAGATATAACGTGCGCTCAAAAGTGTCGGTGTCGGTAACTCCGGTAATGAAAATCTGCTTTATGTCGGGTTCTGTGTCGCGGGCGTCTTTGCCGAGAATCTCTGAGCGTACGGGCACATTGCGCATGTGCATCAACTGCAGTCCCTCACGCTCCACTTCTTCAATCACGATTCCCATAATTGCGGCTTGGCGTTTCTCGTCTTTCGGCAGAAACACCAGTCCGGTGCCGTATTTGCCTTTCTCCGGCACTGGAATGCCTTGAAGAAGAATGAATTCGTGTGGAATCTGAATCATAATCCCGGCGCCGTCGCCTGTCTTGTTGTCGGCACCCTCTGCGCCGCGGTGCTTCATGTTTTCAAGCACTGTCAGGGCTGCATCGACTAGTTCGTGGGATTTGTCACCATTGATGTTGACGAGCATGCCCACACCGCATGCATCGTGTTCGTAGGAAGAGTCATACAGCCCCAAGGGCTGGTGACTTGGATAGTCTTTTTGGTCTATCTTCTTGGAAAAAAGATTGTTTTTGTTCAAATTTTCTTTCATAATCCCGCTTTTTTCTCTTCTTTACTTACATTTTGACTGCAAAGATATGGAAAAACATCAAGCTTGCAAACTAAATGCGATAAAAATAGCCGTTGTTGTGGAAAAAAGTTTTGCAAATACGTTGAAAATAGCAAAAAGAAAGCGAATATGACCGAAATGCGACATAACAGTTAGAGTTGCTGCGTGCGGATGATTGTTTTATTGAAAATAGGCTGTGGTTTGGCAAAACATTTTCAAACAAGTTTGAATGTTTTTCACTCACCTTGCACTATCTTTGCA
>ERZ1023970.479-NODE-479-length-12296-cov-6.439016_pt1 | contig 12296 bp, 11 predicted proteins | sample MGYA00380430_ERZ1023970 | MGnify/ENA primary metagenome ERZ1023970 (study PRJEB33179, sample SAMN07449052) | human gut metagenome | biome: Human-gut; feature: Human associated habitat; material: Faeces | host: Homo sapiens | place: India:Kasaragod | collected... | reverse complement strand
TCGACGTCTGGCATTTCGGATTGGTGGAGAACAGAACCATTGAAGTCTCTATCGCCGCTCCGATAGCCGTGCCCTGATTGCTGACCATGTTGGTCGACAGGCTGTTGAGAAACATTTTTGCCGAGCTGAAATCGTTGGTTATGGGCATCTGCACGTAGGCGTCGCCGGCAAACACCACAAGTCCGACTTTGTCGTTTGTCATGCGGTCAAACAGCTTCTCGACAATAAACTTTGCCTGTTGCAGGCGGCTGATGCCGTCGGCGTCTTTGGTCGATGAGGCGAGCATTGAGTTTGAGATGTCCATAGCCACGACAATCTCCGACCCCTGCACCTTCTTGCTGGGGAGGGGTGATGAGCCTTTGGCGCGTGGGCGCGCAAGGATTACTATAACTACTGCCACAAGAAGCAACTCGACGCCGATTTTAATCCATGGGGTATAGCGTGAGGCGTCGGGAATTTGTCCGAGCACTACGTCGAGTCTGCCGTAGCGTTTCAGTTTCTTGGTCCGTGCCTTGCGGGCGAGCAGAAACAACCCGAACATGGCGGGAATCAGCAGCAGTAAAAATAATATTTTGGGGTTTCCTAAACTAAACATATCTTTTTCGTTTTAAGGGATGTTTCTCATCACCGTCGTTCGCAACACGATGTCGAGGCCTACGAATGCCAGAAGCAGCCATGCCCAGAGCATATAGTCGTCCTCTGTGTTGTGATATCTGGAGATGTCGAGTTTTGTCTTTTCCAGCGCGTCGATTTCCTTGAATATGCCTTCAAGAGAGTTCTTGTCGGTGGCACGGTAGTATTTGCCGCCGGTCATCCGGGCTATCGACTGCAGGGTCTGCTCGTCGATGGTGACCTTCACATAGTCATATTCGAGCTTGGCGGAGTTCTTGATGCCAACAGTCGCCCGTGCGCTGCCGTTGGAGCCGAAGCCTATGGTGTATACTTTGATGCCCTTGTCCTTGGCTATTTCCGCAGCGGTGAGCGGCGCGATGAGTCCGGTGTTGTTGGAGCCGTCGGTCAGCAATATGATGCTCTTCGACTTGGCTTTGCCTTCAACGATGCGGTTGATGCTTGTTGCAAGTCCGTCGCCGATTGCCGTGCCGTCTTCAAGCAGTCCCATCTCCACGGAGCTTACTGCGTTGAGGAGCGACGACTTGTCGGTAGTCATCGGCAGCAGCGTGAAACTCTCGCCGGCAAACACCACCAGGCCGATGTTGTCCGACTCTCTGCCGCTGATAAATTCCGACGCAACATCTTTGGCGGCGGCGAAACGGTCGGGGGTGAAATCCCTTGCCCACATCCACGGCGACCTGGCGAGGGCAATGACGATGTCGGTGCCTTCAACGCTCGATGTCTCCCATTTGTTGCTTGTCTGCGGGCGGCAAAGTATCACGATGAGGCAGCCGATGGCGAGCAGCCGCACGGCAAACAGTCCGTGGCGTAGCCACACGCGGTAGCTGGTGCGGAAATTCTTCACGGCGTCGAGTGTCGACGCCTGTATGGTGGGGTCTATTTTCCTGATCTTGTACACATACCAGAAAATCAAAGGTATGTATATGAGAAACAGCCAAAATAAATGTGGTCTTGCAAATTCCATAATGTTTTTGCTCTATCTATTTTTCCTTCTTGTTTTTAGATGCTTCCTCCGGCGACGGCTCTACGGGCTTGTTGTTCTCGATGAATGCCTCTGCGGCTTGCATTGACCGCTCGTTCTCGTCGGTTGACGGTGCCATCTTCGCGAATTTCACGAAGTCGGCTGTCTCAAGGAGAAAACTCAAACCGTCGGTTTCCTTTATGCTGTCCTGTCTGCTCACAGCCGACAAAATCTGAGCCGATGTCATTTCCATCGCTCCTATCTCGTAGCGGCGCCAGATGTAGCGGCGCACAATGTCGGAGAGGCGGGTGTAGTAGCCCTTGATGTCGCCGTGCGCGGCAAGATTCGACTTGCGCAGGGCGGCGATGGCTTCCATCGCTTCTTCGTATGGCGGCAGCAGACGCTTTTGCGGAATGAACGGCAATATCGGTATGCCGGCTTTCTTGCGGTGATACATTATTACGCCGAGAGCGGCTGCGGCAAGCAGAGCCAAGCCGCCGAGAACCCACCATATCCACGGATTCTTTCTGAAAAACTCACCGAAATCAGGGATGAAGTCCCAAAATTTCTTGTCGGGATTGGCAACTGTCTTATAGTCGTAGAGTCCTTTTTTCTCCAGCTCGCGGGTGTCTACATCAAGAACCTTGAGCGGCATCTCATCGCCTACGAGTGTGTCGCCTTCAAGCACGTATTTCATGCCGGGAAGCACGTACGGACCCGGGAGAAACGCCTGCACGGGGATGACGTAGGTTTCCTGCACACGGCCGTTGTCCAGGTCGGCAACGCTGTGGCTGATTTCACCTGCCACTTCCACTTCGTTGACGATGGAGTCCTGTGGGGCGATAAGGTGTCCGGCCTGCGATTTGTCTTTCACCACAGCCACACGGATCATCGTCTTGTTGCCCATCGTCATTGTGGTGGAGTCGATTGACGACCGTATGGTCGCGGGGGCAGCCGCCACTGTAGCCGCGCTGCAGAGGGCTATGACTGTTGCCGCTATTTTCGTTGATATCTTCATTTGAATTTATCTATGTCCTCTTTTCTTAAACATACCCATAAGGGCTTTCACATAGTCCTCGTCGGTGGCGATAGTGGCATAGTCTACCTTGCTCTTGACGAATGCGTCGGTAAGAGTCTGTTGGTGTCCGTACCACCAGCGTTCATATGCGCTGCGCACCTTCTTCGAACTGGTGTTTACCCATTTTGTGCCGCCGGTCTCTGCGTCGCGAAGCTTGACGAGCCCGACACGCGGCAGCGTTGTGTCGCGTTTGTCGTAGACTTGAAGTGCCGTCAGGTCGTGCTTGTTGCTGCAGATGCTCAAGGCTTGGGTGTAGTCGTGGTTGTCGATGAAGTCTGACAACAGGAAAGCCGTGGTGTGCTTTTTCACCGCACCGATCATGAACTTCAGCGCAACGCCGATGTCGGTGCCGTGGCTTTCCGGTTTGAAATCAAGCAGCTCGCGGATTATGAGAAGTATGTGTTTGCGCCCTTTTTGCGGCGGTATGTATTTCTCTACTTTGTCGCTGAAAAACACCACTCCGACTTTATCCTTGTTCTGGATGGCGGAGAAGGCAAGGGTGGCGGCGATTTCAGAGATGAACTCGCGCTTCACCGAGCCTACCGCACCGAAATTGCCGCTGTCGGAAACGTCGACAAGCAGCAGCACGGTCAGCTCGCGCTCCTCTTCGTAGACCTTTACGAAGGGCTTGCTGCAGCGTGCGGTGACATTCCAGTCGATGTCGCGTATCTCGTCGCCGTACTGATATTCGCGCACTTCCGAGAATGTCACACCGCGTCCTTTGAACGCAGAGTGGTATTCTCCGGCGAATATGTTCTGCGACAGACCGCGTGTCTTGATTTCAATCTGCCTGACTTTTCTTAAAAGTTCGTTGGCGTCCATAATCTATTGTGGTTAAGACTAAGGAACAATGATTTTGTCGAGTATGTTGCTGATGATCTCGTCAGATGTAATCTCGTTTGCTTCTGCCTCATAGGTCAAGCCGATGCGGTGGCGCAACACGTCGTGGCACACGGCGCGTACGTCTTCCGGCAGAACGTAGCCGCGTCCTTTGAGGAATGCGTATGAGCGCGATGCAAGGGCAAGTCCGATTGATGCACGTGGCGAGCCGCCGAACGCTATGAGGCCTGCAAGGTCGTTGAGGCCACAGTCGGCTGGCTTGCGTGTGGCGTTGACAATGTCTACGATATATTGGCTGATTTTGTCGTCGATATAGATTTGCGACACTACATTCTGAGCGTCGACAATGTCTTCCGGCTTAAGCAGCGGACGGAGCTCGCTTTGCTGTGGTCGGATGTTCTGGCTGACAATCTGCATCTCCTCCTCTTTGGTCGGGTAGGTGACCACAACTTTCAGAAGGAAACGGTCTACCTGCGCCTCTGGAAGAGGATAGGTGCCTTCCTGCTCGATTGGGTTCTGGGTTGCCATTACGAGGAACGGATCGTCGAGTTTGAAGGTTTCGCTGCCTATTGTCACCTGACGTTCCTGCATGGCCTCAAGCAGTGCGCTCTGCACTTTAGCCGGCGCACGGTTGATTTCATCGGCGAGCACGAAATTGGCGAAAACGGGGCCTTTCTTTATCTGGAATGTTTCTTTCTGCACGCTGTACATCATTGTGCCCACAACGTCGGCAGGCAGAAGGTCGGGCGTGAATTGAATGCGGTTGTATTTAGCCTTTACGATGGATGCCAACGTTTTTATTGCCAAAGTTTTAGCCAATCCAGGCACACCTTCGAGCAATACGTGTCCGTTTGACAAAAGGGCTATGAGCAATGAGTCGACAAGGTGTTTCTGACCAACGATGCGCTGGTTCATGCCTTGTGTTACTAAGTTGACAATGTTGCTTTTACTTGCAATCAGATCATTTAATTCTCTGATATTCACTGTTCCGTTCATATTTATATATTTATCTATTGTTTCAATAATTTAGGCAAGTGCAAAATTAGACATATCGGCTATAATTCAGCACTTTTCGGTGTTAATTAATGGTATTAATGGTTTATAATGTTAAAGGAATATGTTAATTTAACATATTTATGCGTATTTCTATACGCAGAAGATTTTGGTGGCAAGCTCTTCAAGCAGGTCATACTCGTTTCGGTTGGAGCCGATGCCTTTGCTGCGGGCGTCAAACTCGCGTATGCAGGCGATTATGCGCAGGGCTTGAGTGGCATTGTAGCAGCGCATTGCGGCGCGCACGTCGCGAAGCTGGTAGGGGGTTTTCATCCGCAGGGCTTCCATCAGCGCCCGCTCGTCGGTGGTGCGGGCGTAGTAGGCGATAAGCACGTTGGCAAACAGGTTGAAAATGAGCGAGGTAATGGGTGCGGTCGGATTTTTCTTGGGGTTCGACCTGAAATAGTTGATGATTTTGAATGTCTTCACTTTGTCGCGTTTGGAGATGGCGGCGATGAGCTCAAAGTTGTTGTATTCCTTGCTTATGCCGACATTCTCGGCAACTGACTCCGGTGTGATTACTGCACCGACGGGTAGTGTCATCCGCAGTTTGTCGATTTCTTTGGCGAGCAGGGCGAGGTCGAAGCCGATGTGGTCGATGAGCATTGCCTGGGCGCGGGGGTCGAGTTTGCAGCCTACAGTTCCGGCATATTCCGACACTGCCCGGTCGATGTTGAATTCGCGGAGAGCCGCTGATTCAAACACCACACCGCCGCTCTGCACTATGGCTTTCGTCAGAGCCGCCGCTTTCAGCGAACCGCCTTTGTGGCACACCACAAGCACAGTGGTGGGCGTTGGCTTCAATGCGTACTGCTGAAGTTGGTCCCATTTGAGTTGATGCCCGGTCTTGGCAGCCTGCGCCTCTTTGAGAAACACCACTTGGCGTTCGGCCATCATCGGGTAGCGGCGGCATGCCAGCACCACGTCTGCCATTGTGGCGTCGGCGCCGTAGTAAGTGGTCAGGTTGAAGTCTTTCTCTTCTTCGGTTAGTGCATTTTTTAGGATCATATCGGCTATGCGGTCGATATAGAATGACTCCTCTCCCATAAGCAGATAGATGGGAGCGAACTGCTTTTTTCGTATGTCTGTCTCAATTTGCTGGCGCGTAGGGCCTGCGGTCTTTGCCATAATTCTTGGATGTGTAGAAAAATCGGAGTAAATTTACACAAATTTTACGAACGAACAGCAGATATGCCACAACAAAATTTTGAAAACGACAACATTAAGACTCGCATTGTCGACGGGAGGCAGGAGATATTCGATTGCCTCCGTGGCAAGTATGTGGCTATGACTCCTGAAGAGAATGTGAGGCAGATGTTTGTGCGCCATCTGATTGACGGCAAGCGTTATCCGGCAGGTCTTATGGGCAATGAGATTGCAATCAATCAAAACGGGCGTGAGCGCAGATGCGATACGGTGGTGTTTGACAGGCGGGGATGCCCGCTTATGATTGTGGAATACAAAGCGCCGTCGGTGAAAATAACGCAGGAGGTGTTCAACCAAGTCTATCGCTACAACACCGTGTTGCGGGTCAAGTATCTAACGGTGTGCAACGGCAGACAGCTTTTCTGCTGCCGTGTCGACTACGATGCCAACAAGGCGGTGTTTCTTAAAGACGTGCCTTGCTATGATGATTTGTAGCCGCAGACAATTCGTTTGAAGAAAAAAAGCAATCCTGCCACATTATGGCGACAGGATTGCTTTATTATAGAGGAAAAACTAAGTGTTAATCTTCGTGGTTCTCTTCTGCGTAAGCCTTGAGCAGTTTCTCCTGAATGTCGGTAGGAACGAGCTCGTAAGCGGAAAATTTCATAGTGAACGAAGAGCGCCCACCGGTGATTGAGCTGAGTGCAGTAGAGTAGGATGCCATCTCTTTCAGAGGCACGCGGGCTGTGATCTTCTCAAAGCCATTCTCGCTCTCCATGCCCATGATGATTGCGCGGCGTCCCTGAAGGTCGCTCATCACGTCGCCCATCTTGTCTGACGGAACCAATACCTCGACATCATAAACCGGCTCAAGAATCTTTGGATTCGCATTGCGGAACGCTTCGCTGAAGGCGTTGCGGCCTGCAAGACGGAACGAGATTTCGTTAGAATCAACCGGGTGCATTTTACCATCGTAGATGCATACGCGTACGTCGCGGGCGTATGAGCCTGTAAGTGGGCCTTGCTCCATGCGGTCCATCAGACCCTTGACGATTGCCGGAATGAAACGGGCATCGATTGCGCCGCCTACGATACAGTTGTAGACCACGAGCTTGCCGCCCCAATCCAATGGAATTTCCTGTTTGTCGCGCACGTTCATGCGGTATTCCTGGCTGCCGAAACGGTAAGTGTCAGGTTCTGGCATGCCTTCTGTGTATGGCTCGATAATCAAGTGAACCTCACCGAATTGTCCGGCACCGCCCGATTGCTTTTTGTGGCGGTAGTCTGCGCGCGATGCTTTTGTGATAGTCTCGCGGTAAGGGATGCGCGGCTCGAAGAAGTTTACAGGAATCTTCTCGTTGTTCTCGATGCGCCATTTCAGTGTGCGCAGGTGGAACTCGCCTTGTCCTGAAACGATGGTTTGCTTCAATTCCTTCGACTGCTCTACAATCCATGTCGGGTCCTCAAGGTGCATGCGGTTGAGTGCCTCGTTGAGTTTCTCTGCGTCAGGCTCGTTGACCGGCTTGATGGCGCGTTGGAACTTTGGAGCGGGATATTTGATGAAGTCAAACACATACTCGCAGCCTTTTGCGTTGAGGGTATCACCGGTGCTGACATCCTTCATCTTCACTGTGGCGCCGATGTCGCCGGCTTTGAGCTGGTCGACATTCGTGCGGATCTGACCGCATACGCAATATAGTTGGGCGATTCTTTCCTTGTTGCCGGTGCGCATATTTGTAAGGTCGTCGCCGGCTTTTATTGTGCCCGACATTACCTTGAAATATGAAACCTCGCCGATGTGAGGCTCAACAGAAGTCTTGAACACGAACAAGCTTGTCGGTCCGTTGCTGTCGGCTGCGATTTCCTCGCCTTTGTTGTCTTCTGGTTTTGGCATGTCGTCGACAAACGGCACAACGTTGCCGAGGAATTCCATCATGCGGCGCCCACCCAGATCTTTCAAAGCACTTAGCCAGAACACTGGAAGAAGGTCGCGTGAACCCACGCCTTAGCGGATGCCTTCGCGCATCTCGTCCTCTGAAAGCATTCCTTGGTCGAAGAATTTCTCCATCAGGCTCTCGTCGTTTTCAGCGGCTGCCTCAACAAGCACTTTGTTTAATTCTTTCGCTTTTTCCATTTCTTCGGCTGGAATGTCGGTGATTGTCGGAACACCACCGTCGGGTCCCCATTTGTACATCTTCATCAGAAGCACGTCGATCATGGCGTTGAAGCCTGTGCCTGGGTTGATGGGGTATTGTACGAGGACAACCTTGTTGCCGAACACTTCTTTCATTTGGTTGATAACGTTGTCGAAATCAACCTTGTCGCCATCGAGTTGGTTGACGGCGAAAATAACTGGTTTCTTGATTTTTTCCGTGACGCGGAAAATATTTTGACTACCGACTTCAACACCATATTGTGCGTCGATGAGCAACACGCCCGTGTCGGTCACGTTGAGAGCCGTGATGGCGCTTCCCACGAAGTCGTCGCCTCCAGGGCAGTCAATCACGTTGAGCTTCTTGTTGAGAAACTCGGCATAGCACACTGTTGAGAACACACTGTAGCCGTATTCTTTCTCTACTGGGAAGTAGTCGCATACAGTGTTTCCGGAATCGATGGTTCCTCTGCGTTTTATAACTCCACACTCGAAAAGCATTGCTTCTGCAAGTGTGGTTTTACCAGATCCCTTACTGCCTATCAAGGCGATGTTCTTAATTTCGTTAGTTCCGTAAACTTTCATGTATTAGAGAATAAATGAAGTTAAGAATAGTGTTTGTAAATTCTACGCGCAATTTACGTATTTTTGATGGGTATGCTTTGAAAGATTTGTATGTTTGACTACAGGTTTCGCTTTTTTGGGCGGAAAAATTATATTTTTTAAGATTTTTATGGCTGGAATTTACATTCATATACCGTTTTGTGCTACGAAATGCATATATTGCGATTTCTTCTCGGTGGCTGTGACTGCGGAGAAACGCAGTGCATATCTTGCGTCGTTGTCTAAGGAATATGACGCGAGGCTGGGTGAGTTGCAAGGAGAAGAGGTAGGAACTTTATATATAGGTGGCGGAACGCCGTCGTTGTTGTCGGTCGATGAGATTGCCGGACTGGTGTCGATGCCGGTGCTGTCTGCGGATGCGGAGGTGACAGTGGAGGTGAATCCCGACGATGTGACTCCCGACTTTGTGGATGGGCTGAAACGGGCGGGTGTGAACCGTGTGAGTATGGGGGTGCAGAGTTTCTGCGACGAGGAGCTTGAGTTTCTGCGGCGCAGGCATAATGCGGCGCAGGCGAAAGCGGCGGTCGCAACATTGCGCGACGGGGGAATCGCGAACGTCAGCATCGACCTTATTTACGGAATACCGGGGCAGTCGGTTGAGTCGTGGACAAAGTCGCTCGAGGAGGCTGTGGCTCTAAACACACCTCACGTGTCGGCCTACAGTCTGACGTATGAGGAGGGTACGCGGCTGACGCGTATGCGCGACCGCGGCGACTTCAGCGAACTTGACGACGATATTACGGTGGCTTTGTTCGAGCAGTTGGCTGCCACGCTGCACGATGCAGGTTATGAGCAGTATGAGATTTCGAATTTTGCAAAACCGGGATGGCATTCGCGGCATAATTCGGCATATTGGGATTTTACGCCTTATTTGGGACTTGGCGCCTCGGCCCACAGTTTCGACGGCAAGGTGCGCCGCTACAATCCGTCAAGTTTGAAGGAGTATCTTGAAAAAGTAGATGCCGCGGGAGTGGCGTATGAGGAGGAATGCGAGACTGCCGACCAGCTTTATGATGAATGGGTGATGACGCGTTTGCGTACGCGTGCGGGAATGTGTCTTGACGATTTGGAAAAACGGTTTGGAAAGAAACGTCGGCAATATGCCGCCCAGGTCGTGGACAGGCATATTGCCGACGGATGTCTGGTGCGCGAAGGCTCAGTGGTGAGGCTTACGCGCCATGGCGTGATGCTTTCGGATATGGTGTTCCGTGATTTATTTATTGTGGAATAACCACTTTCACGGTCTTTGCCGACGAGGCTGTCTGAAGCCGCACGATGTAGATTCCTGCCATGCCGTCGATTCTGGCGGTAGTTGGAGAAGTCAGCTCGATGTTGGCGGGACGTCCGGAGAGGTCGAAGGCTGTTGCGGAATCGACATTGCCGGAGAAAAGCAGTTGCCCGCCGTCGGCAACAGTCACGTTAAGCGCGTTTTCTTCTGTGCCGGTAATGCCGCTCTCGCCCCATTGCTTCTTGAGCCATGACACTTTTGCGTGGAGCATCTTCATAAATTCATTCTTCGCATTTTCCATATTGCGGTTTCCGTAGTTGGGCAAGCGGTTGGCGTCGCATTCGGCGGCTTTGGCTATCTGCTTCGCAAAATCGGAGGCAAACTTGTCGAGCGACGCGTAGTCGTTGTCGAGGAATTTGTCCCAAAGTTGCTTCACGCGAGCCTGGAAACGTGGAAATTTGGTGATTTCGGCAATCCATGTCTGACCGTATGGTGGGTCTTGGTGTATGAATTTGTCGGTGCTGCGGTGGTATGAGTTGCCGAAGTCCCACACCGGACCGAAAATAATCTTTGTGTCCGCACCTCTATGTTTGTGGAAATAACAGCTGCCGTGGAACGACTCTGCGTTGTCCATTATTTCTTGAATCAGATAGAACGTGGCGAGCGAGTCGATGTCGATGATGTTTTCCCACTCGGTCGATGATTTGTCGTTTGCGTAGATGGCGCGGTCGGCTGCGGTGGCGAGGTTTTTAAGATAGTCCGACTGGGCGTCCGACAGCACTTCGGGCGACTTGTATGTCAGGCGGATAAGTTCGCCGTTGCCCTCGTTGATTGTAATCTGGTCGGCATCCCAATAGTTGTCGATTTCTACAAGCCATCCGCCTGTGATTTCTTCCGGGTCGCTGATGTTGTCGGCCTGTTCGGTAATCTTTACGCGGTCGGAGTCGACGCGGATGGTCTCGGTCAGGAAGTACAAGCCGATGTATTCGCCGTTGAGCACCACTTCCACAGGGCGTTGCTCCGGTGTGAAATCAAGTCCGCCGCGGCGGCTCAGCTCGAAGCCCATCGTGTTGCGGAGAAATCCGAGGTTGTCGTCGGCATGGGCGAGCAATGCGAAATGCTTGCTTTTCTTCATGCCGAGCAGTGCCGCTTTGGCGTCGAGTTTGAGGCGGTAAGGCTTTTTGTCGAAGCCGGTGAATGTATAGTTGCCACGTCCTTTGATTTTCAATGTCAGCGGTTCGTTGGCTGAACCGATTGACTTGTAGCCTTCGATGCCGAGGTTGTCAAGGTAGTATGTCCCGTTGAGGTAATACTCCTTTGATGTGATCGGGGTGGAGTTTTCTGTGTTGATGTGGAGCACGGGCAACGTGCCGGAATAGTTTGCGGCATGGATTGCTGCCGCACACAAAATTGCAACAAATAAAGTGAATAATTTTTTCATAGGAAAGATTATGGTTTGAATATTAATGAAAAAAAGCCGGAACCTTTTTCTCTTTTGGCACCGGCTTTAAGGTCTTATTTCTTGGCAAGAAGGACGTTGTTGTAGCCGACAAGGTCTTTGTAGGCAAGCACACCGTTGTCCGACAATTCGACGATTGTCGACGAGCCGTCGTGGGTTGGCACCTTGACATGGGTGTCGTCGATGAACGTCAGGATTGTAATGTCGCCCTCCGGAGTGGCAAGCGCCCATGAGTTTGTGTCGGCGTCGAAGTTGAAGCGGGTCTCTTCGCCTGTTGTCTCATTAGTGATTTTGTAGCCGGTGTTGTCCCATGCCACAAGGTAGCGCTCGTTGTCGCTGGTCACTGTCTTTGTGCCTGCTTCGATTGGGTTTGTGCCCGACCAGAATTCAATACTGTTGATTATGAGGGCGTCTGCGATTGCCGAAATCTCGTAGACTGGCAGAATCCACAAGCCCACAAACACGAGCTCGTTGACAAATTTGTTGCCTATCTGATGGTTCCATGACAGCACTTTGTTTGTCAGTTTGAAACTTCCTATGCAGGATGTGAAGAGCATTGACGATGCCAATGCAACAACGCAAACGGGGAGTAATATTTTTCTCATTTTATTGTCTGTTGAATAATAATGTGCAAATCTAAGAAATTTCTGCAAATCTATGGTCGTGATTTTGTCGGAAAAACTGTTTATTTAGTCTTTTTTTGTAAAACAGTCGACCGACGCTTGTTTTTGCATCGACACGCATACGGATTTTTTTACAAAAAGGCGACAACGTCTTTCAAGTTAGCCGTTGTTGTTGTAACTTTGCAGTGCCTAAAAGGTCGCCGGGGAAATGCCGGTATTTTCAGAATCCAGAATATGAAGAAACAAATAAAAGATTACGTTGTCCGCTCTAATGAACGGTTGTCGGATTCATACAGCCTGCTGAAACTGCAGCCTGCTGATGGCTCGGCAATCATCGACACTTGCGCGGGGCAATTTGTTGAGGTGGAGGTGCCTGATTCCAAATCCACATTTCTCCGCCGTCCGATTTCAATAAATTTCGTTGACCGCGACCGCAATGAGTTGTGGCTTCTCGTCAGAGTGGCTGGCGAGGGCACACGCAATCTTGTGGCTTTGGCTG
>ERZ1023970.475-NODE-475-length-12318-cov-5.908913_pt1 | contig 12318 bp, 9 predicted proteins | sample MGYA00380430_ERZ1023970 | MGnify/ENA primary metagenome ERZ1023970 (study PRJEB33179, sample SAMN07449052) | human gut metagenome | biome: Human-gut; feature: Human associated habitat; material: Faeces | host: Homo sapiens | place: India:Kasaragod | collected... | reverse complement strand
CGATGGGGCCGGTCTTGGCGCGGAGTCAACCAATCTCCGCGTCGGCTGGCCGGGACTGGGCAATCTGCTGCTGCTTGACGTCATCGCACTGGTCTCGCTTTGGCATCCGCTGCATGATTCGATTCCAGCCACATTCGATTCCCCATCCATCAGCAAAGGCTTCTGGCAGCTTATCTGGCTGTTTCCGTTCGTTTCGTCCGCGATTGTGGTGTGGTGCATGCCGGCGGACAATTCCACGCTGCTGGACTCGCATATGCTGGAAATCGCGTTCACCGTGGCGGTGGTCTATTCCTGTTTCATGGTGTTGGCGTATTTCCTCATCTGGTACATGATTCAGCAGTCGGACCGTCTGCTCGCGGCCCGCAGGCGACAGCATTATGAGGCTTTGCAGACGTTGCAGCTGCAACACATGAACGAGCGGATCCGTGAGGCGCGTCAGATCAAGCACAACGTGCGTCACCACATCCACTCACTGCAGGCGTTGGCCGCGGCTGAAGACATGGATGGCATCCGCTCATATCTGGATGAGATGTCCAAACACCGGCTGCTGCAAACGGCACCAATGCAGTATTGCGAGCATGCGTCGCTGAACGCGGTGCTTGTCTACTATTGCGATTGGGTCCGGCATTTGGGTGCGGATGTGGACGTCAAAGCGGCGGCGCCGCAATACATCAACATCAACAACGCGGAATTATGCTCCATGGTCGGCAATCTGCTGGAGAACGCCACGGAGGCCATCACCCAGCAAACGCAGGGCGAGAGGCGGCTCAAAGTGCGCATCCGGTATCGTTCCGGCCCTCCGGCGGCCCTGTTCATCACGGTGGACAACACGTACGGCGAAGCCGATACCAGCATCGAACAGATCGACGGCGATCTCGTCTCGACCAAACATGGTGGCACGGGGCTGGGCACCGCCACCGTACGAGAGACAGCCGAACGGCACCATGGCACGGCCTCCTTCGAGCACAGCGACGGCATGTTCCGCGCCTCCGTCATGCTGTGTCTCGGCGACTAATCGCATATGCCGTTGCCATGCGGTATCGATAGGCGATACGGCATGGCGGACGATGCGGTATGACGGGCAAGCGGCGAGTCGCGCGGCTTTCGTAGGGTAGAAGCATGACGATTACGGTTTCAACAGACGGTTCCGCGCTTGGCAATCCGAATGGTCCGATGGGTTGGGCCTGGGCCGACCACGAGCCCGCGGCAGGCGGCAAGCCGGGGCACGAGCATGCCGGCGATTGCGATGCCGGCGGCGCGACGAACGGCACCAACCAGATCGGCGAATTATGCGCCGTGCTGGAGGCGTTGCGAGCGCATCCCGGTTCCGAAGACCTGGTGATCGAGACCGACTCGCAGTATGCGATCAACTGCTCCACCAAGTGGGTGCAGGGTTGGAAGCGCAACGGCTGGAAGAATTCGCAGAAGAAACCGGTGAAGAACGCCGATTTGATCCGCGCCATCGACAATGAGATCGCGCATAGGGCGGGGTCGGTGCGATTCGTGTGGGTCAAGGGTCATGCCGGCAACGCGGGCAACGAGAAAGTGGACGAGCTGGCACGCACGTATGCGGGCGATTGCCGTTCGCATGTGCGCGAAGGCTATCTGCCGTTGGAAGGATGGCAGTCGCTGCTGGCTTCCGAGTATTCGCGTGGCACCGATGTTCCCGAGGATGCGAGGATGCTGATGGATGGTGCGATCAGCGCCGCCGAATGCCACATGGGACGCGGACAAGGCGATTCCGCCACGACCGGCACCGGCGATTCCGGTGCCGATACCGCCAATTCCAGCAACAGCACGAAGCCGCGTTCGATCGCCAGCATGCTGGCGGAGCCGGAAGGCGTTTCCCACGACCTTGCGGATTTCGGACAGACAACCGATGACGACGCAGATGATGCGGTGGAAACGACCGTGCTCGAGACCGAACCGGCGGAAACCACCACAATGCTCGAGACCGAAGCGACGAAGGTCATACCCGAATCCAGCTTCCCGGACGCGGGCGGTCCAGCCGAACCGGACGAATCCGGGAAAACGGACGAATCCGGTGAACCGCATCAATCCTATGCGCAGATGCTGGTCAAACCCGACTATTTTCCCCGTGAAGGCGACGAGAACGACAAGCCGGTGACGGGCAACGCGGACGGCACGGACACGGACAGCACGGCCGTACCGCAGAATGCGAACGAATCGCACAGCGAATCGCAAGACGACGAAGAATCGACACCGGAACAGGCAGCTTCATCGCAATCGCAGGATCTGCCGAAACTGCCGCATCGTCCAAGCCCATCGGGCCTGTCGGTGTCGGGTACGGTGCGGTTCACTCCCCCACCGGAATCCAGCCCGACCTTCGACGGCAATCCACGTCTCATCCGTGGGTATATCGCCGTGGAAGGCTATGTGATGGGTGACGGCACGCTGGTATTGGACGAGGCGCCGTTCGCGGTCAAACATAGCTGAGCGAGACATGTGGGGAGCCGCTTTACGCAAGCCGCTCCCCACATGTCATTTCATACGCGGTTTTTTTGCACGCCACCTCACGCAGGACCGTGAAACATTCCGTGAAAACTTTTCCGCAGTCCAAAACAGACACCTGCTCCCGCAACCAACCATTCACGCCTTGAAAATCAACGCATCCGATAGTATGGAGACGGTCTTAACCCCATATCGAAGGAGGATCATGGACAAGGCACAGCAGGACGCGCTGAAGAAGGCGGCCGGCATCGAGGCTGCAAAGCTGATTCAGAACGGCATGATCGCAGGTCTGGGCACCGGCTCGACCGTGCGTTTCCTGGTCGACGAGCTCGGTCGTCGCGTCAAGGAGGAAGGCCTCGAGTTCACGGGCGTCACCACCTCCCGCCGCACCCAGGAGCAGGCCGAAGGCTACGGCATCAAGATCGTCAACATCGATGACGTCGACCATATCGACGTGACCATCGACGGCGCCGACGAGGTGGACAAGAACTTCAACGGCATCAAGGGCGGCGGTGCGGCTCTCCTGTGGGAGAAGATCGTGGCCACCAACTCCAACAAGATCGTGTGGATCGTGGACGAGTCCAAGGTCGTGGACACCATCGGCAAGTTCCCGCTGCCGGTCGAGGTGATTCCGTTCGGCGCAGGCCAGGTCGTCAAGAAGTTCGAGGCCAAGGGCTACAAGCCGGTGCTGCGTCTCGACGCGAACGGCGAGCCGGTGCGCACCGATGAGAACAACTATGTGGTGGATCTGCACCTCGAGCGCATCGACCACCCGCAGGAGCTCGCGCAGGACCTCATCACCACGGTCGGCGTGGTCGAGCACGGCCTGTTCCTGAACATGGTGGACCAGGTCATCGTCGGCGATCCGAACGGCCCGCGCGTGATGGACAACCCCAACAAGTGAGATCCTGACAGGCAGGCGTGTCGGCTGGAGTGGAATATACCGGCCGACACCGCCGCGCAGATAGCAAAAATCCCGCGACTCCGAAAGGAATCGCGGGATTTTGTTTGAGCGGACGCTTCACACGCGCCTGAAGACTACTTGCGCTGGTGGCGAGTCTTACGAAGCAGTTTACGATGCTTCTTCTTGCTCATGCGCTTGCGGCGCTTCTTGATGACCGAGCCCATCTCAGCCTCCGTTCCTTAAACTCAAAGGGTAAAAGTTTGCAACTTGCCCAATACTACACTGCTTCGGGGACGAATACGCGCGCAGGCATTCATATGGTGGAAAATCACGTTTCGTTTTCCGCGTGATATTCCATCAGCCGGCCGCGATTCGCCATCGAGACGATTCCGTCGACGTTACAGGGGGAACTGCTGGTAGAAACGCTGGATGTCGTTCTTCGCGCCGGTGGCATAGAAAACCACCGTATCGTTGCGCCACACGGCAACGGCCTTGGTATCGTCGTCCGGATCGGCCTTGGCACTGTAGGCGCCGGTCGTCTTGCCGGAGACCTTCACGTTGCCGCTTCCCAGCTCCTTGCCGGTCATGGCTTCAGCCAGCGTGTCGTACTGGGATTTCGCCTTGTCGCCGTCGTTCCACTGGCCCACTTCCAGCGTGACGTCCTGTCCTTTCTTGCCGGTGGAATACGTCAACGCGTATTCCTCGACGGGAGAGGTGCTGGACCACGTCGTGCTGGCGTCAGCCTTGGTACGCGCGTAATTCAATACGGAATCCGGCATGGCCTTGAGCAGCTCGCTGGCCCCGTCGGGCAATGCCACGGCATCGATCGACGGTTTGGCGGGCTCCGTCTTGTCGCCGTCCGTACCGTTCGAAGTGGAAGCCTGCTGGCTCGTCTGACCGGCCTGACCGGCCTGTCCGTTCTTGTTCAAGGCCCAACCAGGCCACACAAATGCGGAAATCAGAGCAAGCACAACCACAAGCGCGGCTGCTACGACGGCGGCAATCAATTTGCCATGCGAAGAGGAATTCTGCGTATCAGACATGCTTGTCATTCTTTCACAGCCATAAGACGCGCAACCATCCCCTCGAAGTCATGGAATCCAGTTCCCGAAACGGTTTTCAGCGCACTGGCTGTGCAACGAGTCCGCCACCCGCGCACGTCTTGTCCCAAAACCTCCGTATTGTCGGCGATATGGCAAAGACGTCCTCGCAATTCCTCTGTTCCGAATGCGGCTGGAGCGGCCCGAAGTGGCTCGGCCGCTGCCCCGAATGCGGTCAATGGGGCACCATTGAGGAATTCCATGAAGCCCGTCCCGCGGCAGGCTCGCGTACCGCGGCCCCGGGACGGACCTCGCGCACGCAATCGCATCCGGTCGCATCGTCCGCGGCGAGGCCGATCACCGACATAGGCACGGAGAACATCTCCAGAATCGCCACAGGATTTTCGGAATTCGACCGCGTGCTCGGCGGTGGCATCGTGCCGGGATCGGTCACGCTGATCGCAGGAGAGCCGGGCATCGGCAAATCGACATTGCTGCTGGAAACCGCCGGCAATGTGGCGAGGCTGACGGCGTTCGCCACCGAGCGCAATACCGTACTGTATATTTCCGGCGAGGAATCGCAGGCGCAGGTCCGCATGCGCGCGTCGCGCATCGGCGCCATGGAGCCGAATCTACTGCTCGCCTCCACCACGGATCTGTCCACGGTGTTGGGGCTTATCGAACAGTTCAAGCCGGCGTTGGCCATCGTCGATTCGGCGCAGACCATCGTCTCGCAGGACGTCGATGGCATCTCCGGCGGATCCACGCAGGTGCGCGAAGTGGCGAGCGCGCTGATTGACACCGCCAAAACCCTTGATATTCCAGTGCTTTTGGTGGGTCATGTCACCAAGGATGGTTCGATCGCAGGTCCGCGTACGTTGGAGCATCTGGTGGATGTGGTCTGTCAGTTCGAAGGCGATGCCGAAACCGCGTTGCGTATGCTGCGTGCAGTGAAGAACCGTTTCGGACCGACCGATGAGGTCGGCTGTTTCGATATGAGCGGCGAGGGCATTGAGGAGGTGACCGATCCGTCCGGTCTGTTCCTATCAACCGGCAATGGTTCTGCGGCGACGCAGGTGGATGGCACGTGCGTGACGTTCACGTTGGATGGGCATCGCAGTCTGCCGATTGAAGTGCAGGCGCTGGTCACCAAGTCGGTGCTGCCAACGCCACGTCGTGCGGCGAACGGTGTGGACTCCAACCGTATCGCCATGCTGGTGGCGGTGTTATATCGTCACGGTGGCATCAATCTGCTGGCCAACGACCTGTACATTTCCACAATCGCCGGCGGTCAGGCGCGTGAGCCGGGTTGCGATCTGGCGATTGTGGCCGCGTTGGCGAGCGCTGCGAAATCGAAACCGATTCCCCGTACGACGTGCGCGATCGGCGAGATTTCGTTGACCGGGCAGGTGCGCCCGGTACCGAGACTGGAATATCGGCTTCGTGAGGCGGCGCGCCTTGGTTTCACCACCGCCGTTGTGCCGACGCTGCGCAAGAACGTCGCCGTGCCGGGAATGGGCGTGGTGCAGGCGGATACGTTGCAGGACGCGTTGGCCGCGATTCTGCGATAGGTCGCCGATGCCCAAACGGCATCGCCATCCGCTTTTTGCAACCCGGGAAAGCCCGTTTGGGTAACAAAACACGGATGGCGTCAATGATTCGCGTCAATCGAACCAATCAAATCAATCGAACCGATCCGTCTCAAGCGGTGAGGCGCTTCGCCTCCTCGACGTTGCGTTTCAGCTCGACCACCAGATCGTCGGCCGAATCGAATTTGATCTGCGGGCGCAGGAATCCAGCGAATTCCACGCGCGCCTGATGGCCGTACAGGTCCAACCAGTCATCGGTGATGGCGTAGGCTTCCACCACGCGTTCGGCGTCACCGTCCTCGTTGAACGTCGGCTTGGTGCCGATGGAGATGGCCGCCGGCCAGCGGTGTGGCGACTGCATGGCCACGCGCGCGTTGCCGGACGAAGCGTCATACTGCTGCGATACGCCGTCGGCCGGTTTCTCCCCGGCTTCTTCGCCACCGTCGGCGGACTTCTCCCCCAAATCGACCAGCCAGCCGGCGTACACGCCGTCCACCGGCAGGTATCCGGCGACGTTCTCGCTCAGATTGGCGGTCGGGAATCCGATGGTGCGGCCGCGTTCCTCGCCATGCACCACGGTGCCTTCCACGGCATGCGCGTGGCCGAGTATCGCGTCTGCGTCCTTGATACGGCCTTGGCTCAGCAGATAGCGCACATTGGTGGAGCTCCACGTGCGCACCTCCTTGGCCTGATGCTTCTTGCTCCATGCGCGTCGTTCGGCCTTGGAAGCCCCCTCCAGAGGGTCGGAAGGCTCGCCGGGTTCGGACGGCATCACCGGCTTCGCATTGACCGGCACTCGGGTCAGCCCCGGACCGAAATCGTCCACGACCTCCAGCTGGAACACGCCGGTGGCGAGCGCCAGATTCTCAATGGCCTTCACGTTTCCGGCGCGGTTCGCGCCCATGGCGGCGTCGGAGCCGAGCACCAGCGTGCGCATGCCGAGTTTGCCGACCATCTGGCCAAGGAAGAAGCGGTATGATTTCGCGGCGAATGCCATGGTGTAGCGCACGATGAGCGTGTAGTCCACGCCGATGGCGTCGATGGCGCGCAGCCGTTCGTTCACACTGGTCAGCGCCTGCGTGTCAGGCGTGCCTGCGGGCGGTTCCTGACCGTCATGTTTGGCGGCGTAAGCGTGCACCAGCGCGGGACGCGGGTCGAACAGCACCACCACGGAGAACGCCTGCTCCTGTTCGGCGAGTTCGGCCACACGGCGGATGACCGCCTGATGTCCCTGATGCATGCCGTCGAATGAGCCGATGGTCACCACGGACTTCTTGTCGTTGCTCAGGGTCGGCCAATCCACCATGCCGCTGGCATCGGGGGTAAGCGTGATCGTCTTCATGTGTCCTTCTTTGCGTATTGTCCGTGTGTTTGTCGTGTTCGTATTGCGTGCCGGCCGGTCTTGATTGTTTCAGTTGAAGACCGCGACCGGCTTGGTCTCGCCACGTTTGGCGCGTTCCACGATCGCCACCAGATCGTTGGTTTCGGGAACGTACGCGGCCATGGTCGTATGGATGTCGTGGGCGATTCTACGGCCGAACCGCAGGTCCGTCGCCTCCTGTTCGGTGACGGGAAGCATGTCCATGGAAGCGGCCGCGCTGGCGACCAGGTCGAGTGCGTGGTCAACGGCATGCTCGGCATCGTCAAGCACCGCACGGTTGCGTGTCACTTCGATGCCTTCGCGGTTGGTGAAGGTTTTGGCTTCCGTATGGGCGGTCATGACGTTCGGCATGTCCACCGAGAAACGCCCGACGCGGATGCGGCGCAGCATGGTCAGATGACCGCCGAGGCCGAGTTCGGCGCCCAGATCGCGGCCGAGTGCGCGGATGTAGGTGCCGGCCGAGCAGGTCACGGCCACGTCGAGTTCCATGACTGGCTGCATGTTCGGTTCGTTTTGCCCGTCGGTTTCGGCATGCCAGGATTCCTCCGGGGCGATTTCGACGGCATCGGCAAGCGGTGATCCCGCGCAGGTGGTCGAAGCATAGCCGTATCGCACTGCCGAAACGCTGAATTCCGAGATGGTCACCGGACGAGCCTTGAGGTCCACATCCTTGCCTTCTCGGGCCAGATCATAGGCGCGCTGGCCGTTGATTTTGATGGCTGAATAGGAGTTCGGCACCTGCTCGATGCGCCCGGTGAAATGATGGGCGATGGCGTCTTCAACGGTCTGTCGTGAGGGGAATTCGGCGATAGTTCCCTCCCCCGGCAGCAGTTCGCCGTCGGCGTCGTCCGTGGTGGTGCGCTGGCCGAGTCTAATGGTGGCCAGGTAGGTTTTGTCGTGGTCGACGATGTAGTTGAGCAGACGTGTGGCGTTGCCGAAGCCGACCACCAGCACGCCGGTGGCCATCGGGTCGAGCGTGCCGGCATGGCCGACGCGTTTCATGTGCAGGGCGCCACGCACCGCCGCGACCACATCGTGGCTGGTGACGCCCTGCGGCTTGTCGATGACCAGCAGACCGGAGTTGTCAGGCTTCGTCGTCATCGTCCCAATCCTCGACCTCGACATCGTCATCATCGTCGAAGTCGTCATCATCGGGCTCGTCGTGCTTGTACGGATCGGCGTCGCCGGCGTATTGCGCGTTGGCGCGGGACTTGGCGAGTTCTTCGTCGCGCTTGTGTGCGAGCGCGAGGATGTCCTCGATCTCATGGGCCTCGCCCGGCACTTCGTCGAAGATGAATTCCAGTTGCGGGGTGAGTCGCAGTCCGGCCTTGGTGCCTACCAGGGAACGCAGGCGTCCTTTGGCCTGGTTCAGGGCCTGCTGCGCGCGGCGGCGTTCGCCCTGCTCGTGTCCTTCGTGGCCGAGCTGGGTCCAGTAGACTTTCGCGATCTGCAGATCGTTGGTGACGCGCACTTCGGTGATGGTCACGTTGGCCAGTCGCTTGTCGTGCAGCTGCGCCTCCATGGACGATGCGATCACACGCTGAATCAACGCCGCGATGCGCGCGGCGCGGGGATTGGTTCCTGCCATTGCTGTCCTTTTGGTGAAAAGTTCTTGTTGTATCACGGAACGCCCGCAGTCGTGAACCGGCTGTGGGCGTTCCTTACCTGGTTATCGATGCGAAGCTCGAAGCACTCGGCTACTTACGCTCGATTTCCTGCATTTCGAAGGTCTCGATGATATCGCCGATCTCGATGTCGTTGAAGGTGCCGAGGTTGATACCAGCCTCGTAGCCTTCCTTGACGGAGGTGACGTCGTCCTTGAAACGACGCAGCGAGGAGATCTCGAGGTCGTTGACGGTGGCGATGCCGTTGCGCAGGATACGGCACTTCGTACCACGCTTGACCTCGCCGTCCTGAACCATGACGCCGGCGATGTTGCCGAACTTGGAGGAGCGGAAGATCTCGCGGATCTCGGAGTGGGAGGTGACGACCTCTTCGTATTCCGGCTTGAGCATGCCCTTGAGGGATGCTTCGATGTCCTCGATGGCCTTGTAGATGATCGAGTAGTACTTGATCTCCACACCTTCGCGTTCGGCCAGATCCGCCACCTGGCGGTTCGGACGGACGTTGAAGCCGATGATGACGGCCTTGTCGACGGTGGCCAGGTTGACATCGTTCTGGGTGATGGCGCCGACGCCGCGGTGGATCACCTGGATGCCGACCTCGTCGGACACCTCGATCTTCATCAAGGAATCTTCCAGAGCCTCGACGGAACCGGAGGAATCGCCCTTGATGACGATGTTGAGCATATCCACCTCGGACTTGGCGAACTGCTCCTTGAGGCTTTCGAGGGAAACGACCTTGCGGCGCTTGGCCAGCTGGGCCGCACGCTCGGTGGCCTGACGCTTCTCGGCGATCTGACGTGCGGTACGGTCGTCGGAGGCCACCAGGAACAGGTCGCCTGCGGTCGGCACGGAGGTCAGACCCAGCACCTGCACCGGGGTGGACGGACCGGCTTCCTGCATGTGGTTGCCGTTCTCGTCGAGCATGGCGCGGACACGACCGTAGGAGGTGCCGGCAACGATGGCATCGCCGATGTGGAGGGTACCGGACTGCACCAGCACGGTAGCCACGGCGCCACGGCCCTTGTCAAGTCGGGCTTCGACGGTGGCGCCACGGGCGTCCATATCCGGGTTGGCGCGCAGGTCGAGCTCGGCGTCGGCGGTGAGCAGCACCGCTTCGAGCAGCTTGTCGACGTTGGTGCCCTGCTTCGCGGAGATGTCGACGAACATGGTGTTGCCGCCGTATTCTTCCGGAACCAGACCGTATTCGGTGAGCTGGCCGCGGACCTTGTCCGGGTTGGCGCCCGGCTTATCGATCTTGTTGACGGCCACCACGATCGGCACATGCGCGGCCTGGGCGTGGTTGATGGCTTCCACGGTCTGCGGCATGACGCCGTCGTCGGCGGCGACCACGAGGATCGCGACGTCGGTGAGTTCGGCGCCACGGGCACGCATTGCGGTGAAGGCTTCGTGGCCCGGGGTATCGAGGAACGTGATCTTGCGCGGCTCGCCCTCAAGGTTGACGGTCACCTGGTATGCGCCGATGCGCTGGGTGATGCCGCCGGCTTCGCCTTCGATGACGTTGGTGCGGCGGATGGTGTCGAGCAGTCGGGTCTTACCGTGGTCGACATGGCCCATGACGGTGACGACCGGCGGACGCGGCTTCAGATCCCCGTCCTCCTGCAGTTCCTCTTCGTCCAGGTTGATGTCGAACTGCTGCAGCAGCTCCTTGTCTTCCTCTTCGGCGGACACGATCTTGATGTTCCAGCCGATTTCCTCGCCGAGGATCTGGAACGTGGCCTCATCCAGGGACTGGGTGGCCGTGGCCATTTCACCAAGGTGGAACAGCACGGTGACCAGCGCCGCCGGATTGACGTGGATCTCCTCGGCCAGATCGGCGAGGGACGCCCCCGGACGCAGACGGACTTCCTGTCCGTTGCCGGTCGGAATGCGCACGCCGCCGATGACCGGAGCCTTCATCTCCTGGAATTCCTGACGCTTCGCCAGACGGTTCTTACGCGCCTTCGAGGACTTGCCTCCCTGACGTCCGAACGCGCCTGCAGCGCCGCCGCGGCCGCGGCCACCACGTGCCGGACCATTGCTCGGAGCGCTGTTGCCGCCCTGGAAACCGCCGCCATTGCCGCCGAAACGATTGCCGCCGCCGGCGGGACGCTGGCCGCCGCCCTGACCCGGACGATGCTGGCCCCACTGGCCCGGCTTCGCGCCGCCCTGACCCGGACGACCACGGAAGCCGCCACGCTGGCCGCCGCCCTGACCCGGACGGCCGCCACGACGTCCTTCGCCATTGTTGACGCTCGGACGGTTCATCGGATGCGGACGCGGAATATCACCCGGAGTCGGGGTGTGCATGCCCTGCTTGCGGCTGAACGGATTGTTGCCCGGGCGCGGTCCCGGGGTGTGCGGCTTCGCGCCGTTGGCGTTGTTGCCGCCCTGCGGGGCGTTGCCATGCTGGGGGCGAGCTCCCGGAACGGCCGTCGGGCGACCGGACTGGCGGCGGTCTCCACCCTGCGGACGCGGGGCGTTGCCGTTAGGACGATTGCCATGCTGGCGGGATTCGCCTGGACGCGGCGCGCGATGACCCGGCTTCGGGGCATCGGACTTGGAAGCGGCATGACGCGGCTTCGGCGCTGCGGGGGCAGCCGGCTTCGGTGCTGACGGAGCGGCCGGCTTTGGCATGGAATGAGATGCCGGTTCGGCAGGCTTCTTGGCCGTATGGCCCGGCTTCTTGGAATCAGATGCGTTGCCCTGTCCGCTGGACGCGAATGCGTTCCTCAGCTTGCGTGCAACGGGAGGTTCAACGGTAGACGATGCGGACTTCACGAATTCGCCCATCGCCTCAAGTTTGCTTAAAACGGTTTTGCTGTCAACGCCAAGTTCCTTGGCAAGTTCATATACGCGTGCTTTCGGCACTCAATTCTCCTATCTTGGGCCGCGCGCATACGGGCGCGACCGCTACTGATTCACGGCGAGCTTGTTCCTTCTCATCGTGCAACCATGTTCGTGATACCTCGTCTTTTCCCTGGGCATGACGGCATGGCCGTCACGCTTTGGATTGTCGAGTCCAGCATACTCAAGCCCGTGGATTGTACGTCCACGGGCTTGTTGTCTACCGGAAGTGTTGTTTATTCCTCGGTTTCCCCATCGGAATGGTCCGCCGATTCGGCCATCTTCTTGGCATGCGCCTCAGCGGATTCGATGCCGATCTTCCAGCCGGTCAGCTTGGCCGCAAGACGTGCGTTCTGGCCTTCCTTGCCGATAGCCAGGGACAGCTGGTCATCGTGGATGAAGGCGATGGCCGTCTTGTTCTTCTCGCTGATCACCTGCACACCGGTGGCGACGGCCGGAGACG
>ERZ1023970.469-NODE-469-length-12377-cov-8.263350_pt1 | contig 12377 bp, 6 predicted proteins | sample MGYA00380430_ERZ1023970 | MGnify/ENA primary metagenome ERZ1023970 (study PRJEB33179, sample SAMN07449052) | human gut metagenome | biome: Human-gut; feature: Human associated habitat; material: Faeces | host: Homo sapiens | place: India:Kasaragod | collected... | reverse complement strand
CCCCGGCTCCCTGGGCACGCACCCCGGTTCGACGACGACGAACCGCGCGCTGCCGCGCGACAACGGGTACTTGCTGTACAGCTACTACGCGGGCAATTCCGGCAGCCCGATTGAGACGGCGCGCACGGCGATGCGCGAGCTGATGGAGAAGATGCCCGACACGGCGGTGATTGCGCGCTCCTGCTCTACCGGCTACGGCGAAAGCCTGCTGAAATCAGCGTTCCGGCTTGATGACGGCGAGGTGGAGACGATTGCGCACTGCACCGCGGCGGCGTTCTTTGACCCGAAAGTGGACTGTGTGCTGGATATCGGCGGGCAGGACATGAAGTGCATCAAGCTGAAAAACGGCTCGGTGGACACGATTCTGCTGAATGAAGCGTGTTCGTCCGGCTGCGGCAGCTTCTTGGAAAATTTCGCAAACTCGATGGGCTACACAGCGGAAGGATTCGCAGCGGAAGCCCTCTTCGCGCCCGCCCCGGTTGATTTGGGAACGCGCTGCACCGTGTTCATGAACTCCAACGTCAAGCAGGCGCAGAAGCAGGGCGCGACGATACAGGACATCAGTGCGGGGCTGGCGTGTTCGGTCATCAAGAATGCGCTGTTCAAGGTTATCAAGCTCGCTGATCCGAAGGAACTGGGGCAGCATATCGTCGTGCAGGGCGGCACGTTCCACAACAAGGCGGTGCTGCGCGCGTTCGAGCAGCTTGCGGGCGTGGAGGCCGTCTGCCCGGATATTTCCGGCATGATGGGCGCGTTCGGTGCGGCGCTGATTGCGCGCGACCGGGCGTCGGGCAGCGCTACACCCTCCTCTACCCTGCCGATTCAGGACATTCTGGGCTTGCAGTGGCAGACGCGGACGGCGCGCTGTCAGGGCTGCACGAACCACTGTATGCTGACGGTCAGCCTCTTCCCCGGCGGACGGCGGCATATCACGGGCAACCGCTGCGAAAAAGGGCTGGGCAAGACCGCGACGGGCGAAAAAGGCCCGAATGTGATGGCGTACAAGCTCAAGCGGATGTTCGACTATCAGCCGCTGACCGCCGAACAAGCCACGCGCGGCGAACTGGGCATTCCCCGCGTGCTGAACATGTATGAGAACTTCCCGTTCTGGATGACGCTGCTGACGAAACTGGGTTTCCGGGTGGTGCTGTCTCCCGCGTCCAGCCGCGCGATTTACGAAAAGGGCATGGAGTCCATCCCGTCGGAAAGCGAGTGCTATCCGGCGAAAATGGCGCACGGGCATGTGCAGTGGCTGATTGATCAGGGCGTCGGGACAATCTTCTATCCGAGCGTGTTCTACGAGCGGCAGGAGGATATGAAGACCCAAAACCACTTTAACTGTCCGATGGTTGTGGCAAATCCGGAGAATATCGCCAACAACGTCGAGGATGTGACCGAAGGGCGCGTGCGGATGCTTAAACCGTTCCTCGCGCTGACCAGCGAAAAAACGGCGGCGGACACGCTTGTGCGCTTTTTCCGCAAGACCTTCAATATTCCGGAGCAGGAAGTTCGCGACGCGGTTCACGCGGGCTGGGACGAGCAGCAGTGCGCCAAAACCGATGTGCGCGCCGAAGGCTTGAAGGCACTGCAATGGATGGAGGAGAACCACAAGAAGGGCATCGTGCTGGCGGGTCGCCCGTATCACGTTGACCCGGAAATCAACCACGGTATGCCGGAGCTGATTGCGTCTTATGGTCTGGCAGTGCTGACCGAGGACAGCATCCCCGCTTCCTTCCACGGCGAGCATCCCCTGCGCGTGAGCGACCAGTGGGTGTACCATTCCCGCCTGTATGTGGCGGCGCAGTTTGTCAGCCAGCGGGATGATTTGGAGCTGATTCAGCTCAACTCCTTCGGCTGCGGGCTGGACGCCGTGACGACCGATCAGGTCGCGGAGATTCTGGAACGCTGCGGCAAGCTGTATACGCTCATCAAGATTGACGAGGTGAACTCGCTGGGCGCGGCGCGCATCCGCGTGCGCTCCCTGCTGGCGGCGATGGCGCAGCGCGAAAAGCGCGGCATCGTGGCGCATCCCGTTCCGGCAACGTATCATCGCGTGGAATATACCCGCGACATGCAGAAGAAGGGCTACACCATTCTTGCGCCGAACATGTCGCCGATTCATTTCCGTCTGCTTCAGCCGGTGCTGGAGAAGCATGGGTATCATATCGTCATGCTGGAAAACGATACCCGCTCCGCGATTGATACGGGCCTCAAATTCGTCAACAACGACGCTTGCTATCCGTCCATCATCACCGTCGGGCAGATGATGGAGGCAGTGCTGTCCGGCAAGTACGACACCGACCGCCTTGCCCTCGCCATGACGCAGACGGGCGGCTGCTGCCGCGCAAGCAACTACGTCGGTTTCATCCGCCGCGCGCTGGCGAAAGCCGGTTTGGGGCATATCCCGGTTATCTCCATTAACGTCAACGGCATGGAAACGAACGAGGGCTTCCACTTCACCCTGCCGATGCTCATCGGCGCGGCGCAGGCGATTGTTTTCGGCGATTTGCTGATGCGCTGTCTGTACCGGGTGCGCCCCTACGAAATTGAGGCGGGAAGCGCCAACCGGCTGGCGGAGACATGGTCGCAGAAGATCATCGACCATCTGGTGAACGGCACGGGCCGCTACGGCGACATCTGCCAGCAGCTTGTGGACGACTTTGACCATCTGCCGATTCACGAGGACATGAAGAAGCCGCGTGTGGGCATCGTCGGCGAAATTCTGGTGAAGTACATGCCCGTGGCGAATAACCATCTGGTCGATTTGCTGGAAGAAGAGGGCGCGGAAGCCGTTGTGCCCGACCTGATGGACTTCATGAACTACTCCGTCTACAACGGCAAGTTTAAGCACGAATATTTAGGCAAGGGCTGGACAAGCGAAGCGAGTGCGGTGCTGGGCGTGAAGGGCATTCGCGCCCTGCGGCGTCCCGCACTCAAGGCGCTGGAAAAGTCCAAGCGCTTTGAACCGCCGATGCATATTGAGCAGATTGCGGAGCTGTCCGACCCGTTCCTTTCGCAGGGCAACCAGTACGGCGAAGGGTGGTTCCTAACGGGCGAAATGGCGGAACTGCTGCTGACGGGCGTGCCGAATATTGTGTGTATTCAGCCGTTTGCGTGCCTGCCGAACCATGTGGTGGGCAAGGGGGTTATCAAGCAGCTGCGGAAGAAGTATCCGCAGGCGAATATCTGCGCGGTGGACTTTGACCCCGGCGCGAGTGAGGTAAATCAGCTCAATCGCGTGAAGCTGATGCTTTCTGCCGCACGGAAAAACATGGAGCAGGCGGCAAAAGAAGAATAAACACGCGGAAGGAGTATGGGAAAAGCGACCAACTCAACATTGTCGCGCCAAATGGGCGCGACCGACCAGCATGGGAGAAGGTTTTCTCTCGATGCTGGTCTTTTTCATTGCAGGGGAAAAACGGAGAGCGTATCCTACCGCAATAGAAAAGCCCCGGCAGCCGCTGGACAATCGTCCTTGTGTGCTGCCGGGGTTGTTATGCCGTTGGAAAATGTGTTACGCCTGCTCGAACTGCGAGTTGTACAGCTCGGCGTAGAAGCCGCCTTTTTGCAGCAGTTCTTCGTGCGTGCCGGATTCGATGATGTCGCCGTGGCGCATGACCAGAATCTTGTCCGCGTTCTTGATGGTGGAGAGACGGTGCGCAATGACGAACGAGGTACGTCCCTTCGTCAGCGTGTCCATTGCCTGCTGAATCAGCATTTCTGTGCGTGTATCGACGGAGGACGTCGCTTCGTCGAGAATCAGCATCGGCGCGTTTTCAATCATCGCGCGGGCGATTGTCATCAGCTGCTTCTGTCCGGCGGAGAGGTTCAATTTGTCGGACAGCAGGGTGTCGTAACCCTCCGGCAAGGTGTGGATAAGGTGGTATAGCCCCGTTGCGCGGGTCACTTGGTCAAGCTGCTCGTCCGTAATGCCCTCCTTGCCGTAGCAGAGGTTGTCGCGGATGCTGCCCTCGAAGAGCCAAGTGTCCTGCAAGACCATGCCGAAGAGGTCGTGCACATGCTCGCGCGTCATCTGCGACAGCGGCACGCCGTCAATGCGAATTTCGCCGCCGTCCAGCGGATAGAACTTCATCAGCAAATTGACCATCGTGGTTTTGCCCGCGCCAGTCGGACCGACGATGGCAACCTTCTGCCCTGGCTGCACATGCTCGGAGAAATCGTGAATGATGATTTTATCCGGCGTGTAGCCGAAGCGGACGTGGTCGAATGCCACTTCGCCGCGGACGGTTTTCGTCTGCGCGGGCAGGTGGGATTCGTCGGGCATTTCCTTCGCTTCGAGGAACTCAAAGACGCGCTCTGCCGCCGCCGCCGCGGACTGCAGATTCGTCGCCGCCTGCGCTAACTGGCTCAGGGGCGAGGTGACCCGGCGCACCTCCATCCGCAACGCGACACTCACGCCGAAGGTAAGCGAGCCGGTCCTCGCCCGCACCGCGCCGACGACGCATACCGCCACATACGCGAAATTGCCGATGAAGCCCATCAGCGGCATCATCAGGCCGGACATGAACTGGCTCTTCCAGTCTGTCTCCTGCATTTTGCTGTTGATGCGGTCGAACGCCTGCTGTTCGCGCTGCTCTGCGCCGAAGAGACGCACGACGTTGTGCCCTGTGTAGATTTCTTCAATATGGCCGTTCAGGTCGCCCAGCCACCGCTGGCGCGCGACGAAGTACTTCTGCGAGCGGCTCATGATGCCAAGCATCAGCCCGAAGCCAAGCATCGACGACACAATCGCCGTCAGCGCCATGACCCAGTTCGTCGAGAGCATCATGACGACGCTGCCGATGAACATCGTCACGGCGGAGACAAGGCTGGTCAGGCTGTTCTGCAGCGTCTGCCCGATGGTGTCCACATCGTTGGTGACGCGGGAGAGCACGTCGCCGGTGGAGGTGGACTGGAAGTAGCTGACTGGCAGGCGGTTGATTTTGTGGGATATGCCGTCGCGCAAGCCCCGGTTGACCTTCTGCGTGACGACGGTCATCACCAGCCCGGTCATAAAACTCAGCAGCGCGCCGACGACGTAGAGAATTATCAGCGTGATGCAGATTTTCTGGATGGCGGGCATGTCAATCTCGCCGCGCAGCCCGGCGGTAATCAGGTTGGTGATTTCGCTGATTTTGTTCGGGCCGATCAGGCGGATAATGACGCCCGCCAAGTCGCCCAGAATCGCGATGCAAATGACCGGATAGAAGGGCTTGCAGTGGCGGATGAGCTTCCCCAGTGAACCGCGGAAGTCCTTCGCCTTTTCGCCCGGTACGCCCGGCCCGCGCATTCCGGGATGACCGCCCGGACGGCGTTTCGTTTCACTCATGACGCAAGTTCCTCCTTCGACAACTGAGAATACGCGATTTCCTGATAGACCTTGCAGCTTTCCATCAGCTCGCGGTGCGTGCCCTTGCCGACAATCGCGCCGTCCTCAATGACGAGGATGCAGTCCGCGTCGCGAATCGTGCCGATGCGCTGTGCGACGATGATGTTCGTCGTGCCGCTGGTCTGCTCACGGAGCGCCTGACGCAATGCATGGTCGGTCTTGTAGTCCAGCGCGGAGAAGGAGTCGTCAAAGACGAGGATTTCCGGGTCGCGCGCCACTGCGCGGGCAATGGACAAACGCTGCTTCTGCCCGCCGGAGAAGTTCGAGCCGCCCTGCGCGACTGTGCCGGAATACCCGACCTCCGGGGATTCGACAAATTCCGCCGCCTGCGCGACAGCAACCGCCTTGCGGATGGCAGCGTCCGACGCATTGTCCTCGCCGTAGCCGACGTTGCTGCTGACCGTGCCGGCGAACAGGAACGCCTTCTGCGGCACAAAGCCAATCTTGCTGCGCAGGGCGTCCTGCGTATACTTGCGCACATCCACGCCGTCTACCAGCACCTGCCCGCTTGTTGCGTCATACAGGCGCGGAATCAGGTTGATGATGCTGCTCTTGCCGCAGCCAGTCGCGCCGATGAGGGCAATCGTCTGTCCGTGATGCGCGGTGAAAGAGATGTGGTGGATGGCGTCGCCGTCGGCATCGGGATAGCGGAAGGACACGTCGCGGAACTCGATTTCGCCCTTCATTCCGGGCTTGCCCTGCGTTTCCTTGCCGTCCACAATGCGTGCCTTCGTGTCCAGCACTTCATTGACGCGGCCCGCGGAAACAGTCACGCGCGGCAGCATGACGAAAATCATCACCAGCATCAGGAATGCCATGATGACCTGCATCGCGTACTGCATAAAGACCACCATGTCCGAGAACAACCCAATGCGTTCTATCATCGCGGCGTGCGACGTGACCGCAATCGCGCTGATGAGCGCCGCACCGATCCAGTAAATGCCCAGCGTCAAGCCGTTCATCGCCAGATTCATGCCCGGATTCATGACGGACATGGCGATGTTCGCCTGCTGGCTGTTGCGGGTCATTTCCTCGTTTGCCTTGGCGAATTTGCCCTCCTGATAGCTTTCAGCGTTGTAGGCGCGGACGACCTGCAAGCCCGTCAGGTTCTCACGCGTGATGCGGTTCAGGTTGTCCGTCAGCGCCTGCATTTTCTTCATGCGCGGCACGGCGTAGAGCATGATGAACACCAGCAGCACGCACACGAACGCAATCACGCCGCCTGTCAGCAGCGACCATTCCCAGCTCTTCGTGCTGATTTTGCCAACGGCAATGAATGCCATAATCGGCGCTTTAATCAGCGACTGCATCCCGAAGGAAAAGAACATCTGCAATTGCGAAATGTCGTTGGTCGTGCGGGTAATCAGGCTGGCAGTGGAGAAGCGGTTGATTTCCTCGTTTGAGAAGCCGACCACCTTGCGGTACATTTCGCCGCGCAGCCGAGCGGAGAAGCGTGATGCAATCTGTGCGGTAAAGAATGTCGTGCAGACCGTCAGCAGCATCGACCCGAGCGCGCACAGCAGCATCTTGCCCCCTGCGAGCAGGATATCGCTCATCTGGCTGCCTTCCGTCTGCACCAGACGGGTGATTTCCGACATATAATCAGGCAAGGCCAAGTCAAGCTGCACCTGCCCCACAATCAGCACTACACAGGCGGCGACGAGCAGCCACTCTTTCCACCTGAGGTGTTTCAAAATCCGTAGCATGGGTTTCAATCCCTCCTTTTCTGTTTGCGTCCGCCATCATACCATAGAAAGATGGATTCAGAATGAACTGGCAGAACATTTTTCAAGATTTTTGGCACTTCGCAGGGAAACTGCGCCTTGATGCGTTTATTTAGGTAGGGAAATACCTCCAAAGGAGATGCGAACGATGAAGAAACTGCGTATTCTGCTGATTGTGCCGCTGCTGATGGCGCTGATGATGAATGCCGCGTCTGCAAACGGTTGGGGCTTGCCCGGCGGCTTGGCGGGGATCGCGTCGGAAACAAACGACTATGACGATTATTCCGATTTGACGGACGACTACAATCGGAAATACGACACAGCCCGCGTCATCATGAAAAGCCGCTATCACAATCAGCTGATTGCGGCGGAAAAGGGCGCAGACGGTTGGGAGGGCGTGATTTATTCGACGACCGCCGTTTATCAGCCGTCGGAGCAGAGCACATCCGGGAAGCCGAAGCTCGCGCGCATCAATAACGGCTTTGAGTTGGCGTATCCGAAGGTGAAAGAACTGTATCGCTTTGAGCGCATCAGCAATGACCGGGGCGAAACGGCGTATACGCTGACGTATGCGAAGATGGGCGGCGTGGAGGTGGAGCGGCAGGAATCCTACCGCTATCTGGTAACGCAGGGCGAAGACAGCGCAATGTGGGTGACGGAAGTCACGCTGGAAAACTTCAACATCCACAATATGCCCCGCCGCGGCGTGGGCGACGTGCGGCGGATGCGCGATGTATACAGCAGCATGGCGCTGTACGAGAATTACGACGTTGTGGGCTGGATTGGCGCGCAGAATGTTCCGGGGAAGAAAAGCGGCAAGCAGTCGTACCCGGTCTATGCCGCGCCGAGTACGGAGGCGTCCCGCGCGGCGAAGGGGAAAGCGTCGTTCAGCACGGGGGATGAGTATCGCCTGTATTGCACCGAAGGAGACTGGTCGCTGATTGAATACCGCGTCAGCCTGCGGACAAGCCGCTTTGGCTGGGTAAAGATTGGTCAGCCGACCCAGAGCCAGCGCCTGCATATCCCGATGCTGACGGCGTATGACACCTACCTGACCGACGATCCGCACGTCAGCGAGTACCATCAGGCGGAACTGCCCGCCGGGACGAAGCTGACGATGTGGTATCTGCTGGGCGTGAGCGACGACTGGGCATATGCCTATGTAGAAGCGACGGTGGACGGCAAGCCGATGTGCGGGTTTGTGCCGCGGCGCGACGTGGTGATTGACGATGTGGAACAGCCGGACGAAGCGGCGAAATATGTCGGAAGCTGGTATCTGTATTCCGGCAGCGAAATCGGCTATTTCTATCTCCGACTGGATGCGGACGGACGCTTCTACTGCTCGAATGACGACGGCGCACAGCCCTACGGCGGAACGTGGTGCGTGGTGCGGAATCCGATGGCTGGGGAGGACAAACTCTGGATTTCGGCAGAAAGCATCCTGGCGCTGAATTACAGCGACAGCATGACGATGCGCTTCGGCGTGGCCTATATCGTGTCCACAACGGAGGAGGATGGCGAAGGGCTAACCCTGCCGCTGGTGAATCTCGCCTACGGGGAGGGCGGATGCACCTACGTCCCCTATGGCGCGGTGGACAGATACGGCAATTGGGTGGCAACGGCGGACGGAAGCGTGCGCCAAATGACGCTGCCGATTCAATAATGCAAAGGAGCTGCGAACGATGAAGAAACTGCGTATTCTGCTTTTCCTGTCCCTGCTGATTGCGCTGGCTGTGCCCGCCGCATCTGCAAACAGCTGGAATCTGAACGGGCAATTGCTGGCGATGGTGGAGCAGACACATGACTACGACGAGTATACCGGCTTGGTGAGCGATTACAACAGAAAAGCCGCCACGACCCACACGATTCTGACCAGCCGCTATCACAACCAGCTGGTCGCGGTGGATGAGGTGAAAGACGGCTGGAAGGACGCTATTTTCTCGACGACTGCCGTCTATCAGCCGTCGGAATTGGACGAGACGGGTTATCCCAAAATCACGCGCACAAAGAGCGGCTTTGAATTGGCGTACCCGGATATTGACGAAAGGTACTATTTTGAGCTGCAGCACAACAATGAGGGGAGAACCTTTTACACGCTGATGGAAGCGCAGATGGGCGATGTGAAGGTGGAGCGGAAAGCAGCATACCTCTATCTGGTGACGCTGGGCGACGACAATGCTGTGTGGGCGGTGGAAGTCACGCTGGAGAACTTCAACATCCACAACATGCCCAAACGCGGCCCGGACGACGTGCGCCGATTTAACGAGGCGAACGAAGGGCTGCAATACTTTGCTTGTTTGTATCCGGAGGTGGTTTCGGGGCAGAAGAGCGGCAAGAAGTCCTATGCCGTGTATTCCGCGCCGGACACGTCCTCTTACCGCGCGGCGAAGGGGAAAGCATCCGTCAGCACGGGCGACGATTATAAGCTGTACCTCACCGTGGGCGACTGGTCGCTGATTGAGTACCGCGTCAGCCTGCGGACGAGCCGATTCGGCTGGGCGCAGTTAGGCAAGCACGGCGATGAGACGACGGACGAAATCGTGCATGTGCCGATGCTGACAGCGTTTGACACCTATCTGACCGACGACCCGAACGTCAGCGAATACCATCAGGCGGAGCTGCCTGCCGGGACGAAGCTGACGGCGCTGTCCCATCCGGATAACCAGTGGGCGTATGTGTACGTCGAAGCGACGGTGGACGGCAAAATCACCCGCGGCTTCGTGCCGCAGCGCGACGTGGTGTTTGATGATGTGGAATTGCCAGATGAAGAGGCAAAGTTGGTCGGCAGCTGGCAGATGGAGGCGGGCGGTGAGTTCTGGGACAATTATCTCCGGCTGGACGCGGACGGGAAATTTTACGGCTCGGACTGCGACGGCGCGCAGCCGTATCACGGCACATGGAGCGTTGTGCAGACACCCGCGGACAGCAACCTCTACTGGAGGGGCGACATTCCGACAATCGTCTTCCGCTGCGTCAACGGCACAGTGTACCGCTACGGCGTTGAAGTGTCCGATGATTACGAGGTGACGGAGGGTGACTACTGCCGCAGCATGAGCTTCATCACCTGCGAGGGCGGCACAGGGTATGTCTCCTATGGGGTGTATGATGAAGGCGGCAGTGTCATCACGGACGAGAACGGCAAGCTGATTTTGAAAGAAATGGACGTGACGGACGAGCTGAATTGGGGCGCATATTGGGAAGAAGAGGGGAACGGATGAGGAATTCTCAAAAAAAAGCGTCAAAAAAGTGTCAAAAGTGATGGAAATCCTGCGCAACCTCTTGCAAAATGGCGGCAAATTGGGTAGAATATGAGGTGGGAAATGATACTCTTTCCAGATTCGCCTGTGCCAGCTGCTTGCGTCTTTTCCCCTCTGGCGTCCGGTCGTTCCACTTAGCGTAGCGCTGCTACGCTGCGTTGCACTCCCGTTAGCCAGAGTGAAAAATTCGCGGTGCATCTTGGCACATTCTTATCTGGAAATAGTATAACCCCGTTTGAACGACTAAAGGAGGTATATTCCAATGGCAGTGAAAGTTGCTATCAATGGCTTTGGCCGTATTGGCCGTCTGGCGTTCCGTCAGATGTTCGGCGCTGAGGGCTACGAGGTGGTCGCGATTAACGACCTGACCTCTCCCGCGATGCTGGCTCACCTGCTCAAGTATGACACCGCTCAGGGTTCCTACTGCGGCAAGATCGGTGAAAACCTGCACACCGTGGAAGCGACCGAAGATTCCATCATCGTGGACGGCAAGGAAATCAAGATCTATGCCGAAAAGAACGCGGCGGATGCTCCGTGGGGCAAGCTGGGCGTGGACGTCGTGCTGGAGTGCACCGGCTTCTACTGCTCCAAGGAAAAGTCCATGGCGCACATCGCGGCTGGCGCGAAGAAGGTCGTCATCTCTGCCCCCGCTGGCAATGACCTGAAGACCATCGTCTACAACGTCAACAACGACACCCTGACCGCGGAAGACCAGATCATCTCTGCTGCTTCCTGCACCACCAACTGCCTCGCGCCCATGGCGAAGGCTCTGAACGACAAGTATCCGATCGTGTCCGGCATCATGACCACCGTTCATGCGTACACCGGCGACCAGATGATTCTGGACGGCCCGCATCGCAAGGGCGACCTGCGTCGTGCCCGCGCTGGCGCGCAGAACATCGTTCCGAACTCCACCGGCGCTGCGAAGGCGATCGGTCTGGTTATCCCGGAACTGAACAAGAAGCTGATCGGCTCCGCGCAGCGCGTCCCGGTCTGCACCGGCTCCACCACCATTCTGGTTGCTGTCGTCAAGGGCAGCGACGTGACCGTTGACTCCGTGAACGCCGCCATGAAGGCGCAGTCCTCCGAGTCCTTCGGCTACAACACCGAGCCGATCGTGTCTTCCGACGTCATCGGTATGCGCTATGGCTCCCTGTTCGACGCTACCCAGACCATGGTCGCGAAGATCGACGACGACACCTATCAGGTGCAGGTCGTGTCTTGGTACGACAACGAGAACTCCTACACCTCTCAGATGGTTCGCACCATCAAGTACTTCGCGGAACTGAAGTAATTGAAGGCGTAAGCGTTCCCAAAAACGAAAGTTTCCTGCTCTCTGCTGGCAACGGCGGGGGGCAGGTTTTTTTGTGGGTTGCTATTGACAAATTTTACAGGAATGCTATAATAAAAATATGAAATGCAACAACGATGAAATAATCGTTGGAGGAAAAGGAGAGATTGCTGTCGTGAAGAAGTTACTTTGCTTTGTGATTGCCATTTCTGTGGCACTGTCCTGCACGCTGGGGCTGTGTGAGGAAAAAATTGATTTGTCAGGTTTGAGCTATGATGAGTTGGTAGCGCTGAAAGACAGAATCAACCTTGCAATCTGGAACAGCGAGGACTGGCAGGAGGTAACAGTTCCGCAGGGCGTTTGGAAGGTTGGCGAGGATATACCGGCGGGAACGTGGACTGTAAGATGCGCTGATATTGGGCGTGATGGCTATATGATGCGCGAGTGTGATTTCTCTTGGGGAGAAAGCCTGGCAAAGAATGGGCTTGCAGTCGAATGGAAAGGGCGTTATGATTTGGTAACTATCTATAATCCTAATAATGAGTATTACAAAGAAGGCTATTTAACGGAATATACGTTTACAGTTCAAAATGGGGATTACATAATAATTGATGGTGCTTATAATAAGGCTGTGTTTACTCCATACGCGGGGAAACCTTCGCTTGGGTTCAAATAAGCAAGCAGAATAAATAAAGTACGCGCCGCTCCCGACACAC
>ERZ1023970.447-NODE-447-length-12753-cov-6.323752_pt1 | contig 12753 bp, 10 predicted proteins | sample MGYA00380430_ERZ1023970 | MGnify/ENA primary metagenome ERZ1023970 (study PRJEB33179, sample SAMN07449052) | human gut metagenome | biome: Human-gut; feature: Human associated habitat; material: Faeces | host: Homo sapiens | place: India:Kasaragod | collected... | reverse complement strand
CCCCCCCCCCCCCCCCCCCCCCCCCCCCCCCCCGATTTTTTTTAATGATACGGCGACCACCGAGATCTACACTTCTGCGATCGTCGGCAGCGTCTTATGTTTATAAGAGACAGCGGCGAATCAGACCGAGGAAACGCAGAATACCGGTCAGGGCGGTGGCGACGGCGGTAATAGTGGCGATAATCCCGCTAACGGCGACGGTAACGACACCAACGGTGGCAATGGCGGAGGAACCAGTGGCGATAATTCCGGTGATAACGGCGCCAATGGCGATACATCGCAGCAATAGCAGTCGCTGACTGCGATTGCCGTCGCGGTCAGCGAACACGCAAAGGGGGCTTCCCGGTTATTCCGGGAAGCCCCCTTGGTTTTGCCGCGTGCACACGCGGGCGCACGGTCGTCAGCGTCGTTCGTCAGAACACATGCACGTACCGGGCGAGACGGTCGTATTCGGCGCGCGTCAGCGAGGCGACGCCACCGTGCTTCGTATGCGCGGTGAGGAAGTAATCGTCCGCCTGCAACGGCACCCAGCCCTGATCGAGATCGCGGCTGACCATCGGACGGTATCCGATCGACGGAATCACGTCCACGAACAAGTACCATTCGTCGTCCGGTCCACCGCTGTTATGGTGGTTGGCGAACACCGCAGGCCCTTCCACGCCACCGGGGTTGCCGTCCGGCACATAACCGGCGCCAATCCGGTCCTGCACCTTGGTCCAAGCCGTTCCCGGCTCCCACCAACGCTTCGCGTCGGTGCGGTCCATCCAGATGCCGGCGCCATGCGCATTGTCTTTGGTGATGCGGTACGTGCGCACACCACCATCAGGCAGCGGACGTTGGATCATCGTGGTGTCGATGGCGTCACCGTGGTTGTCAATGAACACGCCACCATATTCGAACGTGTCCTGCGTGAAATCGGTGGTGGCGCCCCACAGCACAGTGCAGTAAACGTTCTTGTCGTCGTGAGCCTTGTCCGCATCATTGAACACGGTGCTGGACCAGTACATGACGAATGCGCCGCGACCACCGTGATGGCCTTGCGGATAGTAGTCCGGCACCCAGAGGCATTCGCATGCCCAAGCCATACCAAGCTCCAGATGGGAGCCGTCCGGCTTGCGGGACACGTCGAGCATGCGCGGCTCACTCCAATGGAGCAGATCGTCGGATTCCCAGATGATGAGATTCGTGCTGGCGTGGTGGCTCCACTCGTACCAGCCGCCGCCGTCGCCTCCGAACACACGCAGATCGGTGGCGATGATATACCACGTGCCGGTGTCGGGATTGCGGATGATATGCGGATCGCGCACGCCTGTGGTACCGAGATGCGAAGCCAGCACAGGCTTTCCATCGTTGAGCGGCACCCAACAGTGCGGATTGTCACCGTCGGATATATCCATGTAAATCTTCTCGGCGTAGCCGTCCGGATCCTCGATGAAGTGGACGAGCAGGTAACCGTAGTCGTCGGTTGTGTCGGTCATGGTCCCACCTTGTGGTTGTGAATGAATGAATTGGATAAGTGAATTGCGTGTTCGATAACGTACCGCGTCAACATGCGCGGATACGAAGAAAGCCGCCGCCACGAGAGCGACAGCTTTCTTCGGGAAGGAGGATTAGCCCTGATGCGTGCGGGCCCATGTGCGGATCGCATCCTGCTGCGCCGCGATGGCCTTGTTGCGGGCCAGATAGATGACCAAGGTGATGGAATACAGTGCAAGGCCGATGAGGTCCATCGTGCCCAGGGAGAAGACCACCACGATTGCCAGCCAGATGATCACCCACCGGCTGGTGGTGCCGGGAGCGAGACACCGCATGGACATGATGAAGCTGACGATGCCGATAATCAGCACCAGCAGCGCGTAGATGCCCACCACCGTCGAGGCGTTGTCCACCGCGGAATAGTCCGTTTTCAGCAAACCGTTATGTTCCAGCAGATCGTAGGCTTGGCCTTTGAACCAGCTGGTGAACATGAACAGTGTGATGGACGCCATGATCACGTTGTAGGCGGCGGCGATGGTCATCAGCACTCGTTCCGCCTTGCGAGCCAATGGTGCCGGCGGCTGCATGGTGTTGCCTTGCGGATTCATATCGGTCCTTTCCGTGGTGTGGCCTCATCCGATGTGCGATGCGCAGCTCGGGAAAGATAAAATCACAGGCCCGTCCGTTTGGGGACGGACCTGTGCATTATCTCACTCGGCCGGTATCAGCCCTTGAGGCCGGAGGTGATGTTCAGGGACTGCAGGAAGTACTTCTGCGCGAACAGGAACAGCAGCAGGGTCGGGATGATGGCCATGCAGGTGGCCGCCATCAGGGAGCCCATCTGGTTGTACTGGCCCATCTGGTTGCTCAGCAGCTGCAGACCAGCGGTGACCGGCATCTTGTTGATGTCGTTGAACACCAAGGTCGGCCACAGGAAGTCGTTCCAAGCGCCGGTGAAGCTGAACAGGAAGATGACGATCAGGATCGGGCGGATGGCCGGCAGCATGATGCGGGTGAAGATCTGGAAATCAGTGGCGCCGTCGATTTCGGCCGCCTCGTCCAGTTCCTTCGGGATGCCCTTCATGAAGTTGCGCACCAGGAAGATGTTCGCCACGTTGCCCAGGCCAGGGATGATGCAGGCCCAGTAGGTGTTGACCCAGCCGAGGGAGGCGATGATGCGGTACTGCGGGATCATGTTGACCACGGCAGGGAACATCGAGATGAGCAGCAGGACGAAGAACAGCGTATCGCGGTACTTGAAGTTCAGACGGGAATAGCCGAAGCCTGCGAGCGCGACGATGCACACGGACAGCACTGCGAACACGGTCGAGATGACCAGCGAGTTGCCGAGCCAGTTCAGGACCGGGTAGCTGGCGGACGCCTCGATCAACGTCACGTAGTTGTCGAGCACCCACTTCGCCGGCAGGAAGTTGAACGCGTTGGAGGTGAATTCGGCGACCGACTTGAACGATGTCGTCACGGTGTAGATCACCGGCAGGAGCCATACGACCGCCAGCACGATGAGCAACACATAGACCGCGATCAGCGAAGGGCTTACTTTCTTCGTTTTGTTTTCTGGAATTACCGGACGCGAGGCTTGCATTGTTGCAGCGGACATCGTCAGTCCTCCTTATTCATGAAGATGAGCTGGATTGCGGCAATGGCCATCAGGATGATGCCCAGCAGCAATGCCATTGCGGAAGCCATGCCTGCGGCTGCAGGACCGGCGGGGAATGCGAGGTTTCGAATATCCATCAGCAGCACCTGCGTCTGGTAGTTCGGCCCGCCGTTGGTCAGCATGACCGGCTGGCCCCACACGTTGAAGGCGCCCGTGGTGGTCATGATGGTGGTGTAGAACAACGGCAGCTTGATTTCCGGCAGGGTGATGGAGAAGAAGATCCTGACCGGACCGGCTCCGTCGACCTTCGCGGCTTCGTAGAGGCTCTCGTCCACGCCGGAGAGCGCGGAACGGTAGATGACGAGGTTGCCGCCGATACCGGCCCACAGCACGAGTACGAAGATGGTGATCCATGCGTACGGGTTCTTGCCGAGCCAGTTGATGTCGGTGTGGAAGGTGGTGTTCAGCAGACCGAACTGGGAGTTGAAGACCATGCGCCAGACCAGTGCACCGGCGGCGATGGAGATCAGACCTGGGATGTAGAAGATCGCTTGGAACAGCCCGGCGCCCTTGAGTCCCTTTTTGCCGAGCGCCACGGCAAGCAGCAGCGGCACGATGATGGTCAGCGGCACGCTGATCAGCACGAAGATCAGAGTATGCCAGAGGTCACGCCAGAAAATCGAGTAGAAGTAGGTGCTGGGATCGAAGATCTTCGCGAAGTTCTGCAGTCCGACGAATTGCGGAGAGCCGACCATGTTCCAACGGGTGAACGCCAGCCCGATGCCGAAGATAATCGGGATGATGCCGAACACCGCGAAGATGATGAAGTGCGGTGCGATGTACGGCAAAGCATGCCAGATGGAGTTTTTGCGTTTCATGGATGATGCTGCGGATCCGATCGTAGATGTTTTGCTCATCACGATTCCTCCTGAATCTCGATTTGGCCCTGGGCCATGAGGTCGAGGGTCTTCAGACCTTCCTCAAGACCAACATTGCCGTAGACGATGTCGTTGTATGTGCCCCAACCGGCGGTCGCGTAGCCGCCATACAGATAGTTAGAGGTCTTGATAGCGTCGCGTTCCTTCTTGCCATTGGTGAAGGACGCCTGGATGAGCTTCTGGTACTCCGGATTGTTCAGATCGCGGTAGGCCGGGGAGATGGAGCCGACTTCCGCCCAATCCATCCAGTGCTCGTACACATAGTTGACGAAGTCAGCCGCCGCCGCGGATTTCGCCGCGGAACGATGCGGGTCCTTGAGCTGCATCCAGTTGCACTGGTAGAAGAAGTTCACCGGGTTGTCGGCTTCGTATTGCAGCGTATTGGCCTCGGCGATCTTGTCGGCGCCCAACGTATCGGACATATTTCCCTGCGCCCAGGTGCCAAGCTGCGCGAACACGGCCTTGCCGGAACCGAACGCCTGCTCGCCGTCAACGTCCATCGGGGCCACTACCCCGGTGTCGTATGCGTCCTTGAGCTTCTGCATCGGCTTGCGCCACACATCTTTGGTCAGGTCGTCCATGTCGTTTTCGAGCGTGCCTCCGGCACCGTACAGCAGCGACATGAACGCCCACGGCAGATTGCCATAGGTCAAACCATACACGTCCTTGGGGAGCTTGCCTTTAAGGCCCTTGATCTCGTCGATGGTCACATAGCCGTCGTCCAGAACGTACTGCAGGTTGTACTTCTTGACCAGCTCCTTGTTGTAGTAGATGGCCATCTGATACAAGTACAGCGGAATGCCGTAGGTCTTGCCGCCGATGGTGACGCCCTTCCATGTAGCCGGCAGGAAGTTGCTTTCCTTCAGTTCGGGAGCGACCTTCTGCCAGTCGTCCATGGTGTTGAGCAACCCCTGAGACTGCAGCACTGCCGTCTGGAACTGATCGGCGATGATGAGGTCGGGGATGTTCTTGCCGGTCTGCATCACGGAGTAGATCTTCGTGGTCAGATCGTTGCCGTTCATCGGCTGGAACACGACCTTGTACTCGCTATGCTTGTTGTATTCCTTGATGATACGCTGCATGGCCGGGCCGTCATCGCCCACGAGACCATTCCAGAAATACAAAGTCTTACTTTCGCCGGCGGAAGCGGCACCGCAGCCGCCGACCGCAAACACGAGGCCCAGCGATGCGCATACCGCGACCGCGGCCTTTGCGAAGCGCCGCAGTCCCGTAACGCGCCTTGAGAGAAACATTGTTACCTTCCTTCTTATTCACGGATCATCAATGATCCGTTTTACGTTGCCGTCCGGGGAGAACACACTCCCTGAACAATTCAGGCACCTACACCTTTTGCAACGTTGTAATTTTGATTATACCGTTTTTTCTATCGTTGTACAAATTTGTGACACTCCGACAGCATCGGCGGCTTCTCTTGCAATATTCAGTTATGAGCACCACTCGTCGGCATTGCCCGCCAGGTCAACGCGTCACAGGTGCCCCGGCAAGCGGGCCGCCATCGGCCGGCAGTACGTCCGTAGTGGTGGGAGTCCACAGATTATCAGGTTCCGGCACGCCGAAATCCGGACCGTCGGCGGTCCACTTGACCACACCGACACGCGCGTGGCGATTCGGGTCGAACAGCGGATCGCCCTTGATTTCCGTGTAGTTGCGGCAGTGGTAAATCATCAGGTCCTCGGTGCCGTCCTCGGACTTGGTGAACGAATTGTGGCCCGGACCATACTGACCGTTCTCGGCGCAGGTCTTGAACACCGGCACCGGGCTCTTAGTCCAGGAGGCCTTGTCCAGCAGATCGCTGCCGCGCTCGGCGGTCAACAGCCCCACGGCGTACGGAACTCCGGTGCCGGAGGCGGAATACGTGATGTAGATCTTGTTCTCATGGAACAGGAAGGCCGGTCCTTCGTTGACCAGGAAGTCGATGCATTCCCAGTCGTACTCCGGCTTGGTCAGCATGACGGGCTCGCTGCCCAGCGTCCACGGATTGGCCATCTTGGCGATATACAGATTGGAGTTGCCTTCGATGGCGGGATCCTTCTGCGCCCATACCAAGTACTGCACGCCATCGATCACTTCGGTGGTGGCGTCAAGTGCGAAGGAGTCGATCGGGGTGATGATCTGGCCCTTCTCCACCCAGTTGTCGGAGGTCGGGTCGTCGTCGGTGTTCTCCAGCACGAACATGCGGTGCGTCGGCAGGCCGGATGCTTCGAAATCCGTTGCGGCGCCTGCGAAGTAGATATACCATGCGCCATTGATGCGGTGTAGTTCGGGGGCCCAGATGTAGATGCTTGCCGGGCCGGATTCGTGCTTGCGCCACACCACCGTCTCCGGAGCCTTCTGCAGATCGTTGATGTTCGACGCGTGCCGGATGGCGATGCAGTTGTATTCCGGATCGGAGGCGGTGAAATAATACTCGCCGTCAACCTTGAGCACCCAGGGGTCTGCGCGCTGAAGCACGATCGGATTGTTGTAAACAACCATGTTTAGTCCTTCTCAATCCGTTGTTCCAGTATTTACAACGTTGAATATATCATTCTTACATCGTTGTAACAACTTGGGCGCGTCATTGTCGGAAGATGCTTGGATGCGGTGCTGCCGCTGGGCATGGGCGTCCATCGTTTGCGCCATTCATGCCAATGTCGGTGCCGCCGTCGGTCATGGGTGCTCGACACACTCAAGGCCGTTCGGCCAAGCTTACGGCCGAGCGCCCATGCCCGGCGGCGGCACCTTGGGGGAAGAGCCGACTCAATGGGTACGCACGCTGGGAGAAACTTGCCGGAAGGCAAGCGAAAGCTCAGAGGACGAGGGAATCGATGGGGAGTTTGGTGGATTGGCGCACGACCAGCGACGATGCGACCTTGCGGAAGACCTTCTCCCCCGGTTTGTCGGCATTCGGGTCACGGCCGTCGATACGCTCCTTGAGCACCTTAACCGACAGACGAGCTACCGCCTCAAGTCCCGGCGCGATCGACGTCAGCGCCGGCGACAGGTACTGGGAGTCGTCGGAATTGTCGAAACCGACCACGGAGATGTCGTCGGGAATGCGCAAGCCGTGCATCTGAATCGCGTGCATCACGCCGGAAGCCAGCATGTCGTTCAACGCGACGACGCCATCGACTTCGACGCCGGAATCCAGCAACGCGTTCATGGCCCTCACGCCGTCACTACGATGCCACATGCCCGATTCGACGACCAGCCGATCGTCGAATTCGACGCCGGCCTCCTCCAGTGCCTCAAGATACCCTTGGTAGCGCAGCGCGGCGGAACCGACTTTCTCCCCCGGGTGCACACCGACCACGGCCACGCGGCGGCAACCGGTCGTCAGCAGATACTGCGTGGCCCGCTTCGCGCCTTCCACGTTCTCGGTGGCGATGTGATCCACCTGGTCGGTGAAGATGCGTTCGCCAACCAGCACAAGCGGATAATCGACCTTCAGCTTCTCGACGTCATCCTGCCCAAGCTCCAATGGGCTGTAGATCAGGCCGTCGATCATCGTCTGCTGGGACCCGTGCAGCGCTTCCAACTCGCCATCGCGCGAATATTGCGTCGGCTCCACGATCACGCGCAGACCGACTTTCTTCGCTTCTTCGATGACCAGCGATGACAGCTGCGCGAAATACGGCATCTGCAGATCGGGAATGGCCAAGCCGATGATGCCGGTCTGCCCTCGACGCAGATTGCGTGCCGACACGTTCACCGTGTATCCCAGTTCCGCGATGGCTTTGTTGACCTTGTCGCGCGTGGCCTGCGAGACGAATTCGTAGTCGTTGACCACGTTGGAGACGGTTTTGATCGACACTCCGGCCGCCTTGGCCACCTCACGCATGGTCACGACATGCTCGCCGTTCCCCCCCGTTCGTTTCGGCATATATACCCCTTTTGTCATCCAGCGGACTCAGTCGGCATCGAAGAAACCAACCTCCATCGTTACACCAGCATAGTCGGGGTCAAGCTCCTCCGCCGTTTGCATATCCAGAATGGGCATGCCCTCCTTGGACCAATGCACGCGGCGCACTTGGGCGTCGCGGCCACCATAGCGGCCGTGCTCGTATTCGGCGTTGTGGAACACGTAGATGAGGTTGCCGTCCTCGTCATGCGACCACATGCCGTGGCCGGTGCCGAGCTGCCAACGCCCGTTGTACATGCCGGACTTCTGCAGCGGATAATCGAGCTTCGTCCATACGCTGGCGTCGGTGAGATCGGCTCCCTGTCCGGCCGGGGCGGTGACCAGGCCGGTCGTGTAGTCGATGCCGACCAGCGAGCCCGAGTAGATCAGGAAAATCGTTCCGTCATGCACGATGGCGTTCGGTCCTTCGGCGATCATGTTGTCCCATGCGAATTCCGGCACGACGATCTGCTTCGGCTTGCTGGTGAGCCTCGCCGGACGACCTGGGTCGAAGCTGGCGATCCAGATGCTGCCGACCTGCTGCCATGCGTAGTACCAGCGGCCCGAATCGCACAGCACGGTCATGTCAAGCGAAATGCGCTGGATTGGATTGAGCGTCTCGCCATCCGGGTCGAGGATGGGCTCGGACACCGTCCAGTTCTCCGGCTCGCGCGGATCAAAATCCGTGCCGTCGGAATGCTGCTTGAGCTGCATGATGTGGCAGCTGCCGGTCCACATGTCCGGTTTGCCGGCACGATCGTTGGGGGTGCCGTCGGGATTGACGCGCGGCCCATCGAAGCAGGGCATGAACAGGACCGACAGCTTGCCGTCGATCACATGCAGTTCCGGAGCCCAGAAGCAGCCGGTCATCGGACGATCTTCGCTATTGAGATCGCCGCATGCGAGCAGATCGATCTCCTTGGCCTGTCCGCCCGCGGCGTCGGAAAGCGCTTCGATGGAGTCGGCGATGCGCAGCGGCATATGGGTTCTACCGTCGTTCGGGTCCACGCAATTGCCGTCGGTGTCATCGGTGGCGATGAACATGAACATCGGCTTGCCATTGAACTTCCACGCGAACACCGACGGGTCGGCGCGCTCCACCGCGAACGGCACCGGATAGACGCTCTGGCGGATCACACCTTCGACGGTACGGGTCTGGCCGGCCTTGAGCGTTCCCTCGGAGGCCTCCTGGGCGATGGCCTCAAGCTGGGCCATGTTCCAATCCACCGCGCGTGCGGCCTGCGAGCCGTCGCTGTAGGCCAGCTCCGCACGGGTCGCGGCCAAGGCCAGAACCGCATTCCGGGCATCCTCACCATGCAGGCCCGCATCGATTCGCTGGGCAGGCACGGACGTTCCGGTATTGCGGATGCGGCCGAAGCGCTCGATCAGGCGCTCGGCCTCCGGCTCACTGATGGCGATGCTGTTGCCGACGACGGCGTTCGGAATGCCGCAATCCCCGGTCTGACGCAACGGCTGCGACGACGCCGATTCCACGACATCAAGCGGCCTGCCCGAACCGGCGGCGGCTACGATATCGGCCGTCCGCGCGGTGCGTGCCTTGCCATCGTCACCGGTCCAGGAGACGACGTAGCACGCGTCCGCGGCGTTGAAAGAGACGGACGGGCGATTGACCCCGCCGGTGGTGCGCAACAGCACCAGCCCCCGCTGGTCGAACGCCGTCAGATCATCGCTGATGGCGAGCAGGAATGCCGACCGTTCGGAACCGTCCGGTTCACCGCCGCGGGCGGTACGGGTCGCGGCGATGGCGAATCGTCCGTCCGCGAGACGGAACAGGAACGGATTCTTCAGCGATTTCAGCGTGATATCCATACCGGGCATGACCACGCCATGGGCGACGGCGTCGGTGGCGGGGCGAGGCGCGTCGAACGGGTCGGCGGCGAAGCGCGCCGCGGCCGTGCACGCACGGCGGGACTCCGCGGTCGCAGCGGCGATCGGCACACCGGCCGCGAAGAAGATGCCATAGTTTTCGTTCAGCGGCCGCCACTCGGCGTCATCGCCGGAACGTAGCGCCAAATGCATGCTGTAGGCGATGTCCTCGTTGTTCGCCTCTTCGCGTCCGGTGGCTTCGCGTGTATAGCACAGCAGGGAATAATTGGCCGACATGGAAGATCCTTCAGTAAGCAGATACAGGTTTTACAACGATGTACTATACCGTGTTTTACATCGTTGTACAACTTGGTGTGGCGGCATTGCGACACCCTTCATCCGCGGAGAGGAAGCATCATGGAACGCGCTTGTCGCACTTGTGAGCGGGCGCATCGCATGGCACATGACAACGACGAGGGGCTTCCCGGTTACCCTGGGAAGCCCCTCGAATCATATCCGGCGCGTTTGCTCAACGCGTCCGTGCAATCAGTGCAATCAGCGCTCGGAACGGTTGATGGCCGAGATGATGGCCTTCAGCGAGCTGGTGACGATGGAGGTATCGATGCCGACGCCCCACACGATGCTCGTGTTGTCTTCCTCGCCGATCTGGCATTCCACATAGGAAGCGGCCATGGCATCGGTGCCGACGGACATGGTGTGCTCCACGTAATCCATCACCGAAGCCTCGATGCCAAAGTTGCTCACGGCGTTGAGGAAGGCGGCGATCGGACCGTTGCCGATGCCGGAGACCTCACGCTCCACCGGCTCGTCGACACCAACGTTCACGCCGCGGTCGAGAATCCTGGCCTTGAGCACGGTGTCGGAACCATCCTCGCCGGAGGAGACGGACACCTTCAGCAGTTTCAGACGGCCCCACTGCTCGAGGGTCTCGTCCTTGCTGTCGCCGACCACGACACCAGCCGCGGTGGCGCCGGATTCCTCGACCGGCAGGTACTCGTCCTTGAACAGACGCCAGATGTCCTCGTCCTTGACTTCCTTCTTGGTCTCATCGGCGTAGTTCTGCACGACCTTCTCGAACTCGACCTGCAGACGCTTCGGCAGATCAAGGTTGTGGTTGGTCTTGAGCAGGTAGGCCATGCCGCCCTTGCCAGACTGGGAGTTCACGCGGATGATGGCCTCGTAGGAACGGCCGATGTCCTTCGGGTCGATCGGCAGGTACGGCACGAGCCACACGAAGCTGTCCAGATCGGCGCCAGCACGGTCGGCGGCCACCTGACGGGCCTCAAGACCCTTCTTGATGGCGTCCTGATGGGAGCCGGAGAACGCGGTGAACACGAAGTTGCCCGCATACGGGTGGCGCTCGGAGATCTTGATCTGGTTGCAGTATTCGACGGTCTTGCGGATTTCCGGAACGTTGGAGTAGTCGATCTGCGGATCGATGCCCTGGGTCAGGAAGTTCAGGCCAAGGGTGACCAAATCGACGTTGCCGGTACGCTCGCCGTTGCCCAGCAGGCAGCCTTCCACGCGGTCGGCGCCGGCCAGCACGGCCAGCTCGGTGGCGGCCACGCCCATGCCTTCGTCGTTGTGCGGGTGGAGGGACAGCACCACGGCGTCACGCGGTACGAGGTGGTTGGACACATACTCGACCTCGTCGGCGAAGACGTTCGGCGTGGTCATTTCCACGGTTGCCGGCAGGTTGATGATCATCGGATGTTCCGGCGTCGGCTTGATGACGTCGATCACCGCGTTGCACACCTCGACTGCGTACTCCGGCTCGGTGCCGGTGAAGGATTCCGGAGAATACTCGTAGTACAGGTCGATGCCCTTGGCTTCGCCCTCGAGCTCCTTGCACAGGGTGGCCGCGTCGGTGGCGAGCTTCTTGATGCCGGCCTTGTCCTTGCGGAACACGACCTCGCGCTGCAGCACGGACACGGAATTGTAGAAGTGCACGACGGCGCGCTTGGCGCCCTTCAGGCACTCGTAGGTCTTGCGAATCAGGTGCTCACGGGCCTGGGTGAGCACGACGATGGTGACGTCATCCGGAATGAGCTCGCGCTCGATCAGCATGCGGATGAAGTCGTAATCGGTTTCGGAAGCCGACGGAAAACCGACCTCGATCTCCTTGAAGCCCATCGACACGAGCAGGTTCCAGAAACGCAGCTTGCGCTCGGAATCCATCGGGTTGACGAGAGCCTGGTTGCCGTCACGCAGATCGACGGAGCACCAACGCGGCGCACGCTGCAGTCGCTTGCCCGGCCACGTACGCTCCGGGAAATCAAACGGCACCTGCTTATCGTATGCGACGTACTTGTTGTACGGCATCTTGCTGGGCTTTTGCGGAGCTCCAATATAACGCGCCGGAGGCAGCAGCGGGTCGTTGTTCCCTCCGTTGGACGCCGCGGCGACTGCCGCGAGATCAAACACTGACGATTGATCCTGACCCATCACTCCTCCTTATCTGTAAAGTCGGATCGGCCTTCTGCCAATCCACATTGTTACGTGCATGTTACCTACCTGCACTGCCGCCCATACTAGCGGCAACCAATCCCATATTTTGCCGGTATTCCGCGATATGACGGCATGGTTTGCGATTTTCGCGCCCTTATTTCACCCCATATCCAGATTTGCCGCAGTACAGTGGGCATCATGAGCTTGCGATTCAACAGCGACGGTACGTTCCGGGTGCTGCAAATGGCTGATATTCAGGATGGTCCGGACGTGCGCGAAGACACGATTCGGCTGATCGAAGCCGCTATCAGGAAGGCACATCCCGACCTCATCGTGCTCACCGGCGATCAGATCCGCGGCTACGATCCGGCATATATCGATACGTTTCTGCGTCGCCGTGGCGAACAGCCCGGTACGCACGTGCGCGCGGTCACCGAAATCGAAGCGAAAATCCGCGGCCACAACGGTCAGCAGATCGCCTACACACTGACCAGGTCGCCGCCCTCCGACGCAGCGTGGAGGCG
>ERZ1023970.446-NODE-446-length-12754-cov-10.646901_pt1 | contig 12754 bp, 8 predicted proteins | sample MGYA00380430_ERZ1023970 | MGnify/ENA primary metagenome ERZ1023970 (study PRJEB33179, sample SAMN07449052) | human gut metagenome | biome: Human-gut; feature: Human associated habitat; material: Faeces | host: Homo sapiens | place: India:Kasaragod | collected... | reverse complement strand
AAATCTCAAAGTTCTCATCAAAATAAGGTATCTTGTTGAAAAGGCGGCTCAATTCAAAGTAATAATGGGCACGAAGCACTTTCATCTCCGCAATACGGGATACACGTCCGTTCACCTGCTCATCTGTTGCAGCATTCAGAACGCGCAATGCAGAGTTACAACGCTGTACACTGCAATATAGATGGTACCACTTGCTGTCCAGAAATCCATTGGTTGCATCCATATCAAATGTCTCCATACGGTGCACTTCATTAAGGTCACCAACACCACCACCGCCTTTATAGGCATTATCCGAACGTACCTCACCATAGGTCCAATTGGAAGTAGGATGACACCATACACTCCAGCTCTGTCCTTCGGGACCACCCAAAGCTGCATACGCGGCATTCACCAAAAGGTCGGCACCTTCTGTAGAAGTCATAATATCTTCATTCAAGCTACCCTGGGGCTTCAAATCCAGGAAACGGTCTTCATTACAGCTTGCAGTCATCAGCGCTACTACGCCAAGCATATATAAATGTTTCAATTTCATGATAGTATAGTTTTAAAGTTTAGAAACCAAATGATAATCCCAAAGAGAACGTACGGGGCAACGGATAAGGATAACCCAGACCTTCAGGGTCGGCACCTGTATAACCGGTAATCGTAAACAAATTCTGAGCCTGGAAATAAATGCGCGCATGACGCATCTTCATCTTGTCGAGAACTGCTTTAGGAAGCGTGTAACCCAATGTCAGACTTTTCAGCTTGATATACGAACCATTTTCAATATAGAACTCAGATACTTCGTGCTCATTGTTGCTGTTAAGAGTGGTCAAAGCAGGTACACTGCTATTGTAAACACCCGTCTTTTCAAAGTTCTCGTAAGCATGCATGGCATCGAGCAGGCGGGTAGAGTGATTACCGGTCCAGCATTGGAATAAATCCGTATAATATTTGGAGTTGTTATAGGCATCACGAATCATACCGTTGAAGAACATGCTGAGGTCAAAGCCTTTCCAAGATGCCCCAAGATTCAGACCTGCAATCACTTTCGGATTGTCAGAACCCAACCATACACGGTCGTTCGTATCAATCGTACCGTTACCATCAGCATCCACGTATTTGATACGTCCTACTCCGGGAGCGCCAAACTGTACATTATATTTGGATTTATACTCATCCACCTCCTGCTGGGTACGGAACACTCCATCTGTCTTGAAGCCCATCCATGAACCGAACGGTTGGCCAACCAAAGTCTTGTCAACCCCATTACCGCCACCATAAGTATAGTAAATTTCTTCCGTCAGCTCTGTCACTTCATTTTTGTAATATGAAAGGTTGAATGCTACATTATACTGGAAATCCTTTACCTTATCATTCCAGGTCAGTGCCATCTCGAAACCTTTATTGTTCATCGTACCACCATTATACCAGCAGTAACCACCCTCGCCAATGACAGCGATATACGGTTTCTCCACAAGCATATCACTTGTCTTCTTATCAAAATAATCGAGAGAAGCACTCAGACGTCCGTTCAGGAAAGCGGCGTCCACACCGATATTGAGCTGTCTTGTACTCTCCCACTTCAAATCGGGATTGGTAGACCTCACTTTGTAACCACCGGGAGCCAAAGTCGTTCCATCACCGTTCATGTTGTAGCTTGCATCCTTCAGACTAATCAAGTATTTTGTATAGGGAGCCTCATTATCAATAATATCGTTACCATTGACACCCCATGAAGCACGTAGTTTCAAATCAGCCAACCAATCCCTGGTCGCTTCCATAAACTTCTCACTTGAAATGCGCCAGCCTGCCGACACTGAAGGGAAGTAATCCACATTATTACCCTTTGCCAAGCGGGAAGAAGCATCACGGCGCACCGTAACAGAGGCCAAATACCGTCCTTCATAATCATAGTTCACTTTACCAAAGTAAGACACCATGCCATAATTGGAAGCACCGGCACCTACATTCTTACCGGCAGTCACACCGTCGAGATAAATATAATCTTCATCTTCTACAGCCAGTCCCGTACCATAACCGAACATGGATTCCGAATGGTTCTTCTTGGCTTCTGTACCAAGAAGTGCAGTCAGATTGTTCTTTCCAAAAGCTTTGCTATAAGTCACGGTATTGGTCCATACCCAATCCAGTCTTTTGTTGGATGATTGAGTCAGCTTATTGACCTCATCGCGTGCCCATGCCGGCTCAAAAGTTTTGTTGGTTTCATCATAATAATTCATACCGAAATTGGTTTTCAGCACCAGGTTCTTAATCGGTTCAATTTCAAGGAATGCATTACCAAAGACACGCCAGTAATCATGTTTGTTCTGTTTTTCATTCTCCAACAAACGTGCCATATTGGGGGCATCACCCAAAACATCATTGATGACATCGTTATAATTGCCATTCTCATCATAAACCGTCTTGGCAGGATGCTGTTTGATGGCATTCTCATCTACACCGGCCGGACTGAGGGTCTGTGTCCAACGATTGATGGCAACGTTCTCGCCGATGCGCAAGCGATTGTCAAGATAATGATAGTTAGAACTGATGCGGGTATTGATACGCTGGAAATTCGTATTCTCTACCAGACCGTCATGGTCGAGATAGTTCAACGCTAACGAGAAGGCACCATTGTCAGAGCCCTTTGAAAGTGTCGCACTATAATTCTGCATCAAGGCAGTGCGATAAACCACATCGCGCCAATCCGTATCAACGGCATGTACTTTAGCTCCATTCAGGCCGATATAGTCTTGAAGTTGGGGAGTTGCACCATTACCATATATTTCGCTGCTTGGCGTAGCTCCATTATTGGCATACTTATAAGCCGACCAATAAACCTGGCCCCACTCATCTGCATTCAACATATCAAAGCCACATTGATAGGTCTGCAAAGTCAACGACATATCAAAATCCACACGGGTCTCCCCTTTCTTGGCACGTTTGGTAGTAATGATAATCACACCATTGGCAGCCTGTGCACCATAAATAGAAGCGGAAGCGGCATCCTTCAATACCTGAATGGATTCTACATCATTGGAAGAAAGGATAGACGAGATGTTCTCACGGGTCATCACACCGTCAATGACATAAAGCGGGGAATTGGCATCATTTCGGAAAGATGACTTACCACGGACCAATGTAGAAGTATTTCCACCGCCCGGTGTGCCGTCAGTCGTAATGTTCATACCGGCAACACGTCCCTGCAAGCTCGACAACACATTTCCCGTAGGAATATCTGCTACATCCTTCATCTTGACCACAGCCACCGAACCAGTCAAACTGGCCTTCTTCTCGGACATATAGCCGGTCACTACTACTTCATCAATCAACTGGGAATCTTCCGTCAACTCAATGCGTAAAGTGGGCTGTGCCTTTACTGTAACGGCTTTATATCCTATATAGGATACAGACAATGTGGCACCGGAAGCTACAGACAGAGTGAAATTTCCGTCAATATCCGTAATTGTTCCATTACTGTTGGAACCTACTTCCATGACAGAAGCACCGATAATGGATTCACCACTCGATTTTTCAACGACAGTACCTTTTACCTGGACTTGCTGGGCAAAGGAATAGATGCCCGCAAAGAGAAGCACAATTAGTGTGCAAAGCCTGAGACTAATGCTTTTCAACATATCTATTAATTTAAAGTTAATAATAAACCAATTCTGCAATTGAGTTTTGTGTCAGCAAAATTAAGCGAAACCAGGATTTGCACCTATAACAAATGTTACGAAAGGTGGTATTTTTGATACATCCCCTTTCTAAAGGTATTCTACGCGTGTTTTTTGCTAAATAAACTTTAGCTTTAGCAGCAAATTAATAGAAAAGAATGAAAACAATATGGGAGCAGATGCTAATTGCACCAGCTCTCATAGTATACTCTCTCAGAATCAAAAACGAAAAGCAAAATGTTCCGCACACCGGTATCCTTCTTCATAAAGCTCCGTCAGCTTCTTGATGTCACGCTCGATGCGGTCTACCACTACCGGCTTCTGTGGACGGATCACAACGATTTCCCCGGCGGCTTCCATCCGTTCCACCTGCTCCAACTGTTGATTATAGACAATACTGCGGCGGTTGATGGCTTCACGCAATAGCGGATATTTCTTATATATAAAAGGTGGAACCTTCGTTCCCTGAATTTCCTTACGGTACCCATGATTGCGCGTCAACACCACCACATTATTGGTAAATCCATCCTGACGGGCACGCATCAAAGGGATACTGTCCACAATACCTCCATCCAGCATCGGGATGTTGTCCACGTAGGTAATGGGACAGACAAACGGCAGACTGCTCGAAGCACGCACAATATCAATGACGCGCTCTTTACTCCGCTTCTCCTCAAAATAGTTCGCTTCGCCCGTCTCGCAGTTGGTAGTTACCATCACATAACGTTCGGGACAATGAAAGTATGCCTCGTAGTCGTAGGGAAGTATGTGTTCCGGAAACTCCTGGAACAACAAGTCGAAATCCATGATATTCCGCTTCTTCAACAGATACTTCAATCCGATGTAATTGTATTTTTCCAGCAAGTCGATATTGCTGTACTTGGCACGCCCGCGCTGACCGGACATATAAGAAAGTCCGTTGCAGGCTCCGGCACTGACACCGATGGTATAGGGAAAGCGAATGCCACGATCCATAAAGCTGTCGAGCACACCGCAAGTGAAGACGCCGCGCATACCGCCGCCCTCCAAAACAAGACCGCTATGGTCGTCGATACGTATTATTTTCTCCATAAGTGTCAGAATTAACGCTTCAAAGATAGCTTTTGTTTACGATATTCTGCCTATATTTGCAGTTGCAACTATAAATCTATAACATTTTAATTATGATGAAGAAATCAATACTGATGGCTGCATTGGGTTTATTAAGTTTAAACACAATAGCACAAGACACTCCGAAAGAGGAAGGTTTCATTTTTACAACCGTAAAAGAAAATCCTATCACTTCTGTTAAGAACCAAAACCGTGCCGGTACATGCTGGTGCTATTCCGGACTGGCATTCATCGAATCCGAACTGCTCCGCATGGGCAAAGGCGAATACGACTTTTCTGAAATGTTTATCGTACACAACACCTATCTGGACCGTGCCGACAAGGCAGTGCGTACACATGGTGACGTTTCGTTCTCACAAGGCGGTTCGTTCTACGATGTAATTTATGGTATGAAAACTTTCGGTCTGGTGCCCGAAGAGGAAATGCGTCCGGGCGTTATGTATGGCGACACGCTGAGCAACCACACCGAATTGACAGCCGTATCTGATGCCGTAGTGGCAGCCATTGCCAAGGGAAGACACCGCAGCCTGCAAGCAGACAAGGAAAATAACCCGCTTTGGAAGAAGGCCATCACTGCCATCCACGACATCTATCTGGGCGAACGTCCCGAGAAGTTCACCTACAAAGGCAAGGAATATACTCCGAAGTCTTTCTATGAATCTACCGGACTGAATGCAGATGACTATATCTCACTGACTTCCTATACCCACCATCCCTTCTACCAGCCGTTCGTCCTGGAAATACAAGACAACTGGCGTTGGGCTTCTTCCTACAACTTGCCTATCGACGAGTTGATGGAAGTGTTTGACAACGCTATCAATAAGGGTTACACCATTGCATGGGGTAGTGACGTAAGCGAACAAGGCTTCACACGCGACGGTATAGCCGTAATGCCCGATGCAGAAAAGGTGCAAGAACTGAGCGGTTCGGACATGGCACACTGGCTGAAAATGAAACCCGAAGAAAAGAAACTGAACAGCAAGCCTCAACCGCAGAAGTGGTGCACACAAGAAGAGCGCCAGCTGGCATACGACAACTGGGAAACTACTGACGACCACGGTATGCTGATTTACGGTATAGCCAAAGACCAGGAAGGCAACGAATACTATATGGTAAAGAACTCTTGGGGTGAAGCCGGAAAGTACAAAGGACTGTGGTATGCTTCCAAAGCTTTCGTGCGCTATAAAACAATGAACATCATTGTGCACAAGGATGCACTGCCTAAGGAGATTGCCAAGAAACTGGGTATTAAATAAATAAAAGAAGGAGATGCAGTTTGATGCATCTCCTTTTTCAATTCTTACCAAATCCTACAGATATCTTCCACAATCTGCGGAACCGTCAACCGGTTCTTCTTCAACTGCTCCTCCACATCGTAACGGTCGATAAACTCTTTCTTCACACCATAGTTCAGTACCTTCATATCCGACGGACCGTAATAACGGGCAATCTTCTCGCCAAAGCCACCGTCCAGCACTCCGTCCTCAAGAGTAATGACCAGTGTATGGTCGCGCTTCAGGTCATCGAGCAAAGCCTCGTCCACACCCGTGATGTAGCGAGGATTGACAAGCGTGGCATCCACTCCTTTCTCTTCCTTCAACCGGGCAGCCACGGCTTCGCCCAACTGATAGAAAGAGCCCAGTCCCAATATGGCGACCTTCTCTCCACGATGGGACACCTCATAACGGTTCAGCGTCTTGCCGTAATCCTTCTCCGGTTCTACATTCCTGCGGACAACCCCATTGGCCGGCACGCGAATGGCAACCGGATGTTCCGTTTGACGGATGCCCCACTCCAGCATTGCCATATACTCCTCACGACAAGTAGGTGCCAGATAAACCATATTCGGAATATTACCGATGACCGGAATATCAAAAAGACAAAGATGGGTAACATCATTCATACTCGATAAGCTTCCCCAGAAGACAAGAATCAGTGCAGGATTATTGTTGATACAAAGATCCTGGGACAACTGGTCGTAGGCGCGCTGGATAAAGGTGCTGTAGACCCCGAATACCGGTTTTCCACCTCCGGCAGCAATGGCAGAAGCCATGGCAACAGCCTGCTCTTCGGCAATGCCCATATCGATGAACTGCCGCCCTGCCTCCTTGCGGCGCTCCGGTGTAAAGCCAAATACCGTAGGTGTACCTGCGGTGATGCCCACCACAGTCGGGTCTTTCTTCATCTCCTGCAACAAATAACCGGCGGTAAGGTCGGCATAGTCTTCACCCTCTCCAGACTCACCGGTCAGATTGCCGGTTTCAAGGTCGAACGGAACACTGTAATGGAAACGTTCTTTTTGCTCTTCTGCCAATTTGTATCCCTTACCTTTCAAGGTATTGATATGTACCACAACCGGATGCTTCTTGTCCTTCACTTCACGGAAAGCCTCTATCAATTGCTCCACGTCATTGCCATCCTTCACATAGAGATAATCATATCCCATTGCTTTAAAATAGTTGCAGGGAGCCTGCCCCTCCGTTTCGCGTAACTGTTGCAGATTGCGGTATAGCCCGCCATGATTCTCGGCAATGGACATCTGGTTATCGTTGACAATGACGATGAAGTTCGTGCCCAGTTCGGCACCTACATTCAATCCTTCGAAGGCTTCACCTCCACTCAACGAGCCATCGCCGATGACGGCAATCACATTACCCGCCTCCCCCTTCAGGTCACGCGCCTTGGCAAGTCCGCTTGCCAGACTGACGGAGGTAGAGGTATGCCCGATAACGAAAAAGTCATGCTCACTTTCCGACGGTTCGGAATATCCGGAGACTTCGTCATACTCGTCCGCATTCATAAACGCTGCCCGGCGGCCTGTCAATATCTTATGGGTATAACTTTGGTGAGACACGTCATAGACTATCTTGTCCGTTGGTGAATCGAACACGTAATGCAGGGCTATGGTGGCTTCTACCATTCCCAGGTTGGGACCTACGTGTCCTCCGTGAGAGCTTAACTTGTTTAACAACACCTGGCGGATTTCTCCACCTAATCCGTTCATCTCGCTGACTGATAACTTTTTCACGTCAGCAGGGGAATTTACTTTTTCAATATACATATTCTATAATAACATTTAAGTAGCGATGCTTGTTTATCCGATGCCGCCCGTCGTGCAGGCCTCATCCGGACGCTGCAAAAGTACAGAGGAAACAGGAACGGAAAGGTAGATAAATTACCGGTTTTATTACCTTTTTTACAGATATAGAGCCAACTGATATTTGCGCAAAATCCCTCAACTTGTGCATTTTTCACCCCATTTTCTTGTCAAACCCAACTCTTTCCGTAAATTTGCAGGCTGATAATGAGTTAACCGGCCAATTTCAGTAGCAGGATTCTACTACTCCTATTCCCGGCACTGACATACAAAGAAATACTAATACTAATAATTAATAGCATGAGTTTGAAAATTGTTGTATTGGCAAAACAAGTTCCCGACACACGCAATGTTGGGAAAGATGCCATGAAAGCCGACGGAACCATCAACCGCGCGGCACTCCCTGCCATCTTCAACCCCGAAGACCTGAACGCTCTTGAGCAGGCTCTCCGACTGAAAGATGAACATCCGGGCTCCACCGTTACCATCCTGACCATGGGACCGGGACGTGCAGCCGAAGTTATTCGTGAAGGACTTTACCGTGGTGCCGACAACGGCTATCTGCTGACCGACCGCGCCTTTGCAGGTGCCGATACGCTTGCCACTTCGTATGCCCTTGCCACAGCCATCAAGAAGATAGGCGACTATGACGTCATCATCGGCGGACGCCAGGCCATCGACGGCGATACCGCCCAAGTAGGCCCGCAGGTTGCCGAAAAGCTGGGGCTGACGCAAGTGACCTACGCAGAAGAGATTCTGAACGTGGACAAAGCCGCCAAGAAAATTACCGTGAAACGTCATATCGACGGGGGTGTGGAACCCGGTGAGGCTCCCCTGCCCATAGTCATCACCGTAAACGGAAGTGCCGCTCCCTGCCGCCCGCGCAATGCCAAACTGGTGCAGAAGTACAAACGCGCCCTCGGTGCCCAGGAAAAAGCTGCCATCACCAAGGAAGGCGCTGGGCTTGCCTACGCCGACCTCTACGAGAAATATCCCTATCTGAACATCACGGAATGGAGCGTTGCCGACGTGAACGGCGACCTTGCACAATGCGGTCTGAGCGGCTCGCCCACAAAGGTGAAGACCATTCAGAACATTTCATTCCAGGCCAAAGAAAGCAAGACGCTGACGGGCAGCGACCAGGATGTAGAAGATTTGATTGTTGAACTGTTAGCTAACCATACGATAGGATAAGATTATGAATAATGTATTTGTATATTTAGAGATAGAAGGCACAACAGTTGCCGACGTCAGTCTCGAACTCTTGACCAAAGGTCGTAAATTAGCCAATCAGTTGGGCTGTCAACTGGAGGCAGTTGCTGCCGGCAATAATCTGGTAGGCATTGAAAAGCAGGTATTGCCCTTCGGAGTAGACAAACTCCACGTATTCGACGCTCCGGGCTTGTTCCCCTATACTTCCCTTCCCCACTCCTCTATCCTCATCAATTTGTTCAAAGAAGAAAAGCCGCAAATCTGCCTGATGGGCGCCACCGTTATCGGTCGCGACCTCGGTCCGCGCGTTTCTTCCGCTTTGACCAGCGGACTGACTGCCGACTGTACCTCACTGGAAATCGGCAACCACGAAGACAAGAAGGAAGGCAAGGTTTACGAGAACCTGCTGTATCAAATCCGTCCCGCATTCGGCGGTAACATCGTTGCCACGATTGTGAATCCCGAGCACCGTCCGCAGATGGCAACCGTTCGCGAAGGTGTGATGAAGAAAGAGATTCTGGACGCCGACTATAAGGGCGAAGTCATCAACCACGACGTTGCCAAGTACGTGCCCGAGACGGACTATGTGGTAAAAGTCATCGACCGCCACGTAGAAAAGGCAAAACATAACCTGAAAGGCGCTCCCATCGTGATTGCCGGAGGCTACGGCATGGGAAGCAAGGAAGGTTTTGACATGTTGTTCGAGCTTGCCAAAGAACTCCATGCTGAGGTAGGCGCCAGCCGTGCTGCCGTCGATGCCGGTTATGCCGACCATGACCGCCAGATTGGCCAGACCGGTGTCACTGTCCGCCCCAAACTGTATATTGCTTGCGGCATCAGCGGACAAATCCAGCACATTGCCGGTATGCAGGAAAGTGGTATTATCATCTCCATCAACAATGACGAGAACGCTCCCATCAATACGATTGCCGACTATGTCATCAACGGTACGGTGGAAGAGGTTATCCCGAAGATGATAAAATATTATAAATCACACAGTAAATAACAATAAAGGTAATCATGAAAGGGCTGATTCTTATATTTGTTCTTCTTTCAGGTATATCTTCCGCTATAGCTCAAGAAAAGCTCTGGTTGGACAAGAATTACCAATGGACGGACGACTCCATCCAGGCAGTCAGGTATGCTCTTGTTTCCAAGATAAACAAGAAGTGCATCAAGGTGGAAGAGTATGCTTTGGAAGGACAAAAGAAGGATGTCTGGCATTTCTCCGAATACAAAAGCAATCCCCGCAAAAGGATAAGGGAAGGCCTGCATACATCATTCTATGCAAATGGCAAGGACAGCCTGACAGAAGTATATAGAGACAACCGCCTGGAGGGACAGACCATGGTGTATTATCCCGACGGTGCCATACATCTGGCCCGGAGCTACAGTGATGGGAAACTTGACGGAACACTCCTGCAATACTATCCCGATGGGAAACTTCGTAGAAAGGAACACTATTCAGAGAATCAGTGCACCGATGGAAAGATGTTCGACAAGCACGGAACTGAAATGGCACATCAGCCGTATTTCGTATTTCCATCCTTCCCCGGAGGAATAGAGAACCTCATGAAACTGGTGGCCAATGTTACCAAATATCCGGAAGACGCCTGGAAGCAAAAGGCAGAAGGAAGGGTAATCCTGCAGTTCGTTGTAGACGAAGAAGGCAAGATGACCTATCCAAAAATCCTCCAGTCCGTGCGCTATGACATCGATAAAGAAGCCATACGTGCTTTCGAGGCCATTGCCGACGTCTACCGCTGGTCGCCCGGCTATCAGGACGGAGAGGCCAAGCGAGTGAAATTCACAATGCCCCTATACTTCAGAATACCTAAATAACCAAGAAATTATGGCAAATTTTTATACCGAAGTTCCCGAATTGAAGTATCATCTGAACAACTCGATGATGGAACGTATCTGCGAACTGAAAGAACGCGGTTACCAAGACAAAGACAAGTATGACTATGCCCCGCAAGACTATGCGGATGCTATGGACTCTTTTGACAAGGTACTTGAAATCACCGGAGAGATTACCGGAGAGATTATCGCTCCCAATGCCGAGGGCGTGGACGAAGAAGGTCCCCACTGTGCCAACGGCCGTGTGGAATATGCCAGCGGCACCAAGCAGAACCTCGACGCCATGGTAAAAGCCGGATTGAACGGTATGACCATGCCGCGCCGTTTCGGTGGCTTGAACTTCCCGATTACTCCGTACACCATGTGTGCGGAAATCGTTGCCGCCGCCGATGCCGGTTTCGGTAACATCTGGTCACTGCAAGACTGTATCGAAACGCTCTACGAATTCGGTAACGAAGACCAGCACAGCCGTTTTATACCGCGTGTCTGCGCCGGAGAGACCATGTCTATGGACCTGACAGAACCGGATGCCGGTTCCGACTTGCAGAGCGTAATGCTGAAAGCGACCTATGACGAGGCCAACAACTGCTGGCGCCTGAACGGCGTGAAGCGTTTTATTACTAACGGTGACGCCAATCTCCACCTCGTACTGGCACGTTCAGAAGAGGGTACCAAAGACGGACGTGGCTTGTCCATGTTCATCTACGATAAGAATGAAGGCGGTGTAGACGTGCGCCGCATCGAGAACAAGCTGGGTATCCACGGCTCTCCCACCTGCGAGCTGGTTTACAAGAATGCAAAGGCAGAACTTTGCGGCGACCGCAAGCTTGGTTTGATTAAATACGTTATGGCTTTGATGAACGGTGCCCGTCTGGGTATTGCCGCACAGTCGGTAGGCCTTTCACAAGCTGCCTACAACGAAGGTCTGGCTTATGCCAAAGACCGCAAGCAGTTCGGCAAGGCTATCATCGAATTCCCGGCTGTATATGACATGCTGGCTATTATGAAAGCCAAGTTGGATGCAGGACGCTCCTTGCTGTACCAGACTTCCCGCTACGTTGACATCTACAAAGCGCTGGACGACATTGCTCGCGAACGCAAACTGACTCCGGAAGAACGCCAGGAACAAAAGAAGTATGCCAAACTTGCCGACGCCTTCACTCCGCTGGCAAAAGGTATGAACTCTGAATATGCCAATCAGAATGCTTACGACAGCATCCAGATTCACGGCGGTTCGGGCTTCATGCTGGAGTATGCTTGCCAACGTATCTATCGTGATGCACGTATCACTTCTATCTACGAAGGTACTACTCAGTTGCAGACCGTAGCTGCTATCCGCTATGTAACAAACGGCTCATACTCTGCCACCTTGCGCGACTACGAGCAAGTGCCGTGCAGCGAAGAAATGCAACCGTTGATGGACCGCATCAAAGAGATGACCAACAAGTTCGAAGCCTGCACCAATGCGGTGAAAGAGGCACAGAATCAGGAATTGCTGGACTTCGTGGCACGTCGCCTCTATGAGATGGCTGCGGTATGTATCATGTCGCACCTCATCATTCAGGACGCGACAAAGGCTCCCGAACTGTTCGGCAAGTCGGCTCTGGTGTATGTGAACTACGCAGAAGCTGAAGTGGAAAAACACTTTAACTTCATCCGTAAGTTCAAGGCAGAAGAGCTGGAAAGCTACCGCAAATAAATGCATTGCTTGGACAAGGCAAATATAGCGGGCACCGGAGTTTAGCTACTCCGGTGCCCGCGAAGATGTAATTTAAACTGTGTCAGCAAGGAATAAAATATTAATTTTGCTAAC
>ERZ1023970.436-NODE-436-length-12969-cov-8.968484_pt1 | contig 12969 bp, 10 predicted proteins | sample MGYA00380430_ERZ1023970 | MGnify/ENA primary metagenome ERZ1023970 (study PRJEB33179, sample SAMN07449052) | human gut metagenome | biome: Human-gut; feature: Human associated habitat; material: Faeces | host: Homo sapiens | place: India:Kasaragod | collected... | reverse complement strand
ACCTCAAATGCCCCCCAACGCATTGACCTCCAGAAGGTTGAGGAAAAGGGGGTGCGCGCGGTAGAGTTCTCCAGGGTCATCCGTCCGGACGTTTCCTGCCGTCATGGGAAGAAAACCGGAGGGCTGGATTTCCCCGGTATGGGAAATAAACATAATGCCTTTGCCGTCCCGGGTGGGAATGGCGCGGCGGGCGGGCTTGCTTCCCTGAGCGCGGGCTTCCTGAAGCGCCACGCGGCGATAATGGTGCCCTTCCGTAGTTTTAACGCCGAAGGATACCTCATGGCTTATCCTGCTCAGTTTTTTCCAGATGGCTTCCACTTCTTCCGCCGCAGGCATTTCATCCATGGCGGCGCGGCCTGTGGGCACCAGAAGAAATACGCTCCACATGCCCGGCTTCATTCTTTTCATCAGCTCCACAAAGTCGTCAAATTCGCCCAGTGTGCTCTTGGTGATGGTGGTGTTGATTTGCAAATGCATGCCGGCTTCCTTCGCCATTTCCGCAGCCCGGAGAGTCCGTTCATATGTGTGGGGGACGCCGCGGAAGGCGTCATGGGTGCTCTCATGCGCGCCGTCCAGGCTCAATGACATGCTCTGGACTCCAGCTTCTTTCAATGCACGGAAATCCGTGTGCAGCAGCCGGGCGGTAGCAGCCGGGCTCAATGCTACATGCAGCCCTTTGCCGGAAGCCGCACGGACCAATTCCAGAATATCCGGCCTCATGACCGGGTCGCCGCCCGTCAGCACCAGCATGGGAGGCCGCAGTTCCGCCAACTGGTCAATCAGGCGCAATGCCTCCTCATGAGTCAATTCATCCGGGTGCGGACGCGGCTGGGCGACAGCGCGGCAATGCCTGCACGCAAGTGCGCAAGCGCGCGTCACTTCCCAGAAGACCAGGAAGGGGCGTTCATTGAGATCTGTTTCACTAAAAACCGGGCGCATTTTTCAGGACAGCCAATTTAGAACAATTATAATTTTTTGACCAGCCCAAAAGGACGCATCCTTTAAAAAGTTCACTTAGCCGCCTCTTCACGGATTTTCTGAACTTCCTTAGGTAATTCGGAAAGGGAATTCACTGCTTCCTTCAGGTTCTTGGAAGCATCCGGAGAAAGCATGATGGCCGTCACATGCTTGACAATGGGTTGCATCATTTCCACAAGCTGCTGCTGTACTCCCATCAGCTTGGCCTGCTGGTTGCGGGTGAGGGGCGGCAGGACGGCCTGTTTCCTGGCAACGTCCAGCAAAGCCGCCCGGTAACGGCCTATCTGTTCCACAGCAGCCTTGCTGGTTTCCTCATCCCTTACCTTGGCCAGGGAATCATCAAGCTTTTTGACTTCATCCACAGTTTTGACCAGCAGGGTTTCATGAGTATTGCCCTCTGCATCCTCCGGGAACGGCTCCGCCTGCTCAGCCTTGTCCCGGGAAACCTGCGCCAGCTCCGTCTGAACAGACCGCAAATCCGTCAGGGCTTTTTGCAAATCGGGCGTAAACAGTCCTTCCTTTTTTAAACGGGCCAGGGATTTTACCAATTCGTCGGAAATTTTCTGCACTTCCGTCATCTGGGCAGAAACCTGAGCCTGCTCCTGGAGTGTGGCACCGGGAAGTTCCAGCTGCCTTTTTCCAAGATCCAGCAGTTTTTTGTGCACTTTTTTAACTGTTTCCACGGCAGCGGCAGCTCCGGGTTCATCCGTCACCTTATCCAAGGCTGCCGTAATTTCATGCATGCTGGCAACGCTCTGTCTGGTCAGGGAAAGATGGGAGTCCTGGGCAAATGAGGGAGCTGTTATGCAAACGGCAGCGCCCAAGCCAATGAAAGCAGCGGTTTTATTCATAATATGGAAGCCTTTCCGGCATGGAAGAATATGTTTTCCTCCCTTCCCCGTCAATGGCGGCTATTGTCAGAGCCACGGTATGAAAAAAGGACTGTCCGCAAGCAAGCGGACAGTCCTTTTGAAATTTTTAACAGCCCGGCCTTAGTCACGCTGCTGGCGTGAATACTTGTAGTAGCTCTGGAAGCCGAGTTCCGCAGGGAATTCGCTCAGACCGCCATTGGGATTGTATTCCTTAAGGCCGCTCATGCCGCAACGTCCCTGATAAGGAGGCTTGTACGTGCATTTGTAAGTGGGAGCCCAGAAGGTGACAAGTTCATAGATTCCGTAGCCCATGCGCTCAAACATGGTCGCGGTGCCATCAACAATGCCTACGGAAAAACCGGCATAATCCCCCTCGCGGCTCGTCCAGTTGATGATTCCCAGCGGGATTTCTTCAACGGAATAAATAAGGTTGGCGATGGCGCGGCCCAGCTTGCGGGTGGGGGTGTATTCGGAAGCGGGGGGAGCCTGAATGTCCGCACTGGCAACGCCAAGGACGCCGGCGGCAAAAAGAGCTGAGATGATGGCACGTTTCATACTGATTGTTTATATAGTATAATTTGTCGAGGAAAAGCAACTCAAAAAAACAGAAAATCAATCTGACTCCGGCCGGGGGTCACGCGTCATGAGTTCCGCAAGTGCTTCCATAGGAGGTTTGGACTCATAAAGAACGGAATAAACGGCGTCAATCAGGGGCGTCCTCACATCCAGCTCCCGTGCAATTTCATAGACGGAAAGCGTGTTGGGCACCCCTTCCGCCACCATGCCCAGAGTATCCAGGATTTCCTGGAGGCTTTTCCCTTCCGCCAGCCTCCGCCCCACCGTCTGGTTGCGGGAGTGGCGGGAATAACAGGTAACAATCAAATCGCCTACTCCGGAAAGGCCCATGAAAGTTTCCCTGCGGCCCCCGCTGGCTACGCCGATGCGCGTCATTTCCGCCAAGCCGCGGGTAAGCAGAGCGGCCTGGGCGTTATCCCCCAGATTCAGCCCTTCGCATAAGCCGGCCCCGATGGCAAAAACGTTCTTGATGGTTCCGCCCAGTTGCATGCCGATGATATCCGTAGCGGAATAAACACGGAAGGTTTTGGATGCAAATATCTGCTGCACCCAGTCCGCATACTTCGGATCTTCAAATCCAATCAGGGAAGCGGATGGAAGCCCCAGGCAGATATCTTCCGCATGATTGGGACCTGAAAGCACGCCTATGGGGTTGGAGGGCAGATACTCCTGGAGGATTTCCGTCATTCTTTTATGGGTTCCCTGTTCAATGCCCTTGGTGCAGGAGACGATGACGGCATCCGGCTGTACCGGCAGGCTGCGCAGCCGCTGGGCCACGGAACGCATGGCTACGGAAGGTACCACTACTACAATGAGTTCCGCATCCTTCACCTGGCCCAGATCGCAAGTAGGATGGATATTGGGGGCCAGGGGAAGGGCGGTTTTCGAAAGGACGGGGCTGCGTCTTGTTTCGGCAAGCTGCCTGGCCTGAGCCTCTTCCGGCGTCCACAGGACGACTTCACATTCCCGGGTCGCCAGAACCATGGAGAGGGCCGTGCCCCAGGAACCGGCTCCAATGACTGCTATTTTATGTAACCGATTCATCATCTTACTTGGACTTTTTGGAATAGAAGGAGTGCTCCGTTCCGTTGAGAAGCCTTGCGATATTGGAACGGTGCTTGAGAATCACCAGTGCGCCTACCACCGTGAAAAAGGCGACGTAAAGTATCTGGGGGGAGACATCCCCGTCCTGGCAAAGCGGATAAATCCACCATCCGGCGGCGATCATCACCACAGCGGCCACCAGGCTGGCCAGGGACACGATGCCGGAGATTCCCATAACCACCAGCCAAGAAGCCAGAGCTACGCAAGCCACCACCGGATTGAGGGCAAATAAAACCCCCGCGGTTGTCGCTACGCCTTTTCCTCCCCTGAATCCCAGGAAACAGGTGTAAGTATGACCGAGTATAACAGCGAAACAGGAGAGAACTACCAAGACATTGAAATCCCAGCCGCCCGCATCCCCCGTCAGGAACGGCAGCCAGTTCAAGGCGCCGAACACAGGGATGAACCCCTTTAAGAAGTCCAGAATGAAAACGGAAAGGCCCCACTTCCAGCCCAGTACGCGCCACGCATTGGTAGCGCCTATGTTGCGGGAACCCTGCTGCCTCAGGTCAATCCCTCTGATTCTGCCGGCAAGGTAGCCGAACGGAATCGCTCCGATCAGGTAATAGAAAACTATCCAGGCAATCATGTTGTGCGGAGTGCATTTTAATCCCCCGCCGGTCAAATGACAATGGGGAAATCACCTCCGGCCCGGTTCTTTCCGGAGGGGTTGCTCCCGTAAAAGAACACCATACCTGACAGCCTCCTCCAGATCCTCATTTTCAAGGCTCTCCGTGCCCCGGTCTGCGGAAAAGCCCTGTTTAAGGCGCAATAAGAACAGCGCGAACATTTTCCCGCCCGCCCAGAACTATGCTCCCGCACTTCCTTCGCCGGAATAAGCTTATTTACCGCCCTCGCAGGGTTTCCGCATGACGGCAGCCCAGACGGAGGCATTATCCTGCTGGGGCTCCAGCATATCCTTCACCTGTTCCATAATGATCCCCACCAGCTCCCTGCTGGAACAATCCCTGGCCTTTTGAAGAGCCAGGAAAGAAGGTTCTCTCAACAGCTCGCTCCAAACCTGCAAGCCATCCGAGCATGCCAGCACCGCATCTCCCGGATGCAGGAGCAGGGGCATGGCGCTGATGTCCACCAGTTCCATGGGACCGCCCATAACGGCGGAACGGAGAATGCAACGCTGCCGAAGCGCACCCTGAAGTGACATTTTCCCCTTCCGGTAAAGGCAATCCGCAATCGGTCTCATGGAATGGTCTTCATTCAGACGGTCCATGCGAAAGCTGTCCGCTCCGCTCCATAAATACAGGGGGGAGTCTCCCACGCTGATCCACCACAGGAAATGGTCGCGGATGAAGACGGCCAGCAATGTGGTTCCGGATTCCTCCGGTTCCTTCTGAATGGCGGCCAACGCCCTGTTGGCAGCATGCAAAGCCGCCGTTAAACGTTCCGGGATATCCTCGATGCCGCTTTCCGCAAATACCGCAGCAAATTCCTGCGCCACCACACAGGAGGCGCAATCTCCGCGAAGATGCCCTCCCATGCCGTCGCACACGATGCCCAGCATCCCGCCGGCGGCGGGAAGACTTTTAACCACGTCTTCCTGCTCGCGGCGTTTGCCGATCCATTGGGCGGAAGCGCAGTCCAGAATATCCGGGGTGCGGGGAGCCATGCGGCCGGTGGTTCGGATTAACTGTCCTTACGTTTCAACTGCGGGAAGAGCAGCACGTCACGGATGGAAGAGGCCCCCGTCAGCATCATGACGACGCGGTCGATGCCGATGCCGATGCCGCCTGCGGAGGGCATTCCGTATTCCAGCGTTTCAATGAAATCATAGTCCACACGCTGGGTCTCCCCGGCAGCCTGGTGCTCCAGGCGTTCCTTTTGCACGTCAGGATCGTTCAATTCCGAATAGCCGGGGGAAATTTCCTGCCCGTTGATCACCAGTTCATATACATCCACTACGTCCGGATTTTCCCGGTTCAGCTTGGCCAGGGGAACCAAGTCCTTGGCCACGTGGGTAACAAAGCAGGGGTTCATGGTCTTTTCCTCCACCAGTTTTTCATACACCTGCTGGGAAACATCCACATCTTTCATATCCGGGCTGATTTCCACTCCCAGCTCTTCACAGCGGGCGCGGCGCGCTTCGGGGGAAATGTCAAACCAGTCTTCCCCCGCCACGCCCCGGATCAGGTCCTGGTAGTCGGCGCGTTTCCAGGGACGGCTGAGGTCGATTGTGTAAAGAACATTGCCTTCAGCGTCCTTGTGGTCAATCTGAAGGCCGCCGCAGAATTTTTCCGCCAGATGGCAGATGAGCTCCTCCACCATATTCGCCATGGTTTCAAAATCACCGCAGGCGCAATAGGCTTCCAGCATGGTGAATTCCGGGTTGTGGCGGCGGTCAATTCCTTCATTGCGGAAGCTGCGGTTGAGTTCGAAAATTTTCGTGAAGCCGCCCACCATCAGGCGTTTGAGGAAAAGCTCCGGGGCAATGCGCAGCGTCAGCGGCATATCCAGCGCGTTATGGTACGTTTCAAACGGCTTGGCGGCGGCCCCACCGGCCACATCCTGAAGCATGGGGGTTTCCACTTCCAGATAACCGCGTTCCTGGAGAAAGCGGCGGATTTCCGCAATCATGAGGGAGCGCGTCACGAACAGGGAGGCGCTTTCCTCATTGGAAATGAGGTCCAGGTGGCGCTTGCGGTAGGTCACCTCCTTGTCCGCCAGCCCGTGCCACTTGTCCGGCAGGGGGCGGAGGCTTTTGGAAAGAATGGTCAGTCCGGATACCTTTACGGTAGGTTCTCCGGTACGGGTCAGGAACGTGGTTCCCCTGATGCCGACCCAGTCCCCGCGGTCCAGGAGCTTCCAAAGCTTCCAGGTGGTTTCATCCACCTCATTTTTATGCAGGAACCCCTGGATTTTTCCCCGTACGTCCCCAATGACGAAAAACTGGGATTTGCCCATGTCGCGAATAGCCAGAAGGCGGCCGGCGACGGCTACCTGTTTGTCTTCCTGGAAATCGGCTTTCAATCCGGCGGGAGTGGTGGTCACGTCAAATCTTGCGCCGTAGGGGTCAATTCCCAGCTCACGGATTTTGGCGAGCTTGTCGCGGCGCACGGCAATAAGTTCGGATTCCGTCGTAGTCGGATGTGCCTGCTGTTGTTCGGACATAGTGCGGGGATTCTAAAGGCTTGCTTCCGTTTTGGCTAGCGCATTGTCAGGCAGAGGGGACATTTTTGGCGGCCGGTTTTGACCCGAAGGTTCCTCCCCCCCCTTTTTCGGAAGCCGGACGCCGGAACATGCCCCAGTATTCCGGCCGTTTTGCAAAAAGCCTGGACAGAACCACATAAAGCACGATATTCAAAGGAATTGAAACAAAACTGGTCTTATTATTAAAAAATGGCCGGCAAATCCCCACATACGCATAATTGCTTTTACCTTTGGCACCAGACATGTTATAAATGTTCCCGTTAAGACGCACCTTATTTATCAATTATATACTATCCGTGCAGACTTATGAGTGATCAGACAACCGTAACTTACAGCACGATTGACGCTAACGAAGCCGTAGCCTCCGTAGCCTATCGTTTTTCTGAAGTCATTGCCATTTACCCCATTACACCATCTTCTCCGATGGGTGAATCAGCTGAAAGCTGGGCCGCTGTCAACAGGAAGAACCTGTGGGGCACCGTTCCCTCCGTAGTGGAAATGCAGAGTGAAGGCGGCGCGGCAGGCACCGTTCACGGCGCCCTCCAGACCGGAGCGCTTGCAACTACGTTCACCGCATCCCAGGGGCTCCTGCTGATGATCCCGAACATGTTCAAAATCGCAGGGGAACTGACTCCCGCCGTGTTCCACGTAGCCGCCCGGTCCCTGGCTTACCAGGCCCTTTCCATTTTTGGCGACCACAGCGACGTGATGAGCGCCCGCTCCTGCGGATGGGCCATGCTGTGCGGCTCCTCCACTCAGGAAGCTGCGGACTTCGCCGCTATTTCCCACGCCGCTACACTGGAATCCCGCATTCCTTTCATCAATTTCTTTGACGGGTTCCGCACGTCCCACGAAATCGGCAAGATTGCAGACATCACGGACGATACCCTGAACGGCATGATTAAGCAGGAATGGCTGGATTCCTTCCGGGAACGAGCCCTGACTCCTGATGCTCCCGTTCTGCGCGGCACTGCCCAGAACCCGGACGTTTACTTCCAGGGACGTGAAACGGTCAACCGTTTCTATGAAGCCACTCCGGCTATTGTCCAGAACGCCATGGACAAATTCGCGGAACTTACCGGCCGTTCCTACCATCTGGTGGATTACACCGGCGCTCCGGACGCCGAACGCGTCATTATCCTGATGGGATCCGGCGCTGAAGCTGTGGAAGAAACGGTAGAAGCCATGATGACCCGGGAAAACGCCAAGGTAGGTGTGCTGAAGGTGCGCCTGTTCCGCCCATTCCCCGCCGCCGAACTCGTCAAGGCCCTCCCCGCTACGGTCAGGAAAATCGCCGTGCTGGACCGCACCAAGGAACCCGGCTCCCAGGGAGAACCGCTCCACCAGGACATCATCCAGGCCCTCTTCGACGCCCAGGCCAACGGCACGCTGCCCTTCACCAACGGCATGCCCAAGGTGGTAGGCGGACGCTACGGCCTCTCCTCCAAGGAATTCACCCCCGCCATGGTCAAGGGCGTCTATGACAACCTGGCTCTGGACACTCCCAAGAATCATTTCACCATCGGCATCAACGACGACGTACTGGGCACCAGCCTCCCGTATGATGAAGATTATTCCACGGAAGCGGACGACGTGACGCGGGCCATGTTCTTCGGCCTCGGCTCCGACGGCACCGTGGGCGCCAATAAGGATGCCATCAAGATCATCGGCCAGCATACGAACCTGTATGTGCAGGGCTACTTCGTGTATGACTCCAAGAAATCGGGGTCCTCCACCATTTCCCACCTGCGCTTCGGTCCCCGTCCGATCAAATCCACATACCTGATCACCAAGGCAAACTTCCTGGCCCTGCACCAGCCTTCCCTGCTGGATTTGTTCGACTTCCTGAAGAATGCCGCCAACGGCGCCACTTTCCTGATGAACAGCCCGCACCCGGCGGACAAGCTCTGGGACACGCTGCCCGCCCGCATGCAGCAGCAGATTCTGGACAAGAACATCAAGCTCTACACGATTGACGCTTTTGCCGTGGCCCGCAAAACGGGCATGGGCGGCCGCATCAATATGATTATGCAGACCTGCTTCTTCAAGCTGGCCAGCGTGATTCCCGCGGATGAAGCCATCGGCTACATCAAGAAGGCCATTGCCAAAACCTACGCCAAGAAGGGCCAGGAAGTGGTGGACAAAAACATCGCCGCCGTGGACGCCACGCTGGAAAACCTGCACCAGGTGGACACAACCGGAAAAACTGTAAACGGACACGCCATTCCGCCCGCCATGTCCCCGGACGCTCCGGACTACGTACAAAACGTCCTTGGCAAGATGATGTGCGGTGAAGGCGACAGCATCCCGGTCAGCCAAATGCCCGTGGACGGCACATTCCCGAACGGAACGTCCCAGTACGAAAAACGCAATCTGGCCCTGGATCTGCCGGAATGGGATCCGACCCTCTGCATCCAGTGCGGCAAGTGTACCGCCGTCTGCCCGCACGCGGTTATCCGTAGCAAATTCTTCTCTCCTGATGCTCTTGCAAACGCTCCGGAAGGGTTTGAATGCCTGGATGCCAAGCATCCGGACTGGAAGGGAGAGAAATTCGTCATCCAGATTTCCCCGAACGACTGTACGGGCTGTACGCTCTGCGCGGACGTCTGCCCGGCCAAGAGCAAGACGGACCCGACGCACAAGGCCCTGACCATGGTCCCGGCCGGGAAGATTCACGACAAGGAAGAAGCCAATTGGAATTTCTTCCTGAGCCTTCCGGACGTGGACCGCACCAAGGTAAGAACGGACAACATCCGCTCCATGCAGGTGCTGCGCCCGCTGTTCGAATTCTCCGGCGCCTGTGCCGGCTGCGGTGAAACCCCGTATGTAAAAATGCTCTCCCAGCTCTTCGGCAACCGCCTGGTGGTCGCCAATGCTACGGGCTGCTCCTCCATTTACGGCGGCAACCTGCCCACCACCCCGTGGTCCCATGACTCTGAAGGGCGCGGCCCCGCCTGGGCCAACTCCCTGTTTGAAGACAACGCCGAATTCGGTCTTGGCTTCCGCGTCTCCCTGGACAAGCAGATGGAACACGCCATTGAGCTTCTTCATGAAGCTGCCGGTGCCGTGGGCCAGGAACTGGTGGATCGGATACTGGCTAATCCGCAGAAGGATGAAGCAGACATCGCCCAGCAGCGTGAAAACATTGAAGAACTCAAGAAGAAAATCGCCGGCAAGCCGGAATACGCGCGCCTCCTGGCCCTTGCGGATAAACTTGTCCGCAAGAGCGTGTGGATTCTGGGCGGCGACGGCTGGGCCTACGACATCGGCTACGGCGGCCTGGACCACATTCTGGCCAGCGGCCGGAACGTGAAGGTGCTGGTCATGGATACGGAAGTATACTCCAACACCGGCGGCCAGTGCTCCAAATCCACCCCGCGCGCCGCAGTAGCCAAATTCGCCACGACCGGCAAGCCCGGAGTGAAAAAGGATCTGGGCCTCATGGCCATGACTTACGGCAACGTGTACGTGGCCTCCGTCGCTCTCGGCGCCAAGGACGAACACACGCTGAAAGCCTTTGTGGAAGCGGAAGCCTATGACGGCCCGGCTCTCATCATCGCCTACTCCCACTGCATCTCCCACGGCATCAATATGGCCAAGGGCCTGCAGCAGCAGAAGGCATGGGTGGATTCCGGCCGAGTCCTGCTTTACCGCTATAATCCGGACCTGGCCCGCCAGGGCAAGAATCCGCTGATTGTGGAAGGCAAAGGCCCGAAAGGCGATCTGCGCGATGTGCTGCTCAGCGAAAACCGCTTCAAGCTTCTGGCGAAGACCAATAAGGAAGGATTCGAAAAACTCCTTGAAGAAGCCCAGAAGGATGTCTGGCACCGCTGGAACCTGTACCAAAGCATTGCCGGCATGGGTTCCGACAAACCTGCGGAATAAGGTACAGGCCGCTTAATTTCAACGCCCCTGTCCGGCTTATCCGGCAGGGGCGTTTTTTACTGCCGGATTTCATGAAAAACAAACCATGAATATTTCGGGGAGGGGACTGCCTTTCCGCCCCGCCATACAGCCACGCAAGCAGGCTTCCTGCGCCAGTACTTTCCCTTTCTGAAAACCGGAGAATTCATCCTTCCCCCGCAGCACAAAAAAGGGGCACACCTTGCTGCAAGGCCGGGTTTTAATATATCTCACCTTATACGGGTTAATTTCCGCATGGAGGTTTTGAAGGCCTTCAAGGAACCGCAGCCTTTGCTGCCAGCCATGTCCAAGGTAAAGACGGGCATCTCATGCGGCCAAGGGAATACTGTTTTCTCACACCTTCCTCCCCATAGGAGCGCGGCCCGCTTTCCTGCGGACCGCGCCGGTGGAAAAACCGGAAAAAGGCTTTAAAACAGGGATGCTGCTTCAAGATTCCCGAAAATGGTGCACACCGGAGGAGAAATATACCATTCCGGATGCCGTATCCGGGAAGTGCACCACATCAGGCGTCAGGCGAGTGCCCACATCCAGATAGACCAGCTTTTCCGTAGCGGATCCGTTGCGGATAACATGCGCTCCCTCCGGGCTGGCGGGGAATACAATCGCATCCCCCTCTTTTAAATTCTTTTCACCCTCAGGCGTACGCACAACGGCATGGCCCCTAATGATGTAAAATACCTCTTCATTCACTTCATGATAATGGTAGCCATAGGCGTACCTCCCCGGCTCCACTTCCACGAAACTGGCCGCACATTTTCCGGCATCCGCTTCCCGAATGACGGGCTTTACCGCAAAGGAATTGCCCTCCCGGCTGATAACCTGAGGCTCCGTCTCCCTGTAATTGGCAATGATGATCTTGTTCATGGCATTATCTGTTCTGCTTGCCGTAACGGCAAGTACCTATTAAAATAGGCGGCAACATTCTTTCTGTAAAGTAGGCAGAAAATAGTAACCTGAATTCCTGAAAGAAACCATTGCGTAAACTAAATGACTTACTACAATTCATCATGCCCTGTTGAAACTACTCTCCAACTGATTTCCTCCCGCTGGAAAGTGCTCATCCTCCGCGATCTGCTCGAAGGCACCCGGCGGTTTGGAGAACTCCGCAAATCCATTGGGCCTGTGACGCAGAAAGTTCTGACCGCGAACCTGCGTTCTATGGAAAAGGACGGCCTGCTTACGCGAAAGGTGTATGCGGAAGTACCTCCGCGCGTGGAATATACTCTTACGGAACTGGGGCGCAGTCTGCGTCCCATCCTGGCCTCCATGGCGGAATGGGGATCGAAATACCAAAGAGAAAACCGCTGATCCTCCCCTCCCTTTCCGGAGCTTAACCGAACCTCCGGAAAGACATGGAAATACAGCGGTTTCCCTTTTTCCCGCAAGAAAGGTCAACGGGAAATTTCCGTCGTTTTACGGATAATTTCACGGGCTTTCCGCACGTCTTCCTCATGGGAATTCCCGCGGCTTTTTTCCACGGTAAAGAGCTTGGAAAGCTCTTCATCCATGCGGGCTACGGCAGCTTTCGCCTTAGGATTTTTTGCGGCGCGGGCGCGCAGGATATTGACCTTTTCAAATTCCTCCAGTCCGTCCCGGAGTTTTTCAAACCGCAGGGAACTGAGATTGCCGGGATAAACAAGGTAGCAGTCTCCCGCGGGCCAGTTCCCGAAATCCGTCTTTTCAAACGGATTGCGGTTCCAGGAATTATAAGCCCATCTCAAAAAGCCGTCCAAATGATTGGCGGCGGCAAAGAGGGGAAGCCATTCCGCCTCCGCCAGCGGAGAAATAGTGAAGGTGTTGGGCTTTTTGGGATGGACACAGACATAGAACGTCGTCTTTTTTCCCTCCTTTTTGCGCTGCGCCAGCAGATCGCCCGTGACCGTGCCTGCATGGTCAATTACAGGAGAGACGTCATAAACGTCCCGGGTCATGGCCGTAGGCCGATTGACGGCGGAAACGATTTTGAATTCCGGGGCATACTTGTCCAGCACATTCTTGGCCGCCCTGACCATAGCGTCCGGCCGTTCATCCAGCCCGATGCAGGTTTTGCCCAGCCAGCCCTTGCTCTTGACGTGCTTGCGAAAATCCGTCAGGAAAGGCCCCCAGATAGCTTCATAGGAGGGATCGTTCGGCTTAAGATCCAGAAATTTGTACTTTCCGGTCGCCTCATCCAGATAACGGATTTTCATGTTCCAGGGAATCATGGTATAGCAGGATATCTGCCCCTTGACGCCCACCTCGTTCATCATGAAGGAAACCCACTTGTCAAAATTGGCGTAATTCCAGCGCATGGTTCCGTTTATGCCCTTCTCTCTCTTATACCCATCACCGACCCCACGAGACCCTAAGA
>ERZ1023970.425-NODE-425-length-13158-cov-8.182019_pt1 | contig 13158 bp, 6 predicted proteins | sample MGYA00380430_ERZ1023970 | MGnify/ENA primary metagenome ERZ1023970 (study PRJEB33179, sample SAMN07449052) | human gut metagenome | biome: Human-gut; feature: Human associated habitat; material: Faeces | host: Homo sapiens | place: India:Kasaragod | collected... | reverse complement strand
GATCGAGTCTGCCCGTTTTGTCGGGCGCCACGTTGAGAATGAGGTTTGGCCCGAGGGCGACGGAATCAAACCATTCCTGCATATGTTCTTCAGGGGATTTGACGCGGGATGCCTGTCCCTGGTGCCAGAACCAGCCGGCATGGTTGATGGTGGTGTCTCCTTCCGCAGGCACCCAGCGTTCTCCGCCGCGTTTTCCGGTGCCTCCGCCCCCGCCGTTCAGCCCTACAGTGCTCCAATGGGGATAATTGACGTGGCCTTTTTCGGAGCCTCCCCAGCGGGCGTCTCCGTAGTGGCCCGCTCCCCAGATGATGCAGCTGGGCTGGATTTTGCGGATCATTTCCACGATTTTTTCAAAGTTGTAGTATTTTTCCGCGTCACCGATATTGCGCTTTTCCCTGGCTCCTCCGTAATAGCCGTCTCCTCCGTTGGCTCCGTCAAACCAGATTTCAAAGACAGGCCCGTAATTGGTCAGCAGTTCCCGGATTTGTTTATAGTAAACGTCCAGGTAGCCATCCTTGCCGTAATCCGCGTTGTTGCGGTCCCAGGGGCTGAGGTAGGTGCCGAATTTGATGCCGTGCTTTTTGCAGGCAAGGGCGAATTCCCGGACTACATCTCCTTTTCCGTTTTTCCAAGGGCTCTTGGTGATGTTGTGGTCCGTGGATTTGGTGGGCCAGGCGCAGAAGCCGTCATGATGTTTGGCCGTGTAAATCATTCCTTTCATTCCGCCTTTTTTAAAGGTGGAGACGATATCGGAGGCATTGAAATCCGTGGGGTTGAAAATTTTCGGGTCTTCATCGCCGTAACCCCACTCCCGTCCCGTGAACGTATTCAGGCCAAAGTGGATGAAGCCGTAGAATTCCATGCGCTGCCAGTTGATTTGGGCGGGTGTTGGAATCGCGCCGTATGGTTTGGGTGGTGCTGCGGTCCAGCCGGGCAGCATGGAGGAAGAGAGAACCGTTCCGAGGAAGAGTGTGGTTAGTTTGTTCATGCGGAAAAAAGTGTGTTGAAAAATACGAAAATCGCTCCTCCCTTCTTTCATACGGAGGCTTTGCTGTCAAGTTGAAAGGAAGTGGGAAACATGGGGGAGCGTGTTAGTGAATTCTAACTCCGACATGCGGGGAATTCCGCTTGATACGGAGTAGGGAGCCGTTTAGCATACAAAGGACTTTCGTTCCCATGTCCTATTTCCGTTTTTTACTGCTGGCGCTGGTTTTTCTGACCGGTTCCGCGTTGATCAGCGAGAGCGCTCCCGTTTACATGGCCCGGCGGGACAGCAAGTTTGCGCTTGTTCCTCTTTGTGACGGTTTTGATTTTCCGGTAGGAAAGCCTGACGGCAACGGCTATTACCGGTCCCGCGGTCTGCGTCTGAAAAGCCCCCGTCACATGGGTGAGGATTGGAACGGCAATAAAGGAGGCAATTCCGATTTGGGCGATCCCGTTTATTCCGTAGGCCACGGGGTGGTAACTTATGCGGCGGACGCCCGGGGCGCGTGGGGAAAGGTGGTGATTGTGCGCCATGCTTTCCGCGAACCCAAGTCCGGAAAGGTTCTTTGCTGCCAGACGCTTTATTCCCATTTGAACGATATTAACGTTGTTTTGGGGCAGTTGGTGCTGCGCGGCACCCAGGTGGGCACTATCGGCACGAACCGCGGCATGTATCCGGCCCATCTTCATGTGGAGCTGCATTACAATCCGGATGTGAATTGCGGCCATCAGGGGATTCCCAAGACGGAGCGCAATTACGGCCGCCTGACGGATTTTATTACCCGCTTCCGCCGCCTGCCTCTGGAGAAAAGGATGGTGCGCGTTCCCATCGGCGGGTTTCTGCCTTACAAGGGAACGGAAGGACTCTGACTTCTGGTGGATGACGGTGAAGCTGTGTATTTTCGGCGGTTCGTTTGATCCCGTGCATGAGGGGCACGTTTGCATGGCCGAGCATGCTCGGAAATATTGCGGAATGGACCGCGTGCTGTTTATGCCGTGTTCCCTGTCTCCGCTGAAGGAGCAGGCCCCCTCCGTGACGGATGACCAGCGCTGCCGGATGATTGAGTTGGCTGTTCAAGGGCTGGATTGGGCCATGCTTGACCGGACGGATTTGGAACTTCCGCCTCCTTCGTGGTCGTGGAGGGTGGCTGAGAGGACGGCGGAGCGTTATCCCGGTGCAGAATTGTTCTGGCTGATGGGCAAGGATCAGTGGGATTCTCTGGAACAGTGGGGACGCTGGGAATATTTGTCCAGCCTGGTGACGTTCATTGTTTACCGCCGCGGCGGGGTTCCATCACCCAGGAAAGGGGTGCGCGCCCTTTTCATAGAAGGGGATGAACCCGCTTCTTCCACCCGCATACGGCATGATTTGCGTTCGGGCGTATGTCCGGTTCCCCATCTGAACCGAAAAGTGGAGGCGCTGATCAGGAGGGAAGGGCTGTACGGTACGGCACGCGTCTAGAAGGACGGCTGTTTTCAGTTTATTTTCTTTTTGTCTCCGAACGTTTCTTCCGGGTAATGGACCCTCATCAGCGTGAGTCCGTCCGGCGGGGCGCAAAACGGGCTTTTGTCATCCGGGAGCGGAGCGTTGATGAGGCGAGCCAGTTCTTCCAGCGTTATTTTTCCACGTGCGGCTTCATGGGCGGCTCCCGTCATGAGGCGCACCATTTTGTAGAGGAAGCCCGTTCCGGTAAAGGTGATGAAGACATGTTCCCCTGTCTGTGCCACTTGTGTCTGCGTGATGGTTCGGCGGAAGTAACCCTCCGGAATAGGGAGCGGTTCATTGCCGCGCAGGGCGGCAAAAGCAGTGAAGTCATGCGTTCCCCGGAATAGGTGTACCGCCTGTTCCAGAATATCCACGCTCCATGCCAGCGGGCGGTGCCAGGCCAGCCCGGCGTCAAAAGGGTTGAGGATGGGTGCGCGTGAAATGCAGTAACGGTAGGTTTTTCCCGTGGCGCTGAACCGGGCATGGAAACCGGGAGGAACGTATTCCGCATGGGTAATCCGGATGGTTCGGGGAAGGCGCGTGTTGAGCGCGGCAGGCCATTTGTCCGCAGGAATGCGGTGGGTATCCGGAGCGTCTGCATGAAAAACCTGGCCCAGAGCATGAACGCCGGCGTCTGTCCTGCCGGAACCGTGGATACGGCAGGGGGTTCCAAAGAGTCCGGAAAAGGCTCGTTCCAGCACGTCCTGGACGGTACGGCCTCCCGGCTGGCTTTGCCAGCCCAGATAAGGGCGTCCGTCATATGCGGCGGTGAAACGAATGCGGGTCATAGGGGTGATTGTGTTGGAACGGCCCGGTTTTGGCAAGCGGCAAGTGCCGGACGGTGACGGTTTGGAATGGATGCCGTGTGTTCCATCCGCTCTTTAGCTTGGAAGCCGTTAAAGATGGCTATACGAATACAGGATTTTGGAATGTTGCATGTGGCTCCGGATTTGTCCGGCGTGATTCCGTTGAATGCTTTTGAAGCACAGGCCGCCAGTGTGCGGGACCTGGCGGCGGGCGTGATGGATGTGTCCGGAGTGGCGGGAACCGCGCTGAAGGAAATGCAGGAGGTGAGGGATGCCGGCCAATGGGCGCAGGCCCGTGACGGGATGTATCGTTTTGAACAGGACGTGATGCGGGAGCTGGAAGCCGGAGGGGATTCGGAACACCTTCAGGAGAGATGGAAGAAGGCGCTGTCAGAACGGCTTCCTTCCTATCTGCCTGCCCGTATGTCCGGCCCGGTTAGGGAGCGCGTGGCCATGGCGAGAGAGAATCTGGAGACTGCCGGGAGCATTTATTTGCAGAAGATGTCCCATCTGGGGCAGTTGGAGGAGGCGCGCCGGTATTGGGCCGGGGGGGTGGAGTCTGCCGTGGAGCAGGGAGAGGCCGCTCTGGCCGAACGCAGGATTAAGGAGGGCAGCGGAATATTTGTAACGGGAGAGGAGGCTTCCCGCATGGCGGAGGAAGCGCATTCCCGCGCAGCGCTGAACCGGGCGGTGGAGGAGGTCCGCCGTGATCCGGCGGCCGCTGTAAGCATCGTTTCCCGGCAGGAGAAGATGCCGGAAACTCCGGAGGAAAAGAAGGTGGCGGAAGAGGCTGCGGCAGCGTATGGGGAGTTGAAGCGGCGTTATGCGGATGCTCTGGCGGCCACCGTGTCCGGCGGCGGGTTGCTGCGGGATGACGGATTGGCGAATGCTGAAAAGCATGGCTTGATCAGTTCCGAGCAGCTAAGGCGTTATACGGCTTCCCGTGACCGGAGGCAGACGGCGGAATTTTCCGGTATCAGCATTCCGGAGGACGATATGCTGTTGTGCCGCATGACCTCGCTGATTGATGAGGATTGCGGAGGGGAGGAAGATGCTGACGCCCTGATAGAAGTGGCCACTTCAGGTTTGCCTGCCGTTCAGGTGGAAAGGCTTCTCCGGCGACGCGAGGTGATGTTGGGCATACCCCGCGAATTGCGCCGCGCTGCTTCCCGTCGCCTGTCCGCCATGTTTCGGAATGGCGCATGGGGGCCGCCTGAGGATGCCCGTGCGGCAGAGGAATGGAAGCGTGTCCAGACGGAATTGGCAGAGGCGGTGAAGAGGGCCCCGGAGCAGCCGGCTGCGGAGATGGAAAAGGTTTTTGAGAAAGAGAAACGCCTCCAGGATGCCGGCTGGGTGGGGTTTTCAGATATGAATAACGGAAAAGAAGGAAAGTGATGATGGAAGATAATGGAACCAGGGAACAGACAGGGGCGCTCCCGCTGGAAGGGAGTTTTCCGGAAGCGGTTCCCGGAACTGTGGGGGAAAGCCATATTCGGAAAGGGAACGCAGTGTTTTCCGTACCTTCCGGCACGGAAAAATTCCCGGAACGGGAGTCGGAAAGGGAAGAATATTGGAATAGCGTATTGACGGGGGATGTGATGACCATTCCGCGGGAAGTGAGGCTGAAAGCGGAGGCGATGTATCCGGAAGGGACGGCGGACCGGGAAAGAATTGCCGCGTGCGTCATGCAGTCCTGGGTGGCGGATTCTGGCGCGATTCCCCGTGAACGCATCCGGAGGGACTGGAAGAGTATCCGGGAACAGGTGGCGCGGCAGTATGGAGCGTCCGGCAAGTCTGATGACGAATTGTTCGTGGCAGTTTCCATGCACAATCAGGTACGCCTTTCCCGGAGGGATGCTTTGTTTGAATTATACCAGGAAGAGTATGAACGTGCTCTGTCCGGTGGCGGAACGGTTCCTGACGAACGGGGAAGGGAAGCCATTTCCGCATGGCCGGAAGATTTGCAGGCTGTGGCGCGACAATTGAAAGGCAGGGCCGTATCCGATGCTCTGGATGACAGGAACCGTCTGGCGGATGCCGCCGGGATCATCCGCAAGGGATTGGAGGGGCTGGTAGCCAGTGAGGAGCCGGTGAAGGAAGGTTTTCCCGCCATACAGCTGAACCGGAAAGCCGTTGCCGGAGTTCCGGACGTCATACGCGCCGTGGATTGCCTGGCTTCCCTGGGGGATGGAGACCGTCAGAAGGTGTTCCGCATGATGGCTCCCTATTTGCGTTCCCGTCCCGCCTTTCGGGATGCCCTGGGGGGGGCGCTTAAACGCGGTGCGGCAGAGGTTGCGGAGAATGCGGCCCAGCTGGCCGTAAACGGCGCAGCATGGCTCCTGCCGGAGGGACGGGAAAAGGATGCGCTGGACAATTATTCCCGGAGTTTTGAAGAACTGAGGAATTTTGCCAGGATGGAGTTTGCCCCGCTGCGTGGGGGAAAGGATTCCCCCTGGTTCCGGGAGATGCTGGTGGACATGGCCCAGCAGGGAGCGTCCACGGCTTTGGCGTTTTGCGGCCCTGCCGGGCTTGGCATGTTGATGGCGGGGGAGACGGGGCGCCATATGGCGGAGGCCCGGAGCATGAACCCGGACGGCGTGTTTGATGCCCAGATGGGGGGAGCTGTCGTCTCCGGCGGGGTGAATACCTTGCTTTCCTTCGGAATGACGAAACTGGGCCAGAAGATGTTGGGGCAGGGAATGCGGGCGTTCCGGGCCATGAGGCCCGCATCAGGGAATCCTGGTGCGTTTTTTCCCGGAATGGGAGCCGTTGCGGCGGATGCCGTGAAGATGGAGGCGGAAAATAAATTGATGGAGTTGACGCCCATGGTCGTTCAGGAAGGCGTGGGAGCTCTTACGAATAAGGCGTCCGGTGTGGACTGGGAGGGATGGAAAGCCAGACAGGCTTCCGCGGATGACCAGTTGAGGGAGGCCGTCATGATGATGCCTTTCCTGCTGATAGGCGCGGGAAAGGTCGCTCTGAACCATTTCCGCCATGCCGGAATGCTGCTTGGAGACGGTTCCCCTCTGAAAGTATTCGGAATTCCGGATGAAACGGTTTCCAGGATTTTGCAGGATAAGGATGTAAACCGTGCCGGGGAATTGTTGCAGAAGTCCCTGCGTAATTCTCCGCTGTGGGGGTCTTTGTACATTTCTAGGAAGGCTTTGGAGTGGTCTCGCGCCCTGGATGAAGCCGGAGAGCCTTTTTTGAAGACGGAACAGGATGTGAGAGATTTTTTGGATTTGCCTTCTCCTGTACGTACAAAGCCTTGGAAGATGCGGGATTTCCCCGAATCGGAAGCGGTGTTGAAAAAGCTTTTTCCTCATCCGGATTATGTTACGGCCAGAACCAAGTGGCTGTTGCGTGCCGGTCTGCCCCGCGTGGGTGAAGCCGCCGCAGCGGACGGGCAGCTTGTTTATGCGGCGGAACCGGCTCCCGGTGTGGAGATGAAGCGAACGCAGGGCCGGCCTTCCGTAGAGGAGGCTCTTTCTTCCTGGTATGAGACTCTGGGCCGTATGGAAGAGGAAGATTTGGGTCTGGTCCGGAACAGGAACGGACGGGAAATCCCATGGCGTTTAAGGAATGCGGAGGAATATGATATTCATGCGGATGCTTTGCGCCGAGCGTTTGTGGCGGACAGGCTGAAGAAGCGCTCCTATCGGCCGTACAGGATGTTGCTGCTGGCTTATCCGGAAGAGGCGGGACGCCGTGCGGGTTTTTCCGGCAGGGACTGGGACGCCGTTACGGAGGATATGGATCTGCGGACACGAGCCAATGTTTATGAAGGAGTGATGGAACGGGTACACGGCGTGCCGCATGAAGAGGCGTCCGGGCATGTGGCTTTTCGTTTATGGAAGTCGTTTTGCCGGGATGAAGGCGCCTGCGGCAGGGCGCGCCGGTGGCTGGAGGAAGGGAGTGCGTTGCTGAATGCTCCGGATTTGTTGTCTGAATCTTTTAATCCGGACGGCCTTCCCTCCGCCCTGGCCAGGATGAGCGGCATGATGGCTTCTCTTGGCGGAGAGGAACGCCATGGGGTAAGCCCTGAGCTGCGGGAGATGAACCGCATGGTATGGGGAATCCAGGCGGATGTGAACAGCCTGTACCACGTACTTCCCAACATGAAGGAATTTGACGTGCATGTGGGGCGCGGCTATACGCCCGTGGAGAGTTACGGGCGGTTGCTGGCCCGGTTTCTGGAGGTGGCGCCGGAGAACGTGGCCCGTTATGCCTCTGTGCTGGATGCTCCGCGGCTGCATGCCGGTCCGGAACAGGTTTCGCCGCGTATTTATCCGGGGACGCGGAAAGCGGTGGAGAGTCTTCTCCTGCTGACCCCGCGCCTGTTCCAGTCCTCACCCGGAGGGGAAGGGGCGGAAAGGCTGTGGAGAGTAAAGTATCCCAATGGAAGGTGGTCGGACTGGCATCCTTCTCGGGAGGCGGCGGAAGCGGACCTGATGGCCAATGTTTCCATGATGTTTTCTGCCGCCTGCTCGGCTAAGAGGGATTTGATCCGTAGCTGGGAATGGCATGCCCATAACGGGCGGCCGGAATGGGATACCAATTATCTGAGGCTGACCACCGGGTTGGAAAACGTGCAGGGGGGGCGGCTCCCCTGCCTGTATGACAGCCTGACGGCCATGGCGGTGGCGGATATGCTGAAAGCGGGTTACGGCGTGCGCGGAGCGGTGGGGTCCGGGGATCGTCTGGAGGTGACGGGCCGGGGGCGCCTTGCCGCTGAAACGCTGATGAGCCGTGATGCCCTGTTGGAGCGCATGAATATTCACGAAAAGTATGTGGGTTCCGTACAGAGGCTGGGCGTGGATGCGGATAATTTGCCCGTTTCCTCAGCCAAGGGGTTGGTAATGCACCGGCTGAGGCTTCATAATACGGCCAATCCCCTGGCTTTGATCGAAGACAAGGCGGAAGTCGTATGGGACCGGCTGATGCGCACGGATCAGCTTTCCCCGGAAGGCGCTTGGGAGATGTTGAAACATTTGGAACGTGTGCCGCGCCGCAGGAAGCTCCCAGGGGAAACGGAACTGATTGAAGAGTTGTCCCAGCTGTCCAAGGAGTATTTTTTTGCCCATCTGGATCATGACACCGTACCGGAAACGGTGGCTTCCTGGGCGCGTTACGGGGCCGCAATGCCTGACAGGGTTCCGGAACCTCTTGAGGAATTGGTGCGCCGGGCCGGATTGCTGAAGAAAACGCTGAGGGAGGATGCGGACACTGCCGAGTTTATGGGAATGCTCCGAGAGACGGTTGGTATGAATGAACGCATACGGGCGGAGCGTGCCTGGGATCCGGCCGGAGGGGAGGTCCGCCTCCCCATGGTGGAGCGGTACTCTCACAGCCTGATGTCCGGACGGCTGTTGTTTACCGTTCCGGATCACGTGAAAGAGGGACTGGTGCGTTCCCTGTCCGCGCTGGACGGATACGCGGGCGGTTCCGTACGCAGGATGGAGCGGCTGGCGGAAAGCCGCATGAGGGAACTGTCCCGGGCGCTTCAGGAGTTCCCCCAGCTGAATTCCTGGCGTCCGGATCCGGAACATCCCGGCCTGTACCTGCATTTGGTGAAAAAGCCGTTCCGGACCGGATTGGGACCTCTGCGCGCGAAGGATGTTTCCCTGGAGGCTTTGGGAGAACATCTTCCGGAACCCATTCTGGAAGCGCCCCTGTATGTGGAAGAAGATTTTTCCGTCAGGCGTGGCGTTCCCGCCCCTGCCGCCTGGCGTAGCCGTCCGGATGTGGTCCGGGCTGTGGAGACGCTGGATGCGGTGAGGCGGGATTTTGCAGGCCGACCGGAAGCTACGGAATCCGGGGTTAGTTGGAAAGGGAAGATTTACCGGATTGATTCCGGAGCGGCTCCCGGGGGGGTGACGTCTGTCTGGAACCGGGAACTCCCGTTGGATGAGGCCATTTCCCTGATTGGTGTTCTGGACCGCAGGCAGGAGGAACTGAGAGGCGGCATGCTTCCCTTTCTTCCTGAGCCGGAGGAAGCGCGCGCGATGTATGCCAACTGCGTGATTTACCGTGACCCGGACGACCCGGGGCATACCGTGCGCCTGATGCCGGGCATTCCGGAAAGTCCCGTACGGCAGGCACGCGCGCCCTACGTGGTACATGCATGGAACGGCGTTTATCTGGACAGCCGGGGAGCGCCTGCGGTGTCCGAACGGGATTCCTATATTCCGCTGGAGTGTTTTACGGGAGCCGGAGAGGAACCTTCCCCGGAAGATTCACGGGCGAGCCGTACCCGGTTCCTGGGTCGGATTTTGGAAACGCTGGGGGATGCGGATGCTCAGGAACGATGGTGGTGGAACAGAAGACAGGCTGTGGGATGCTTCATGGAGGATGTAATCAGGATGTATGAAGAACTGGGCGTACGTGAGAGTTATTTGAAAGGAAAACTTGATCTGCTTGATCCCGTGATGGTGCAGGCACTCCGGTTCGTTTCCCACGTGCTGAACGATCCACTGGCATACCGCCTTCCCCTGGACAAGGGGACGGAGGCCCAGAAGGGGATGACCAGGGAAGGAGCCCTGTTGAAAGAATTAATAGAGGAGTATGGAAAATTCTAATCATTTGACGGAATCATGGAGCCTGTCGTGGCAGTCCGTCCTGTCCAGCCAGCTTTGGAGGCTGGAACACCTGTACTGGATAGAAAATAAAGCCGGTCAGCTCCAGCGTTTTTCCCTGAACAGGGCGCAGCGGCGGCTGCATGAGCGGCTGTGGTACAGGAATGACATCCTGAAGGCGCGCCAGTTGGGCATTTCTACGTATGTGGCCATGTTGATGCTGGATATGAGCCTGTTCCGGTCCAATTTTCATTGCGGAATCATTGATAAAAGCCTGCCGGACGCCCAGCAGAAACTGGCCAAGCTGCATTTTGCCTGGGACCATCTGGATTACGTGCCGCCCAACCCCTCTGCGATGGATGTGGCCCTGGCCCGGCTGGGAGAGAGAATCAAGAGCCTGTCCGGCGTGGAAAAAAAGGGGGAATGGCAACCCCGTACGTTGGCGCGCAGCCGCCTGGCTTTCTCCAATGGGAGCGATGTGCGGGTGGGGACTAATCTGCGAGGGGGAACCATGCAGTTTCTCCATGTTTCCGAGCTGGCGTATGTTTCCGTGCATGCTCCGTGGAGAGCCAGGGAAATCCGTACGGGGGCAATCAATACAGTTCCCCCCGGAGGTTTTATTCTGAAGGAAAGCACTCATGAGGGCGGACGGTACGGAGTGAATTATGAACTGACGCGCCAGGCCATGGAAAACATGGGCAAAAGCGAGCTTTCCCCCTTGGATTTCAGATTCTTTTTTTTCAGCTGGTTTGACCAGGATGAGTACACTTTGCCGGGGCGCGGCAGATGGAGCAGGGAACTGGATGAGTATTTCCTTTCTCTGGAACGGGAGACCGGAGTGGTTCTGGATGCGGGGCAGAAGAGATGGTATGCCCGGATGGCCCGGGTGATGGGCGCCTCCATGAAGCAGGAGTATCCGGGAACGCCGCAGGAGGCTTTTGCTACAGGGGAAGAAGGCAGTATTTACGGCAGCCGTATCATGGCCCTGCGGGAGCGGGGGCGGGTAGGGGTGGAGTTTGAGGCTGATCCGGACGCTCCCACTTTCACGGCATGGGATCTGGGGCTGAGTGACCATACGGCCATTTGGCTTGTGCAGATCATGGGAGACAGTTTCCACTGGCTGGACCATTATGCCGCCAGCCAGCAGCCCCTGGCCCATTACGTTGAAAAAATGAAGGACTGGGAGAAAAATCATGGTGTGGCGGTAACATTCCATCTTTTGCCTCATGATGCTGCACGGAGGGATGCGCACGGCATTTCTTATGTGGAGAATATGGGGAGGCTGGGATTGGTGAATGTGCGCGTCGTCCCCAGAACCACGGATGTCTGGCGTGGCATTAATACGCTGAGGGAATTGCTGGAGCGCAGTTTTTTCCATGCCCGCACCCAGGAAAAGGCGCGAGGCTTCTGTGGGGAAGAGGAGCCGGGAGGCGTGGAGCATCTGGAGTTGTACAGGTCCAGGCCTCCCGGCGTAGGCGGAGCCATTGCGGAAAGCCCCGTGCATGACGGGCATTCCCATACGGCGGATGCCGCACGAACCTTTGCGGAGGCTTGGTCCCATGGCCTGCTCCACGGAACCGGGAACGGCCGGGAGCGCGGCAGGCGCGCCCGGATGTGGTAACAGAGGGCAGGAGTAAAGGAAAAGAGATTTTTTTGATTGATAGTTGACAGTTTTGTCAAAAAGCGGTTCTTTTTTCCGGCCTCCAGCTGTCTAACGCAGTGATGCGACTTATTGAGATGAAATTATCCCTTTTCCATCCGTTGGTTTCCTGCCTGTGTGTTCCGTTTTTGTTTTCGTCCTGCGGTACCACGGGAAGGGAGCTTTCCCCTGTCCCCTCTTCCCATATTCCGGTAGAAGAAATGACGGGGTATTTTGAAGAAACGGGAACTATTCCGGGGCACCTGCTCAAGTGGGAAGATGATCCGTCGCTGCCCGGAAAGCTGCTGGTCGTAGTGGATAAGAAAAAGCAGATGATGTATATCTACCGGGGGACGCACCGCATTGCGTATGCCCCCATCAGTTCCGGAAGAAGTTCCGGCATGACGCCCTCCGGCTACTTCCTCATTGCTTCCAAGGAGGAAGACCATCATTCCTATTACGGTGCGTTTATTAACGCTGACGGAGAATTGCGGGATGGGGATATACGAAGGGATTCCCCCCGTCCCGGCGAGAGGTTTGAACCTGCCAAGATGCCCTATTTCATGAGAGTGAACGGGGCTGTAGGAATTCATGAAGGGTACTTGCCCGGTCATCCATCCTCCCATGGATGTATCCGTGTTCCCCACTTGATTGCGAAAAATCTCTTTGAAATAGCTCCCGTAGGAACCCGTGTGGTTGTCAGGGATGGAAACTGGAATATTCACGAGCTTCAACAAAAGCCGTCCGGAATGTTCCGGACGGTGCACAAGCCTGCTGCCCCGGTGGCTGGCGCAAATTCAGCTTCCTCTGGAAAGAAGGAACTTGTAAAATCGGAAACGTCCGTAAAAAAAGATGCCGCCGCCATGCCGTCTGTTGGAGAACAGAAAAACGGGCAGCTGCCTTTTTCTGAGGCGGACGCTGTGACCCCCTCTTCATCCAATGGCCTCGAAGGACTGGAATAACATGCTGTCCGGGCGTTTATATCATGCCCAGGATTCTGAATTGGCTGCCGCCCGGCTCAGGGCGCGCCGGCTTGTTTTCCGTTATAACCAGTCCGCTCCGGAAAATGAAAGCCTGCGCCGGGAATTGGCCCGGGAGCTTTTCGGCCAAATGGGAGAGGGGTGTTATCTGGAACCTCCGCTGCGTTGTGATTACGGCTCCAATATACGGCTGGGGGACCGCGTGTATGTCAATTTCATCCTCGTGGTGCTGGACTGCGCTGCCGTTACCATCGGCAATGACGTGCTGATAGGTCCCAACGTGGGCATTTATACTGCCGGGCATCCCGTAGACCCGGGGCTGAGACGGCAGGGGCTGGAATTTGCTCTGCCCATTACCATTGAGGATGGAGTATGGATAGGCGGTCATGCGGTGATTGCCCCGGGCGTGCGTATTGGGAGAAATTCCGTGATAGGCGCGGGCAGCGTGGTGACGAAGGACATCCCCGCCAATGTAGTGGCCGTGGGTAATCCCTGCCGTGTGGTTCGCCCCGTGACGGAAAAGGACCGCGAAGTCTGGGACACCGGGGAAAATGGAGAGGGGCCGCTTTCCCAGGGACCGAAGGCAAATTCCCCGGGATGACGAAATTTGAATTGCTTTTGGGGCTGGATGATGCATAGTTGGCGCCCTCACAGTGTCGATTAGCCGCTGCCACGAGCTAAATACATT
>ERZ1023970.422-NODE-422-length-13230-cov-5.479545_pt1 | contig 13230 bp, 10 predicted proteins | sample MGYA00380430_ERZ1023970 | MGnify/ENA primary metagenome ERZ1023970 (study PRJEB33179, sample SAMN07449052) | human gut metagenome | biome: Human-gut; feature: Human associated habitat; material: Faeces | host: Homo sapiens | place: India:Kasaragod | collected... | reverse complement strand
CAATCCGGTGGATTCCAGTTATATCCCCACATTCCTCAAGTATTAGGGGGGGATAGGACGTTCTTGCGATTCCGTTTTGTCCGCCTTGCCTGCGCCGCACGGCACCCGCCGAGCCGCGCAGGCAAGGCGACATCAGCAAAACGCAGATACAACGTGAAAAAGACTTACCGACAAAGGCGCCGGCAATAACGAAAGGTGGGAACCTACGGTATGCAGGTTCCCACCTTTTCGTATGTGTTTCATGCGATCAGCCGCGACTATTCACGCACCCAATCGCAACAAACTCACTTCTGGCCCTGAGCGGCGACGGCGGCAGCGCCGGCAGCTGCGGCTTCCGGATCCAGGTACTCGCCACGCGGCTTGATCGGCTTGAAGTTCTCGTCCAGCTCGTACAACAGCGGCATTGCGGTCGGGATGTTGACCTTGGCGATCTCCTCTTCGGAGAGGTTGTCCAGCATCTTCACGATGGCGCGCAGGGAGTTGCCGTGAGCGGCGATCAGAACGGTCTTGCCAGCCTTCAGCTCCGGCTCGATGTCGGACTTGAAGTACGGCTCAACGCGCTTGACCACGTCGGCCAGGCACTCGGCTTCCGGAACCGGATCGCCGGTGTAGCGCGGATCGTTGTTCTGCGCGTACTCGTCGTTCGGATCGATCTCCGGCGGCGGTGTGGCGTAGGAACGACGCCACAGCATGAACTTCTCGTCACCGTACTCCTGACGGATCTCGGTCTTGTTCTTGCCCTGCAGGGCGCCGTAGTGACGCTCGTTCAGACGCCAGCTGCGCTTGACCGGAATCCACAGGCGATCGGCCTCGTCCAGCGCGACGTTGGCGGTGTTGATGGCGCGACGCAGCATCGAGGTGAAGACGATGTCAGGCAGGACGTTCTTCTCCTTGAGCAGGCGGCCGCCGTTCTTGGCTTCCTCGACACCCTGCTCGGTCAGCGGGACGTCGACCCAGCCGGTGAACTGATTGGTTTTATTCCATGCGCTCTGTCCGTGACGGAGCAGTACTAGTTTGTAAGTCATGCTTGCAAGTCTACCGCTTGGCACACCCAAAACAAGCCGTTTCCGACGATTGACGCCCCACGTTTTGCAACAATTTTCATTTCGTTGCACTGTCGTTGCAGCGCTAGGCAAACACCACGCAACACACGTACGTTGCGGCGAGCGCCAGTGAGAAGAACGCGCACAGCGGCAGCGCCTCGCCGTATTTTTTTCTTGCGATCGCGACGGCGACGGCAGCGCACATCGCGCACGTGACCGCCAGTATTGCGATTGTCGGCATCGCAGGCGTCGACAGCAGCAGTATATAAGCGGCGAGCAACAGCACGGCGACGGACAGCAGCGCAATCGCAAAAACCGTGCCGTTGCGCCGGCCCAAAGCGGTCATCCATGTGTGCTTGCCGTGCGTGCGGTCGGTTTCGACGTCGCGTAGGTTGTTGACGCACAGGACCGCGACGGCGATGAGGCCGACGTTGGCGCCGCCGAGCATGCCTTCGGTCGAGATTGTGCCGGCCAGGGCGAACATCGTGCCGCAGGTGGCAACGAGCCCGAAAAAGATGAAAACGAATATCTCACCCAAATAGTGGTAGCCATAGGGGTGTTTGCCGCCGACGTAGCACCAGCCGGCCACGAGACAGGCGATACCGACCAGGATGAACCACCAGTAGCCGGTCAATGTAACGACAGCCAGACAGCCAGACCGCACAGGCAGGCGATCAGCGCGTTGATTCCGGCCGCGGCAAGTACTTTCTTTGGACTCACGCCGGACGCGACGAGACGGGCGGGGCCATGCTGGGGCTGCGATGCCGGAAGCATTTCCGGAGTCGAAGTCGATTCCGCGGATGGTGTTTTTGCAAATGACCGTGCGGAATCGACGGCACGCCCCTCGTCGGTGCCACGTATGCCGTCGGAATAGTCGTTCGCGAAATTCGCGGCGACCTGCAGGAACAACGCCACGCAACCGCACAGTACCGCCACCAAGATGAACCAGCCTGCGGAACGCTGGCATTCGCCGACCAGCGAGCCGAATTTCAATTCGCTCAAGTCATGCTGCCCGCCGAAGAACGGACACGGCTCATGCCATATATCGCCACCCTGCGAGTAAAGAAACACGCCCCGCCACGACAGCGCGGCCCCGATAACCACTGGGGCGATCGCCAGCGGCAGGGTTTTCAGGCGAGCGCCGCGAATCCAAGTCGATATTTCCATGAATCTCATGTTAGATGTTGGGTGTGCGAGAGTGTGCGAGGGTATGCAAAAGGGCGCTCCCGTATTGGGAACGTCCTTTAGTAATTGCTCTTTTATTTTTTAAGGATGGCTCCGGCGGCACGGAAGCCCACAGGGCTTCCTCTTCGACCGCCTCGCGTGAAGCCGAATATTGAACTGAGGCTCCGCCTCAGTTCAGCGGCTTCACCAGCGGGAAGGTGATGGTTTCGCGGATGGTGGCGCCGGTCAGTGCGATGAGCAGTCGGTCGATGCCCATACCCATGCCGCCTGCCGGAGGCATGCCCACGCCGAGGGCCTCCAGGAAGTCCTCGTCGATGTCGCAGGCCTCCTCGTCGCCGGCAAGCGCATCCTTGGCCTGGGCCACGAAGCGTTCGCGCTGCACGACCGGGTCGTTGAGCTCGGAGTAGCCGGTGGCCAGCTCGAAGCCGCGCACGTACAGATCCCACTTTTCGACCACGCCGGCCTTGGAACGGTGGCCCTTGACCAGCGGGGAGGTCTCGACCGGGAAGTCGCGCACGAAGGTCGGCTCGTACAGCTTGTCCTCGTAGAAGTGCTCCCACAGGTGTTCGACGAGCTTGCCGTGGTTCTCCACGTCGTCGCGTTCCACGCCGAGCTTGTCGGCGATCTCGCCCAGGTGCTCCACGGAGGTGCCGGGGTTGTCCGGACCGCCGTTCGGCACGATTTCCTCGCCCAGGGCCTCGGAAAGGGAGTCGTACATGCTGATGGTCTTCCATTCGCCGCCGAAGTCGTATTCGGTGCCGTCCAGCAGCGTCACCTTGTGGCTGCCGAACACGTCCATGGCGGTGTCCTGCACGAGCTGCTTGACGAGCGCGCCGATGGTGTCGTAGTTGCCGTAGGCCTGGTAGGCCTCGACCATGGTGAATTCCGGGGCGTGGGTGGCGTCGACGCCCTCGTTGCGGAAGTCGCGGTTGATTTCGAACACGCGGTCGATGCCGCCGACGAGGCAACGCTTGAGGAACAGTTCCGGCGCGATGCGCAGGTAGAGGTCAAGGTCGAAGGCGTTCATATGCGTGGTGAACGGACGCGCCGCGGCACCGCCGTGCACGGTCTGCAGCATCGGGGTCTCGACCTCGAGGAAGTCATGGTCGGCGAAGGTCTTGCGCAGGGAGGCGACGGCCTTGGAACGGTTGCGCACCATGTTGCGGATCTTCTCGTCCGCGATCATGCCGATGTACGGCTTGCGGGTGCGGGTGTCCTCGTTCAGGTCCTTGTGCAGCGCAGGCAACGGCTGCAGCGCCTTGGCCGCGATGGCCCATTCGGTGGCGAACACGGACAGCTCGCCGGTTTTGGAAGCGATCACGCGGCCCTTGATGAACAGGTGGTCGCCCAAATCGACCAGCTGCTTGAACTGCTTCAGGGAGTCGGCGCCAATCTCCTTCTTGGAGATCATGCCCTGGATCTTGGTGCCATCGCCGGCGGACAGCTGCACGAAGCATAGGCCGCCCGCGTTGCGCAGGAACAGCACACGGCCGGCGATGCCGACCACGTCCTCGGTCTCGTCGCCCGCTTCGAGCTTGCCGTCATACTTGGCGCGGACCTCTTCGATGGTGGCGGTGACGTCAAGGGTCACCGGGTACGGCTGGATGCCTTCCTTAAGCATCATGGCGCGCTTGGCCACACGCATCTGCACCTGTTCCGGGTGGGCCAGCGGGCCGAATTCCTTATTGGACGGGTCCACGGCCTCGTCCAGCGCGGCGCCGCCGTTGATCTTGGCGCGAATCGCAGCATCCTGCTGCAGCAGCATTTCGGCGCGTTCCACCGTGGTCATGGTGGGAACTGCGGCCTCTTCTTCGTTCTGATTCTCTTGGGATTCGTTGGTCTCAGTCATAAGCCCCAAGTGTACCGAGAAGCCACTACACAACACGCGACACGCCGACCTTGCATACAGCGCCCAATCGTGTAATATATCCAACTGTTGCCAAACGGGCTGTAGCGCAGCTTGGTAGCGCGCTTCGTTCGGGACGAAGAGGCCGCGGGTTCAAATCCCGCCAGCCCGACAGCTAAGGCGGAACTTCGGTTCCGCCTTTTTCTTTGCCTTTCCATCAAACCGACGCTTGGCACCGTCTCACCGTCGGTTTCGCGGGAATCGCAATATCGAACCGACGCTTGGCACCATCCAAGTGCTGGTTCGGCGGACAATTCGAAATAAGGAATCCCCATGAAGAGAAGCATTCTGGCGCTGGCCTCCGGCGCCTTCATCCTCGGCGCCGCCGAATTCGTGATGATGGGCATCCTGCCCCAGACGGCCACCGCCATGCATGTCAGCATTCCCGCGGCCGGCCATTACATCTCCGCATACGCCATCGGCGTGTGTGTCGGCACACTGATCCTGGTGTTCGGCCGCAAGGTGCCGCCGAAGCATCTCATCATCCTGTTCATGGCCATCGCGTTGGTCGGCAACACGCTCAGCGCCGTCTCCTTCTGCTCGCCGATGCTGCTGGTGGCGCGTTTCATTTCCGGCCTGCCGCATGGCGCGTTCTTCGGCACGGCCACGCTGATCGCCAAAACGCTTGCCGACAAGGGCAAGGAGGCGCAATCCGTGTCCATGATGGTGATGGGCCAGACGGTGGCCAACATGCTGGGCGTGCCCGCGGGAACGTTGCTCGCCGAGGCGATGTCCTGGCGGCTGGCGTTTGCGATTCTGGCCGCCTGGGCGCTTATGACGATCGTCGTGGTGATTTCGTGGGTGCCGTCCATCGATCCGATCAAGGACGCCGGCATCAAGGGGCAGTTCCGCTTCCTCACCCATCCCGGCCCGTGGCTGATTCTGCTGGCCGTGCTCTTCGGCAATTCGGGCATCTTCTGCTGGTGGAGCTACGTGTCGCCGTGGTTGCAGAAAACCGTCGGATGGTCGGCGAGGATGGTGCCGATGCTGATGGTGCTCGCCGGCCTCGGCATGGTGGTCGGCGGCATCGTGGGCGGCAGGCTGACCGACCTGTGGAAGGCGGGCGCGACCGCGGCGCTATCGCACGGCATCGCCTTGTGCGGACTGTTGCTGGTCTTCCTGTTGCCCGGTAATCATGCGACCACCGCGTTGCTGACGTTCATCATCGGTTTCGCGCTGTTCTTCAATTCATCGCCACAGCAACTGCTGATGGTGCAGGCGGGCGAAGGCGGCGGCGAGCTGATTGCCGGTGCCGCCGTACAAATCGCCTTCAATTTCGGCAATGCGATCGGTTCCATCGTCGGCGGAGCGGCACTGACCGCGACGGCGATGAATTACCATTTCACCGGCATCGCAGGCGCGCCGATCAGCCTGCTCGCCGTCATCCTGCTGGTGCTCTACACCCGTCGCTACGAAGCCCGTGCCTAGCCCCATCCCAACCTTCCCATCCTTCTCCCCCAAATCCCATCTCAGCGTCGATCCCATCGCCCCCAATCCGCGAAACCGACGCTGAGGAGGGCCTAAGCGTCGGTTTGGCGGAAAGGTGCGGCGAAACCGACGGGTTTCCACATATCCACAGGTGGATTGTGGAGGGCATTATTGCGATTTTCCCCTGATTTCGTATTGTTTTACGGCACGGGAGCATTGACTCGCGGCGCAGGAATTGCGATCGTTCCGCGGATTCCCCATGATTCCGTGTTTTCCGCGCCACGTACGCCGAATACGACTAGAGTGGCGTACCGTGCGAAGCATTGTGAAACGAATTCTCGTCACCTGCGCGGCGACTACCGCGCTGGCGCTTCTTCTGACCATGGTCCTATGCGCGCTCGGCAATGCGATGGCGCCGAAATGGCAGGTCGAGCCGTTCACGGACCATATCACGCTCACCACGACCAATACCGCTATCCAAGCCGTTGACCCGGCCACAGGTGCCGTGCTCAAAACCCCGCAGGAGGGCGCGTACCGCACCAAGGAAACGCATATCACGGTCGCGTTGGACGGCGGCAAAACCGTGAATGCCATCGTTCGCGAGCCGCTCGACGCGCCGGCAGATCGTCCCGCATGCCTGTTCCTGCACGGTTCGGGCACCGGCAAATCGTCGGAGGCGTTCGGCGACGTGGCGAACGCGATGGCGTCGGCCGGCATCACCACTCTCGTGCCGGACAAGCGGCTCGACAACTACACCATGCTGCACCGCGACTACGTGTCCAGCGCGCACGACTATGCGAAATCGCTGGAAATCCTGAGAAAATGGCCGGGCGTGGGCAGATCGGAAACCGGCATCTACGCCGAATCGGAAGGCACATGGATCGCCACCGTGCTGACGCAACAGCATCCGGATCTTGCCTTCGCCATCCTCACCTCTCCCCCGGTCGTTTCGGGCCGTCAGCAGATGACGCTCGCAGCCACCAATTATCTGACCGCCGCGGGCGCACCCGATGCCGTCAAGCAGCTTATTCCGCGCATCACCAGCCTTGGCACACAACGCATGGGACTCGCCTATGCGGATTTCGACGCGGCCAAATACCGCACATCGCTTACCATGCCGCTGCTTATCAACTATGGCGTCAAGGACACAGCCATGCCGGTCGAACAGGGCGCGCGGCTGCTGATCAAAGCCGCAAACCATGCCGGCAATACGAATGTGACGCTGCGGTATTATGACGCGAACCATCAGCTTCGAACCGGTTCGAATCAGACGGTTCCGGGACTGCCGTTGGAACCGCATTACACGCACGATCTGGAGGATTGGATCAACGCGGTGACGAACGGCACGGGTGCGAACGGCTGGGCAACGCCGATGATCGCCGGAACGCAGCCGAATCAGACGGTCGCGGCACCGCTGAAGACCCCGCCCGCGCTGGTGAAGTCGATGGGTGTGATTGTCGGCGCAATCGCGGTTTGCCTGCTCTGCGCGCTGCTGGCGATGTGCGGCGCGCCAATTCTGCTCATCGCCGGCTGGGTGCGCGAGCGCCGTGCGTCACGGCGGGTATCGCACGATTCGGCTTCGACGGAACCGGCGGAGCCGACGGATTCGACTTCAATGTTTTCAACGGATGCGACCACACCGACAGGTCCATCCACACAACCGAATGCGGCACGTCCAATCGCAATAACCGACCATCGATTCCCGGTCGGCATGCGCGTCGCACTGGCGCTCAACACCCTCCTTGCCGTCGGCACGACCGGCGTGTTCCTGGCGTATCTGGTCACCGTCATCATTGATGCGATCTCGTTGACCGACAATTCGGCGGTGCTTGCCAAGAACTGGCATGCCATCATCATGCTCACATGGCTGAGCCTTGTCGCGTTCGCCTGGCTGTTGGCGGAAATCATCGTGGACGCGTGCCGTCGTCATGCTAGGAATCGCGCGATTGCAAGCATAGATGACGATGCGGATATGAATAATGGCCACGATGCCGCAGCCGGAAGCCGATGCGATATAGGAAAAGATGGAAAAGCATGCATCGGATCCGGCCATGTCATCGTGGCCACGTGTGTGGTGGTGTCGGCGGCGCTATCGTTGGCGCTGCTGGCTTTCTGGGGACTGTTCTGCTGACTGGCGTTCCCGTCGGCGCAGACGCACCGCGGCGACGACGGCCCAGACCACGGAAATGATGAGCAGCAGCGCGCCGAGACCGCCGCCCACGTAGAAGAACAGCGTCGAGGGATTCGGCATCCACCGCCATGCGCCGATGGGCAGCAGGCACAGCATGGACATCAGGCCGATCAGGCAGAAGAACACGCCCAGCACGATGGTTCCGGTGCTTGGTCCGGACGGGCGGATTACCAGCTCGCCGTCCGTTTTGCCGATGCGCACTTGCTTGGAGGGGTCGACCGGCTCGGCTGATTTGGCTGGATCAGCCGATTTGACGGAACCGGTCGGACGTGCCGAACGGCCCGCAAAGCTTCCGCGCATGTCTTGTCCGGAGGTTTCCAGCGATTCGGCCTCGTCCTGCGATTCGAACTTCCTCTGCGCTTCCGGACCGCCGTCGAACGGCTTCTGGAACGATTCGGTCTTCGCCTCGCCCGGATCGTCGACGGCCGGCAGGGTTTCCGTGGGCTCGTCCGAGACCTCCGCGATTCCCATGACGTCGGTCAACGGCACTTCACGGGTTTTCTCGTCACTCATTTCGTTTCCTTTCCGCTGGCGCTTTTCCCGACGTTCTTTCCATCGACGCTGCCATGCGATTGGCCGCCCGTCGTTCCCACTGGCAGCTTGCTGTCGGACGTGTACTGCATGGTGACACTGCCGCCGACCGTTCCATCGACGTTGACATACAGATCCGGTTCCTCCGGAGCCTTGTCCGAATCGATCGACGGCCAATACCACTTGTTCTCGTAGATCGTTTTGAATGCCTTGTCGAGATCCATGCCGGCGTATACCGAATCCTGCGAATCGTTCTCCGTATCCGAACCGACATCGCCCGCATCATCATCGCCGGAATCGTCGAAATCGGTGGTGCCGTTGAGCGCCGGAACGCCCTTGTTCACGCCATGATGGCCGAGTCCCGAATCATCGTTCTCGTCGAGGGACAGGCCCATGAAGCCCGTGCCGTTGAAGAACGTAATCCCGTCCGGCCCTCCTATGTAATCCGTGACGTTGGTGTAGCCGTCGTCCGGATCGCTGACCGACCACTGGCATCCGTCCGGCAGCGTGACCACCACCTGGGCGTTCACCACCACCAGATTCAGCTTCCCTGTCGGACATGAGCTTTCGCCGTACGTGCCGTCGTTGAGCTTGACCTTGTGCTTGCCATGCGCTGCCGGATATCCGCTCAAATCGATGTCGAGCACATCGTTGGCGTAGTTCTTGCCGACCACCACCAGTCCCTGTTCGTATCGTTTCATCTGGGCGTCGCTGGTGTCGCTCCATGTCACGATGCCGGAGACCGTCGTGCGGTGGTAGTCATTCGACATCATCCAATCGCGGCTTTCCCATGCCACCGCACTCGTGCAGAACGTCATCACCACGGCCATGAACGCCGCGCACCATGCCAGCGGATGCAGGCCGCCGGTGCGACGGCCCATGCAACCAAGCACGACGATCACCACGCCGATTCCCAGGCAGATGCCGCCGCAGCACAGTGTGGCGAGACGCAGCACGCGCAAGGCGTAATCCCAATCAACCGGCATCGTAATGGCGTACCAGCCAGATCCGGCGATCGCCAGCAATGCCAAGCCAAGCGTCACCAGTACCAGCAGCGGTCCGGCTGGCTTGCGGCGGGCGCGTTTCGACTGCGGCGCCGCCACCGTCGGCGGAACGGTGAAGGTCGGCGGCACATTGGCCGTGGCAAACGCTGCAGGCGGGTTCACCGGCTGCTGAAACGTCTGGTATGGCGATTGGACGGGACGCGCGTACTGCTGGTAGCCGGAAGGCGCGGGACATGTCAGCTGCGGCATCGGCTGGCCTGGCGTGCCGGGCATGTTTGCAGTGGTGGCCGTGTTCGTGGACATCGGCTGCGGCATATATTGCGATTGCGCAGGCCGCACCGGCCGTCCCGGCTGAACGGGCTGAGCAGGCTGCCCAGGCCACGATCCGCCCTGCTGCGGCGGCTGCCAGCTCGCCGCATACGACTGGCGGTTCACCAGCAGCCAGAACACCAGCACGGCCACGCCGAACGCCAGCCATCCGGCGCCGGGCAGGCACAGCGCCACCGCGGCGCATACCAGCGCGCCCGCGCAGTTCCAATCCCAATGGCCGTTGACCAGCTCCTCGCACAGGATCCGGCCATCCGTCTCGTCCGGTAGCAGGAACCAAGCCAATGCGTAGAACGCCGCTCCGGCGCCGAACAGTAGCGAGGTGAGAATCGCCAGCGCGCGGACCAGGGTGGCGTTCCATCCCAAGCGGCGCGCCACGCCGTCGCACACGCCTGCGATCCACCGGTTGCGGCCGCGCGTGATCCGGCTGGAGCGGATCCATGCGAAGAATCGATTGCCGCGATTCGACTGCGGCTGATACATCGGCGGCCGTGGCTGCGATTGCGGTTCGGCAGAACCAGCGGCACTGCCGCCTTGCGGATTGTTGTTTGCGTTGCTCATATCTCCATTACAGCAATCCGCAGCCGTCATACGTATCGGGGAACACCCTGAATCTGCCCTGAACACCAGCTGAAAGCCCTGAATCGGCATCCCCGACAGGGCACAATGGAAGCATGAAGTCCTTAGCCAAACCGCGATACACGCAGGAACAGTACGACCAGGCCAGCGCGGTCTACATGCGCTGGTGCTACGAACAGGCCCTGCGCGAAGGCCGTCCCGTGCCGTCCAAGCCGGCGCGACTGCCATTGCTGCGCCCGACGTACGGCCGCGAGGTCGCTGGCGTGGCCAAGGCCATCAGCATACATCTGGGCGTGTCCGTTCATCTCATCCGTTTCATTTTCGTGGTCACCACGTTTTTCTTCGGTGCGGGCGCGATCGCCTATATTTTTCTGTGGATCACCGTACCCGTCGGAGACCCGGTCCAGCAGGCGTACGTCATCGCCGGCAGCCAGCCCGTCGAGAACGCGCCGCTGTCCCACGGCAACGTGAGGAACGTAAGAAACCTAAGGAACGTCGGAAACGGCGGCGCGCAATCGCAAGACAGCGACGGCAACGCGGACGGCATGCAATCCGGCAGCGGAGCACAATCGTCCGAAAGCCTGGAACAGATGCTCGCCAACGCGCCGAGACCCGCGCTGCTGGCCATGGCGGGACTGCTTATGCTGGGCCTATGCGTGGCGATGGCGGCGAAAGGCATTGAAGGCACGCTGATTGTGCCGTTGCTGCTCGGCGTGGTCGGCGTCGGCGTCTCCTGGCTGCGGTTCAACGCGAAGGACGGCCAATTATGGACGATGCTCGGCGGCATCGCGGTCATTTTCGTCGCGTACGCAATCTACATCGCCACCCTCGTGCGCATTATGCAGTCCGCACGGCACGCCACGTTCACCATGCTCGTCGCCGGTTTGGCGCTGCTTGTCGGCGTGTTGCTGGCGATTGTGCCGTGGATTATGACGCTGGTGCGTGATTTGGGCACGGAGCGCGCGCTGAAGGAGCGCGAGGAGGAGCGCGCCGACATGACCGCCCACCTGCACGACGGCGTGCTGCAGACGCTGGCGCTGATCCAGTTGCATGCCGATGACCAGCAGACCGTGTTTTCACTGGCGAGGCAGCAGGAACGCGAGTTGCGCGAATGGCTATATCAGGAGCGCACCACGTCGGATCGTTCCGTCAACGCCGGTTTGAAGCAGATCGCAGCGCATGTGGAGGACACGCATGGCAAGCCGATCGAGGTGGTGACGGTGGGCGACGCGCGGCCGAGCGCGCAGACCGACGCGTTGTTGGATGCCACGCAGCAGGCGCTCGTCAACGCCGTGACGCATGGCGGCGAACCGGTGTCCGTCTACTGCGAGGCCGGCGACAAGCTGGTGGAGGTGTTCGTACGCGACCATGGCGACGGCTTCGACGTCGACGCCATTCCAGCGAATCGCCTGGGCATCCGCGAGTCCATCATCGGACGTATCAAGCGCCGCGGCGGTACAGTGGAGATTGTGTCGAGGCCCGGCTGGGGCACGGAGGTGCGCATGCACATGCCGATTTCAGGAGCGGCGGAGGATGCGGACAGCGCTACGACCACCACAGCGGACGGCGATACGGGCGTGCAATCGGCGCAATGAACACGGCACATGCAGCAGGTGCGGCAATGAATCAATCGAACCAAGGAGCAGGAATGAGCGAGCGGGAACAGCGCATCAGAATCGCCGTCGTGGACGACCATGAGATGTTCCGTGCGGGCGTGATCGCCACGTTGCAGCCGCATTTCGACGTGGTCGGACAGGCGGCCGACGTGGAGGGGTCGGTGGCGATGATCGCGCAGACCAAACCGGACGTGGTGCTGCTGGATGTGCATGTGCCGGGCGGCGAGGGCGGCGGTGGCGCCGAAATCCTCACGAAATCGCGCGCATACTCCCCCGATACCGTCTTCCTCGCGCTGTCCGTGTCGGATTCTCCGCAGGATGTCGGTTCCGTGATCCGCGCCGGTGCGCAGGGATATGTGACGAAGACTATTTCCGGCGACGATCTGATTTCGTCGATCAAGCAGGTGCATGAGGGATACGCCGTGTTTTCGCCGAAACTCGCCGGTTTCGTGCTGTCCGCCTTCCAGAACGGCCCGAGCGCGAACGGCGCGTTCGGCGGCCCGATCCACGATGACGAGCTGGACCGGCTGTCCAACCGCGAGCAGGAGGTCATGCGGCTGATCGCGCGCGGCTACACGTACAAGGAGGTGGCTTCGGAACTGTTCATCTCCATCAAGACCGTGGAGACCCATATGAGCTCGGTGCTGCGCAAACTGCAGCTGTCGAACCGTTCCGAGCTCACCCGTTGGGCCGCGGATCGACGGATCGTGTGACGTTGCCGCCACGACAACGACAATCGCCATAAACGGCATGGAAAAGGGCTTACCGAAAAATCCTTCGGTAAGCCCTTGATTGATGCGGGCAGAGCGAGATTCGAACTCGCGGAGGCTTGCACCTCAACGGTTTTCAAGACCGTCTCTTTAGACCGCTCAGACATCTACCCTTTGCGCCTAACATCGCTGCTACGCACGAAACGCCAATATACCACAGTGCGCGGAAGTGCGACACCTGGCACAGCCTCCATCCCCGTCGCTTCCAACAGAAAACCGCACACGCATCTGCCCAGAACGACACAAACGGCACTGGGACCGTCCAACATACGAAAAGCGGCGCCGGCACAAATGCCAACGCCGCTTTCACGGATTCATATCAGACGCGAACGTCTTGGAAAATCAGGCTTCCCACTTGGTCGGCTCGATGACTTCCTTGCCGCCCATGTACGGACGCATGGCCTTCGGAATTTCGATGGAGCCGTCCTTCTGCTGGTGGTTCTCGAGAATGGCGACCAGCCAACGGGTGGTGGCCAGCGTGCCGTTCAGCGTGGAGACGGCGCGGGTGTTGCCATCCTCCATACGTTCGCGGATGTTCAGACGACGGGCCTGATACTCGGTGCAGTTGGAGGTGGAGGTCAGCTCACGGTAACGGCCCTCGGTCGGCCCCCAAGCCGCGCAGTCGAACTTCCGTGCCGCGGAGGAGCCCA
>ERZ1023970.415-NODE-415-length-13416-cov-21.727116_pt1 | contig 13416 bp, 12 predicted proteins | sample MGYA00380430_ERZ1023970 | MGnify/ENA primary metagenome ERZ1023970 (study PRJEB33179, sample SAMN07449052) | human gut metagenome | biome: Human-gut; feature: Human associated habitat; material: Faeces | host: Homo sapiens | place: India:Kasaragod | collected... | reverse complement strand
GGATATTCGTATATGATGACTGTGGATATCTGAAAAAATACGATGAACATACCCCAGACAAATCCCAAGCAGAGTTCCTTACCGACAGCTATGGCGTGGTGCATAACCAACCGGTTTTGGTTTCTCTTAACACCAAATATTCGCCGATCCTTATATCTCCAGAGCAAAGATTCGAGGTTGTTGGAAAAGTTTTGAACTAAAAAGATGGGAGGAGTTTTTGTGGATACGATCAAGCGTGTTCAGGATTTGATGCAAGTGCGTAATATGAATCTATGTGTATTGGCAAAGAAATGCGGAATATCGTACTCCACGATTCAAACCACTGCTCGTCGGGGAGGCCAGTTGAGCGTAGAGACGATTGAAAGAATCTGTCTGGGTTTGGGAATCACACTAAAAGACTTCTTCGATTCCTCATATTTGTAGTAAAAAGCCGCTCACCATGCTGGAAACCAGCACAGTGAGCGGCTTTAATACTGCTTCTATTTTATCCTTGGGCCATCTCCAGATAAATGTTAAGCTGCATCTGTCTGGCGATCCTATTCGTGATCCTTGGAATCGACATCAACCTGTGACAGTGCATTTCTCACATCCCTATTTACTTCTTCCAAAGCCTGTCTGATGGGTTTGTTATGGCTCCCCATCGCCGCAGCAATCCACAGGCGATTTTGAAAGATAAATCTCCTTCATTTTCATTTTCTGCTTAACGGCAGCAATAAAAAAGACCCCGCAGCGTATGATTTGACGCCGCGGGGTTTCTCAATTGTTCGGTTTGTATTGCAGCACCTTCTGGGAGAACGTCCGATCGAAGAACTGGATGAAGGGCCCAAGGCAGAACGCACAGATCAAGGTGCCAAGGCCCACAAGGCCACCCAGCAGCCAGCACAGCAGGGCGCTGAGCGCATCGGTGAAGATGCGGCACCCGAAGTACGGGCAGGGTGTGTAGTCCCGCAGACCGAGGGAAGGGTAATCGTAGGGCGCGATGCCGAGGTCGGCGGTCTGGTAGAGCGAAGCGCCCAGCGCCGTGACCAGCACCGCCGCGATGACCCACGCCAACTGCACCGCCAGCGACGGCGCGTCGCCGAAGTGGGCGTGAATGGGGTCATAGAACGCCGTGACGATGTACCCGATGCAGATGCCGTTGACGAAGGTGCCAAGGCCGATGTACTTGCGCCCGAACCAGAATTCCAGCAGGAAAAACAGGATGTTCGTGCACAGGTTCTGGGTGCCCAGCGAGATGCCGAGCAGCTCCGCCAGCCGCATGTTCAGGGCGCTGATGGAGTCGTTGCCGAGGTGGAACTGCTTGAAAAGCGCAATGCCAAGGGCGATGATGACGATGCCCGCCACCATGCCCACCACCCGCCGGGCAGTCGGTTTGCGCAATGCGGTGCCGTTCATAGGGGATTCTCCTTTAGCGTTTCTTTTCCCCTATTATACGCCTGCTTTGGGCGGGAGACAAACTATTTATGGAAAGATACAACGATATACGGGGGATCCGCCTTACCCCTTTAATCTCACCTCAATCCGTTCTTTCTCCAGCCCCTCCCCGATCACGATGAGCACTTCCTGCCCCTTGGGGATAGCGTTTGCCGTCAGGCCGTCGGCGGTGGCGTTCAGCTCCACCCAGCCGTTCTCGTCCTGTACGAAGCCTTTCGCCCGCAGCACATGGCCGCACGCGGGGTCGGTGAAGAGGGCCGGGATATTCTGTTCGAGCTGCTGGCACGAGAGGCCCAGCTCCAAAAAGTAGGCCGAACCAAAGGCCCTATGCGGTTGGCGTTACCCGCTTCTAATTATAGCAAAAGGAGGTTCTTTTTCTACCGTTTCAACGCTACGGCTCTATTCTTCCACAAGCATAGCTTGTGGTTTTCTATATGAAGAAAGTTGCTGGAGAAAAAAATTCTCCAGCAACTTTGTCTTTGATGAATAAAGGAAATTTTTTGTTTAACTATTCTCACTATTATTTGATTTAGTGATTTTTTTCTTCTTTGGAGAAACCAGTTTGTGACCGGAATAAATGGACATGCCCATACAAAGCAATGAAGAATAGGCAAAGTATTTATGCGCAGTCATAGATTTTTTGATTCCAGAATAAATGCATCCCAACATACAGAAAAGTGCGCCTAAGGACCAGTATTTATGTGATTTCATGATTTGATAACTCCTTTGATTTAACTGATTCAATTATAACGTTTTTTTACGAAAATGCAAGCATTACCGGGAACGCTTTCATGTGGATGCTGTGACTGCCGCTACGGTCATGATCGGTGGGCATTACGAACAAGGCTCACATGTAGCATTCGACTCCGAATATCAGCCGGCACACATATGAGGACGGAAAATGTAGCAGCTTTTGAAAAAAATGCTTTTTTCTGCTCAAAGTGCTACAATCGGAATATACCGAATACAAAGGGAGGAAAGCTCCCATGCCAAGACCGCCACGGTGCCGTCGAATTTGTGGCGTACCACAGGTCGATACATTCTGTCCCAACGGGTGCGAGAATACCGAGCCGATCCTGCTGACGCTGGACGAATACGAGGTCATTCGGCTGGTTGACTTGGAGCAGCAAACTCACGAGCAGTGTGCCGCTCAAATGGACATTTCCCGCTCTGCCGTGCAGGAGATTTACGAAAGCGCATGGAGCAAGATCGCAGCGTATCTTGTCCACGGGAAACCGCTGCACATCACCGGGGGAAACTACCGCATCTGCAGAGGACAGGAGGCAACTCACTGCGGCCGTTGCTGCCGGATGCAGAGAGCCAACATGGAAAAATCAGGCAAAACTTGCAAAGGAGATTCCATTATGAAAATTGCAGTTGCCTATGAAAACGGTCAAATCTTTCAGCATTTCGGTCACACCGAGCAGTTCAAGCTTTATGAAGCTGTGGACGGCAAAATCACTCATGCGAAAGTCGTTGACACCAACGGCAGTGGTCACGGCGCACTGGCAGGCTTCCTAATGCAGCACGGTGTGGACACTTTGGTTTACGGAGGCATCGGCGGCGGTGCGCAGGCAGCACTCGCCGAAGCGGGCATCAAGCTCTACGGCGGTGTCAGCGGGGACGCTGACGCGGCGGTGAGGGCATTGCACAACGGAAGTTTGGGCTACGATCCCAATGTTCACTGTGACCACCATGATCATGAGCACGGCGAGGCTGGTCACTCCTGCGGTGACCACGGCTGCGGCAAGCATAGCTGCCATTGATATGGAACGCACACTGACACAACTTCCGTCCTGGTCATCCTTGACCGAACAGGAGCAAGAAACGCTACGCCGAAGTGCCTTTGTCCGTCATTATGAAAAGGGGGCGTTCGTTCACAGCAGCGACAATGAATGTCTCGGAAGGCTGTTTATTCTTTCCGGTGAGATCCGCACCTATCTTCTCTCCGAGGAGGGGCGGGAGGTAACGCTGTTCCGCCTGTATCCGGGCGAATTATGTGTGCTTTCTGCCTCCTGTGTGATCAGTCAGATCACCTTTGATACGCAAATGACTGCCGGAATGGATACAGAGGTTCTGATTATCCCTGCAAATATCATTGCTGCGCTCAAGGAGAAAAATCTATATGTCCGCTGCTTCCTCTATGAGTTGGCAACGAAACGGTTTTCTGATGTGATGTGGGCGATGCAGCAGATTATGTTCAAGGGATTGGATCGGCGGCTGGCAGAATTTCTCTTTGCCGAAGCGGAACGTACCGGCTCCGACACGATACGCATGACCCATGAGCAGATCGTCCAGCACATCAGCTCGGCGCGGGAGGCAGTGGCACGGATGCTCAAAAGCTTCTCGGAGGACGGACTGGTGGAGCTGAAGCGTGGTGCAATCACGCTGCGGGATAAGAACAGACTAAATCGTCTAAAATAAAAAGGACTGTGACTTCGTCACAGAAGAAAATCGTAGATTTGCTACAAAAAAAAAGCAGAAAAACAGGAAGGAGTATCCACCATGAAGGAAACGAAATACGCAGGAACTTAAACCGAAAAAAACCTGATGGCTGCCTTTGCCGGTGAGTCCGAGGCGCGCAACAAGTACACCTATTTTGCATCCAAGGCCAAGAAGGAAGGCTACGAGCAGATCGCGGCGCTGTGAGAAGGAACACGCCAAGCTGTGGTTCAAAGAGCTGAACGGCATTGGCGACACTGCCGAAAATCTTCTCGCCGCCGCTGAGGGCGAGAACTACGAGTGGACGGATATGTACGACGGCTTTGCCAAAACAGCCGATGAGGAAGGTTTCCATGAGCTGGCCCAGCGTTTTCGCCTGGTCGCCGCCATTGAAAAGCACCACGAGGAGCGCTACCGTGCCCTGCTGCACAATGTGGAGATGGCGGAGGTCTTCGCCAAGAGCGAGGTCAAAGTGTGGGAGTGCCGCAACTGCGGTCACATCGTCGTGGGCGAGATCGTTCCCGGCACCACCGACGCCGCCGTGGAGAAGCACGTCCCTGTCTGGACAGTGGAAAACGGCATCGTCCATGTCAAGGTCGGCTCCGTGGAGCACCCCATGCTGCCGGAGCACTACATCGAATGGGTATCTCTCCAGACCAAGCAGGGCAATCAGCGTAAGGAACTGCATCCCGGCGAAAAGCCGGAGGTCTGCTTCGCTCTCTGCGAGGGCGATGAGGTCGAGGCGGTCTACGCCTACTGCAACCTCCACAGTCTGTGGAAAGCCTAATTCACCTTCTTAAAATCCGGTGCTCCAAAAGCACCGGATTTTTTTATCAATGTAACCTCGTCACAGAAAAAGACTTTGTCCTGCGGTATGATAAAGCCACAATCAATAAACAAGAAAGAGGTGGCCAACATGAAAATCAAGCTCAATCCCGATTAGGAGATTGTCAATATGAAAAGGAACATGGCTTTTCGCTGAATGGAAAGCGAAGCTGACCCGGGCTGGGGCGGTCTGTATGAAAGCAATATTTTTTTGAAACTATCTTGACAAAATTTATCAAGATTGATATGATGGTATTAACAAGCAAGCGAAAAGAGGATGTGGAGCATGATCATCACCAAAGAGACGGACTACGCGCTGCGCATTTTGCGGGTGCTGCTGGACGGGGAGAAGCATTCGGTGGCCGAGATGTCGGAAACGGAATTGATCCCCAATCAGTTTGCCTACCAGATTCTGCGCAAGCTCTCCGCCGGCAATTTGGTGCGGGTGAGCCGCGGCGCTCTCGGCGGCTGCGCGCTGTCCTGCGATCTGGACGCGACCTCCCTCTACGATCTCATGGGGGTCGTGGGGGAGCGGGGCATCCTATGCGCCTGCATGGAGCCGGGATATGAATGCCGCTGGCAGGACAAGCATGGGCGGTGCGCCATCCACTGTCAGCTGGCGGCCTTGCAGCAAAAGCAGGACGAGGCGTTCCGTGCCGTGAGCCTGCGCAGGCTGCTGACCGGCAGATCCGATCCCCAAGACACAAGCGAGCTGTAAAATTTTAAAAGGAGGTACCCGTATGCTGTTTCAAACCACGTCGGCGCACGAAGAGCTGCGCGCGAAGATCCGGAGTTTTGCGGAGGAGGAGATCAAGCCCCTCGCATTTTTAATGGATCAGAACAATGAGTTTCCCGAGGAGGCTGTCAAGAAGCTGGGTAAGCTGGGCTGGATGGGCATTCCCTACCCCAAGGAGTACGGCGGTGCCGGTCTTGATGCCCTGAGCTACGCCATCGCGGTGGAGGAGCTGGCCCGTGTGGACGGCGGCGCAGGCGTAATCCTCTCCGCCCACGTCTCCCTCGGCTCATGGCCCATTTTCGCCTATGGCACCGAGGAGCAGAAGAAGAAATATCTGGTTCCGCTGGCCAAGGGCGAGAAGATCGGCGCCTTCGGCCTTACGGAGCCCAATGCCGGATCCGACGCCGGCGGCACGGAGACCACGGCGCTGGATAAGGGGGACTACTACCTCCTCAACGGCGGCAAGATCTTCATTACCAACGCCCCTAAGGCGGACACCTATGTGGTTTTCGCCGTCACCACGCCGGACATCGGCACCCGGGGCATCTCCGCTTTCATCGTGGAGAAGGGCTGGAAGGGCTTTGAGTTCGGCGATCACTATGACAAGATGGGTATTCGCTCCTCCTCCACGGCGGAGCTGATCTTCAACGACGTGAAGGTTCCCAAAGAAAACCTGTTGGGCAAGGAGGGCGAGGGCTTCAAGATCGCCATGTCCACGCTGGACGGCGGACGCATCGGCATCGCTGCGCAGGCGCTGGGCATCGCCCAGGGCGCGTTTGAGCACGCGTTGAGCTATTCCAAGGAGCGCGTCCAGTTCGGCAAGCCCATCGCGGCCCAGCAGAGCATTGCCTTCAAGCTGGCGGATATGGCCACCAAGCTGCGCTGCGCCCGGTTCCTCATCTACTCCGCGGCGGAGCTGAAGGAGCAGCACGCGCCTTACGGCATGGAGTCCGCCATGGCGAAGATGTACGCCTCGGACATCGCGCTGGAGGTCACCAACGACGCCTTGCAGATCTACGGCGGCAGCGGCTACCTCAAGGGCATGGAGGTGGAACGGGCCTACCGCGACGCCAAGATCACCACCCTCTACGAGGGCACTAACGAGATCCAGCGGGTGGTCATCGCCTCTCATCTGTTGGGCAGGCTGGGCAAGAGCTCCGGCGGCGAGAGCCGTTCGGCGGCCAAGAAACCCGCGCCCATCACCGGCATTCGCAAAAAGACCATCTTCCGGGAGGGGGATGCTGCCCAGCAGGTGGCCGACCTTGTGGCGGCGCTGAAGAAGGATGGTCACGACTTCTCCGTGGGCATCCCTATGGATACGCCCATCCCGCAGGCGGAGCGGGTGGTCTCCGCGGGCAAGGGCATCGGGGAGAAAAAGAACATGAAACTGGTAGAGTCGCTGGCCAAGGCCGCCGGCGCGGCCATCGGTTCTTCCCGCCCTGTGGCGGAGACTCTCAAATATCTGCCGCTGAACCGCTATGTGGGTATGTCCGGTCAGAAGTTCACCGGCAATCTGTACATCGCCTGCGGCATCTCCGGCGCATCCCAGCACCTTAAGGGCATCAAGGACGCCTCCACCATCGTGGCCATCAATAAGAACGGTAACGCGCCTATCTTCAAGAACTGCGACTACGGCATCGTGGGCGATGTGGAGGAGATCCTGCCCCTGCTCACTGCCGCGCTGGATAGCGGCGAAAAGCTGCCCGCGCCGCCCATGGTAAAGATGAAGCGGCCCACGCCGCCGAAGCCCGCCCCCATCGGCGACCGCTACGTCTGCAGCGGCTGCGGCTACGAGTATGTGCCGGAGTTGGGCGACGAGGACGGCGAGATCGCGCCCGGTACGCTCTTTGAGCAGCTTCCCGCCGAGTGGGTGTGTCCCGAGTGCGCGGAGACGAAGGATCAATTTGTAAAGGCTTGAGGCCGTGAAGGAGGTAAGATAAGATGTACTGCGTGCGTAAAGTAACGAACGACCTCTACTGGGTGGGTGCCAACGACCATCGCCTGGCCCTGTTTGAAAACTGCTTTCCCATTCCCCGGGGCGTAAGCTACAACGCCTACTGCCTGCTGGATGAAAAGACGGTGCTCTTTGACACGGTGGACTGGTCTGCCTGCCGCCAGCTTTTGGAAAATCTGGCGTATGTGCTGGATGGCCGAGAGCTGGACTACCTGCTGGTCAACCATCTGGAGCCGGATCACGCCGCCTGCATCGAGGAGATCCTGCTGCGCCATCCCAAGGTGAAACTGATCTCCAACGAGAAGGCATTCATGCTCATGCGGCAGTTCGGCTTCCATGTGGACGGACATGAGTGCATCGAGGTGAAGGAGGGCGACACCTTCTCCTTCGGCAAGCACACCGTCACCTTTGTGGGCGCGCCTATGGTTCACTGGCCGGAGGCCATGGTGACCCTCGACGTCACCGACGGCGTCCTCTTTTCCGCCGACGCCTTCGGCACCTTTGGCGCGCTGGACGGCAAGCTGTTCGCCGACGAGGTGGACTTCGAGCGGGACTGGCTGGACGACGCCCGCCGCTACCTCACCAACATCGTGGGCAAGTACGGCCCCCACATCCAGCTCCTGCTGAAAAAGGCCGGCGGCGTTTTGGATCAGATCAAGTACATCTGCCCGCTCCACGGCCCCGTGTGGCGCAAGGATCTGGGCTGGTTCATCGAAAAGTACGACACATGGAGCCGCTATGCCCCTGAGACCCAGGGCGTGCTCATCGTCTACGCCTCTATGTACGGCAACACGGAGAACGCGGCGCAGGCGCTGGCGGTGTCGCTCTGCGATAAGGGCATGAGCAAGGTGGCGATGTACGATGTGTCCTCCACTCATGTCTCCCAGCTGATCTCCGAGGCGTTTAAGTACAGTCACATTGTCCTGGCCTCTGTGACCTACAACCTCGGCATCTACCCCGCCATGCATGACTTCCTCATGGATATGAAGGCACTGAATCTGCAAAACCGCACCTTTGCCATCATTGAAAACGGCTCATGGGCGGTGAAGTCCGGTGATCTCATGCAGAAATTCGTCAACGATGAGCTTAAGAACATGACGGTGCTCAACGAGCGGCTCAGCCTCGCCTCGTCCATGGGCACGGACAAGCGCACTGAGCTGGAAGCACTGGCGGACGCCATTCTGGAATCTATGAAGTGACTGGCAGGGAAGCCAAAGCCAAGATAACAGACAACAAACAACCCCGCCGCGTCGGCTGCAGAAAAACCGGCTTTCAAAAACAGAGCGGGCAAGCGTGATACTGCGCTTGCCCGCTCTTTGCTCAAAAGGACATGAGAAGTGACCGGAGAAGATGAGAGGATCGAAATGGAGATCAGAAAACGAAACGGGGAGTCTGTTCCCTTTCAACAGGAGAAAATTTTCAACGCCATGAAAAAGGCGTTTGACGGACAGGGCAGGGAGATCGGGAGCAGAGAGATGGATGAGATCCTCGCCACCGTTCTCGACAATCTCTCCGTTACAGTGCCGCTCACCGTGGAACGTGTGCAGGACGAGGTGGAGCGAACACTCATGGAGCGCGGACACTATGAGGTGGCCAAGGCGTACATCCTCTACCGCGAAAAGCGGTCTGCGCTGCGCCGTGTCCGGCATACCATCGCGTGGACGGTGGGGGATGACTCGCTTGACGAGGTGCTGCGCCGCATCCAGATGGATTTTACCGAGGAAATCTACTCCCTCGCGGCGCTTCAAATGAAGTTTGAGAGTTTCTGTCGCCCGGGCATGACGGAGGATGAGCGGGCTGAGGCATTGACCAAGGCGGCGGTAGAGCTGACTACGGCAGAGGCACCCAAGTGGGAGTTCATCGCGGCGCGGCTTCTGAACCACTCCTTTCGCTGTCGCAACGCACAGGAATGGGAGGGGCGCGGCATCGGCGACCTCTATGGCAGGCTTCGCTATCTGACGGATAAGGGACTCTACGGTGACTATATCCTTGCCCACTATACCCACGAGGAGATTGCCATGGCGGAGAACTTTCTCTGCCCGGAACGGGACGAGCTGTTCACCTACTCCGGCCTTGACCTGCTGCTCAAACGCTATGTGATCCAGTCGCGCAGCCGCGTGCCGCTGGAAACACCGCAGGAGATGTTTTTGGGTATCGCGCTGCATCTTGCTATGAACGAAGGCTCTGACCGCATGGGGTGGGTAAAACGCTTTTACGATATGCTCAGCCGTATGGAGGTCACGATGGCGACACCTACCATGTCCAACGCACGAAAGCCCTACCATCAGCTTTCAAGCTGCTTTGTGGACACTGTGCCGGACAGTCTGGACGGCATCTACCGCTCGCTGGACAACTTCGCAAAGGTCTCTAAATTCGGCGGTGGAATGGGGATGTACTTCGGTAAGGTGCGCGCTGCAGGCAGCACCATCCGCGGCTTTCAAGGGGCGGCGGGCGGTGTTATCCGCTGGATCCGGCTGGTCAATGACACCGCCGTGGCGGTGGATCAGTTGGGGATGCGGCAGGGCGCTGTGGCGGTTTACTTAGACGCATGGCACCGGGATCTGCCGGAATTCCTTCAACTGCGCACCAACAACGGCGACGACCGTATGAAGGCGCATGATGTGTTTCCCGCCGTGTGCTATCCGGATCTCTTCTGGCGACTGGCGGAGGAGAACATAGACGCGCCGTGGCATCTCATGTGTCCGCATGAGATCCTCACGGTCAAGGGCTACGCACTGGAGGATTACTGGGGTACGGAATGGGAGAAGCGGTATCTGGACTGCGTCAATGACCCGCGCATCGAAAAGCGCAGCGTCACCGTCAAGGACATCGTGCGGCTGGTGCTTCGCTCGGCAGTGGAGACCGGCACGCCCTTCGCCTTCAACCGCGACAGCGTAAATCGTATGAACCCAAACGGCCACACGGGAATGATCTATTGCTCCAATCTCTGCACGGAGATCGCGCAGAACATGGCGCCCATCGAGCATATCAGCACTGAGGTGCACACGGAGAACGGCGACACAGTGGTGGTGACGGCCACACGCCCAGGTGAGTTTGTGGTCTGCAACCTGGCGAGTCTGTCTCTCGGTAATCTGCCGGTGGAGGACGAGGCCTATATGGAACGCACGGTGGAAACGGCCATCCGCGCACTGGATAATGTGATCGACCTCAACTTCTACCCGTTGGAATACGCGCGGCTTACCAATCAGAAGTACCGCAGCATCGGCCTGGGCGTCAGCGGCTACCACCACATGCTGGCAAAGCGCGGCATCCGCTGGGAGAGCGATGAGCACCTTGCCTTCACCGACGCAGTGTTCGAGCTCATCAACTACGCCGCCGTCAAGGCGGACACAGCACTGGCACGGGAAAAGGGTCGTTACGCGCTCTTTGAGGGCAGCGACTGGCAGACGGGCGCGTATTTTGAAAAGCGGGGTTATACCTCCGAAAAGTGGCGGGCGCTTGCGAAAACGGTGGCGGTGCAGGGAATGCGCAACGCCTATCTGCTGGCGGTCGCACCGACCTCCAGCACATCTATCCTCTCCGGCACGTCGGCGGGCATAGATCCAATTATGAAGAAATTCTTTTTAGAGGAAAAAAAGGGCAGCATGCTGCCCCGCGTTGCTCCGGAGCTTTCTATGGATACATGGTGGTGCTATAAGGCGGCGCATCTGATCGACCAAAGCTGGTCGGTACGCGCCGCGGGCCTTCGCCAGAGACATATTGACCAGGCGCAGAGCATGAATCTCTATATCACCAACGACTATTCCATGCGTCAGGTGCTCAGACTTTATTTGGAGGCGTGGAGGGCCGGCGTCAAGACCATTTACTATGTCCGCAGCAAGGCCCTTGAGGTCGAGGCCTGCGAAAGCTGCTCGTCATAAGGAGGATAGCATGACGGAACTGAAGAAAAAGCCCCTCTTTAACCCGGAGGGCGACCCTGATGTGCGCCTGCGGCGCATGATCGGCGGCAATACCACCAACCTCAACGACTTCAACAATATGAAGTACGCTTGGGTCAGCGACTGGTACCGGCAGGCCATGAACAACTTTTGGATTCCTGAGGAGATCAATCTCTCGCAGGATGTGAAGGACTATCCCCGCCTGCTGTCAGCCGAGCGCAGCGCCTACGATAAAATTCTGAGTTTTCTTGTCTTTTTGGATTCCATTCAGACAGCGAACCTGCCTAATATCGGCGCCTACATTACCGCCAACGAGGTCAATCTCTGCCTGTCCATTCAGGCGTTTCAGGAGTGTGTCCACTCACAGAGCTACAGCTATATGCTCGACACCATCTGTTCCCCCGTGGAGCGCAATGACATCCTCTACCAATGGAAAACGGACGAGCATCTGCTGCGCCGCAACACCTTCATTGGGGACTGCTACAACGAGTTTCAGGAGCGGAAGGACGCTCCCACGCTGCTGCGCGTGATGATGGCAAACTATATTTTGGAGGGCATCTATTTTTACAGCGGCTTTATGTTCTTCTACAATCTCTCCCGAAACGGGAAGATGCCCGGATCGGCGCAGGAGATTCGCTACATAAACCGCGATGAGAACACGCACTTGTGGCTGTTCCGCAATATCATCACGGAGCTGCAAAAGGAGCAGCCGGAGTTGTTCACCGCCGAGAGCGTACAAGCGCTGCGCGAGATGATGCGTGAGGGCGTGGAGCAGGAGATCGCATGGGGACATTATGTGATCGGCGACGACATCCCGGGGCTGAACCGGCAGATGATCAGCGATTACATCCGCTATCTCGGCAACCTCCGCTGGACGAGCCTTGGCTATCCCGCATTGTATCCAGGCTTTGAGAGCGAACCGGAGAGCATGGAATGGGTCAGCCAGTACGCCGACGCCAACATGGTCAAGACCGATTTCTTTGAGGCACGCAGTACCGCCTACGCCAAGAGCACCGCATTGATAGACGATTTATAAGAAAACCAAAGACATCAGAATAGGAGATACTACTATGAATTACAGCGCTATGATTCAAAATCGCAGATCCGTTCACGCATTCCGCGAAAAGGAAGTTCCGAGCGAGGCTATCGGCCAGCTCCGATCCTACTATGAAAAGACCTGCCCCCGTCTTGTCCCGGAGATTGCAACGGAGTTGATCGTCTTGGACAAGGATGCACAGCCGGCGCTGGAGAGCTCGGCGGGCTATAATCAATTTCTCATCGGAGCACCGCACTACCTGCTCCTTATGTCTGCCCCGCATTCCTATGCGGCCATCAACGCCGGCTACATGATGGAAGATCTCGTCCTCAAGCTGACTGAGTTGGACATTGACTCCTGCTGGATGACCTTCACCGACAGCGACAAAATCAAAAAGGCACTGTCTCTCGCCACCCCGTTAGAGGTGGCGGCAATCGTTGCCTTTGGCTACGGGGAAAAGACCGCAAAAAAGCTGCGGCTGAATATCCTAAGTATGTCTCAGATCGATGTGCGGGCCGAGCAGCAGTACTACGCGCCCAAAAAGGGCGTGCATGATTTGGTTCACATGGGGAGCTGGAGCAACAAGTCTGGGCTTGACGAGATGATGGATTTCTACGACGATATGCTCTGGCAGTCCTTCTACGCCGCTTCGCTCTCCCCCAGCTATCTCAACCGTCAGCCCTATGGCTTCCTTGTGCAGGATCACAGCATCTATTTGGTGCAGCAGGAGGATGCCTACACCGATAATTTGGATGCCGCATTGGATCTCGGTATTGTCATGCTCCACTTCTCCGCCGTCGCCTCCCGGTGGGCGGGGCAGGTACGCTGGGAACTTTCACCTGCTGCGCCCGACGGCCTGCCGGAAGGACTTCGCTCCGCTGCGGTGTACCACATGTAACGACTCTGGGGGAAGCAAGGCAACGGTAAAATGCGCGACCGTCGATCCGAGGTTGAGCGTATGTTCCATTAGAAAAGATGAACCTATCAGTCAGAGTCTGAGTAAGGAAAATAGGAGGTATATTTTATATGGCTATCCAAACGGTAACAGATGCCATCCGCTATGTAGGGGTGGATGATAACACATTGGCAC
>ERZ1023970.407-NODE-407-length-13595-cov-7.604210_pt1 | contig 13595 bp, 6 predicted proteins | sample MGYA00380430_ERZ1023970 | MGnify/ENA primary metagenome ERZ1023970 (study PRJEB33179, sample SAMN07449052) | human gut metagenome | biome: Human-gut; feature: Human associated habitat; material: Faeces | host: Homo sapiens | place: India:Kasaragod | collected... | reverse complement strand
GCGGTGGGGAGAGTCCCCCAGAGCCAGGAGCCACCCGGCCAGTTCTTCCGGAGCGGACGCCGTTTCTTCCTTTTCTTCCATCCGGAGGAACTGGTCTGCCGGAATGACCTGGGGAGCAAAGATTGCCTGTGTACGGGAAATGGAGGCGAGGAATTCCCTCAGCTGCCTCCCGGATTCCCGTGTGGGAACCAGCACCAGATGCCGGTGGAAGTCATTTCCCAGGGAAAGCAGGCGTTCCGCCACGGCCCGGCAGGCCGGTTTGTCCCAGGATAGAAAGAATCGGTTCATGGCAGGGAAGCAGGAATCCCCGGAAAGGGGAAAAGTTGAGGGCTACATGGGAATGCTATATCAGAATGGCTGAATTTCCCATCTATTTTTTCATGATTAACGGGGCGGCGCATAGCGGGCCGTGAGGTGAGCGGGCTTTGGCCGCATGTTGGCGGAGAAGGGAGGAACTTTTTTGCCTTTCTGGCAGGGGCGTGGCGGCGGAAATCCGGAGGAATGGCGTGTTTATTGTTCCTGGACGGCCCTTTTTCCCCCGGTTCCGGTGACCAGAAGCACGCCTGTAAAGACCAGCAGAACGGAGAGGACTTTCATCCATCCGAAGTGGTCCATGCCCCACATCACCGCCACGGATGAGGCGATTACCGGCTGGCAGTAATTGTACATGCTGACGGCGGTGGGTTTCAGCCGCTGCTGGGCGAAAGACAGGCAGATATAGCTGACAAAGGTAGCCAGAGCCACCACGTAGGCAATGCCCAGCCATGTTTGTGCGGGCAGAGCGGAATAATGGATGGAACCCACTTCCCGGAAGGTGAAGGGAAGGCAGGCGGCTGCGGCATAAGTAAACATCCATTTCAGCAGGGTGATGGGCGAGTATCTGCCAATCAGGTTCTTAAAGAAGACAAAGTAAACGGCTACGCTGCACTGGGAAGCCAGGCAGAGAATGTCCCCCAGCAGGTTGTTGTCTCCCGGGAGGGCCGCCGCACGCCCTCCGCTGCCGGAAACCAGCAGAATGGCTCCGATGGCACTGGCGCAGACCCCGATGATTTTTTTCCCCGTAATCATTTCCCGGAGGACGAAGGCTGCCAGAATCATGGTCAGTACCGGCGTAATGGTGGTGATGATGGCCGCATCCGCCGGGGAAGTGAACCCTACGCCTACCGTGAAGGCCATCTGGTTGAAAATGATGCCGAACAGGGAGGCATAAAACAGGGGCAGGCGGTGCTTTCTTTCTATAGGTTCCCCTGGCACGAAAGCGGAGGCCAGCCAGAACAGGATAGCCGCTCCCAGCAGGCGGAATGTGGCGAGAGAAGCGGAGCTTACTTCTCCCTGCTGCATGACCAGTTTACTGACGGGAGACATGAGGCCCCAGATGACGGCCGCCGCTCCCATCGCGATATGTCCTTTCAGCGTTTCTGACGGCATGGTGCGGCCCGCTACACGGCGGGTCGCACATTCTCCGCTTCCACAAGCGGATTGCAAGAGTTTTATGGGTGTTCCCGGCAAAGATAAAAAACGGAAAATGGTCTTTCTGTCCGTCAGATAATTCTGCGCCTGGAATGAATATGGGAGTCAACGCGGCAGGCATGGTTCCTGCTTCAGGCGATGCCGGGAACTGTTCCCGCTTTTTCCGGGGAGCCGGATGAAGAAGCGCCGATGAAGAGAGCGTTGTGGTTTAATTGCCAGAAGGCTGCGGATTCCCGGCGTGAAATCCCCTCCATATTGAGATAACGCGTGCGGAGCAGAGACAGGCTGGAGTGCCCCATGTCCATTTGCAGGGAGGCAAAATCCCTGAATTGCCTGGCGTGGTAGCTGGCGAAGGTGTGGCGGAGCACGTCCGCCTGCCATGGCCTGCCGTTCAGGGCGGAGAAACGCGCCCTGACCTGTCGCCATTTTTGTTTCCAGTTGGCGGGGGTGACGGGCATGTCTGCGGGCCTCCTGACGCGTTTCAGGATGCTGGACAGCGCGGGCTGGAGGCTGACATGGCGCGCCCCGCCCGTTTTGGAGTGTTGCGGCGGGATGGAGATTACCTTGTCTTCCAGGCAGACGTGCTTCCAGCGGAGCCGCTCCACTTCCGCCGGGCGGATTCCCGCAAACAGCATGATGCCTGCCGCCGCCAGACATTCCCCGTGGTGCATGTCCCCGGCCAGGCGCAGCAGCAGGGAGCATGCCTGCACGGGCAGGGCGGCAATGCGGCGTTCCTTGATGACGGGGATATCCACCCCCGCCGTTGGGTTGCGTTCCGCCCAGCCGCGGCGTATGGCGTGGGAGCAGACCGCGCTGAGGGCCGCCCGGCCATTCAGAAAGCGGCGCGGCGTGCGGAAGCTGCCGTTAAGCCATTCCCGGCAACTGGCGGCATCCAGCCCGCGCACCTGCCGCCGGGCCAGATCCGGCCTGTCCCGGAGCAGTTTGCCCGTCAGAGTGCGCAGCCCTTTTAAGCTGACTGGGCGCAGGCGGTCTTTTTTACTCTCCAGCATATCCTGCGTCGCCTGGGCTACGCTGACGCTTTGTTCCATTTCTTCCAGGTTTTTTGCCCCCAGCAGGATAATGCGGCGCGCTCTTTTCAGAGCCCCCCTGCCTCCGCGCAGGCTTCCCGCGCCTGCATGCCCAGCATGAAAACTTCCGCCGGGCTGACCTTTCCGCCCGTCAGCAGGGCGCAAACCTGTTCCCATGGTTCCTGATGATGTTCCATACGGGATGAAATAATGGATGTTGGCGTAACATGTGCATCAAGCTCGAAATGTTGAAAATGAAAGGAAAAAAGAATGAGTGGAATGAACAATATTGCTGCTATTTTGTTGGATGGCTTCTGTATATAATTTATAATAAATGCATACGGAAATAAGGTAGCATGTTACGCCAACATACTCTGAACGGGTGTTGACTCCTCTTCAGATAGAACAGGCCGTTGCGGAAGCATGGGAAACGTGGAAGCATGCGGACGGAGATTCCCTGATTTTTGACTTTCTCCTGGCCTATGGGCTTCCCAAATCCAGCGTCAGCCGCCTGAAAAGCGGCGCTTTAAATGTGGCCGCCCGTCCGGGGGAACTGCTGTGGAAAAAAAAGCTTTTTTACAAAAGGGCGGAGCCGGGGCTGCTGATGAGCGCGGTTGACTCCTGCCGCCGGGATCCGGAGGTATTGAAGTACGCTCCCCGGTTCATCATCGTCTGTGATGGCGGCTCCTGGGCCGCGGCGGACATGAAAACGGGGGAAGCCCTGGAATTCCCCCTGAAGGAGCTGCCCCGGCATTATGACTTTTTTCTCCCCTGGGCGGGGCTGGAGAAGACGGTCATCACGCTGGAGAATCCGGCCGACGTTCGCGCCGCGGAGAAGATGGGGAAAATCTTTGACTCCCTGAAAAAAGATAACCCGGGGCTGGACAGCCACGCCATGAATGTGTTTATGGCGCGCCTGCTGTTCTGCTTTTTCGCGGAAGACAGCGGCATTTTTGAGGAAGAACGGCTTTTTACGGATTTCATTGAACGCGCTACGGCGCCGGATGGATCCGACCTGCGGGAACAGCTGGAACGGGCGTTTGCCGTCATGAATCTTCCGCCGGGCAGCCCGGAACGCGCCGCCGTCCCGGTTTCCGCGGCGCGTTTCCCTTACGTCAACGGCGGCCTGTTCCAGAGGGCGCACGCCGTGCCGCGCTTTTCCTCCCGTTCCCGGAAAGCGCTCATTGACGCGGGGAATCTGGATTGGTCAGACATCAATACGGATATTTTCGGCAACATGTTCCAGGCCTGCGTGGCGCCGGACAAACGCTCCTGCCTGGGGGAGCATTACACTTCCGTTCCCAACATCATGAAGGTGCTGCGCCCTTTGTTCCTGGAAGAGCTGGAAAACGCCGCCCGGCAGGCCCGGGGCCATGAAGCCCGGGCCAGGAAGTTTATTGAGAGGCTCAGCAACATCCGTTTTTTTGACCCCGCCTGCGGTTCCGGCAACTTCCTGATTGTGGCGTTCAAAGAAGTGCGCCGGCTGGAAATGGAGGTGCTGGAAAGCGTGCCCGCTTTGCTGCCCATGCCCTCCGTTTCCATCAACCAGTTTTACGGCATTGAAATAGATGACTTTGCCCATGAGATCGCCATGCTTTCCCTTTGGCTGGCGGAACACCAGATGAATCAGGAGTTTTTTGAACGCCTGGGCAAACGGGTGCCTACCCTTCCGCTCCGTCCCAATGATCACATTGTGTTGGGCAACGCCCTGCGCCTGGACTGGGAAACCGTGTGCCCGAAGACGGCTCCCGCTCAGGCCGCTCCCCTTTGGACGGTGGAGCCCCTGCTTCAGCGCGCCGCGCCAGATGTCAGAGATCCGGAGATTTATATCTTCGGCAACCCGCCGTATCTGGGGTCTAGTATGCAGAATGTCGAACAAAAAAAAGACATAGAAAATATTTTTTGTCATCAAAATAAATTCAAAGATTTGGATTACGTTTCATGTTGGCTCATGAAAGGGGCTTTATATATAAAAAATACTTTTTCTTTAGCTGGATTTGTTTGTACCAATTCTATAGTTCAGGGAGAACAGGTGGAAATGTTATGGAGAACTATTTTTTCTAATAACGTTGATATTGTTTTTGCGTATCCTTCTTTCAAATGGACGAATAATGCCAAATATCAAGCAGGAGTTACTTGTGTTATTATTGGAATAAAAAACAAAAATAATAACAGAAGAAAAATAATTTTATCAGATAAATTTGATAAAGAGTGTAAAAATATATCACCTTATTTATTTGAAGGAGATAATCTTATTGTTTTAAGAAGGAGTAATCCGCTTAGTAAAAATTTGCCTCAAATGCTTTATGGAAACAAACCTACGGATGGAGGATTTTTGTTGCTTGATTCCCGTGAATTTGAAGAAAACAGGGATAAATTTTTTGGGGCTGAATCCATTATAAAGAAATATTGTGGTTCAAAAGAATATATCCAAGGAATAATAAGATATTGTTTCTGGATAAATAATAATGAACTTTCTATTGCTTTGTCTAATTCCTATATTAAGAAAAAAATTGAAGCGGTGGCGGAATTTAGAAGAAGAAGTAAAGCTTTTTGTTCCAGAAGATATGCAGATAGGCCTCATCTTTTTAAACAACGGACTTACAAACCCACAGATTCCATCATCATTCCGAGAGTTTCTTCTGAACGGCGGGAATATATCCCGATGGGATATCTGGACAAGGATACGGTTATAGCAGATTCCGCCTTTGCCGTTTATGACGCTGAGCCGTGGGTCTTTGGTATTCTTACCTCCAGAATGCACATGGCGTGGGTACGCGTCACCTGCGGCCGGTTGGAGACGCGACTTCGTTATTCCGCCACGCTTTGCTACAACACGTTTCCATTGAGGGAACTGACGGAGGGAGAAAAGGCGCGGGTGACGGAAGCGGCGCTGGGGGTGCTGGACGCGCGGGAGGCGCATCCGGAAAAGACGCCGGCGGAGTTGTATGATCCGGACAGGATGCCGGAGAACCTGAGGAAGGCGCATGACCGGCTGGATGCGGAGGTGGACCGGCTTTACCGGGTGAAGGGCTTTAAGGATGACGGGGAACGGCTGGAATGCCTGTTTGAGCTGTACCGGGAAATGACGCAGGGGCAACAAACGGAATAAGAAACATGAACGTGATGCAGGTCAACTACGGGGCCACGGGAGCCAGCACGGCGGTGGACGCGCTGGGGATGCGCGATATGCAGGCGCGCGCGTACGCCAAAAGGCGTGAGCGGTATCTGCTGCTAAAGGCGCCGCCGGCATCCGGCAAGAGCCGCGCGCTGATGTATCTGGCTCTGGATAAGCTGGAACGGCAGGGGCTGCGCAAGGTGATTGTGGCTGTGCCGGAACGGACGATTGGCGGTTCTTTCGCGCCCGTACGGCTGACGGAAAACGGATTTTTCGCGGACTGGACGCCGGACTTGCGCTACAACCTGTGCACGCCCGGAGCGGATGCCGGCAAGGTGGCCCGTTTTGTGGAGTTTATGGAGAGCGAGGCCCGCATCCTGATTTGCACGCATGCCACGCTACGCTTCGCGTTTGAAAAGCTGGCTACGGAAGCGTTCAGCGGCTGCCTGCTGGGGATAGATGAATTTCACCATGTGTCCGCGGACCGTGAAAGCAGCCGGCTGGGCGCTCTTCTGCATGACGTGATGAGGGAAACGGACGCCCATGTGCTGGCCATGACGGGCTCCTACTTCCGCGGGGACAATGTGCCCATTCTGCTGCCGGAAGATGAAGCCAGGTTCAGCCGGGTAGTGTATACGTATTATGACCAGCTGAACGGGTACAGGCATTTGAAATCCCTGGGGATAGGCTATCATTTTTACCAGGGCCGTTATCTGGACGCCCTGCCGGAGGTTCTGGATACGGACAGGAAGACCATCCTGCACATTCCCCATGTGAACAGCGGGGAATCCACCAAAGAAAAGTATGATGAAGTAGGCCATATTCTGGATATCATGGGCACGGTGGAGGGAGAAGACCCGGAGAATGGCCTCCTTTACGTGCGCCGCCGCGCGGACGGGCGCGTGCTGAAAGTGGCGGATTTGGTGAATGATGAGGCCGCCCACCGCAACAGGCTGGTGGCTTATCTGCGTAAAGTGAAACAGAAGGATGAACTGGATATTATCATTGCCCTGGGCATGGCCAAGGAAGGCTTTGACTGGCCCTGGTGCGAACATGCCCTGACGGTGGGTTACCGGGGGTCTTTGACGGAGATCATCCAGATTATCGGCCGCGCCACGCGCGACTGCCCGGGCAAGACCCATGCCCAGTTCACCAATCTGGTGGCCGCCCCGGCGGCGAAGGATGAGGAAGTGACGCTGGCGGTGAATAATATGTTGAAAGCGGTGACGGCCTCCCTGCTGATGGAGCAGGTGCTGACCCCGGAATTCAAATTCCGGGCCCGTGCGGAGAGCGAGGACGAACGCAGGCCGGGGACGATTCACATCCGCGGATTCAAAGAACCGGGCACCGGGCGTGTGAGGGATATCGTGGAGAATGACCTGGCGGATTTGAAAGCCCGCATCATGCAGGATGATACGGTCAGAAAGCTGATTGCCCATCCGGATGCGGACCCCCGCATCGTCAATAAGGTGCTGGTGCCTAAAATCATTGCGGAACGCTATCCCGGATTGACGGAAGAGGAACGGGAAGAAGTGCGTCAGGCCGTGGTGACGGATTGCGCCATCAGGAGCGGGGAAATCAGGGAAGAGAAGGATTCCGTGAGCGGTCAGAGCCGGGAATTTATTAAGATGGGTGAAAAATTTGTTAATGTTAATGATTTGGATATCAACCTGATAGACGGAATTAATCCCTTCCGCGGGGCATTTGAGATTATGTCCAAGCAACTGACAGCCCCCGTTTTGCGGCTGATACGGGATGCCATTGCGGAAACGCGCATCACCCTGGGGCTGCAAGAGGCCGTTCTGCTGTGGGAATCTGTGCTGGCTTTCAACAAGGCGCGCGGCAGGGAACCTGACCCGAACGCGGAGGATGCCAATGAAGCCACTTTGGGGCAGGCCCTGGTGCTGATACGCAGGGAAAAACGGAGGAGGGCGCGGCATGGATAAGGAAGCGCTGGAAAGAAGGCTTGCTGCCATTTTTGAGGAGGCGGAGGAAGCCGGGATCCACCTGGACAGCAAGCCGGAGCGAGTCCCTGTGAGCAGGGGGGACAGGCTGGCGGAGTCTTTTGAGGAGATCTCCCGTTTTGTGGATGAATGCGGGAGGGAACCGGTCAAGGGGCTATCCATGAATGAACGCAGGCTGGCCGCCCGGCTGGAACAAATCCGTCAGGATCCCGTCAGGGCGGCCCAGCTGCGCCCCATTGACCGGCACGGGCTGCTGCCCCAGCCGCCTGCCACGGTGGAGGAGGTGTTCCATGATAAGAGCATGGAGGCTCTGCTGGAGGATGAAGACGCTGCGGATATTTTTGACGTGAGCGCTCTGCCCCGGCGGGAGCTGCCGGAATATATTGCCAAACGCGTGCCATGCCGGAATTTTGAGCTGTTCCGGGAACTTTTTGCGCGGTGCCAGCGTGAACTGAATGAGGGTAAACGCCATACTTCACGTGTGGCCAATGGGCAGAAAAATGTGCTGGAACAGGGAAATTTTGTTCTGTTGAAAGGGATGCTGGCCTATATAGCCGATAAGGGAGAGACTACGTATAACCGCCGCAAAGAACGGAATAACCGTTTGCGCGTGATTTTTGAAAATGGAACGGAGGCCGATCTGCTGATGCGCTCCCTGTTTTGTGCCTTGTATGACGGCGGCCGCCTGGTCAGCGAGCCGGATGAAACGGAATTGAAGCTGGAAGGCCCCGTGAATGAAGATGACTGCCTTACCGGCTGCGTGTATGTGCTGAAATCCGCCAGCAGGCTCCCGGAAGTGCGGGCCATTCCTCATCTGTACAAAATAGGGGTAAGTTCCGTGCCTCTGGAAGAACGTATTGCCCATGCTCGCCATGAGGCGACGTATCTGATGGCGGATGTCATTCCCGTGAGGAAGTGGGATTGTTACAATCTGGATGCCCGCAAGGCGGAAAACCTGCTTCACCATTTCTTTGCCGCCGCCTGCCTGGATTTGGAAATCAGGGATGGGAGCGGGCGGCTGTGTCGTCCGCGGGAATGGTTTTCCGTTCCTCTGGGGATTATTGAACAGGTGATTCCTCTGTTGCTGGACGGCAGCATTATTCATTACCGGTATGATCCGGAGTCCATGACGTTGGAAAAACGGGCGGGAGACGGAAAAGGAAGGTGAGGGGGAAGGCAGACAGGCCGCTCTTCACCTGACCGGCCTGCTTCCAGAGGCGCCCGGCGGAATATCCGCCGGGGCCATCATGGAATGACGGATATTTCCAGAAGGTCTTATGGCATGGAGATGCCGATTTTGTGTTCCCGGCTGTTGCCGCGGAGTTCCGGGGCGTACATGGCCTCAATGACGGCCGGAAGGGCGCTGAAGCGTCCCGGACGTTCCGCGCGCAGGCGGTGGCTGATCTGGTACTGGCCCATGGGCAGGGAGGAAAGGAAGAGGCGTATTTCCTCATCCCCTATTTCCCTGTAGCCGGAAACGGTTCCCAGCCGGGCGTAGCCGCTGGCGGTTTCCCGGGATTCACAGCCTGCGGGCTTGGGGTCCAGGAGCATGAGGTATTCCACGTCGTTCTTCGTTTTCACGGTCATCACCACTTCAATGATGTCGCCGCTGGCAATGACGTCCCCGTTTTTCAACAGCGTGCGCCGTGTCAGGTCTCTGCCCTGGGAGACGAGCTCCCCTGCATCCGTCTGGGTGTCCTTCACGGAACCGTCTTTCACCGTTTCCTTCCGGATGCGGTAGTAGGAGCGTTCCACGGTGACGGCATTCCCCGCGGCGGGAATGGGATCTTCCAGGGAGAAGTAGCTGAGGGCGGCATTGGCATAAATGTTCCCTCTGCCCTTTTTCCTGCGGATGGTGATGACATGGTTGCCGTCCGTCAGGTCTTTCCCGCTCATGCGGAAGGCGTTGTCAAAGGTGAACAGGGTTTCTTTCGTACTGGCGATTGTTTTAACCGGAACGCCGTCGTACAGGATTTCCGCTTCCATGTCCTCCATGCCTTCCCTGGTCTGGAGAAGGTAGGCGGACAAGGCTTCCAGACAATCCGCCGTATCTTTGGTGGAGTCCCAGTAGGAACCGTTGGCGCGGTTGTCGAGCAGCCATTTTGCCAGGCGCGCCGTGACGGGATTGCCGGGGTCGCTCTTGGCCATCAGTTTCAGGTAGGCCGCCTGCGTGGCCGCGCCGCTGCCGTACCACCGCCACCAGTAGCCTTCATTGGGAAGGCGCAGCCAGGCGGTTTGCAGGGAGTCGTCCTGCTGGAGGAACTGGGAAATGATGGGCATTACCTTCTTGAAGTCGTCCATGCGGTGGGCGTCCAGCAGGATTTCCGCCAGTTGAATCTGGCTGATGACGGGAAGTTCCAGCCTGTCGCGGAACAGGTAGCGTTCCATGGGAAGGTTTTTGACGCCGCATTCCGCCAGGACGGAGTAAACCAGGGCGTCCGTCGCGGAGGCCATCAGGCGGTAATCCCCCAGCTTGCGGATGGCTTCCTTCTTTTTCGGTCCGTCCGGCAGTTGTTCCAGTTTCCGGTATTCGTCTCCTTTTTCAAGAAGAGCTGTCTGGCGTTCCTGATAGTTTTTCAGCCAGCGGACGGCTTTGGAAAGCATCCCCTCCGGGACATTGACCGTGTTTGAAGCAATCTTCAGGCCGTGCGCCACATGGGCCGTCATGACGGGGTCCCCTTCGCTGGCTCCTCCGAACCATCCCCAGGAGCCGTTGGAGAGCTGTTTCTCCCGGAGGGAGGAGATTCCCCTGGCGGCCATCTTCTTCAGCGCGGCTTCATCATAAACGGGGTTGCGTTCCAGCTTCTTCATGACGCTGTCATGGAAGGCCTTGTCCCTGATGTCCCGGGGATTCAGATTGCGATGGCTTGTCAGCGCCGCTCCGGGATTCAGGCCGAGCTGCTTGAGCGTGTCCATGACGACGAGAGCGGGCAGGAAACGGTTAAGCGTTTGTTCCACGCAGCCGTAGGGGTATTCCGCCAGATAAGGCAGAGCTTCCACCATGCTGAGGGCGATGCTGGGGGAGACCTTGACGACCAGTTCGCTTTCCTCCCTGCGCCGCTGCTGCGGCAGGGAAATGGAGAGCGTCTTTTCCTGTTCTCCGGAGAGCACTGCGGCGCTTTCCGCATGGAGCTGCTTCATGCCGTGCACCAGTACGGGAAAGTTCATCTGCATGGCGTCTCCGGTAGGACCTGACGCCGCTTCCATGGCGACGGCGGCGGTTCCCTCCCTGACGGCGGAGGTCCACCAGTTGACGACCGTCTGCCCCTGGGCGGGAACGTCCACTTCCCGCGCGGCTGAATTGTCCGAATCTGCGGAAAGCCCCTTCACGGCCGGAGCGTCAGCCGGGAGAAGTTCCAGACAGCCGTTTTTCAGGGAAATGGAAACGCGGGCGCGGACATTTTTGTCCGTCCGGTTGCGGACCAGGGCGCTGAGCATCACGACATCTTTTTCCACAAAGAAGCGCGGGGCCTGCATGCTGACCATGAAGTCCTTCGTGGTCAGGAATTCCGCGGAAGCCTGCCCCACCTGCAATCCGGGGGTGATGACCCAGGCTGAGGCTTTCCAGGTAGTCAGATTGTCCGGCATTTCCACAGGGACGGCAACATTTCCTTCTTCATCCGTTTTGAGCGTGCCGCACCACTTGATGCAGTCCGCAAAATGGGTGCGCAGTTGAATATGCGGGGAACCGTTTTCCTGTACGTCCGCATTTCCCTGTTCGGCTGCATGGGAATCACTTTTTGCGCCTTCCTTGTCCGCTGCCATAGCCATGACTGGAGCGGCGGCGGGGGCTGCCGCTCCTGTAGCCAATGCGCGGCTTGCGGCAGCATCTGCACCGGAATCGAACACTGCCTCCGCAAAGCCGTTAACGATCCCTTTGGCCTTTCTCACCATAGGGCCGTAATTTCTGTAGAGCAGGGATTGGAAATAGGGCTGGTCCGGACCGCGGTCCTGCTGCGTTCCGGAAGCCGTCATTTTTTTCAGGCTGAGGAAGCCGGTTTCGTTCAGGCTGCCCCATACGGTTTTGGCAATGTCCGTAATATTGGGGCGCGCAATGTATTCCAGAGCCTTGTCATAAATGGCCAGGGCGACGACGCCGTTTCTGACGGGGGTGCCGTCCGGCCCCTTGACCTGAATGCTGACGTTGCCTTGTTCACCGGGCCGGTATTGGGATTTGCCCGGAGTGACGGCAGGTTCCAGAATCTGCCCGGAGGGCGGAATCAGCAGTTCGGCGGAAGCCGTATGAAGTTCTCCGTTTCTGACGGTGAAGGCGTTGACGCCCATATTGGGCATGTCTTCCCGGGTCAGGCGGCATTCCACAAGGGCTGTCTGCCGGTCCAGGGGAACCAGGCTGCGGGATTCGTTTTTCCAGGAGTTTCGCAGGAAGGTCCAGACGCGGGCGTCCGGATAATCAGAGGTGACGAGCAGCCTGGCCATATCTCCCGGAGCGTATTCCTTTTTGTCCGGAGTGATGGAAAGGGGATTGATTTTAAAAGGATTCTGTTTGCCCTTGCCGTAGGAAAGGAACTGGAAGGTCTCTTCTACCTTGTTGCCGTGCCCGTCCTCCAGGGTTGTGGAAAGGGCATACAGGCCGGATTCCCCGGTCTGGAAGGACAGGGAGGCTTCCCCATCTTTTCCGGTGGCGATGTCCCAGGTTTCCAGAGTTTCCCGTTTGCCGTCCGCACAGATATGCCGCAGGACGCAGGTTCCCCTTGCATGGGCAATTTTGGCGCCATCCGCCGTGGCCGCGGTAATGGATGCCTGGACCGGCGTTCCGGCGGGGGCATAGCCGCGGTTCAGGGTGGTGAAGATATTGAACGGACGGAACGTGGCAATGACCTGTCCGGAAGCGGCAACTTCCCGCAGGGAGGCGTCCGTCACGCTGACGGAAACGCGGTAGGTGATGTTGCTGGAGGGGAAATCCCGGGCATCCTGCGCCGTGGATAATTCTACGGATGCTTTTCCGTCTTTGTTCAGCGGCACTGTCTTTTCCAGGATGGTCAGAGGCGCATCCGGGGAAAAGGGAATGCTGTACGGGCTGAAAGACCTGTCGTACAGCCAGCTCCATTTCCAGTAAGGCGTCCAGACATCCGCTCCCAGCGTCCGGGTAATCGTGATGGTTGCCTTTCCCTCGCTTACGGGGCCGCCCGCGTAATAATCCGCCTGAATGGCGACGGGAATGGGCTGACCCAGCCGGACTGGTTTGGCGGGGGCTTCCATTCTGACGGAGAATTCCGGCTTTTTATACTCTTCCATCCGGAAAAGGGGGGCATACAGCCGGAAATCCGGGTCTGCGGAGTCATGCAGTTTCAGCTTGGCCCCATACTGGCCCAGCGGGGCGTCCGCAGGAATAAGCAGTTACAGTTCAAAGCTGCCTGTGGAATCCGTCGTGCCGGTTTTTGGAGGGAAAATGCTCTCATCCCCTGTTGGGGAGGCAAAGGTCAGCGTCAGTTTTTTCCCGGCGCAGTCTTTTGTTCCGGGATTCGCGATGTCCGGGCGGAAGAGGACGCCTTTGAAACGGGCCGTCTGTCCGGGGCGGTACACGGGCTGGCTTTCCAGGAAAAAGCAGGAATAGGAGTCGGAGGCCTTGTTGGCCGTATCCATGAGGTAATTGCCGGATTCCCAGCCGTAGTCAGATATTCCCGCCAGCACATAACTTTCCCCCTTGGAAGCGATGCCCAGGAACATGTTGTAGGAAAAGGCGCTGGAATCGCGGGGAGGTATTGTTTCCACCATGGCTCCGTCCCTGTCCGTGATCCCCTTTACCTGGCGTTTTTGGAGCGTTTTATCCTGCCGGTAGCGGAGGATCCGCAGGCTTCCTCCTTCCACGGGCATTCCTGTTCCGGCGTCCGCCAGGAACCAGAGATTGCCTTCCGGAACGGAACGGCGTACCAGCACCATGTCTGACAGAGTGAGAAAGCGATGGAACCGGTAGCCGTTTTCCAGGGTGACGGTAAGCAGATACCAGCCGGGCTTACGGGTGGGAACGGGAATATGGGCGATGTGGTTCAGGTG
>ERZ1023970.389-NODE-389-length-14028-cov-6.946325_pt1 | contig 14028 bp, 6 predicted proteins | sample MGYA00380430_ERZ1023970 | MGnify/ENA primary metagenome ERZ1023970 (study PRJEB33179, sample SAMN07449052) | human gut metagenome | biome: Human-gut; feature: Human associated habitat; material: Faeces | host: Homo sapiens | place: India:Kasaragod | collected... | reverse complement strand
CATTAATTATTTATAATCTCACTAGCGGAGAGGTACAGGAATCATCACATATTAACATGGATTACATCAAATTTATTGATTGTCAAAATGAATAATCCGTGTTAATATGTGAGAATGTACACTATTATACATGAAGTTCCAGTATAAACCGAGTTCCTTTTTTATAATCAGTGTCCAAAGTCAGTGTACCATTTAATTTATAAGCGATAAGGCTGCAAGTAGGCAACCCTAGTCCGTTTCCTTGCGTTAAATCGCGTATTTCTGCAAATGGCTTGAACAGTTTTTCACGTGCTTCAACCGGAATTCCCGTTCCCGTATCAGTTAGTATGAATTGATGTGTATGGGCGCTTCGTTTTTTGAATTCCAGTGAAATCTTACCACTTTTCGTATATTCTGCCGCATTGTTCAATAAATGGTTTAATATACGTTCCAATTCTTCTGCATTTGTCTTAATATTTACACGTGGAACATTTACCACTGCTTCTACTCCGGATTTGAAGTTTATTTTCGCTTTTTCCATAATACTTTCACACAATGTATTTATGTTCAGTTCCTTTAGCGGATAATGTTCTTCACGTGTTTCTTCCAATGAAATATACGTCTGGATAGCTGTCATCAGTTCTTTCAGTGCCTTGATGTTTTCATGTAATATTGGGGTGGATATTGTTTCCTTTGTTGCTTCATCTATTGTATTCAGACTTGGTTCAATTTGGGCGCTGATATTACCGATAAATTTAGACTTCTGCTCATTGTTTTCATTCGCTATCTGCAGGCTATGTTTCAATTTCTTTACTTGGCGGATATGTTTAAATAACAGGGTAGCTAAGAATAATAATCCGGCAGCCAATATGGCGGATAACACACATAGTGCAATGATAATAATTAGATTTGTGGTAATCTTGTCTTCTTTTTCCTGCAAAGTCTTTTGACTGGTTTCATATTTTTGTTGCAGTGTGTTTAGTTCATTGGCTGTTTTTACTGCTTTTATGGAATCTTGCCATGAAGTATAAAGTTTTCTCATTGCAATAGCCAATGGGGCATTATTATTCTGTTCGGCATATCCCAACATGTCTTTATAGCATTGGTCTATTCCTTTTTCGTCTTTACCGGCAGAGCGCTTTTGGAATAAGATGTTGTAACATTCCAAGCTTTTGTCTGTCATACCGAAAGTTTGATAATAATTGGCTTCCGTCATTAGAAGCTCTTCTTGTAAAGAGTCTGATTTTAATTGGTCTGTATAGGAATGAAGTTGTTTCAATAGTATCTTGCATTGTTCTGTATTTTTTAGATTCGTATACATACGCAGGCGTTCTTTACCCACCATGAAACGTAATTTGTATTCGGGTGATTTTTTTTCTTGCTCATTATAATAAATCAATGCATCCATTTGTCGGCAAGTGGCAAAGGCTTCTTTATATTGCCTGTTTTGAGTAAAGAGCGTACTTATCCGTATTCCCTCTTCTACCGCTTTATTTATTTGCTTTTGTTCGGCATACTGAGTGAATTTTGCCCACTTTGTATTTAACTCTTGAATATTGACATCTGCCGGTTTGGCTGTAGTTTGTCCTTGCCCTGCAGCACAACAAAAGGCAAGTGCTAATGTTAGAAGAATTTTTTTCATTATTGAAACAGGTTTTCTGCAAATATAACCTTTTTTTAAGCAAAAAGTTTAGGGAAGTGCAACTTTTTTTCAGCTTCTAGCGTCTAAACAGTAAAACAATAACTTTTAAGCAGGACAGGCCATCTTGTAAAAAGAATAAAATCATAATATTTAAAATGAGAAAAATAGTAATGATAGCTATACTGGTAGTCAGTATGGTACAAGGAGTTTTTGCCCAACAAATAATTATAAAGGGCACTGTGAAAGACGCGACAAGCAAAAAGGCAGCAGAATATGTTAATGTAGTTTTACAAACAGCAGATTCGGTTTTTGTTGGAGGGACTACTACGAATGGTAAAGGCGATTTCTTGCTGAATAAGGTTTATGCAGGCAATTATTTATTGGCACTATCCTGTGTGGGGTATCGTACGCAATTCATTGTATTAGACGGAATTAAACAGAATATAAATTTAGGGGAAATTTTGTTGGAAGATGATGCTGTGGCTATGGAAGGTGTAACAGTTAGTGCTTCCGGACAGATCAGTCATTCGGATCGTAAGTTGATTTTTCCTTCTGAACGGCAAATGAAGGTTTCGACAAATGGAGTCAATCTGTTGCAACAGATGATGCTTCCCCGTATTCAGATAACCCCCATGAATAATGAGATAGGAGTGTTAGGGGGAGGAGAACTTCAGCTTCGTATTAATGGAGCGAAAGCAGAAGTTGAAGAGATTAAGGCATTACAGCCATCAGACATTATTCGAATAGAGTATCATGACAATCCAGGTTTGCGTTATGGTAATGCTGAGGTAGTGCTTGATTATATTGTCCGCCGTCCGGAAACGGGGGGAAACTTTGGAGTGGATTTGTCTCAGGGGATGAATGCCATGTGGGGAGAATATAATGTTTTTGGAAAAGTGAACCATAAGAAGTCGGAGTTTGGCGTTTCGTATTACATGGGACCTCGCGATTTCTATGGTATGTACCGGGATAATGAAGAGGAATTCCATTTGGCGGACGGAACGACATTACATCGTATAGAAGAAGGTGAACCGGGGCACGGATCTATGTTTATGAATAATTTAAGTATGAATTATAATTTGCAGCAGACCGAAAATTCATTGTTCAGTGCTACTTTTCGTTTGAGAAGTAATAGCCAGCCGCATTGGAATTATCAAGGAGTATTGACTAATGTTGCCGATTCTGATGATAAGGTGGATATGATAGACCGTACTAAAGAAAGTTGGTCTCGTCCTTCGTTGGATCTTTATTATCAACAGGGATTGAAAAATAAGCAACTTTTGGTATTCAATGTGGTCGGTACTTATAATAAGGAAAAATCACGCCGTTTGTATCAAGAAAGTTTGCAGGATGAGTTGTTGACTGATATTAATAATAATGTATTGGGAGATAAATATTCTCTGATTGGGGAGGCTGTTTATGAGAAGCAATTTTCTAAAGGAAATTCCTTGAGTTTCGGTTTGCGCCATACTCAGTCTTTTGCCAATAATGAATACCGTAACGGTCATTATTATGAAACGGATATGAATCAAGGGGATACATATGTTTATGGTGAATATAGAGGAAAGGTGAAAAAAATGGACTACAGATTGGGGGTAGGCGTTACTCGTTCTTATTATAAACAAAGTGGTTATGATTCGTATGAGAATTATAGTTTTAATCCCCGTTTGGTACTGCATTATGCATTACCGGGAAATTCATTTGTTCGTTGGAAATCCGATATCAGTAATGCTTCGCCGTCATTGGGGGATTTAAGTGCTGTAGAACAGATTGTGGATTCGTTGCAAATCAGACGAGGCAATCCGAACTTGAAAGCCTATTTGCGTTATCACACAGAGTTGACATACGAATGGCAGAAAGGTATATTTTATTCTAATCTTTGGGGAGCGTATGATTATCAGCCGAATGCCATTATGGACGAGAAGTATCAGGACGGTGACAAGATTGTACAGACATGGGACAATCAAAAGGATTGGCAGAAATTATCGGGGCGTCTGACTTTGCGTGTCGGTCCTATTAAGGATATGCTACAGTTCTCGTTTACCGGTGGAGTAAACCATTATATGAGTCATGGTAATACATATTCTCATATTTATACAAACTGGTATTGTAATGCTGAAGCATCCTTTAATTACAAGCAGTTCTCTCTTTACTGGCAGATGAATACTAACTGGAATAATTTCTGGGGGGAAACCTTGTCGGGGGGAGAGAATATTCAGGTATTGATGATGTATTACACGCATAAGGATTTGCGTGTGGGGCTAGGCGCTTTCAATCCGTTTACGGATAATTATAAGCAACAGACTGAGAACTGGAATAAATATGCTTCTTATAAAAAAACGAATTATGTGAAGGAGAGCTCACAAATGTTTTTGGCAAGTGTTTCTTATAATTTCTCGTTTGGCCGTAAGTTTAAGACAGGTCAACGGAGGGTGAATAATAGTGATAACGATTCCGGAGTGATGAGTACCGGAAAATAAACAAGATAATCATTTGAATGAGCTTAAGTTCATGGGGCAAGTAAGTTAAGTAACTTGATTCACGAACATAAGTTGCTTGGCTTACGAAGTTAAGTTCATAAATTTACCGGAATAATAGATATATTACCCTTAACAAAATCATATATGAAAATGAAAAAAAACTTGATTGATTATGAACTCCTGTGGGAGAAAATTACGGATTACGCAAAGGCCACCGGTAGAACGACTGCTCGTCCTGTACTTCTATTATATTATGTATTGCGAAGCCCCGAAACTCCCTCTTCGGATAAGATGTTGATTGTGGCGGCACTTTCGTATCTGGTATTGCCGATCGATTTGATTTCGGCTAAGCGGTTACCAATTATCGGCTGGATTGATGAAGCGGTATCTTTGGTTTATGCTTATAAAAAGGTGTGCCGCTATGTGACTCCTGAGATTGAATCAGAAGTGGATAATATATTGGAACGCTGGTTCCCGGAAGGAAAGTATGAGTTGATAGAAGAATAAATATTGTACTTGTCTTTGGGGAGTAAGGATGGGTAAATGGAGTATTTTAGGAATGGGCTTCGTCGAATTTCGGCGTGGCCCTTGCTGATTGTAGACAAAGGTAAATTGTAACTCCCCCCAAGGAACTTCATTTTGTCTGAGAATATGTGAGGTATGTAAAAGCGTTACAATATGTTTTGAGTCTTATTAATTCCCTATAATTCAATTATTAACATGACCTAAGTTCTCTTAGAACTTTATATTAAATATTGCTGCAAAGATATGAAAATATATTAAATATCAAAGAAATTGCAGATAAAATGTTGGATAATAAATAATTTTATTCTATTAAGCCTTACTTTTTGCTTGCCAAATCCAGCAAAACAACTCTTTTTGAGCGTTTTTATCTAAGTTCTAAGAGAACTTAGCATTTATGAACGTTAAATTAAAAAGTTTTTTTATGAAAAAGAGAGTTTTATTTACGTTGGCTTGTCTATTCCTATGGACAGGTATGGCAATGGCTCAAGTATCCCGAATTACTGGAGTTGTAGTTTCGGCAGAAGACAATGAGCCGATTGTCGGAGCTTCGGTTCTTGTGAAAGGTACTACCCTTGGAACTATTACCGATATGAATGGCCGGTATAGTATAAACAATATTCCGGTCAATGCAAAATCTTTGGTAATATCGTTTGTCGGTATGAAAACACAAGAATTGGCTATAAAGGGTGGTGAGCAAAGAGTAGTGATGCAAAGTGATACGGAATTGATTGATGAGGTCGTTGTAGTGGCTTATGGTACACAGAAAAAATCATCTTTTACAGGAGCTGCTTCCACAGTAGGGGCCAAATCCATAGAGAAACGTGCTATCACTAATGTTACAGCTGCATTGGAAGGAAATGCTTCCGGAGTTCAGGTGACTGCTGCCACCGGACAACCTGGTGAATCTTCTTCTATCCGTATTCGTGGGTTTGGCTCAGTCAATGCATCCAATGCTCCTTTATATGTAGTGGACGGAACTATATACAATGGCAGCATAGGTGATATTAATCCTGCGGATATTGAGTCTATGACTATATTGAAAGATGCGGCATCTACTTCTTTGTATGGTTCAAGTGCGGGTAATGGTGTGATCTTGATTACTACTAAAAAAGGTAAAGAGTCAGGTGGAACAGGAGTAAACTTAACCATTAACCAAGGATGGTCAAACAGGGCTTATAAAGATTATAAAAAGGTGGGGATTTATGATTACTATCCTTTACAATGGGAGATGTTGAAGAACTCTTATATTACATCTGGTAAGGATGCTGCAACGGCGGCCTCATTGGCAACATCTAAAATTGGAAGTACATTGAAGTATAATCCTTTTGTTGGTGTCGCAGATGATGCCATTGTCGGAACTGATGGAAAACTGAATTCTTCTGCTGATGCATTGAAGTGGGGGGATGATTTGGATTGGGAAGATGCAGCTTTCAAGACCGGCTATCGTCAGGAATATAATTTGAGTTATAATACAAAAACAGAAAAAAGTGATACTTATGCTTCTGTTGGCTATTTAAATGATGATGGTTATATGATCAAGACTGACTTTGAACGTTATTCTGGTCGTTTGAATTATAATGTGTATCCTACTAAATGGTTCAAGACTGGTTTGAATTTGGGAGTAACGCGTACGGTATCCAATTATTCAACTTCAGATTCGGGAAATTCGAGTTCATATAGTAACCTTACCCGTTTTATTCGTACCATGGCTCCTATATATCCCGTTCATAAACATGATTTGGAAACCGGTGCTTATTTGGATGCTAATGGTAAGGCAACTACTGATCCGGGTGAATATATTTATGATTATGAAGGAACTCGCTTGTCGAATAATGGACGTGATGCGATAGCTGAAACAGAGTTCAATCAACGTGAACTGGTGCGTGTTAATCAGACTGGACATACTTATCTCACTTTGACTCCGGTTGAAGGGTTGAACCTTACAGCCAATTACTCTATCAATAATATTGATTATCGTCGTAAAGTCTATGAAAATCCTTATGTGGGCGATGGCACTGCCGGACCGGGTCGTTTGAACCAAATGTCTACCCGAACGCTGACTCAGACCTTCAATCAATTGATAACTTATAGCAAGTCTATCGGAAATCATAACTTTGACGTTCTTTTGGGACATGAAAACTATTCTTATAAGTATGAGTATTTATATGGCATGAAGACCCAGGAAACAGTTTCGGGCATGTATGAATTTGGTAATTTCGTAAATATCAGTTCACTTAGCTCCTATACGGACACCTATAAAAAGGAAGGTTACTTTGGCCGTATCAATTATGATTATGCGCATAAATACTACGCTTCACTTTCTTATCGCCATGATGGTTCCTCGCGTTTTGCAAAAGAGAACCGATGGGGGAATTTCTGGTCGTTCGGAGCAGGCTGGAGAATTAGTGAAGAGGCATTTATGAAGGATGTGAAATGGGTGAATAACTTGAAATTACGTGCTTCTTACGGTGAAACAGGTAATGATAATATATTGGATAGTGATGGTGATCCTGATTATTATCCTTATCAGACCTTATATGGTTTGGGATATAAGAATGGCTCAGAAGCTGGAGCCTACTTCACGGTGATAGCCAATCCCTCATTGAAATGGGAAACACAGATATCTACGGATATTGCTCTTGAATTTGGTTTGTTTGACCGTTTGACGGGTACTATTGAATATTTTAAGAAAGATTCCAAGGATTTGTTGTTTGATGTTTCCCAGCCTGCTTCTGTCGGAGTAACATCCATTATACAGAATATCGGTAAGGTTACTAATTCAGGAGTGGAAATAGAGTTGGATTATAATGCATTTAAAAATAAAGATTGGAGTGTATCAGTTGGGGCCAATGCTACTTTTGTGAAGAATAAGATCAAGAACCTGCCGGCTACAATGAAAGAAAATGGATATATCAGTGGCTCTAAAAAGTGGTTGGAAGGAAAGTCCATTTATGAATTCTGGCTTCGTCAATGGCATGGGGTAGACCCTCAGACCGGTGATGGTTTATATGTGGCTGATGTAAGTAAATATAATCAAGGGAATATCGGAACAGGGGATGGAAACATTACGCAGAGCCAGTTTGATGAGTATAAAAAAACAGTAGTGACTATTGATGGTAAGGAATTGACCAATTCGTATACTTATGCTAAATACGACTTCAGCGGTTCTTCTATTCCTGATGTGTATGGTGGGTTTAATGTCAGAGTTAGTTATAAGAACTTTGATTTGGCTGCTGTATTCTCTTACCAGTTGGGCGGTCAGATTCTGGATACTAATTATGCTACCATGATGAGTATGACTGAATTTGGTTATGCACAAAGTCCGGATTTGTTAAAAGCATGGAAACAGGCAGGGGATATTACTGAGGTTCCCCGTATAGACAATAGTGCGGCTCATACCACGAATATTGGTCAGTCTTATTCAACTCGTTGGCTTACCAGCTCGGATTATCTTAATTTAAGATCTGTCACTATTGGCTATCAGCTCCCAAAAACTTGGTTGAGCAAAGTGATGCTTAAGAGTGCCCGTTTGAATCTGACTGCGGAAAACTTGTTCATGTTGAAAGCCCGTCAGGGATTGAACCCGATGGCCAACTATTCCGGTGTAACTTATAATGAGTATATGCCGTCCCGTAATATCACGTTAGGGCTTAATGTTTCATTCTAAAAATAAAAGAATTATGAGATCAATTAAAAATATAACATTAGGATTAGCGACAGTTGGAGTAATGTCTCTATCCGGTTGTGCCGGTGATTATCTGGATACCATTCCGTCTACCTCTGTTTCAGAAACGACAATAAACACCTCGTTGGACAATCTTTATATAGCATTGAACGGAATTCATAAAGAGATGGTTTCTCAGGAAAGCGGATATCAGTGTCTGGGCGGTGAACCCGGTTTTATGATGTCACGTGATGCAGAGGCTGATGATATGAATTGGCAGACAAATACATGGATGAAGGCGGCCTATTTAGGATGGCAATGCAATATGAATGAAACGAATGGTTATAATTATAAGTTCTGGCAGATTTATTATCAATGGATTCTGAATGCCAATAAAATTTTGGCGGGTTTGGAGGAAGTTGAAATAACTAGCCAGGAATTGTTTGACCAGATAAAGGGAGAAGCCTTATGTATCCGTGCTTGGGCTCATTTTAATTTGGTCCAGCTTTATGCAAAACGTTATGAAGCCGGCAAGGATAATACACAGGATGGAATTCCTTATCGTGAAAAAGCTGTGGCCGAAGAGCAGGCACGTAATTCCGTAGAAGATGTTTATGCTAAAATCAATAATGATTTGGATGAGGCTTGTATACTTTTGAGTGGAATAAAAGTAAATGATGTCAATCATTATAGCGAGATGGTGGCATGGGGATTGAAGGCACGTGTAGCACTGGCCATGCAAGATTATAATAATGCGGCGGTTTATGCAGGGAAGTCTGTTTCTTTAGCTGAAGCTGGTGGTCACCGGTTGATGACTGGCAGTCAGTTGAATTGTGGGTTTGCCAATATCACGACGGACACTAAAGAAGCGATGTATGCTGCAATGACTCCCGATGATAAGACTGTCTATTTTTATTCTTATTATGCATATATGTCATGGAACTTTAACTCCAGTGCCATTCGTCAGGGAGTGAAGTGCATAAATGTGGATGCTTATGAAACGATGGCTGAAACAGACTTACGGCGTGCGTGGTGGGATCCGACAGGGGAAGCATCTGTTCCATCATCAAGTTATGCAAAGAATGCTTATCAAAACCGTAAGTTTACTGCCCGTTCTACAGCCGATGCTGTAGGTGATGTCGCATTTATGCGTTTGGCAGAAATGTATCTCACCCAGGCCGAAGCATTGGCTCGTGCAGGAAAAGATAGTGAGGCGCAGGCTGTGTTTACTAAATTCCAGATAACCCGCGATCCCTCTTATGTTTCAAAAGGAAATATCGGTGATGCTTTGGCAGAGGAAATTATGAATAGTCGCCGGGTGGAATTGTGGGGTGAAGGTTTTCGTTTTTATGATTTGAAACGTTTGCATATGTCTATTAAGCGTGGATCAAATTTTGATATAGCTTTCTGTACTTTTCTTGAAAAGGATAAAGATGCACAAGGTTGGGTGTGGGAGATACCTAAAATTGAAACTGACTTTAATTCACTTTGTACGAAGAACTATTGATAATTCTCTCTAACACATAAATTTTCTCTTAAAGGAGGTGGGCAGAATTTTTCTTGAAAGTTTTGTCCCACCTTTTTGCTTGACATAACCTTTGTTTTGCAAGACCGATAGCTTTTCTGGTTTTCTTTTTGTATTACTAGGGTTGTCTAATATCAATTTTGTTGATGTTTTTGGGTAATTTAGAAGAAATGGATTTAATTTATCCTTGGTCTATCGTTATAATCCATTGTCTTGAATAAAGTAAAGAACCTGTAAACACGAAATAAGTGTAAACAGATTCTTTACTATTGTTTAAAATGATAAACTATTCAGGTGAAAAAGCTTATTCCTCTTCGTCCAGTAAAATGTCCATAATCTGAACAGCTGCTTTGGCAACAGAGGTTCCGGGACCGAAGATTGCTACAACACCTGCCTTGTATAAGAAGTCATAGTCTTGAGCGGGGATAACACCACCGGCGATGACCAAAATATCTTCACGACCTAATTTCTTTAATTCTTCAATAATCTGCGGGATCAGTGTCTTGTGTCCGGCAGCCAATGAAGAAACACCTACTACATGAACGTCGTTTTCCACTGCGTCACGAGCAGCTTCGGCAGGAGTTTGGAACAACGGTCCCATATCTACGTCGAAACCACAGTCGGCATAACCTGTTGCAACTACTTTTGCACCACGGTCGTGTCCGTCCTGTCCCATCTTGGCAATCATGATACGCGGACGGCGGCCTTCCTTCTTTGCAAATTCTTCGGTCAGTTCGCAAGCTCTTGCGAAGTCTGTATCCTTTTTACTTTCTGATGAGTACACGCCTGATATAGTTCTGATTACTGCTTTATAACGTCCTACAATTGTTTCACAAGCATCCGAAATCTCGCCCAAGGTAGCACGGACATGAGCTGCCTCTACAGCCAGTTCCAGCAAATTGCCTTTACCTGTCTTTACACATTCGGTGATGGCTGCCAAAGCTTTGTCTACTTCTGCTTGATTGCGGCCTTCTTTCAAACGCTTCAGATTTTCAATTTGTTCCAAACGTACAGCTGTATTGTCTACTTCAAGGATATCGATAGGATCCTCTTTTTCCAAACGATATTTGTTAGTGCCGACAATTGTCTGGGCACCGGAGTCGATACGGGCCTGAGTACGTGCCGCAGCTTCTTCAATACGCATTTTGGGTACTCCGGTTTCGATAGCTTTCGCCATACCGCCCAAGCTTTCAATTTCCTGAATATGTTCCCAAGCCTTGTGAGCCAGTTCGTTAGTTAAAGATTCTACATAGTAAGAACCACCCCATGGGTCCACGTTCTTGCAAACATATGTTTCTTCCTGAATATAAATCTGAGTATTACGTGCGATACGTGCAGAGAAGTCGGTGGGCAATGCAATTGCCTCATCCAATGCGTTGGTGTGCAGTGACTGGGTGTGTCCCAATGCTGCTGCCATAGCTTCAATACAAGTACGACCTACATTGTTGAACGGATCTTGCTCCGTCAATGACCAGCCCGAAGTCTGGGAATGGGTACGCAATGCCAGTGATTTCGGATTCTTCGGGTTGAACTGCTTGACAATTTTAGCCCACAGCATACGTGCCGCACGCATTTTGGCAATTTCCATAAAATGATTCATGCCGATAGCCCAGAAGAATGACAGACGCGGAGCGAATGCATCGATGTCTATACCTGCGGCTACTCCGGCCCGAAGATATTCCAAACCGTCAGCCAGTGTATAAGCCAATTCAATATCTGCTGTGGCACCTGCTTCCTGCATGTGGTAGCCCGAGATGGAGATGGAATTGAACTTAGGCATTTTTTGTGAGGTATATTCAAATATGTCAGAGATGATCTTCATGGAAAAGGCAGGTGGATAAATATAAGTGTTACGCACCATAAACTCTTTTAAGATATCATTCTGGATGGTTCCGGCCATTTCTTCCAATTTGGCTCCCTGTTCCAAACCTGCATTGATATAGAATGCCATGATGGGAAGTACGGCACCATTCATGGTCATGGAAACAGACATCTTGTTCAAAGGAATACCATCGAACAAAACTTTCATATTTTCCAATGAGCAAATAGACACGCCTGCCTTACCTACGTCACCTACTACACGTTCATGGTCGGGGTCATAGCCGCGGTGTGTCGGAAGGTCGAATGCGACAGACAAGCCTTTCTGGCCTGATGCCAAATTACGGCGATAGAATGCATTACTTTCTTCGGCAGTGGAGAAACCTGCGTATTGGCGGATAGTCCAAGGACGGAAAGTGTACATCATGGAGTACGGGCCGCGAAGATAAGGAGGAATACCTGCTACATAGTTCAAGTGCTCCATGCCTTCCAAATCTTCTTTAGTGTAAACAGGCTTCACATTGATGTGTTCCGGCGTTTTCCAGTCGGCGGTGATGCCATTTTCTTTTTGCCATTCCATACCATTCTGAGGTTGAAATCCGGCATATATATCTATATTTTTAAAATTCGGTTTCATTGTTCTTCCTTACTTAATTCCTAACTTAGCGTTGTATTCTTTCAATGTGTCCAATACGTTGACACGTACATGGATAAAGTTTTCGATGCCTGCGGCTTTCAGCTCTTCCATACAAGCAGGAGCACCTGCAACAATGAAAATAGCTCGTCCGTCCAATGCCTTGAATGCAGGAATAGCATATTCTGCGTATTCATCATCGCTGGAACAGATAACTACGATGTCTGCACCGGCTTTCATAGCTGCTTCGACACCGGCCTCTACTGTGGGGAAGCCCAAATTGTCGATTACTTCGTAACCGGCACAAGCCAGGAAGTTGCATGAGAATTGGGCACGTGCTTGACGCATGGCCAGATTACCGATAGTCAGCATAAATGCTTTCGGACGTTTGCCGGATTTCTCTGTCTGCAAACGAAGTGCTTCAAACTGGCTGGCAGCACGGTCGAAGTTTAATGTGGCAAACGGCTTTTCACAGCTGTCATGATTACCTCCACAACAACATTTGGCTTCTACAGGAGCCTTTTCGCCTGCTTTTTCATTGAAGTTAGGATATTGGTTGGTACCCAGTAGAATTTCTTTGCGTTTTGAAACGGAATCGTGGCGGGCCTTGTTGCTTGCGTTGATCGCTTCCTGTACTTTTCCTGCTTTTACTGCTTCCAGCATTCCTCCTTCGTCTTCTACTTTCAAGAATAATTCCCATGCCTGTGTGGCAATAGAAATTGTTAAATTTTCAATAAAGTAAGAACCCGCGGCGGGGTCAACTACTTTGTTGAAATGACATTCTTCTTTTAGCAATAACTGTTGGTTACGGGCGATACGTTCAGAGAAGTCGTCCGGAGTTTCGTAAGTCTTGTCAAACGGGGTTACGGTGATGGAGTTGACTCCTGCCAAGGCGGCACTCATCGCTTCGGTTTGAGTGCGGAGCAGGTTTACATGTGCATCAAACAAAGTCAGGTTGAAAGTGGATGTTTCAGCATGTGCCACCATTTTGCAGGCACAGAGACAAGTACCGTCTTCCGCTTTGTTCGGACATTCGGGCTGGCGGTTGCATTGAGGATGATATTCTTTTACGATGTCCGCCCATAACATACGTGCTGCGCGGAACTTGGCAATTTCTAGAAAATAGTTGGAACTGATGCCGAAATTGAATTTTATTTTCTTGGCAGCCAGTGCGGCAGGAACTCCTGCTTCTACCAGCTTGCTCAGATATTCGTTACCCCAAGCCAATGCATAGCCCAGTTCTTGTGAAATATAAGATCCGGCATTGTTCAGTTCTATCGCATTGACACAGATACAACGGAATTTAGGTAGCGGAGCCAGTACTTCTACCAATTCTTTGGCAGTAGTGATGAAATTGCTAAGGTCTTTGCCTTTTACCATCATTTTACCCATAGGGTCATAGTTGACGGAGCCTTGCAACTTGGTCAGGTCGTATCCTTTCTTTTGGAAGTAAGCAACCAATAATTTGGCTAATTCCACCGTATGTCCTTGGCAAGTGGAGAAGTTTAACTCAATGCATTCCGCACAGATATCATTCAATAATGTTTCGATATATTCAGGACTGAGGTCTTTCTTCTTTACGTAGAATCCCAATGAGTCAACACCTTTGTTCAAAATATCCAGTGCTTTAGCATTAGCCTCTTTAGGGCATTCTACTTTGATTTCCTGACGCACGAACCAAGTATTGTCGTTTTTCTTCGTGCCTCTTACATAGGGGAATTCTCCGGGTAGTCCTTCAGTTGTTTTCAAACCTTCCAGATC
>ERZ1023970.386-NODE-386-length-14075-cov-25.530742_pt1 | contig 14075 bp, 10 predicted proteins | sample MGYA00380430_ERZ1023970 | MGnify/ENA primary metagenome ERZ1023970 (study PRJEB33179, sample SAMN07449052) | human gut metagenome | biome: Human-gut; feature: Human associated habitat; material: Faeces | host: Homo sapiens | place: India:Kasaragod | collected... | reverse complement strand
TTAGGAAAGTCTTGTTCTAACTCTAATAATCAGTGGATTACAACGGATATTGTGATTTTTGTAGAATATTTGTAGAAATAGTATAATAATTAGGCTTTCTACAAAGAAAATGGAAAACCCCACTTCTACAAAAAGAAGCGAGGTTTTCACTAATGCAACACCGATATAAATTCGGCACTGCAAAGATACAAAAAAACGTGCGTACTTCTCAGTATGCACGTTCTGAAATGAAAAAAGTATTCTACAAAAGCTATTTTTTTAGCTCTATATATTCAGTATATGTAATTTTGTTGTGTGGATTTGAATTTACAACATCCATCTTTATAGCCTTCACCCCAAATCGGAAGAAAAGAAACTTTTTCGGTATCTTGTGTATGATATGGTGTAATGTATCGGCACTTTCTATCTTAGCGAATAATACCCCTTTATCAATAGTTCCCCTTAAATCTATCCAAGAATCACGCCATCGAAAATTTAAAAGAGTATCAAGCTGGTTGCGATACACTATGCTATCACGTACTTTTGTTTCTATTTCTATTTCCGTTTTAGTGGCTGTTGTTGTAGCTGCCTGAATGCGTTTGAGCTTTATATTCAAATCATCTACTGTTTTGGTAAGATCCTTGTTCTTCTTTTCCAACTCATTTTTCGTCAGTTCCAGCCTTAAAACAGAAGTAGCGTTTTTCCCTGCTTCCGTTTTGTAGTGTTCCACATCTGAAAGTAATGCTGCTTGATTACTATCCAAGCGATCACGTTCTTTCCTTACGCTATCCAATCGTTTAAACAGAAAGATATTTGTTCCTACGAGTAAAACAAGCGCAATAAATAAAAATTTACGCATACTCTTCTATATATTTAAGGATTGAATCAACGTGCAACTGGATAATTTGAGCCTTTCCTTCAGGAGATAGTAGAAACTTGCAATCTGTTTCATTATCCATAAAGAAGTTTTCCGTTAAAACAGCCGGGCATGAAGTCTTTTTGAGAATGTAGAAATTATTTTCCCAATCTCCATCCCCATCCGACCAATCACCTCTAATTTTCCAAGTTCCTCCAAACATTCTATTAGCCATATCCCAAAAAACTTGCGCCAAATCATCAGCTTTTGTTTTTCCAGGACTGGTATGTATTTCCCATCCTGTACCCTTGCCAGTTCCAGAAGCGTTACAATGAATAGAAACAAGAAGCGTTTTTGTCTTACCGTATCGGGCTGCTATCTCGTTTGCTCTTCTGGCTCTTTCTGCTAAAGGTACGTCTATATTTTCCTTTACCAACAATTCAGCATCTATACCTTTTGCTCGTAATTGGTTATATACGCCTTTGGCAATTTCTCTGGCATATTCCCACTCAAATAACTGTGATCCGTCCGACCACTTCGGAGATCTTTTACCTGGTGTATTTTCTCCGTGTCCGTTGTCTAATAATACTTTCATACGTTTTTATTTTCATTTTTTTCGCTTAAACATTTAGTTACTCCAGCCGAAGCAAACAAAGCAGTGATAGCACCGACAAAAGCCGATAATCCCATAAGATCGGTTTTGATAGACTTGTTTACGATTACTTCATAAACCAAAATAAAACCGACAATAAGCAGAAGGAAGCACCCCATTAAGGTAACGGCAACAAGAAAAAAACTCTTGCTACTGTGCCCCGATCCATTTTTGATAAGTTCTTTCAGATATTCTGTTACTCTCATAACTTGCGTTCTTTTACTTCTGGAAGGATATACTGAATGTGCATGGCTGCAAAATGAAGTTTTTTTCTGATTGCTTCCTCATCAAAATCATCAGGGATGGATTCTGTAAAATCACAGACCAAAGAACCAACCCAATCATGGGTAGTATCATGTAATTTTTGAACGATTAAAGACTGTGTTCCATTGGAGCTAAACATAGCCTTTGCACGTGTTCCATCCAAACTATCAATATCACGTATCAGCATAAGTTCATTTCGAGCCATTGAAGCCGTAAACTTTGGAAGTTCAGACATCTTAATATCTTGCCAAAAGTCACTAATACGGGCAACCCCTTTAGCGGTAACTTCATACAAGATTGTGAGATAATGATTATCTCCTAAAGGATATGGTTGTATAATATACACACGATCACATGAAAGATCATTCAATACTTTATGAATTTCACCATACACACGAGCAGAGTTTTCACTTCTGCGAGTGCTTTTTCTTTCTAATTGTCTTTCAAGTTCTTTAGCCTTAATATCAGCAAGCCGATTATGCTTTAACTGATTATACGCAAACCAGCCCGTACCTAAAGCTGTTATACACGCAAATAATGCTGCCCAATCCATATTTTATTAAGTTATTGATTAATAACTGCAAATATAATTTATTTGGTGTACATATACACCATTTAATACAGAGAATTATATTTTTGAAGCTATTAAGGCTTCCAATTTGTTTATTTCATCCCGTACACTCTGCCTTTGTTGGTGAAGATTCTCTATATCATACGGCATATCAAGCCCGATTAAAGAAGCCTCATAACATTTCGTTATACGATAATCACCTATAACGCTGTCATTGCTGGTAAGAGAGGCTTTCAGTTCATCTATCTTATTCCGAACAAGTTTAGCGTTAAATCTTTGCTCGTATTTATAGCTTATTTTATCTCCAGCGTCATAAGGTACAATACGAACACTATAGTATTCAGGACATTGTAATTTTGTATCATCCACAAGCTCTACATGTTTCCATCCTAAAGCGGACAACTCAGTTTGTTGCTCCTGGATTGATACTATTCTCGTTTCAATCTCTCCAGTTTCTTCATTTTTAAACTTCTCACTGTATTCCTCTAAAAATTTAGAAACAAGAGATCCGTTTTCGTTTATATAGCCATATTCAATCATAATATTAAAATTTATATCTACTAACTAACCATGCTGATTTTTTTACACCATCGACATACCCCACTGTAAAATGGAATATAGCACCCTGACCTTCGCCAATATCATAATAATCATTTTGGGTGTGATCATCATACAACACATTTCCGCTACGTGGGTAAACTCTCATATATCCTGTCCACCATTGCTTAAAAAATATAGTCCTACCAATCACACCATCAGAAGGGAGGTAAACGATTTGCTGGTTTCTTGAATATCCAATAACCAAGCTGTCTGTTTCAGACAAATAAACAGAAGAAGAGCTTTCTTCTATAGCCTTTCTATGTAAAAATAGACCTGCTGCCATCAAATTCTGGAAGAAGCCACCATAAGCGGGGGCTGTGCCACTGTTTGAAGCTCTACCATATACGCCAGCTAAAAAGTTTTCATTGTTCCAATCACTTTTATTCACAGTACCAAATCCAAGCCCTACGATAGAAGCCTTATGCGTATAACCCAAAATAGCCGAAACAGCTTGTGTTTCTGCATTATTACAAAAGATACCCGTAGGCGACATATAGGCTACACGGCTATTGCTTTTACTTCGGGCTTCAATCAAGCCGTTATTCGCATCTATCGTAATTTTAGATCCCTGATATTGGCTTTCTGAATAATCACCACCAGAACGGCTGGATTCTATCAATATACGAGCCATTGAAGCATCAAGAATGATCTTATTACCATCCAAGAGTGTAGAAACAATCTTTCCACCACTCATAAACCAATCTCCGATATTAGCACCCTCAGCCAATAGCAAATTAGTTGCTATACTCTCAAACTCAGCACCGAAATCATTCCAATAAGCAGTATCGGTAGGTACATGATTTTGAAAGCCATTTCCGGCATCCACTCTGGCAACATAATAGTGTCCGTTATATTTTACTGCATCTACACGCTTTGAAGTACCATAGTAAACTTTAGAGCTGCCATAGACACCACGATAAACCATAGTCGGACCAGTATCTCCATTTCTACCATCCACTCCATCATACGGAGTTTGCCGGGCTGGTGTACTCCAGTTCTGTATCAATGAATTTGTTTCACCATTGATTTTTGCTACTGTAAACCATAAGTATTGCAAGTTTCCTACAGTTGGAACGGTTGTGCTCCATCCCGAAGGATTACGGCTCGTTTTACTCAGTGAAGGCGGTGTACTTCTGGAGCCATTAACAGCGTACCGATATTCAAAATAATCACCATTTATACCATCATCCCCAGTTTCTCCTTTTTCTCCAGTAACACAAATAGCCTCTGTAGTAATGCTGTTGCCGTTTGTGTAATTAATAACGGATCGTGTCCATATATACCAACCATTTTTCCAAGTTGGACGTGAATTAGACCAGCTACCATTTAAAAGGGAGGTTGCAGAGGATGATAAATAATATTGCTCAATTATTGAACTTATACCATTGCCTGTTTCTCCCTTGCCACCTGTGATACAAGCTGCATCTGTATATACTATGTCGCCATCCGTGTAAACAACTTTAGTTTTACTCCAAATGTAATATCCATCTTTCCAGGCTGGAGCTGTTGTCTGCCAACCGGATGTTGGTGCTGTAGTATTACTGGATGATATGGCATACAGAACGTCTGTATTTGAAATACCCACACCTCTTTGGGCTACAATAATCCAATAGTTACTATTATTTGGAGAAATACCTTTAACGGGATTCTTTGATACAAAACGATACATAGAATAGCCAGTTCCATCATCATAGATAACCTCATCACCCCAATAATAGGTATAAGAGTTGTCATATACGCCACGAAAACAACCTATAGGGCTTTCATCGCCACTTTCACTTTGCACGATTGTGCCTTTCAGACGTAATTTTTTATCTCCTTTGGTATTCCAATCAAAATAACTGTCTGAATTTCCTACACGAAAAGCGTTATTCACAAAGTCCATGAAATTTAGCCCATCGCTTGAAACGATTCTGTCTGTAGTTATTCTTCCTGGAAGTATCTCTGTAAATCCGAATAGTTCGACAAAGGAACGATCCTCTTCAAATTCACTGTTTAGAATACCTACAAGGAAATGATAATAACCCTCTACACCTTCCAGCTTGATAGCGTTTTTACTTAAGACGTATGATCCAGTAGTGCCATTTTTATTAGCCTTCACATAGAGATAATACCCTACGGTTTCCGTCAAAGTTGGAGAAGTGTATTTTTCAATATCCCAAAACTTATACTCACTGGCTTTATGCCCAGAAGAAAGTGTATCAATCCCGATAGTCATGTGCTGTAATATTCCACCTGGAGCCGAAAGCACTTTCTTTTTGCTGTCATAGGTAACGAGATATTCTACTTGTGTCGGATTGGTTTTGTTGTTCACGAAACGAAACTGCAAACTTTCATCGCCAACAAGCAAACTCATTGTTTGTACCGAAATCGGACTGATAGAGCCTGAGAAATGCAAAAGAGCGTCATTCAACATTGAAATAGTTTCTTTTGCATCCCTGAAACGTCTTTTTGTAAATTGAATAGAGTTTTTATATTGGTTATCGGTTTTAACCTCGTTACTCTCTATCTTGTTTAATTCGCTTGAAACCGTTACGCCAGTAGTAGTATTGGATAATTCAATAATCGGGCTGTAAGGTCTGTGTATATACTCCTTAATACTGGTAATCCTTATCTTTATACCTTCTGGTATGAATTGCGGATCTTTAAAGAGTATATAACCGCCCAATTTTATTTTGCCACCAATAGAGAGCCAACGCTTTTTGGAATAAATGCTATCCAATTCTCCTTTGAATGTGAATTTTGGATCTTCATTCTCATAAAGATATTTGGCTGCTTCCCTGAACATATCCCAGCTTGCACCTTCTTTCGTTGAGTTATTGCAAATGTACGCATCCGGCAACTGTATTCCGAACACAGCGTATTTATCCCCCAGGTTAGGCTTATATATGTCATTGGGCATAATCTGACCGTCTATTTCTTGTGGTGTTATCAAGAATTTACGTTCTTTATGAACATATTTAACTTCAAACTCTTTATTACTGCCAGCAAGCATACCAGACTGAAATATAACAGTCATGTTATTGCCTTCTATCACGTAATCCTCAAAATTCAGATCATCAGGAATAGAACTATCTATAAAATCATAGAAATTCTTTTCTTTATCAGAAACAACAACATTAGAAACACTGCCTACTCTTTTAGGTGAAATATGAGAACAATCCAAACTATCCTCTTGAACATCCGTAAGGGTTGTATCAGCCCGTTTTATATACAAGCCTTCCGCATCCGAAACGTAAGCACGCCCTTCATACTCCAATCTTTGATTTTTGGGCAAAAGCAATTCCTTAGATCCATATTTGCTAAAGTCTATATTCTGCTCCCCACCTTGAACGTACAATATGGTAACTGGTCTATTTCCGTCCTTGTTGGAGCGTCCTAAACCTGGAACAAAACCTTTATCTTTCCCATATTCAAGAGGCAAAGGCTCACCCTTGTTATATTCAACTTTACGCAAGTGTATCGTTTTGATAGCTGGATCTATTTCATACTCCGTCTTAAACGTATCGGCAATAGTAGGCAAAGCCTCACTACAAAAGATATGGTTGTAGTTAATAGTCTTTTCTTCTGCTTCGATACATTCGCCAACCTTCCAACCGCTATCTCTCATGTTGAGATTATCTACAATTAACTGTAGATGCTCGTGAGGTTTTGCAGTGTAATCGAACTTTAAACGCTTAGAAACAATATCCCGGCATTTGTATTTACCCAATATTGCGCCTATGTCATACATTACAAGAGTGTATTCAAAATTCCGACTGCTTTTCTTCTTGAAGTCGTCAGGATCCATAAGGTAGTAAGTGATATTCTTGTAGATACAATAAGCTCCTACGGGAATGTTTATGAACTCTTCACTGGCAAAGTACAGATAAAGAGTGCCTACATTCTGTAAAGCCGTATATCGGTAGCTGCTTGTATCTACCAGAATATCAATCTCCTTGTTGTTGAAATGTATTTTCATGTTTACTAAGTGAATTGATAGATCTTACCATTTCCGCATTTCATTCCTTTAATCGTAGTGCTGAAAGGGAAAGCGTCTTTGGGGATCTGATCCAAAGTTTTCTTTAAAGAAGCTGCGTTTGTGAAAAACTTACCATCCGCACCATTGCTATGTTTAAATTTCACAAGGTATCTTCCTTCACCGTGCGAAGTCTTTACATCTGGAATAAAATCTTCTACAATGATCTCACAATTCAGCACGTCCGAAATAGAAACCTGGCTACAGTTGAACATTTTACGTTCATCTTGTATGGTTACACCTAACTCACTAAACTTTTTCATCACAACATAATATTAAGTTCTTTACAATCGTTATCTATCATTTCTTTGATAGCTTTTCTCTTTTGCAAATATTCCTTGTAATCATCGGTAGCTGATTTTTCAGTAAGAATACCGAGCTGGGCAGCGTTATAATCATTGATAATTTTGGCTTCTTTATCCGAATCCCACAAATGGGTAATAACTGCCTTTTTTAGCTTATCATTTGTAACCATTCCCCAAACAACAACTTCGTTACAAGTCCATTTTGTAGTTTGCCCATTATCTCCAGCTTCTCCAAAATGGTTTTCTACTTGAACTTCCTGAATATCCCAACGGTATGTGTAAGAACCATTCCCGTTAGCCTCTAACTTAGAAGGCTTAAAATCGTAGTGTATCATATACTTGCTTTTTAATTATTGTTTTTAATAGATGCTTAGAATTACTGTATTTAGCCCAGCCAAACCAACTGCAAATAACTTGCTTGTATTCCATATCGGAAATATGCTTTTTCTTATTCAGCTTGGCTGCCTTCCTACATAGGTTCTTTTTGATTCCCTTCCGAATAAGGGTATGGGTATGGTAAAAGACATACCCGACAAAATCAATACCTCTATGGCTATCAATTTTGAATACTTGAAACTTCCATTTCTTTTTTCCAGTTTTAGGATCCACTTTACGAAGTGATAGCTTTAAATTGTCATGCAGATATTCTTCAATCTCTATACGGAGTTTGTGAAGTTGTTTAGGATCATCGCCTAAAATCACAATATCATCTGCATACCTAAAGTAATATCTTACCTTCTTAACCTCCTTTATCCAGTGATCGAAGTAAGCCAGATAAATATTAGCAAAATACTGACTTAGATAGTTCCCTATGGGTACGCCATCGGCACTGTCTATAATCACGTCAAGCAACCAAAGCAGATCTTTATCTTTGATTTTCTTCCGTAATATTGTTTTCAAAATATCATGGTCTATACTTGGATAGAACTTCACTATATCCATTTTCAAGCAGTAAGTAGTGTGTTCTGGTTCTTCTTTCAAAGCCTTCTTTACTTTATCTGCTGCTTTATGAATACCACGATCCTTAATGCAAGAATAGGTATCTTCTGTAAATAAGGACACCCATATAGGCTCCAGAATATTCATAATGGCATGGTGCAAGATCCTATCAGGATAATAAGGCAAACGGTAAATAAGCCGTTCTTTGGGATCTCTGATTATAAATACCTCATATTTAGAATTTACAAAAGTCTTGTTTTTCAAAGATTCGTGAAGAGCCAGTATGTTTGCTTCCCTATTCCTATCGTGTCGTTTGACACCATAAGAACGCAACTTGCCTTTTCTGGCTTTTTCATCAGCCAGGTGCAAGTTGTCAAGTGAAATAATTTGCTCGTATAAATTACTTAATCTCTTCATATTCTTTGTTTTTCGTACTCAGAGCCTTCGGTTTCCCTACCAGCACCTTTATGAGTTATGTTATCTTCTACCAATAGGTAAGGTCGTTGCTTCGTATGTTGAGTTTATTTTGAAAAATCATAGCTGAGAGCTGACATTCGCATTCGTATTCGAGGGGGTGTTATTCGTATTCGCATAACCGAAGCCTGCATGATCGCCATTATTCGTATTACCGCTGAAAAGGACACCCACCAGCAACCAACCTATATTTATTTGTTTATTAATCATTTAAGTTTTGCAGTCTAAACCTGGCTCGCTTCACGATTCAGGAATAAAACAAAGCCGAGAGCCGACAGCCGCAGTCGTACTCGAGGGGGCGTAATACGTATTCGCATCACCGAAGCCCGCACGACCGCCATAACTCGCAGAACCGCCGAAAAGGACACCCCTAAGAGCGTTAGATCCTATATTGGTATAGAAGTAATCACACCAATAGGTAGTAGATCCACCTCCGACTACAGAAGCAATCAAATCGCCAAATTCACCGAAAATCATTTCTTTTGCATAACCTTCTGCACGTGCTGCCAATCCTCTAAGCGTATAGCCAGTGTAATTGCTATCATTGTATTTAGAAGGATCATCGCAAACATATACTTTAGAAGTTCCTCCGTCTGAATTGGTCTTCACTTCTATATTTACTCCATCCGTCCACTTCCAGACGTGCCCGAAGGGATTTTCAATACCACGATAGCGAGGTACGGTAAATACTTTGCTGCTTTCTCCTTCTGCTTTCTCTAAAGTGTAAGCTACTTCACCAGAAGCATTTCCCAATTCATCACTCGTACCGCAAGGAATAATAGGATAATAACCACTAAAATTGTTCCACTTTGTACCATCCCATGTAGTTACACCATTACCCAAACCACCCTGAGCATACCCGTTGCTATCTTTCTGGGCATTGAAAGCCAACTGGCAGTTAAGGTTTCCATACTCTATGTAATAGAGCCATGCCAAAGTGATATAAGCGTTATAGTCCATGCAGTTCCATTGCGTACCAGCTCCCCTTTTACGAGCAGCAGCACGAAAGTTTGTTCTACTCGTAGATGTAGCTGGCTTGCCTAATTGGGATTTAGGCAAAGCATCCCAATCTGCTTGGTTATTACCACCTCTGTAATCAGCCGAAGTATTTACTACAGAAGCCAGTTTACCAGTGCTACGTTGGATTGTTGCCTCATAAGCCGAGATATAGCATTTCTTTACGAAATGATAACCAGGTATCGGGTATTCACTGATTCGTACACCTCTTTTGTTTCCATTGGTATAAAATCTTCTCCAGTGAGCAGGGATTTCCACCATAACCATACCATTGGAACCATCCCTTTTATGCGCTTTCCAGTTGGTAGGGTTTAGGTATTCAATAACCTTGCCTTCATCTGATAGCAAACACCCTTTCATCTTGCTTTGAATTGGCAATGTTTTATGCAGTGTCATATTGCCAGTACGGGTAAGAACCGAAGAAGATACTGTTACATCTAATTCTACGCCATAACTACATTGATCCTCTGCATAAGGTAGCATAGCAGCCAAACCAGCTTGTTTGCTTTCTCCGCTTTTATCCAATACCTCAGTTGTGAGGTCGAAAGGGTTACTGCTGTCTGCTACTGGTAATTCATTTAATCTTTTGCCATTGTCGTAAGCTGTAATAATCTTTTTTACTTTAGCTTCCTCTTCTGCTGTAAGTGCCATATTTTATAGTGTTAAGAAGTTAAACAATAAAATTTACTAAGTTAATATGATACCACCAGAGCCGGATAAACGCATACCCTTACCAGAAGTAAGCCTTATTCCTGGCTCCTGTACTTCAATCTGTATAGTTTGATAAATACCCGTATTTTCCGTTGGGATAACGTGAATTTTACTCATCCCTACACCGTTAATCATAAATACGCCATCAGGAGTGATAGACACCGCCCGATCATCACCGAGAAACAATACATTCCTACCAGTATCTACGGGAAGTAATTCTACCTCAACTTTGAAAGGCTGGGTATTCCTGTAAGTAACTTTTTTCGGGTAGTTTAGCTTCATGGAAGTAGGGATCAGCTTGTATTTTGAGATTAGCGATTCTTCCAGTTCCTCCAGCCTTGCGATAACTACCCTTGCATCGCCAGTAGCTTCATTTGCATTATCTTTAGCAGTATTGGCTTCTTCTGCCTTTTCGTGAGCTTCATTAGCTTTTGCGTTGGCATTGTTGGTAGCCTCTACTGCCTTACCTGCTGCGCTATCGGCTGCTGTAGCTTTTTCATTAGCCAGTTTAGCAGCGTCCTCAGCCTTTTTAGCTGCTGCTGTGGCGGTTGTTCCACGAGCTATACATTTCCACCAAGTAGTTTCGGTTAAAGCGTGTCCTTTGTTCCCGTCCTTGATACAGAGATAGCAACTATCATCCGTAGTAATGAAATCAAATGTATTATATGTGGTAGCTGATGAATAAGTTCCCTTATCCACGAAAGCAACCTTTCCTAATCTTATGTTTCCTTCTGCCATATCACTTGGGGTTAAAAATTAAAAATCCTTCATTGTCAATATCAAACATATCAGCAGCTATATCATCCTGGTAATACATGATCAGTTCCATTGTATCGGGATCAATCGTAAAAGTAGGATAGAGAATACCGCCTTTTGCCAAAATCCCGGTATCTACATACTTCTTTTGCGTTTCATCCCATTTCCACCAGTTGCCATTTTCACCCATTTTCGGGGGATTATCCGCTTGTTCTTTTGCCCTATTTGCCTGAGTATTTGCATTGGTAGCTGCTGTTTCTGCCTTTTGTGCTTTCTCATTCGCATTAGTAGCTGCTTTGTTGGCATTGGCTGTAGCACTTTCAGTTGCACTTTTTATCTCTTCCAATCCTTTTCGTGCATTATCCGCATTGGTAGCTGCTGTATTCGCTTTTTGAGTAGCCGAGTTTGCGTTGGAAGTAGCAGTTTTAGCCTGTTGGGTAGCCTCATTAGCATTATTGGTAGCCGTTTTCGCTGCCTCAGTCGCTTTATTTGCGTTTGAGGTTGCAGTGTTGGCACTTGAAGCAGCATTGTTAGCAGACTTGGCAGCTTCATTTGCACTGTTGGTTGCTTTTACAGCGTTCTCGTATGCCGTTTGAATGTATTCCAAACTTACTTTCACGCTGGTTTGTACCCCATTGATTAATTTAACTCCAATAGTGTACAATCCTTTCAGGTTATCCGAAAGTGTCAGCTCGCTTATTTTCTTCTTTTTAATAGCCATAGCTTTTCAAATCTATATAAAACTCACCATCTTCTGTAACTATCAATTCTCCAGCCTCAGAAGCAAGTAAATATTCATCCCCTCCAACTCTAAAGGCAGTAAATACCAACGTTAAGGTAAAAACGCACCAAATTTGATCGTCAGGGGAAAACAGACTTACTTTTGAGCTTTTGTAGTAACATGGGTATTCCTCGTAAGTGCTTTCAACGAACAAGGATCTTTCAGCCGTTTGTACCTTCACGCCTTCGCCTTCGTCTATTTCCACAACCTTTATCAGATCGTGAAGGAAAGCATTGTAATTTCTCCAGAACTCCGTTAGATTCTTAGCGATTAAGCAACAATTCAAGGCAACTTCTTTATGTTGGTACACTACTTGTTTGCCATCATAAATAGCCCCATTTTGGGTAGAAAGGTTACGTAACATATTTTTCTTCACTGCTGGAGCTTTAAGTATTTGTGCCTCGCTTCCTTCCAATACACGAATACCGTAAACGGAGAAATCTATCCCGTCTATTTCATACCCCTGCGTAGGTATATTGGTTGTCGATAAAGGAGCCGTATATTTATAATCTCTCAAAGGGAAATCATCTGCGAATTTTAACGAGAAACTTTTAGCACCGATATACAGAGCTACATTTACCTCTGAAACCAATCGGAGTTTACAAGTATATCCGATTCTTTTAAACTCAAAGGTATGGTAAGCTCCATCGGACAACAGAGAAATGAAATCTCCAGTCTGATACATACCTACTGCGTTGAACTTTATTTCAAGTTCTTTAGTATCAAGTTTAGGATCCGACAAATCCACTTCGATACCGTCATACTCAGCCCAATCATTAGAAACTTCTGGTGCTTTTAATGCCGGGAAAGCAACAACTTCGTTATGCCCACCCTCAGCAATAAAAACCCCGAACCGAGTAAAAGCGTCCGTACCGTCTATGTATAAGTTATTTTTCATTTCCTCATTATTACACCTTTATCATTCATGTTACCTATGCTTTCTTTCATTTCCTTTATATTGGAATTGATAGATTCCAGATTCTTGCAATAGCTTGTATTTTCTCTGATACCAGTTAATACCTCAAGAAATTTGGCACAATGGCTAACCAATGATTTAATACCTTCATTTATAGAATAGGTATGCCCTTGAATTGCAGTTGTCCTTCCGTTCAGCTCGTTTACGCTGTCCTGGCTTGCTGCTATGCCGTTATTGCTGGAAACCTCACGATTCTCTGTTTCCCAAAGGTGAAAGCCTTGTTTGTTTGCTTCTTCTTTCCAATGCTCCATCCATTGTTGGGCATTATTCATATCCGTACCGATACCTTGATAGAAAGAGGAAACCAAATCCCTTGCTTCCTTAGCTATTTCTTCTTCTGTTTTGCCGGATCCATAGATTTTCTCCAGATCCGCTTGTAGTCTTTTGAACTTATCAGAGAAGAATAAAGAGTAGGCAATCTGTTTACCCAAATCTTCCAATACAGAAGATCCTTTTTCTCCAAACTTTTCCCACGCATCTACACCGTCATTTTCAATAGCCTCAGTGATACTATCCATTATACTATCACCTAAAGAGCCAAAAGTACCCTCTAAGTAATCTCTTAGTGCTTGTTGGGCTTCTTCCGCTTGTTCTTGAAGGTCTATAAGGTTTTGCAACAAATTCCGATTCTCATCGCTCATTGTTTGAGTGTCAAGAATGGCTTGCGCTCTTTCTTTGTTCAGATTTTTTTCACCATCTATTAAATCCGGGTAAACCTGGAGTACCGAAGTATAAATATCATGCTGCTTTTTCCAAAACCAAGCTCCAGTAGTGTAACTTCCCGTTTTTATGGTTATATCATTAAGCGCACCTATACCCTGATTGTACGCATTTAATTTTGCATTGTATTCATCAAGCCCCCAGTTCCCTTTAGGGTTAAACTGAAACTGATAAGTCGGTTTATCCCCCTTTAGGACTTCTTTATATTCAGCTATCGCATCACGATATACCTCTATTGCATTGATAGCTTTTTCTATTTGATCTGTACCAAAAATAGATGTTGCTTCCTCCAAAAGTAAATTTTGCTCCATGAGCAATAAGTTGTACTGGCGTTGCATTTCCAGTTTGTTCTCGGCTACTTCTTTAAGTGCCTCTTGGTGTTCCTTTTCAGCCTTAGAGGACAACCCAAACAATGAAGTGATAAGGGAAACGGCTGTACCGACTATGGAAAGGATA
>ERZ1023970.385-NODE-385-length-14104-cov-9.022991_pt1 | contig 14104 bp, 19 predicted proteins | sample MGYA00380430_ERZ1023970 | MGnify/ENA primary metagenome ERZ1023970 (study PRJEB33179, sample SAMN07449052) | human gut metagenome | biome: Human-gut; feature: Human associated habitat; material: Faeces | host: Homo sapiens | place: India:Kasaragod | collected... | reverse complement strand
TTAGCTTTTTTTAGCAGATTCACTCAATCTCAGCTTTCAGTTGCTTTTTGCCGTTTTGGTGATTGTATCACTTCTCCTTCTGGGCGTAGTGCTTATGCAGAGGCCCAAGCAGGAAGGGCTGGGAGCCGCCTTTGGCGCAGCCATTACGGACCAGGCCTTTGGCGCCCGGACGACGGATGTGCTGAAAAAAGCCACGGTGTACTTCGGAACCGCGTTCATGGTCCTTTGCCTGGGGCTGGGCATGCTGATCAACCGGCAGCACGTTAAGAGTTCGGAAAGCCTGTTGAACCCGGAAATGATGAAGGCTGCCGCCAGGCAGGAAGCCTCTGTTCCCGCCAAGACGCCGGAAGAACTCCAGCAGGAGGAGCTGCGCAGGCGCGCCGCTGAGGCGGAAGCCGCTTCTTCTCAGGCTCCGGCTCCCTCCGTGCCCGAAGCCCCGGCCCCTGCTTCCACAGAAACCCCTATCCCCTCCAACTAAAGGAGCATTCTTTTTAAACACCCCGGCTGCCAGAAGGCGCCGGGGTTGTTTGTGCACCGGGGTTATTCCGTCTGCTGCCGTTCCGGGAACAGGCTTTGAAATTGGCGGCACCGGTTGTTTTCCGCTTGCCCTGAACCGTAATTGCGCTACTCTTGGCAAAGTATGAAGACACCTTTTTTGAACCGTAAATCCAAGGGATTCACGTTAATTGAATTGCTTGTGGTGATCGCCATTATCCTGACGCTGGCCGGCATCGCCATGACGGTGGTGAACGGCGTGATGGAAAAATCCAAGGTTACCACGGCGCGGAGCGACTGCAACGGCCTGCAGACGGCTGTGGAAAATTACATGCTGGACAACGGCCGCGTTCCCGTGGCTTGGAGCGGCCGGGAAATGACCAAGCAGGCCCACAAGGACGGACAGTATTACGTGACAACCGCCGTGGACGATGATAGCCGCATCATGAGCATCCTGACCAATTATATGGACCGGGCGGATGAGGACAGAAAGCTGAACCCCAAGAAAACGGCTTATTTCAATACGACGACTACGGATGTGGAAGGTGCTCCCGGCCTGTTTTTTGAAAGCCGCGGCCGTGTGGGCCTGATGGATCCCTGGGAATCTCCCTATTACATTGTTTTGAATGCCAACCCTGACGACCGTACTCCCCGTGTCCAGGTAGGTTCCCGGATGGTGACCAAGAACGTGGCCGTTTACAGCACCGGCAAGGACAAGCAGGGCAGCACGGCGGACGGCCATATCAACAATCCGGAATTGACGGAAGACAATGTGACTTCCTGGTAATGCATGACGGCGCCTCTTGTCGGGAGGCGTGGCCGCTTCATTTTGCGGGGCTTCCGGCTTATGGCCGTGAGGCCCCGCGGTATATTCAGGCATAAAGCCCGCAAACCGTATTTTTTTCTTTTCAACTTCTCTCAAAAACCTCTCAATAAGCCCCAGACATGAACTGGTTCAAAACAGACGACATACGCATTCAAGACATTGAGCCCCTGATTTCCCCCGCCATTTTAATCAAGGATTATCCGGCAACCACGGAGATTGCCAAAATGGTGGCTACGACCCGCAAGAATGCGGAGAACATCATTTCCGGCCACGACGACCGCCTGCTGGTGGTGGTGGGGCCATGCTCCATCCATGATCCCCAGGCTGCCGTGGATTATGCCTCCCGCCTGAAGGAACAAATGGCGCGCTTTGAAAAGGACCTGGTGATCATCATGCGCGTGTATTTTGAAAAGCCCCGCACCACCGTGGGCTGGAAGGGCCTCATCAACGACCCGTTCATGAACCATACCTTTGACATCAACCGCGGCCTCCACATGGCCCGCGGGCTGCTGCTGCGCCTGGGGGATATGGGAGTGCCCGCAGCTACCGAGTTCCTGGACACCATCACGCCGCAGTACATTGCGGACCTGATCACGTGGGGCGCCATCGGCGCGCGTACCACGGAAAGCCAGGTACACCGTGAACTGGCTTCCGGGCTTTCCATGCCTGTGGGATTCAAGAATGGCACCAGCGGCAGCCTGCAAATCGCTGTGGACGCCATTGTTTCTTCCTCCTGTCCGCACTGCTTCCTTTCCGTGACCAAGCAGGGAGTTTCCGCCATTGTTTCCACTACGGGCAATAAATCCTGCCACCTGATCCTGCGCGGTTCCTCCTTGGGGCCGAACTTTGATGAAGATCATGTAAAGGAAGCGGAAGAAGCCTTGCAGAAGGCCGGCATCAATAACCGCATCATGATAGACTGCTCCCACGGAAACAGTTGCAAGGATTATCGCAAACAGCCGGCTGTGGCCGCCAATATCGCGGAACAGATATCCAGCGGGTCCGAACAGGTTGTTGCCGTGATGATTGAAAGCAACATTGTGGAAGGAGCCCAGCCGTTGAGTTCCGACCTGGTGTACGGCAAGAGCATCACGGACCAATGCATTGGGTGGGAGACGACAGTGGAAGTGCTGGAAACCCTTGCCGCCGCTGTCCGCAAACGCCGTGCCAAACGGCAGGAAGCGTAAGCGTGCCCATATTCCGGAGGATTATTAACGAAGTTGGAGGCTGGCGCGGCCATGCCTTGGCTGGCGAGACTGCCGGAAACTACAGGTCTCATCCTTCATATCCGGCTGATTTTACTGGCTCTTCGGTGTTTTTGCCGAAGAGTCAATGATCGTCCCCCCACAGATAAGAATGGCGTTCGGAAATCGTTTTGCCGCGGTTATCCTTCAGGACGAGCTTCCATGCGAGGATTTCCCCTTTTTCTCTGGCCTCATCCCCGATGAATTCGAAAACGGAGTTTTGCGTGCCGCCTTTTCTCCCGGCCGGATAGGAAATGGATTTTGTCAGGACGGTTGAACCTGTCTTTCCCTGGCGGTACATCATGACCAGGGTTGCCGCCTGTTCCGGATTGGCATCGTTCCATGTGACGAAGTAGTATTGACCCAGACGCTGAAGGCGCTGTTGCTGGGAGACGGCGCCATGCAGCAGATAGGTGGCCTGAGTGCGGTGCATGCCTACGTCTTCCGCAGGAACCACCGTGGTTTTTAAGGGCACCTCCCGAACGTGTTCAATCCGGGAAACCTGCTCCGCGCAGGAAAACAGGACCGGCAGCAGGGCGGCGCAGAGAGGAGCAGGAAATTTCATGAATCCATTCAATACATATCCGACTGGGGAGTCAACCCAAAGGTAGGGAAGCATTCAGCATGGAATGCAGTATGGAGGCGGAAAGGATGCGGATATTTCGGCAGGGAAATTGTTCCGCCGCCGAATCCTGCGGACTGGTTTTATTTCCATCAAGGGGCGGGATACCGGGAATAGAATCTCCTCTGGAAAAGCGGAAGATGTTGGGCGAGCGGGCTGTTCCAGGTCATCCGGGGATTGATGTCGCCATTATCCCGTTAATACAATGGTACGACCAAGGTGGAACCAAGAGCCAGCCAGCAGGGCAGTGTGAGGAAGGAAGCCACCGTCGTTGTCAGCAGGATTTGAGTGCCCAGGTCCGGATGGCCTCCGAAACGTTTGGCCAGAATGACCGGAATGACGGCAGAGGGAATGGCCGCCTGGATGATGATGACGCGCTTGATATAATCGTCCACCGGAAGGAAATAAGCCATCAGGAGCAGCAGTGCAGGGGCCAGCCCCAGCCGCGTCAGCAGGCCGCAGATGATTGGTTTGGGTTCCCACTTCATGTTATGCCATAAATCCCGCATGGAACATCCGAACAGGATCAGGCACAGGGGCGTGGCACAGTTGCCGATCATTTCAAAAGTCTTCATCAGGGGCGGTTGGGCTACATAGGTTCCCAGGCCGGACCAGGCGAGCGCCAGTCCCACGATGACGGCCAGCAGGGGCCCGCGGAAAAAGACGCCCATGTTCAGGTTGCCCGGACCGCCTGCGATAATGATGACGCCGATGCTCCAGACGACCAGCTCACACCCTACATTGTGGACGAAAAGGACGCCCAGCGTGGGGTCGTTGCCGGCGGTAAACAGCATCTGGATGATGGGAATGACGAAAAAAGCGTAGTTCTGCACTCCCGCCGTCAGGGTGAACGTGCGCAGGCCCGTGCCGATGCGCATGCGCAGCATTTTCGCGACCAGCCATGCGGCCGTGATGCCCAGCAGAAGTTCCAAGGCCCCGGCTGCAATGGCCTGGAGGGAAAAGGAAACGCTGCTGAGCGTCTCATTTCCGGAGAGCACCATGTACTTCATGATACTGTGGAAGACGAGGCAGGGGTAGGCCACATCCATCGCGATGCGCATGATGGGCGCGTCATGGTCTGCCTGGATGACTTGCTTGTGGCGCAGATAGAAACCCGTGGCAAAGAAAAGATAAACGGGAATGGTGGAGAGAAAGGTGGTGAGGATGACGGCACCGGTATCCATGGCGGAAAGAATTGTTTTTGCGTTAAATGAGCGTATAAAAAACAGGAATTTATTTCCTGTTCCAAGATGGAATCAGGTGAATATTGTTATAGAAGATAACTCTATAATTTTATTTGCATTGATATTTTGTATGCGATTTTTCAAGTTTGTATTTTTCCGGAAAATCCTGAATGAGTTTATAAAATTTGGAATAGTATTCTTTTAAAGAAAAATCAGGTTGTTTATCTTTAATATAAGATGATGCCCGAGATAAGGCTACCCATCCTTCTTTTTTGTGCGTTTCAAATGCCTCCTTAAGTAATTTATGAATAGATTCAGGGATTTTTTTCGTTTTTCTGATCCAGATTGGGAAGGCTTATTTTGTAGTGTATTATCTATTTTAGAGTCAGCAGTTTTTAATAAAATAAATTCATTGCAGCTTTTTTTAAAAGCCTCTGGAGTTTTCTTCTCTCCGATACCAATTACATAAATACCATGTTCTCTGACATATAGGGAAACGGGAGTGAAATCACAGTCGCTCGAAACAATGGCGAGGGCATCGTAAGATGACTGATGCAATAAATCCAAGGCGTCAATAGTCAACGCCATATCCGTCGAGTTTTTTTGGGGAGTATAATTAAATTGTTGCTCCGCTTTTATGCCAAACCGGTTTAGCGAGTCTTTCCAGTTTTTTAAACTTTCCTTGCTCCAGTCGCCATAGGCTCTTTGAATCACGATACGGCCATATGCAGATATTTCCTGAATGACGCTTTCAAGCTTATCCAGAGCGACGTTTTCAGCATCAATCAGAAGGGCCAGTTTTTGAAATTTTTCCATCATGTTTTTCCTTATCCAAGTGAGGAGGATCTTCTAATTATTTCTCAATGGACAGGAATAATGTCAATTCCTTGATGCTGGGAAAAACCTTTGAGGGATTGGCTTTTTTCAATCCGCTGATGTCTGCGGTCGTTGCCCAGGCGGCGGACAGGCAGGTCACTCCCGCTTTTTTGCAGGCGGCCACATCTGAAACCGCATCCCCGATATAGTAAAATTCATCTTTGTTCAAACAGAAGTCGTGCAGAAGCTCTTCAATAGCTTCTGCCTTGTTGGGCCTGTCTTCCGCTCCGGTTTTGACGGAACAGAACAAATCTTGCATGCCGAATTGCTCAAGCGTAATGCGGCAGCTTTTGTCTCCCTTCCCGGTAATCAGGGCGACAAACACGCCAGCCTTGTGCAGGGTTTCTATCAATTCGCGTATGCCTTCATACGGAGCCGGGCATGATTGATGCATTTTTTCATAAACCGGGTAGAAATCATGGAGAGCTTCCCGCCATTTTTCTCCGGTGACTTTCTTGATCATTCCTACTTCATTCAGGCCGAAAGTCTGCGTGATTTCCCGTTCGCTCAGCGTGTGGCCGGCGTAGGGAGAAACCGCTTTTTCAAATGCCCTGATGCACATGGGGACCGTGTCCCCTATGGTTCCGTCCAGATCAAAAGCGATCAGCTTGATCATTGTTCCCGACTTCCGTTGATTTTACGAATAACCTTGCAGGGGTTCCCCGCCGCCAGGCTGTCGGGAGGAATATTTTTGGTGACCACGCTGCCGGCTCCGATGACGCTTCCTTTTCCGATGGTAATGCCGGGCAGGATAATGACGCCGCCGCCAATCCAGCAGCCGTCTTCTATCGTTACCGGAAGAGCGTAGGTATGGCGGATGTATTCAATTCCTTCATCCGTTTCCACGGGAGTAAGGCGCTCATTCAGATCAATGGGGTGCGTAGCGGTGTAAATCTGTACGTTGGGGGCGATCAGCACATTGTTGCCGATGGTGATCCTGTTGCAGTCCACGAACGTGCAGCCCGTATTGACGGTGACGTTGTTCCCGATATGGATGTTGCGGCCGTAATCGCAGATGAAGGAATGACCGATGGAGACCTTGGCGCCGATGCTGCCCAGCATTTCCTGCAGCACCTGCCGCTTTTCCTCCTTATGGTCGTAAGGCAGGGAATTGTATTTCATCAGGAGCCGGTGCGTCTTGTTCTTGAATTCCAGAAACACCTTGTCATGGCAGTCATACCATTCGCCCGCCATACATTTTTCCAGTTCAGTCATTATTTTCTCCTTTCTTGATTTTTGTTACCGGAGAGGAGGAGCGGAGGCACCCTTCTGAACGGCCGTCAACAGGGTGCGGAAGCTTTACTCCCACTCATTCCCTGTAAGAAAATCTTAAACAGTTTTGTTTATGAGATTTGACTCGGATTATTTGTATCGCTTTCATTATTCAGATAGTTTCGGTTATCTGATTTTTTGTTGCCAAAACGTTGCCGCGAAACACATCGTTGAAGAGACTTTTTATGCTTCTCCCATCATCATTTTATAGTGAGCTCCATGCCCCATTTTAACAAAAACTTCTTTGAATATTTGTTTATACTGGTCTATCGAATCTGCATAGCTAACAATATACAAATCATCTGAAATACTGTGTGATCTATCATTTATCCAACTTAATAAGCTCTAACATATTATTTTTTCTTCTATTGTCAAGAAAGAATCTTCGATAGTTTCGTCTTTTGATTCACCAAGGATATTAAAATAGGAGACCTATATACTTGACTAACAATATTATTTTAAAATATTTCCGTCATTTCTTTTTCATCTGAATAATTTAGACAAAAAGGTTGTCTCATGGTCATTGGCATCATATTCGACTGCGCAAAATGTAACGGTTCCGGTACTAAAGACAAAATCCCTTGCCTCCAATTCCCAACCATCACCTTCCTGATAGTCTACATACATGCCTCCTGTAAGAGTTTTTCCTTCTAGCGTTAATGGGGCTTTTGAATTGTTTCCATCTCCATTGGATGATGACTTGCTGCATGAGGTAAGCAGTGCCAAGGATGTCAGGACTGTTCCAAGTAATAATGTCTTCATAGTTCTTATTCATTGTTATCCCCCCCCCATTTTGGGAGATTCGGTCATATAGATAACAAGAACTATGACACCTGTAAACAACAAATCCCCTAATTTGGGGGATTTAAAAATTCCGCTATACTGCGGTAATGAAAAGAGATCGTAGCAGTGTTCCTGAAGAAACACTCAGAACGCTTCTGCGACAAAAGCGGATGGAGAAGGGATATTCCCAACTCAAACTCTCTTTACTGTTGGATAACACTCGGACATTTGTTTCCAAATATGAGTCCGGTGAAAGGTATCTAACATTTACAGAAGTCCTATTGATTTGTCAGGTACTTGGGGTTGATCCCGTTGAAATTACTGAATGTATAAACAAAAAAATTAATACATTATGAATATTGGAATACCAAATCATGTCAAAGACTTGAATCCGCCATTAAGCAATTATGACTCTATAGTTAAGTTTGATGATATTCAAAAACTAAATATTATTAAAGTAGAAACATTCGAATATAATGATAAAAAACAAACTTTTTATCGTATGGATTTTTATCCATCATGTAAAGATTCGAATAATAATATAACATTGATTAAAGAGCAATATGAAAAACTTAATACATTACTAATGGATTATCCTTCAAATAATATATATTATGGAGGATTGCAGCTATAGATATTGTAAAAGTTTTTGGTTCTAACTTGAAGAAGTACAGAACCGCAATGGGTATATCTCAAGAGGCTTTTGCAGATAAATGCGGTATGCACCGGACTTATATCAGCGCAATCGAATATTATCGCAGAAGCATTTCTCTTGAAAACATCCAACGCATCGCTGATGCGCTTGGAATTGAAACATACAAACTGTTTTTGGAGGATTAAACTATGCCTACTTACACTTGTGATTATAGATTACCGTCCGGTAATCGCTCTCAAAAGAGACAAAATCTTATTTCCTGTTTCTTGAAAGAAGAAGCAGGAATTGGCAGAGGTGATGATGCCTCTCGTTATCAGTACAATGTTGAGTCATACGGCGATTATGGAATCTTTTTGAAGCGTCCTACTCAGCTTAACAAGGGATTCGATTTCACCGTAAACGTGCAAGGCATGTACTTTAAAAAGAATAGGAGATACAACAACCCCAGCCATAATGACATCTTTGAAGCTTTGATTTGCTGTAGAAATGAGTGCCCCGATGAATACGATGCTGTCAGAGATGCCATTGTTTCCATTTACGAATGTGACGACATTGATTTATCCCATATCAACGCATATTTCCTCGATGTTGAAGGCACTGAACATCCTATTCAAATCATTCTTTTAGCCATTAAATGGTTGTTTATGGAACAAGATTGCGCTTATTGGAACTATTCTGGCCGCAGAATGCTTTTTGAAGAACTTTATGAGTCTGGATTAGCCTAAACCTTACTTTCGGAAAACAAACAGATACTCGTGGGCAATTAGTAAAAAATTATACTTCACGCTGTTTGTTTTCCAATACCCCGTAGCTTTACAGTTATGCTGTTCTTTGATGATAAGCTCTTTCAGCCTAAAATCGGCATTCTCAAAAATACGCATTACATCAAAAGACATCGGAATCATGTGTCCCTTCTGGCGGGTATCGCCCATCAACACTGCGCAGAACTTGTCTTTTTTCAATACACGGCAGCTCTCTTGGGCTACCGTTTTCATTTCTTTCAAGAAGTCCTTAATATTGAGATGAGATAAGTCTGCCTCAATATCCTCACTATACTGAATAATATTAGCATAAGGCGGATGTGTGCAGATTAAGTCAATGCTACTACTCGGAATGAAATCCAAACGGCGGGCATCACCTTTGTGAAGGTATACCTTGCCGTCAGCACCCTCATGTTCAAAATCAATTTTCTCACGGCATCTTGTGAGCGCTACATCATTAACGTCGACACCGATGATATTTCTGCGGAGCAGTTTCGCTTCAATCAGGGTTGTCCCACCGCCTGCAAACTGATCAAGCACCAAATCTCCTTCCTGGGAATATCTAAGGATAATGTTTCGAGGGATGTAAGGTGACCAATTCCCACGCCATTTTGCATCGTGCGTTGCCCAATCGCCACGTTTCGGGAAAGACCAATGTGTGGTCATTTCAAGCTCAAAATCTTCCGGCTCCCATTTTGTGATTTTTTTGGTCATTATTTGAAAACCTATGTGATAATACCATTTTTCAAATCATTGATGTTATATATGTTATACATCATGTCAAAGGTTTCTTCAAGGTTATTACGGGCGCTTGTTCAGCCCTTACCGTCAGTAAACCAAACAAAGGCAAATCCATCAATTGTATCAGCCTCTGCAGCAAGCGTTTTATAGCTACGGACAGTTTCATTAAGCTTACTTCCGCCAGTGCAGAAATATCAATACCCCATTTATCAGTAATCTGATGTATGTACATCTCTTTGAAGTAGTTTATACCCTTTACAAAGTCAGTTTTTTTAATGAAGCTTTCTACCAAATCTTCCATCAAATGCCTGCCGCGATTTTTTCGACCATTGGAATCCAAGCCTGTTTCTACGCCTGTAACATAGTCAACGAGATTGTTTATGATGTGATTTGAAAGCAAGTCAAACAGACCTGTCTGCTCCATAAAATAGGAGTAACGCTCATAATGGGCGTTACTGTTCGGAGGATATTTTCCAAAGTCGAACTGATACAAATAACCGCTGTTTTTGTCCTGGCAGTATATTTCGTTTGCTCTAATCGCCAAGAGCAGAGGGATACATTTTAAAACTCCGGGATATTTTTTGATAAGTGCCTTAAAATCATCCTTGATATTCTTAGAGCCGATAAGAGAATTGAGAATATTTAGCTCGACCTTGATACCATCAACATTGCGATGGACTTTTTCAAAATCAATATAATAACCATAATCTGCAATACTGTCACGGAAACCGACTAACTATGAATTAAAATTTCTTGCCATATTACCCCCTTCTTCCTCCGAAACCTGCCGTAGAGATAATCTTAAAGATGTCCCTATCTGCTTCAAGCAATTCTTCGATGATATTACCAAACATATACGCATCTGATCGATTTGTTTTTTCTTGTACCGCCAACAATTCCATTAAAACATATAGAAATTCGACATTATATTCGCCAAATGTGTTAAGCGGAAAATACTGTGCAATATTAATCTCGTTCTCGCCCTTCTCTATTAACACTTTCAAAGTATCAAAATTGTTATTAGTAAGGGGAACATAGGTGTTCCAACAATTTTGAATAGCTTCCAAATACTGTTTTGTGAGTACTTCGTTTCCTTGCATTTTCATGAGAATATCAACTACCCAATGAATATGCTTCGGTGTACGAATTCGCATGCCGTCCTTCTTGTACTTGATTACAATGTCGAATTGAGACAAAGCACCTTGAAAAACATAAATGATATAATCGTCAAAGACAAATTCTATTATTGCCTTTTTGGTCCCATTATCTATACGTTGTGTTCCTTCTCGAATTTTCATAGTCGTCCCCCCACTTTAAAAATTGCTAATAAGCAATTCCTTAATTTTCCCTCTTGCTTTGCTGTTACAGTTAATCATACGAGTCGCTTCAACACGCTTAATTCGATGAGAGGAATAGATATTGTCAAAGAAATCATCTTCTGTATTGGAGTTCTTGGGATCAGAATTGCTGATAACCATCTTTGCACCTCTCTGATGCATATCATCAATAAATCTCGCAAGCTCTATCTGTTCTTCATCGTTAAACAAGTTTTCAGTATATGCGGTAAAACTCGCAGTATCGGTGATAGGACGATAAGGAGGGTCGAAATAAACAAAGGTGTTTTCATCAATGAAGTCTGCTGACTTTCTATAATCACCGCATACAATGGTTACGTTCTGAAGTTTCTCTGATACCGCACAAAGATTATCTTCATCACAAATCATCGGATTTTTATAAGAGCCCATTGGAACATTGAAAAGTCCTTTTTTATTCACACGGAACAGACCGTTGAAGCAGGTTTTATTAAGGAAAATCATCAATGCTGCTTTTTCGATATTGATGGTTTCGTCTCCATTGACCTTCAAATCATTAAAACGCTCACGCTTTGTGAGGTAGTATGCTTTTCTGAGCTCGGTGTCCGTCGGAACAAATTCATTCTGCATCACTGTGAGCATCGCAATCAATTTATCAATATTGTCTCGAATAATGAGATAGGTATTGGCAAGTTCGGCGTTGATGTCACTGATATAAACTTCATCCAAGTCGTATTTGCTTAAAATATCGAACAAGACGGCACCGCCACCGACAAATGGTTCGGCGTATTTTGTGATTTTTCCATCTGCAAAGGGATAATATTTTTCAATCTCTGAAAGGAGCTGACCTTTGCCGCCTGCCCATTTCAAAAAAGGTTTCACTTTTTTGCCATTACTCTGCACATAGCGGATACTTCTCGCATCAATCGGCTTTTTGGCAGTAGTCGGTATAATCCACATATTGCCGACCATTATGGCATTGTCTATTCGGCTCTCAGAGCAAAGAACCGCAACTCGTCTTTGGGAAATCCCCCATTTATCAGCAGCTTCTCTTGCGGACATAAATTCCATAATTGCACCTCTATGTGTAACTAATAATATTATATTCTAAAACTCGAATAATAGCAATACCATTTCGGAAGATAATTTGTATCTTTTTTGTGACGATGGGTAACGCCCGCAGGAACTGTGATGCTTCCTCGAGCGGCATGGTGATTAGTTATTAGTTGTTGTGTTAATCCATCAGCCGATGCTTCGGCATACCTGTCAGATTCACCACCGAGAACAAGCTGGGCATATTCAATAGGCTTGTTATAAATTAGCCAATCAAGTTCTGGCTGCTAATTGCTATTTCGCAAATGGATGTTAATATCATGTAAGAACAAAAAAGAGCTAATTGATTTAATCAAAATCAGTTAGCTCTTTAATTATGAATGATGAATTCTTGTTGCCAAATCATTGGCACAACTTCGCAAAAATCAGACTTTTACGGCTCTACAGCCGAGAAAGTGCCTCTGCGAAATTATTCCCACTCAATGGAAGCCGGGGGTTTGGTGGAGATGTCGTAAAGGACGCGGTTGATGCCCTTTACTTCATTGAGGATGCGGTTGCTGGTTTCCCTCAGCAGGGCCGGGGGGAGTTCCACCCAGTCCGCCGTCATGGCGTCTTCCGACACGATGGCGCGCAGGTTGGTGGCCCATTCATAGGAACGTTCGTCTCCCTTCACGCCCACCGTTTTTACGGGGATGAGGCCGGCGTAAGCTTGCCAGACTTTGTCGTACCAGCCGTATTTCTTCAGGTTGCCGATGAAGATGGCGTCGCATTCCCGGATGATGTCCAGGCGTTCTTTGGTGACCACGCCGGGGCAGCGCACGGCCAGGCCGGGGCCGGGGAAGGGGTGGCGCCACAGAATATCATGCGGGATGCCCATGGAGGCGCCCAGTTCCCGCACCTCGTCCTTGAACAGTTCCGCCAAGGGTTCCAGTACTTTCCCCTGCGCTTGGAGTTCCAGCACGCGTTCCACGCGATTGTGGTGGGTCTTGATGACGGAGGCCTTGGATTTGGCGTTGGAGGCGCTTTCGATCACGTCCGGGTACAGGGTGCCCTGGGCGAGCATTTCCGCGTCTCCCACGGCATCCCAGAAAACGTCGATGAACAGGCCTCCGATGATGCGGCGCTTCTTTTCCGGATCGCTTTCTCCGTCCAGGGCCGCCAGGAAGCGTTCGGAAGCATCCACCGTTTCAATTTCCACGTTCATGCGGGCGAAATTGGCCCGCACTTCCTCCGCCTCGTTTTTGCGGAGCAGGCCGTTATCCACAAAGATGGCGCGCATGTTCACGCCCGCTTCATGCAGCAGAACGGCAAGCACGGTGCTGTCTACGCCGCCGGAGACGCCGCAGACCACCTGCTTGTCGCCCACGCGTTCCCGAATTTCCCGGATGAGTTCCCTTTTAAAGTCTCCGATGTCGAACTTTTTAAGGTTGGCCGCACAGGAAAGGAAGTTGCGCAGGATGGTGCGCCCTTCATGGGAATGGGTCACTTCCGGATGAAACTGGATGCCGAAGGTGGTTTCTCCCCATTGGAGGGAGACAGGGACGCCCTCCGCATTGCGGGCGATGACGCGGCAGCCTTCCGCCAGATGGTCCACCGTGTCCGAATGGCTCATCCATACCTGGGAGGAGGGGGACATGTCCCGGTACAGGCCCGCGCAGGTTTCCGGCAGCAGGGCGGCGGGGCCGTATTCCCGCTTGTTGCTGGCTTTTACGGTGCCGCCGTGCTTGATGTTCAGCAGCTGCATGCCGTAGCACACGCCCAGGACGGGGACATTCAGGCTTTGGAGCCATTCAAAGTCAATGTCCGGGGCGTCCGCGTCCGTGGTGCTTTTGGGACCGCCGGAAAGGATGACGGCGCCGGGTTCGTGAATCTGGTCCAGGTCTTCCAGCGCATACAGCTTGGCCATGTAGCCCAGTTCGCGCACGCGGCGCACGATGAGCTGGGTGTATTGGGAGCCGAAGTCAATGACGGCTACGAGGTGCTTGTCGTCCATGTGAAGGAGGAGTTAACAGGAATAATTGACGGGTTCTTCCGTGATGGTGATATCGTGGGGATGGCTTTCTTTCAGGCCGCCGGAGGTGATTTGCACGAACCGGGCCTTGTTCCGGAGTTCCTCCAGGTTGTGCGCGCCCAGATAGCCCATGCCGGAGCGCAGGCCGCCCATGAGCAGGAATACCACGACCGCCACCATGCCCATGTACGGAACGCGCGATACCACGCCATCCGCGACGAGCTTGCCGGAGGTGATCTCACCGTAGCGGTCGCCGGAGCCGCGGCGC
>ERZ1023970.362-NODE-362-length-14793-cov-8.198534_pt1 | contig 14793 bp, 14 predicted proteins | sample MGYA00380430_ERZ1023970 | MGnify/ENA primary metagenome ERZ1023970 (study PRJEB33179, sample SAMN07449052) | human gut metagenome | biome: Human-gut; feature: Human associated habitat; material: Faeces | host: Homo sapiens | place: India:Kasaragod | collected... | reverse complement strand
GGATGTATCAGCCCTCTTCGCTGATTCCAACGTCCTCCATCCCGACTCTCCTCCCCGCCCTTTTCGCCACCCCCGCATCGTGCGTCACGAGCAGCAGCGTCGCCCCCTCATCAGCCAGTTCTGCCAGAATATCCATAATCTGCGCACTGCTGCGGCTATCAAGGTTTCCCGTCGGTTCGTCCGCCAGAATGATGGGCGGGTGGTTGATGAGCGCACGCGCAATCGCCACACGCTGCTGCTGTCCGCCGGAAAGCTCGTTCGGATACGCCTTCATCTTATCCAGCAGACCGACTTTGCGCAGCAGTTCCGCCGCACGCGCCAGACGCTCCTGCATCGGCACGCCCGCGTAACCCAGCGGGAGCGCCACGTTTTCCGCCACGGTGTGGGAGGAAAGGAGGTTGAAGGGCTGGAAGATGTAGCCGAAGGTTTGGAAGCGCAGGCGGGCTTTTGCCTTGTCGGAGAGGTGGCGAACGTCCTGACCGTTGAGGGTATAGTGTCCTTCGGTCAGATTATCGAGCAGACCGATGATGTTGAGCAGCGTCGTCTTGCCGCAGCCGGATTTGCCGGTGATGGCGACAAATTCGCCCTTTTGAATGTTCAGGCTGATGCCGGACAGCGCGTGGACGGCGCTTTCGCCTTTTCCGTAGATTTTTTTCGCTTCTGAAAGCTGAATCATGTGTTGCTCCTTTACTCATTGTACCGCAGCACCGCTGCCAGCACGACATGCCGCTGCTGGTGCAGAAGAATCAGGGACAACAGCGCGCCAGCCACCGTGGCAAAGAGAATCGGTGCGGCAATCGCCTGCATGTTCCCATGCACGGCGACTTCTCCCACTGTGATATGAGGTGACGCAATCGCCCCCAGCACTGCGCCGATGACCCCCGAAAGCAGGAACGGAATCACCATCTCCATCACACTCTCGAACGCCAGCGTCGTTTCCGGCACGCCAAGGCAGCGCAGCACGGCGTATTCCTTCTTCCGCTTTGACCAGCGCGTCAGCATCGAGCCAATCAGCCCAATTGACACCGCTGCCAGCAGAATCGTCGAGTACATCATAAAATCGCGCGCCTGATCGCTCGCGCGTTCTAAGGTGACGGTCATGCGGCTGTTCATCGGCAGGACGCAGTATTCGATGCCGGTCGGGTGATGCTGGTTGAGCAGGCAGACGATGGCTTGCGCGTCCGCTGATGCAAAATCTGCCGTGAAGTAAACGCCCAGCGTGTCCGCCGCGTCGAAATCCGCCATGTACTCCATCGGCACGGCGAACACGTTCGTCAGCGAAATGTCCTCGCGCGCGTAGCCGTTGCGCAGGAGGTTCTGGGCGATACTGCCGGGGTTCAGCGCGTAGCATTCGCCCGCCGTTTGCGCCCGCGCCAGTGCATCGGCGGCTTCGGCGGACAGTCCGATGGCGGATGCGTGGTAAATCGGCATATCCGCGTCGGCGAGGGTGATTTCGCCCAAAAGCGGCAGCAAATCACGCGGCGCAAAAATCAGGAAAATCTCCTTGAAGGCTTCCGTTCGCGCGGATGGCTTCGTAATCGTCGCGCGAAAACCCCGCATAGCCGTTTTGAAGCAGCCCGCCACTTGTCCGCTGCGTCCATTGGATGCGCGAAACGGTATGGTCGCTGATGTCCTCCCGCGCCCCCAGCGCCGAGGTCGAAAGAAACAGGTTCAGGCAGCAAGTCATCAGAAAGAAGCTCAAAATCATCTGGAGCATTTCCAGAATGCCGCGCCCCTTCCGGGACATCAGCTGCCGAAGCACCTGACAAAGTGCGAATCGCATGTTCTCCCTCCCTTACGCGCCCGAAAGCTGCTGCACGAGCGGCTTTGGGCACAGCGCCGCCCGCGTTATCACGAGGCTGAGCAGCGCCAGCAGCGGCAGCATTTCCAGCAGCGCCGCTGCTGACTCCTGCGGCACATAGAATCCCGACCCAATCGCGCGGAAAAATAGCGGCAGCAGCCCCCACGCAAGCAGCACGCCCGCGAACGCGCACATCAGCGTACCGCAAAAAAAAATCACCCTGCTGATGCATATCCCGCAGAACAGGCGCAGCATTGCCCATTCGCGCGCCGTCCGGCTGGCGAAGCACCGCGCCGTGTTCGTCGTCTGCAAGGTGACGTACAGGAAAATCAGGAGGGCGAAAATGGTGTACAATCGCAGATTCGCCCGCTGTTTGTCCAGCGCGGCGCGGTTCGCTTCGTCCGGGTACACGCAGCGAATCATCCCCGTCGGAATCTCCGGCACGCTGCCGAAAATCACGCGTCCGTTCAGCTGATTTTCCACGCCGCGCCGCACATCTTCGCGGATTTTCCCGTCCGACACCCGCAAAGCGCACTGCATCGACGGCACGCCCTGCGGGATTTCGCCGTCCCTGCGCCGGATGAGCGCCTGCTGCTCCATGTCCAGCAAGCCGCGCCGCACGGTCACGCGGTACGCCTGCCCGCCGATGGTCAGCGTGTCCCCCTCCTGCACCGCAAACACGGACAGGTACGCCTCATCCAGCGCCACTTCGTCCGCCGCCAAGTCCTGCCCCGCCAGCGCCAAATACGCATCGTCCACATGTGCCACCCGCAGCACGCGCGACTCCGCCGGACTCATCACCCACTCGTCTCGTGTGTAAAACTGCGATTTTGCTGCAATGCCGTCATCGTCCAGCGCATCAAATGCTGCGTCAAACGCTGAATCGCACCACGCATAACGGATAATGCGCTCCGGCTGCACAAACTGCGCATCCACCATGCTCATTTCCCGCGAAAACAAATCCAGCATGACCAGCATCATCACGCTGCCGAATGCGACGCTCAGCATCAGCAGCAAGCCGTAATACCGCCACTTGCGGAACGTCCGCACCGTCTCCCCGAAAAGAAACTTTGCCCGTTCACTGCGCATCATGGGCATTCTCCTGAACGCGGTAGAGCGTGCCGCTGCTGGTGGACAGAAGCATCAGCTGCCCCTTGCACCGCGCCAGCGACAGGCTTTGCCCCTCATACAGCACGTTTTTCTCCTGATTCGCCAGCATCAGCCCCGTCGAAACGTACTGTCAAGCGCTATCAAAGCAGTCCAGCGAATAAAACGAGCTGTTGACGGCATACCAGCGCCCATCCCCCGGCACGGCGCTCGTCGCGACATACCCATACGGCAGCACCGCCTGACGGACGAGCGCCCCCGCATCCAGCCGCCACACCGTCCCCGCGCCCGTCTGGTAGCTGACGTTCTCTTCCCCGGCGTACACGAGGTCTTCCAGCAGGTACACGTTTTCCTGATTCCACGTGAAAATCCCGCGGACATTCTTCATCAGCGGCTGCGCCGTGCCGTCCGCATTCAAGCGCCAGACCGTGTCCGCGTCCTTGTCATACGGAAAGAAGAGGCAGACCAGATAGTCCGCCCCGCAAGGTGCAACACTCCTGACGAACGCGCGCTGTTCCGCATTCACGGGCAGCGGGCGGGTGAAAACGGACGCGCCGTCAGGCGTGAAGGCTTGCAGGCGCAGATTCCCCTGCTCTGCGACAATGAGGTACTGCCCGTCCCACGCCATTGCCGCCGGCTGATACAGCTGTCCCGGCTGACTGCCTACACTGCCGATGAAGCCAAGAAATTCGCCGTCCGCATCCAGCTTCAAAATCTGATTCTGCTCCCGGCACAGCACATAGAGATGCTCACCGTCCGAGCAGATAGATTCCGCGCGGTACTTGCCCAGCTCCGTCACGGCTTTCAGCGTCCATTCTGGATTTTCCAGCACACGGCGGTTGAAAAATTCCAGCGGGCTGCCATCCGCATTCTGTGATGAGGATGCGCAGGACGTGCAGAGGAGCAACATCAGCAGACAGAGCACTAAAAACTTCCGATTTTCCTTGCTGCGCATCAAAATACGCCTCCTTTCGTTATCTACTCAGTAAATGCGAAAAGAGGTGCAGCGTTACAGCCGTATTCGATTATTTCCAGATAATTTTCAGCCCCTGCGCAACCGCGTAGGCGGTTGCATAGTCGCACGCCTCCACCACGAAGTATTGGTCGCCATACGACCAGACCAAATCCACCGACCCACTTGCCTGATACAGCACCGTCGCCACCGTATTGTGCAGGGAAACGTGGTCAATCTCCGCCCCCTTCGAGTTCAGGTTGATGCCCGCGCCTTTGCCGCCGATGTGGATTTCCATCCGCTCGCCCTGTTCATTTCGATATTCCAGAAAGCCGAAGTTTTCATCCGACACATACTGCGCCAGCGTGTACCCGTCCGGGATGTACGACGGAAAGTAGTTCGTTTTCCAATCCTCCGGCATCGTCGCTTCCGTCTCCGTCGGCTGATAGCGGATGTCCATGGAGGCGTCGTGCACCTGCATCACGAAGGCCAGAAAGCGCACCTGATCCTTGCCCGTGCTGGCGACGACAATCGTCAGCGCCAGATTCAGCACCAGCACCACCATCGCCGCCGTTTTCAGCACACGCACCGTCTGCTTCCAGAACCGCTCGTGCCGCTGCTTTTTCGTCAGCTGACGGTCAATCATTTTCAGCATCCGCGGCATACTCTCCGCCGCCGCATCATCCGGCGTATCTATGTCATCCTGCTCCCGCTGCATCAGGCGGTAGGCGGCGAGTTCCAGCGCGGCGGCTTCGTAATTTTCCTCCGGCGTCCGCATTTTCTCCTGCTTCACTCCGCATCCTCCCTCAACATGTCGTAGAGCCGCTTCCGCGCGCGATTCAGCCGCACGCGCACATGCCCCTCCTGAATCCCCAGCACCGCCGCAATCTCCCGCGCACTGCGCTGCTCGAAATACTTCATCCGAATCGCGACCTGATCCGCTTCGGGCAGCCGCTGCATGGCATCCACCAGCGCGTTCATCGTGCATTGCTGCAAAATCCGCGCATCCGGCGCTGCCTCATCATCCGCAATCTGCGGCAGAATCGTCTCGCCGTCGTCTGCTTCTTTCTGCGATTTCCGCCTGCGGTGCAGCGCATACGCCGCGTTCTTCACCGTGGAAATGATGTACCCCTCCAAAACGTTACGCTCCAGCGTCCTCAGCAGCGAAATTTTGCGAATCAGCGCCACGCACGCTTCGCCAACCACGTCCTCCGCGTCCTGCTTGGAGTCCGTCAGCGCCCGCGCCACGCGGAACATCCGTGCGGCATGGTTGATGTACAGGTGCTTCATGAAGTCGCGGTCGCTTTCGTCGGAGATGGTCAGAATTGCTGCGGGGAATAGGAGCATGGCGGTGTTCTTCCTTTCGTATGGGGGATGATGGGGGTATTATAGCATATTCGAGAGGGCGTGTCTATGCTGCGAAAAGCAGTGATTTCAGTAATGGGCAAAACAGACTATGCTGTCTGTTGAAAGCTGAATAAAACATGAGAGCAAAAGAATTTACCGAAAAGAGCAGTCGACGTTACGGACACGTCAGCAACCATATGTCGCAAAACGCAGCAGCCAAGATGGAAAAATTCATTTGCTCGCTGTAAAAAGCGTAGACTCACGCGCATAGCGGTTTTTCGTGGGTACGGAAAAGAAAGCGTTTGTGGGTACGGTGTGGGTATACAGCAGCACAAAAAAAGCCGAAACCCTTGCATCTCCAAGGATTTCGGCTCGTGGAGCATAGCGGATTCGAACCGCGTCACTTGCTTCCCCCTGCGTCCCATCATGTACCATCTGGAATACACAGCGCCCCATCCAGCACAACAATTTCACTCTGAATCCCATAGCATCCCACCCGGTTAATGGTACTGATAATGGTATTGGTCAGATTGAAGCGGTCGGGTTCGGCTTGTTTTGCTGCAATCGTTATTTTCCCCTTCTCACTCCTCCGGCACAGGAATCGTAATATTCAGATTAAAAATCCCATTCTGCGGCAGGAGCGCCATGTTGCCGTCGTACTTTTCCACCACCATACGAATGCTCTTGACACCGTAGCCATGGTAAAACTCGTCGTCCTTGGAGGTGCGCGGAATGCCATCCGCCATGATGAGTTCGCCTATGTAGTTGTTCTCCACATGGATAATCGCCATGCCGAGTTCTTCCTTCACGCTGACGAAAATGATTCGCTTTTCTACGTCGTCCAGCTTGCATACGGCTTCCATTGCGTTGTCCAGCGCATTGCCAAACAAGGAGAATAGGTCGGATGGCTGCATGAAGGATAAGCACTGCCCGTTAGCGATACAGTCGAGCTTGATGCTGTTTTTCTCGCACAGAAGCTTTTTCTCCATCAGGCAGACGTCCAAGATTTCGTTGCCTGTTTGCAGGGAGGAATCGTAGACACTGATAATCTGTTCCAGCTCGCGAATGGCGTCGGGGTCGGTCGTGCTGGTGATGTGGGAAATCTGGTGCTTCATGTCGTGGCACTTGATGTTTACCATTTCCACGTTGGCTTTGGACGTGCGGTACTGCTCTTCCTGCATATGCACCAGCTGGGTAAGGAAATTCTTTTCATCGGTAAGTGCCTGATTGCGGAACAAACCCTGCTCCAGCATCAGCGCCAGCACGCAGCAGACTACGTCGTAGATGCTGACTAACACATACAGCTTCGTCATGCTTCGAGCAGACAAGTATGGTTCCATGATGAATTTAATGACAATTGTAAACAGGATGAGCAAGCCGCCGACAATCAGATTTTCGCGATTCTGAAAACTCAGCTCTGGGTGCTGTTTCATTTTGCGGACAAACAGATAGTACGCTGCCAGATAAACAAGCAGCATGACAGCTGAAATAATCGCCACTGCTTGTACAGAATCATACGCCCAGCCGGATAACGCCAGCACGTCATCATAAAGCACATAGGATAAATGCTGCGTCGCCAATGCACAGGTCATGCAGAACATGGCCTCCGACTTTTCACACCTCATGCACAGCTGAATGCTGCCATAGCCAATGAGGAAAAACAGCAGATACTTTGCAATGCCCATTGCTGATATGACCCACGCCGCAGACGGCACACGCATTGACAGATGATTCCATAAGGCAGAGTTGAGTATCATCAGCCCAATCGCCGCCGCAGCCCGAATCGCAAAATTCTCTCGCCGCTCATAATAGTGGCAGTACACCCATGCTGCCAGCAGCTGTTCCAGCACGAAGCCGTGCTCAACGAAGAAGTCCCCAATCCATGTAATCATCAACTTTTCCCCTGCCCCAGCCAGTTTGTCAGCTCGTTGATGAAGCCCTTGCGCCGCGTCTGCGATATTTTCAGCGATTCATCGTTTGACAGCGTCACCAGCAAATCGCGGCTGTTAACTTTCTTGATAAACTGCGGATTGACCAGATAGCAGGCATTGCAGCGCATAAAATTGTATGTATGCAGGACTCTCTCCAAATCGTTGAGCGAGCCGTATGCACTGTAAATGCCACTGGTTGTATGATAATCCAGCTTATGCCCGTGCACTTCCACATACAGCAACTCATTTGTTGAGCAGCGAATCATCCCCTGCGCATCATTTATGACAACCGTCCCGCCGGAATTGGACTCAATCACACGAATCGCCTTCTGCAATTTCATCGTCAGCCGTGCATAGTTCACCGGCTTCACAATGTAGTCCAGCGCATCCACCTCATAGCTTTTGATGGCGAACTGCACCATCGTCGTCACAAAAATCAGCACCGTCTTGCTGTCATATTCCCGCATCCGCGCTGCGGCTTCCATACCCGTCATGTTCGGCAGCATAATGTCCATGAACACAATGTCGAATTTCTGCTTGTCTTCCAGATAATCCAGCGCATTGCTGTACATCGCAAAGCTGAACGTCTGCTGATTTTCCATTGCATACCGCATCAGGTACTGCTGCAAACGCTTCTGCTCCTGCTGGTCGTCCTCCACAATCGCAATGGCAATCACATTTTCGCCCCCTTTCTGTTGATTATACCATACCGATGCTTTTCTTGCAACGGAAGCAGCGCTGTATCTATCGTCTGATACAGCGCTGGATGATTACCGAACTGGAATGTCGATTTCCGCTGTTCCACAGGAACTTGCCGCCGTCAGGTGCATCACCCCGCTTGACCTCGCGCAGAGGATGACCATTGCTTCGCCGCGATAGACGGTCGTCTCATCGCCGCCGTAGCCGTCCTTGTTGTAGGGGCAGGCGTGTCCGAAGGCTAACAGCTCGCCGCCCGTCACCTGAATCCGCACCTTGTCCCGCGACAGCACATCCGTCGTCCCTGCGCCGTCTGTCACACGAATCCGCACTTAACACAGCTTTCCGGCGGCCGTCACGCGTTTTTCCGGCTCCAGTGTCAGCTTCTTCTGCCCGTCGAGCGACAGCAGACTGCTGCTGCCGATTTCCTCGTTCTTCTCGTTGTAGAGAATCGCCGTCAGTACCCCCGGATAATACGGCAGATGGAAAAACACGCGGCACTTGCGCTTCAGGCTTTTCGTCCCCTGCCGAACGCCGTTCAGAAACAGCGACACACGGTCGCCGCAGCCGTAGACCTCCACGCGGCACTTCTGACCCTCATAGCCGTTCCACGCCCACGATGCTACTGCCGATGTCATTTTCCATCCGGACGGGCTGTGCCGCTCGCCGCGGTGATTCGGCGGTTCGACCGCGATATACGGCTTTTTCAGCAAGCCATACGCCGCGCAGGTGTAGTAGGCTTCCGGCAGCAGCTTGCCGGTAATGTCGATTCGCCCTGCGCCGGAGGTCAGCCAGCCGCTGCTGTGCAAGAAAGTCGGCGCATCCTCGCGCCATTCCCATGCGCCCAGCCCGACTTCGCCCAAGTGGTCAATGCCCGTCCAGACGAAATCGCCGATGATGCCCTGATCCCGCGCTGCCGCACGCAGAAAGTGCTCCGTATCGACACAGAATGTTTCGCTGCCCAGAATCACCCGGTTCGGATACTTTCTCCTGTCCATCCGATAACGGAACAGACCGTAGTTATACCCCGACACATCCGAGGCCGCAAAAATCTCGCGCGTCGCGCGGTCAGAACCCGGCATCAACGCATTCAGCTTCATCGTCAGCGAACCATACTTCCACTTTCGGTGATTCTTTTCTTCCGTTCCCAAGTCATGCACGTCGGTATTCATGGCACGCTCGTTGCTGAAAAACGGATGCCCCGCCGCCATCGCCTGATTAAAACCGATGTTGATGCCGCATGTAACCGGGCGGGTATCATCGAGCGTGCGCAGATATGCCTTCATGCGTTCAAACAGCGCCACACCCTCTGGCTTTGCGCTTTCCGAGACCTCATTGCCCAGTGAATACAGCACGACACACGGATGATTATAGTCCTTCTGCACAAGGTCTTGAATATCCTGCGGATAGTTGTTCGGCAGGAAATCCGCATAGTCGTACTTTGTCTTGTGAATTAGCCATGCGTCCTCATACTCGTCCATCACGAGCATTCCGTTGCGGTCGCACGCCGCCAGCAGTGCCTCCGAACAGGGATTATGCGCCGAGCGAATCGCGTTGTACCCGACCGATTTGAGCAGCTGCACCTTTCTTTCCACCGCATCAGGATATTCCGCCGCGCCCAGCAAACCATTGTCATGGTGGATGCACGCGCCGCGAAGCAGCACCCGCTGCCCGTTCAGGCAAAAGCCATTTTTTGCGTCGCAGCTGATGGTGCGGATACCGAACCATTCTTGCCACACATCCTCTTCAAAGCAAACACGGCAGTCATAACATTGCGGATGCTCTGTGTCCCAGCAGACGGCATTCGGCACATCCAGCACGATGCTGAACGTTCCGTCGCTCTGCGTTTTTCCAGCAGTCATGCTTTTCGTACCGTCGAGAATTTCCACCGTGACCGTGCCTGCTTCGCTGGTTTGACCGGACACCTGCACCTTCGCCGGGGAAATGCTAATTGTCTTGATACGCAGGCTGTGCAGCAGAATGTGTTTTCTCGGCACTTCGTACCACCACGCAGGGCGGTAAATACCCGCGCCAGTATACCAGCGTGCGCTGGGCATCTGCGCATTATGGGCAATGACACGCACCGTGTTCTCCCCTTCGCGCAAATAGGGCGTCAGCTCGCCCGTCAGATTCAAGTAGCCGTTATCGCGCTTGACCACCAGCTGATCATTGCAGTACACTTCGCCTTGGCGATAGACCGCTTCTAATTCCAGATAAGTGCGAATGCGCCTTTTCAGCTGCATATCACTGCACCGGAAGCGTTTCATCAGCTCATAGTCATAGCCCATAAACCAGCCGTTGTTGCAGCCGCCTTCCGCGTCGTCCGAGCGCTGTTCATGAATCATGCAGTCATACGGCAGGGTGATTTGCTGCCACGCATCGTTTGTATTCAGGTGACGAACGAGCCAGCCCTCATTCCATGCTTCCTTCTTCATACTTTTCTCACCCTTTTCCTGCCTTCCCTGCGGACAGCAGAGCATTCTCCCCGCTGTCCGCTTTGGGACCGGTTACTTCTTCTTCCGATACGCTTTGGCAAGCATTCCAACCGAGAGCAGCGTCAGCACGCCAAGCGCGCCAAGCGTACTCAGCAGCGCAATCTCCCACCATGTGTACACGCGGACAATCTGCGTATTGGCAGAATAGCCGTTCATGACCGCGCTGTAATTGCCCACATTGTACAGCACACGCTTGCAAGCTTCCCGCATGGCGCGCACCACCGTCGCGTTCTGCCGATACGCCGCAAAGCTGTGATCCTTGCCAGAGCTCAGCCACAGGTCTGTACCCGCCATGATACCGTCCACACAGGACATGTAGACCGTGCCGTTTGCGTCCGCCATGTCCGTCACAATCATGCCATTAAAGCCAAATTCGCCGCGCAGGATGCCATTCACCAGCGCATTGCTGCCGCTCGTCCAGAGGTTGCCGACGCGGTTGAAGGAGGACATCACACCGTGCGCATTGCCATACATCGGACTGCACGCATACCGCCACGGGCGCAGGTAGATTTCGCGCGCCGCCTGCTCATTCAACCAGATGGCGATGCCGTTGCGGTTCGCTTCCTGATCGTTAAAGGCAAAATGCTTCGGATAGGCAATCACGCCATAGCGCTGAATGCCGTTAATTTCTGCAACCGCCATCATGCCCGTCAGGTACGGGTCCTCGGAGAAATACTCGTGTGCGCGGCCGCCATAGGGCGTTCTATGAATATTGATGCCGGGAATCCACATGCCGTTATAATCCACATACAGGCTGTCATTCGCCAGCGCTTCGCCCACTTCCGTCAGCAGCGCCGTATTGAAAGAAGCTGCCCACACGCCCTCGCACGGGAAGCGCGAATCCGTCTTGCCTTCCTTGCAGTAAGTCGGACCGTCCTGCTCGTTCGTCTGCGGTTTGGAGACGCTGGCAATCTGTGCCGTCGTGCAATAGGCGGTCGTCAGCAGCGTGTTCATGTCCTCAAACGTCATCTGGTTCAGCAGTACATCCCATTCCGGCGCGTCGTAGTCCTTGCCGCGCAGGCCAATCAGCGTCAAGCCGCTTTCCACGCCCATCGTCGGCATTTCGCTCTTCGCATCCGGCTCGCGGTCGCTTTGCAACTCCTGCGTGAACATGTCGGTCAGCGCCAGCTGAATCGCTTCTTTCGGCCAAGTACCAATCCAGTTGCTGCGGGACACATACGTCACCAGATTGCCCTCTGCACCGGCATTCCGGTTGATGTCCGCATCCGCCAGCCGATTTTCAATCTTTGCGCCCGTTTCCGCAGAAACCGTGTACGTCACGCAGTCTTGCGCCTGCACTTCAATCGCCGTGCAGAGGGCCGCGTCACCGTCGGCATCCATGCCGTCCGCCACAGTGTACCCCTTCGCCGCCAAGATGTTGTTCAGCGCATCATGCGCATCGCGTCCAGCCGCCAGATAGTACGTTCCAGCATCCAGCAGATAGCTGCCCAGCCCGTAGGTATCGTAGGACGTGAAGTCCTGCTTTTCCACGGTAATCGTCAGCCGCTGCGACGCGCCCGGCGCCAGCTCGTCCGTCTTTGCAAAGCCAATCAGCTCCGCCGCCGCGACTTCCATGCCGTTCGCAATAGCGTACTCCGTATACGGCTTCTGCAAATACACCTGAACCGTTTCCTTGCCTGCGAAGGTATCACCTGTATTCGTCACTGTCAGCAACACATCATAGCCATTTTCCGTCTCCTGAACCCGCCAGTCGCTGTATGCGAACGACGTGTAGGACAAGCCGCTGCCGAACGGATACGCCACCGTGTCCGCATAGCGGTACAATCCCGTTCCGCTGCGCCCCTCCACCGCATCCGCATAGCGCGTTTCGTAGTAGCGATATCCGACATAAATGCCCTCACTGTACACGCCATACGCTTTCTGCGTGTTGTTCAGCGTCTTGGTGTCATACTGTGCAGAGAACTGCCCATTCTGATTGAGTGCCCACGCCGCCATCGCCGGAGCAGACAGGTTGTCATACACAAACGTGTCCGTCAGTCGGCCAGACGGCACAACTTCGCCCGTCAGCGCCTTCGCCACCGCGCGAATGCCTGTCATGCCCGTATTGCCAATCCACAGGCATGCATCCACCGCAATCTTTTCATCTTTCAGGAAGTCCAGCTGCAGCGGATTTGCGCCGTTGAGCAGCACAATCAGTGTCTGGAAAGTGCCGTTCGCCTTCAGGCGCGTCAGCTCCCGCATGAGTTCTCGCTCTTCCTTGGACAATGCCAGATAATTGCCGTTTTCGCCATCGCTGCCAAAAACATTCAGGTCAGCGCCCTCCGTATCGTCGCGCGAGAGGACAACAATTGCCGCGTCGCCGTAGTCACCGAAGGATGCCTTGACCGTCGCATCGTAAAGCGACCACGGCACTTCCTTAATGTAATACGTCTGCACATTTGTTTCCGGATTCAGGCGCTTCTGCCCGCCGTAGCTCTTACCCGCGCCCGTGGTGTAGAAATCCCACAGCACCGGATTGACCTCAACATGCTGACCGCCTGCCTTCCTTTCTTCTATCGCCTCGCGAAGCGTCAGTAGGGACGTGCTGTTGTCTGCCGCACCGCCGACACCGCCGCGCATTCCCTGCACACTGTTGTTGATATTCGCCGAACCCGTGGCGAACAGGCTCACTTTCAGCGGCTTCTGTGTGTCCAGCGGCAGTGCGCCCTGATTGCTCAGCAGCACAAGCCCTTCTGCTTCCAGCCGCTCGCTCAGGTCGGCGCTCCAATCATGAATCTGCTGCCCATCAGTGTACTTTGCCGTATAGTACTGCGTATTTTCGCTTTCGCTGCCGTTGTCCACCACCCGGTAATTCACCGTGCCCAGCGTCTTATTAATCAGCGCTTCATAGCTGTAAGCCGTGCTGGTCAGCGCCAGCACAATCACCAAGAGCGTGGACAGAATGACTGACAGTGCTGTCCAGCATTTCTTGCCTGTTTTCATGTCCATCCTCCTTACTGTTTCTCCTGCACGGGCTTCATGACGATTCCCGCCGCCAGCGCCAGCACGACTGCGCCCACAGAGGCCGCCAGCGTGACATAGAACGCCGGCGGGAACGTTGAGCCATCCACATCGTAGAGGATGTTGGCAATCAGGTTCGCTTGCGAGACAATGTACTGAATGAAGCCATAGAGGAAGCCCAGATACGAGAGGAAGGGCAGCGGTCGCCAGCGGATGATGCTTCCCAAGATTCCCAGCGCAATGCCCGCGCCCATGCCCACAAACGTCAGCACCGAGTAATTCGGGTCAAAGCTCGTGCGTCCCGCCGCGATATACAGCACCAGTGCCAGCACGCCCAGCAGCACCGCTGCCAACAGGAATATGCGTCCTGCACGTTTTTGCTTTTTCATGTTGCTTTTCCTCATTTACTTTCCGTGTCGTAGGTAATCGCGTAAGAAATATCCTCCATCGTCTTGCCGACGTTCTCCGGATAGCACTTGCTCCACGCCAGTTCCGTATCCGCATAGATATACAGGCAGTCGATGAGCGGCGATTCCGCGTTGAATGTGCCGCCGTGGTCTTCGTTGTTGTTCGTCAGCAGGCGAATCGTGTTTTCGCCCGCTTGCAGATGCAGCGTCGTCGTCAGGACGTAGTTGCTGAACGGGCGCTTGAACATGTCTCCATTGATGGGGTTGCCTTCCGCGTCGAAGTCCGTCTGCGCAACAGAGCCGGTCAGGTTCAGCCGCCCGTACTTGACGGGTTCGCCGTTCACCAGCACCTGCCACGTTTCATCCGTGAAGCGCATATCGAACAGGTCGGGCGTCAGGCGCGCCACCAACACTGCATCTGTCACTTCCGTCTCCGAATAGATGCAGAAGTCCAGATACGCGCCGTTGTAGTACAGCTTGCCGACATAGGCGTCGTTGCTCATACCCATCTTCGTGCCGTTGCCCAGCACATCCTTCGGCGTCTGAATCAGGTCAACGCCCATGCAGTTGTCCGACGTGCCTTGCCCTGGCTTGCCATCGAGGTAGGTGTATTCTGCCTCGAAGGTGTAGCCTTTGAGCCATCGGGCATACAGCGTGAAAGAACTGGTTGAGCGCTCGCTGGAAAAATCAAAGGGGATTGTCCCTTCCGGGTCGCGTGTCCAGCCCGCAAAGTAATAACCGGGACGAACCGGATTATCCGGCGCACGCATCTTGCGCGTCGCCTTATAGGTCTGCGTGGTGTATTCGCCCAAGTCGTCGTAATTGTACTGATAGCTGATGATTCTCTCGCCGGACGATTCTTCTTTCTTCTGCCATGCCGCGTAGAGCGTCATATCCTGTATCACCGCATCCGTAAAGCGGTAGCGCGCCGTGCCTTCCGCATCGGTGTACCAGCCGATGAAGTCATACCCGTCCCGCACCGGATCGTCCGCCGCCTGCACCTGCTCGCCGTATGCGACAGTCTGCGTCGCTGCCTGACCGCTGCCACCATTCGGTTCAAACGAAACCGTGTAGGAACTGTCTCATATACACATCA
>ERZ1023970.361-NODE-361-length-14815-cov-7.499932_pt1 | contig 14815 bp, 10 predicted proteins | sample MGYA00380430_ERZ1023970 | MGnify/ENA primary metagenome ERZ1023970 (study PRJEB33179, sample SAMN07449052) | human gut metagenome | biome: Human-gut; feature: Human associated habitat; material: Faeces | host: Homo sapiens | place: India:Kasaragod | collected... | reverse complement strand
AGATGGCGGAAAAGACATCGCCAGACGCGCCGCCGAATTGTGCGGTGGTGCCTTAGATGATGTAGCCCTTGCAGAAGTCGGGCAGCGCTTCGGGATCGGCGCTGACGGACAGCACGAACGTCACATCATGCTTCTGCGCGTACTTTTCGAGGCTGTCGAAGAACCACTTCGCGTCGGCGAGGTCAATCTTGATCAGCTTGAGGAACGCGTCGATGAAGACGGTCTTGACGTCGTAGTTGCTGGCGAGCATACCGCCGAGGAAGCCGAGGAACATTTCCGCGCTGGAAACGCTGTACTCTTCGACGTTGACGAAACGAACCGCACGGTCCACTTCGTACATATAGCTGTCGTTCTTGTCGAGGAAAACGACGTTGCCGGAGCTGGTCTTGACCGCGTTGTTGGTCATGTCAATCAGCCGCTTGGTCTTGCCGGAGCCCTTCTTGCCTGCGATAATCTGAATCATGGGTAAACGCCTCCTTGTGAGTGAGAGTTTCGTATCTCTATTATAAACCATTTTGCGCCCGGATGCAATGCCTCTGATGAATTTCCTTTGTGTTCGGGAGAAAAATTCACCGCTTTTATGGTGACGTGTCCTCCTCATTGCCGGGTGCATCTGTATCATTCGCCATGAGGGTCAATAAATCCTGCTTCTTCAGCGGCGGAAGTTCACGTTTTTCATGACCGGGGATGGACGTGTCGAGCTTGCAGACTCCGGCGCAGTCGCACCACTGGCAGGCGTTCCAGTCTCTGATGACGGCGGGGGACGGGGTGATTTCGCCGCTGCGGATGCGGTCGGCCAGCTCCGCCGCCATCTTCTTGGCGTGGGCAAGCAGTGCTGCCATTTCCTCCGGCGTGTAGCCATCAGACGAGGAAGCGACGCTGCTATCCGCATTAAAGATTTTCGTGAACGAATATCCCGGATTGGAATCCAGCGCTTCCACCACGTCCACATCTGCCAGCACAATGCCTTTCAGGTGCAGCTTTTTCGCAATCGCCTTTTCCGCGGATTCCTTTACATCCGCCGTATCTACCATCGGGTCTTGAATCGTGAAGTAGAATGCGCCCGCCGGATTGCCGTCCAGCCCCTCGCACGCGGCTTGCAGATACAGCAGCAGCTGCAATTGAAGCCCGTACCATAGGCGCGTCGGGTCAATGTCGCGGTGGCTGCTCTTGTAGTCGGATACGAGCAGATACACGCCCTCGTCGCCCTCCCAGCGGTCGATGCGGTCGATTTTGCCGCGCAGGGCGATTTTCCGTCCATCATGCAGCGTCAGCACCACCGGGGGCAGCCCGTCCTCCTCGCCAAACACAACTTCCTCGCCGACGGTGCGGAAGCGGCTGTGCTGCGCGTGATGCGTGAACATCCACGCGGCGCGGTGCACCGTTCGGCGGTACTTCTCGCCCTGCAGGCGCAGGGACGGCGTTTCATTCAGCGGGCCATCTGCCCACGCGGTCGTCAGCGGCAGCAGCACCGTATCCATCAGCGCGTGGATTTTTTCGTCCGGCAAATCCGGAAAATCCGGCTCCTTCAGCGCAAGGGCGGCGTACCCCTCCATCGCGGCATGGTAGAAATCGCCCACATCCGCCGGGTCGAACTCGTACTCGCGGCGGATGACGGGCTTCAAGCCGTAGTTCACAAAGTGCCGATACGGGCACTGCGCGAAGCCCTCCAAACGGCTGATGGACACCTTGTCCTGCGTGAAGAGCCGCCGCGTGTGGTCGCGGGAGAGGAAAATCGCCGTGCCGTGGCGGTTCAGCGCATCCAGCACGGCCTGACAGCGGCTGTGCCACTCCGGGTCGAAATACAGCCAGCGCAGGACGTTTGCCCATTGCGCCGGAAGCGGCGTGTCGGTGTCGACAGCTTGCCGCAGGTGGTGCGGCAGTGCATCCAGCGCCATGGCGGGGGAGAGCGGCGCGACGTCGTTTGCCAGCACGCCGCCGGATACCACCATATGCGGGAACAGCTGCGTCATGTCCTCCAGCAGCCCCGCCGGACGAAACGCCGTGCCGTCCTGCCCGCCCTGCGAACAGGTGACGGTCAGAAAGCGCCGGGGGAGGGAAAGCGTGCGGTAGAAGTCCGACTGCCGCAGGGCGCACGTCTCCTGCTGCGTAAGACCAATCGCGCGCTGCGCCAAGTCGCACAGCGTGCGCCGCTCCGTCTCGGACAGGAGCGAATCCACTGTACTGCCCAGCGCGCCATCCTGCATTCCCATGACGAGCAGCGCGTCGATACGCCCAGTCATCAAATGCCCCGCTTCGCCGATCATCACCGTGTCCGGCTGCGGCGGCAGGGACGAAATCGACGCGCCTGTCAAACCTGATTCCACGAACCGTGCCAAATCCCGCTGATTTGCCTTTTGCGTGCTCAGCAGCGCATACAGCTGATCAAGCAGCGTCATCAGGATTGTCCATACCTGCCGATTCTGCGTTGCTTCCGCCGCCATCCCGCGCGAAAGCAGCGCTTCCTCGCGCGCCATCAGGCGGTCATACGCATTGGTATCCTCCAAGAAGCGGAAAATTGCCTCGACGGAATCACCCGCTGTTTTTGCGCGGCGGAGCGCATCCCGAAGGGCCTCCACAGGCGAAATCAGCCGGACGCGCAGTTCGTCCATATCCGCCGCGTCGTCGCCATAAGGGAACGGACGCAGCCACTTGCCGCGGTTGATGCCGTGCGTGATGGCGTAGTTCTCCAGCGAATCGGCTTCGTCGCGGGTCAGGGAAGAAAAGCCGCTTTTTGCCACTTGCAGCACATCTGCGCGGAGAAATCCGCCGGAGATGCAACGCAGTGCGCCGACGAGCATCCGACTCAAGCCGTGCCGCGCCGCACTGTCCTTCCGCGCCTGATAGCAGGGAATCCCCGCGCTTTGCAGCGTGACGGCGAGAATGCCGGCCATACTCTGCGCATCCGCCAGCGCGACCGCCATATACTGCCACGGAATGCCGCGCTCGTGCCAGCTTTGCAGCGTCTGCGCGGCGAAAGCGGCTTCGGCATACGGGTTTGCGGCGGCATGGAGCGTCAGGGCGGACGCGTCGCCGGGGTACACCACGCCGTCGCGGGCGAACAGGTGCGCTTCGAGGTGGCGGAGGGCTTCGTCGCGCCCGTCGGGTTCGCTTGGCAGCCACTTCCACTGCACGGGAATGCCGCGCTGACGCAGCCATCCGGTCAGCTCCGCCGCACTCCTGCGCTGGGAGGCGAAAACGTGCCCGTCGCTTGCAGTGTCCTTGTCCATAGTGAACGCAACGACCATGCGGGTGCATTCCGGCGCAGCGGTCGCCAGCAGGACGCACAGCGGCGTTGGCAGCATGTCAAACTGGTAGACAAACACGGCGGCATCGCGCATCAGCCCGCTTTCCGGCAGCCGTTCCACCAGCTCAAACTGCTGCGTCGGCTCATCCTGAAAGCGCTCGGCAATCAGCGCGTCATACGTCTGCCAAAGCAGCAGCAAATCATGCGCTTTTGCCTTCAGTGCGCCGGATGTCAGCTCCTCCGCATAGGCGGCAAATTCTTCGCTTGACAGCCCCGTGCGCTGGAAGTCCATCAGCAGTGTGGACAGCTTCTCCGGCAGCCCGGGTGACAGCGCGACGCGGCGATAATAGTGCAGTTCCTCCTGCTTTAGGGAAAGCGCCTGCGCCAGCGCCATCCGTCGCCCGCTTTCGTCCAGCGCGGCTTTGGGCGAATGGCCAGCGCTCTCTCGGATACGCCGCCCCAGCCTGCTCGGCGACAGTACATCCAAATCCAGCAGCCCCGGCAAATTCAGCTGCTCCACCAGTTCCCGCTCGGCTTGCAGGGTGTACTGCTCCGGTACAAGCAGCAGGACACGCTGACCAGCTTCACGGCATTGGCGGATTTCTTCAAACAGGCGGGACTGCGTCTGCCCGGCGCGTGCGCCCCAGATTTCGACGGTGGTCATAAAATCCCCCTCACAAAGCGGCAAATGCGGTCAAATAGCGAATCGCCTCCGCGTCATGGCGGCGGTTAAACCCATGCGCTCCGCCGTCAATCAAGTGCAGTTCTGCGTTTGCATACGCTTCCGCCGCCTTTTTCGCATAATCCGGCTTGACGATGTCGTCCGCCGTGCCGTGGACAATCAGCACCCGCCCGGTGTACGGCGTGATTTCGCGGAAAACGTCCATGTGCATGACGGCTTCGGGATAGCAGCGCCCCAGCGGCATCGGCCCGCAGTGAATCTTCTCCGGCAGATTTTGAGGGTCGAAGTACGCCATCATCATGTGCCCCGCGCGCGCGTCGTCGGGGATGCAGAATGCCGGGTAGAACAGCACGAGCCTGTCCACTGCATCCGGATGCTTCGCAGCGGTCAGCGCGGACACCATCCCGCCCTGCGAACAGCCCATCAGCAGCAGCGTATCGCCGGTATAGGGACGCGACTGCGCATAGCGAATGACGGCTTCCAAATCCTGCACCTCTGTCAGCACCGACATGTCCGTCGTCGCGCCGTCACTCCGCCCCAAGGGCGGAACGCTGCCGCCGCAGAAGTCGCAACAGTACGCACAGTAACCAATTTTCGCCAGCACCCGCGCGTACTGCCGGACGGTCTGCTGATTTGCCATAAAGCCGTGGCAGACAATGGCAATCGGGAGCTTTTCGCCATTCGGACGGTACTCTGTGCCGCGGATGGTCAAATCACCGCGCATACAGGAGAACGTCCGACGACGGATGGGGGAGGAAGAAAACAGCATCGAAATCGCCTCACGGAAGATTGTTTCTTCTATTGTAGCATAGTCGCGCGAAAATGAAAAGATGGAAAAACAAGACTTGAAGCGGCAGGGAGAGACGTGTTATAATGGAGCGAACCCACAGAGAATGAAGGAGTACATACACGATGAGCAATTTCCGCCGACCGAAGCACCTGACCACCCGCCGAATGCAGGAAACGCGTCCGAATCCGCCGAAGGAACAGGCGAAAGCGCAGCGTCCGGCGCGCGAAATCCGCTGGAACTGTCCCGTCGCGGCGAAATGCGGCGGATGCCAGCTGACCCGCCTGTCCTACGCGGAGCAGCTGCAATGGAAGCAGCAGCGCGTGGCGGAACTGCTGGACGGAATTTGCGAAGTCCGCCCGATTCTGGGCATGGACGACCCATTCCACTACCGCAACAAGGTTCATGCCGTGCTGTCTGTGGACAAGGCGGGCAAGCCCATCAGCGGTGTGTACGCCATGGGGACGCACCGCGTCGTGCCCGTGCGGCACTGCCTGATTGAGGATCGCCGCGCTGACCGCATCATCCAGACCATCGTCGCGATGCTGCCTGCCTACAAGCTGCGCATCTACAACGAGTACACGCACCGCGGCTTCCTGCGACATATCCTCATCCGCACGGGGCATGTGACAGGGCAGATTATGGTCGTGCTGGTGGCAACGAGCCTTGAATTTCCGGGCAAGAAGGCATTTGTGCAGGAGCTGATTCAGCGCCACCCGGAAATCACGACCGTGGTGCTGAACTGCAATCAGCGCGAAACCAGCATGGTGCTGGGCACGAAGGAAATTACCCTCTATGGCGAGGGGTACATGGAGGATGAACTGTGCGGAAAGCGCTTCCGCATCAGTCCGCAGAGCTTTTATCAGGTGAACGCGAAGCAATGCGAAGTCCTCTACCGAACGGCGATTGACGCGGCGCAGCTGACAGGCGCAGAAACCCTGCTGGACGCCTACTGCGGTACAGGTACGATTGGCTTGTGCGCGTCGGACGGCTGCAAGCAGCTCATCGGCGTGGAGCTGAATGCCGATGCCATCCGCGATGCGAAGGAGAACGCCCGCCGCAACGGCGTGGAGAACGCGCGCTTCCTCTGCGACGACGCAGGGCGCTTCATGCAGAAGCTCGCCAAGGAGGGAAACGCGCCAGACGTGGTGATGATGGATCCGCCCCGCGCCGGCAGCGACCAGAAGTTCCTGCAAAGTCTGCTGATGCTGAAACCAAAGCGGGTTGTGTACGTTTCCTGCAACCCGGAGACCCTCGCAAGGGACTTGTGCGTGCTGGTGGACGGCGGGTATCGGGCGGAATGGGCAACGCCGGTGGATATGTTTCCGGGGACGGAACATGTGGAAACTGTTATGTCATTAGTCCAACAAAGGCCGGATGATATCGTCAAGGTCGGCATCGACGCGGACGAGCTGTCCGTCACCAAGGCCGAAAGCAAGGCGACCTATGGTGAGATTCAGGCGCGCGTGAAGGAACAAACCGGCCTGAACGTCACGCCGCTGTACATCGCGCAGGTGAAAAGAAAGCATGGGATTATCGAGCGCGAATGCTACAACAAAGCAAGGTCCGAGAGCGCAAAGATGCTGATCTGCCCGCCGGATAAGGAAAAGGCGATTGAAGATGCACTGAGGTTCTTTGGGATGATTGCGTAAAGATTTCAAACCGGATCGGCTGGGAATACTACCCACTCGATCCGGTTTAATAAATTGAACCGATGTAAATCTGAGCCAGAAACGAATCCGATGGATTGATAGGACGTCGTTCTATGTCATTTTTTCGTCGTGACAAATTTCTTGTTGACAGAATGAAGATTCCATGTTATACTGTCGTCAGTGCAAAGGAATTTCGAAGACCCTTACCAGTCATTTATTGCTCATGACAAAGTCGAGGTGAACCCATGAAGTTAGGAGAATTGGCAACCGTCCGAAGCGGGCTGGTTTTATCCAGAAAACAGGCGCGCAAAGGCATCCCCGTCAAGATGCGTTATCCCCTACTGAGCTTTCGCGCCATCCACCAAAACGGATACATCGATATGGAACAGCTGGATGGTTTTGACGCTGCGGAGCAGTTATCACCGGAGTACCTGACACAGATCGGCGACGTCATCATCCGCCTGACCTCGCCGTACACCGCTGTTCGCATCGACGAAGCATCCGCCGGCATGGTCGTTTCATCAAACTTCGTCATCATCCGTGTTGATCGAAGCAGGCTCCTGCCCGGATATCTGGTCTGGCTGATCAACACGCCGAAGATCAGGAAAGCCATTTACGAAAACACCAGCAGCAACATGCTGGGCGCCATCAACGCCAGATTCTTTTCCGAATTTGAAATTCCCCCGCTGTCCATCCTCCAGCAGCAGAAAATCGCCGAACTGCATCTGCTGGCGAAAAAGGAGACGGCGCTGCTTCGCCAGTTGTCGGCAGAGAAGGAGCGCTACTACGATCTGCTGATCCGCAATGTACATTCGACCATGAAATGAGGTATGCACCATGACGACCCGCAACGATATCGAACGCGTTCTCTGGAAGGCCTGCGACAGCTTCCGGGGAAAAATCGACAGTTCCCGCTACAAGGACTACATCCTTTCCATGCTGTTCGTGAAATACCTGAGCGACGTCACCCTCGAAAGACGCGCCCTGTACATGGAGCAGTACGACGGTGACGAACGGCGCGTCGAGCGCGCCATGAGCCGGGAGCGGTTCTCCCTCGACAGGGAATCCACCTTCGATTATCTGTACGAAAACCGCACGGATACAGAGATCGGCCAGAAGATCAACGTCGCCCTTTCCCACATCGAGGATCACAACAGTGGAAAGCTGCGCAACGTGTTCCGCGCCATCGACTTCAACTCCCAGGTTGACTTCGGCGACGTCAAGGAAAAAAACGCGACGCTCCGCAATCTGCTGGAAGACTTCTACGACCTCGATCTTCGTCCCGGTCAGCTCGGCTCCGCAGACATCATCGGAGACGCCTATGAGTATATGATCGCCAACTTTGCCTCCGATGCAGGCAAAAAGGGCGGCGAGTTCTTCACGCCAAGTCAGGTTTCCGAGCTGGTAGCCTCGCTCGTCAAGCCGCAGGAAAACGACCGCATCTACGACCCCACCTGCGGAAGCGGCGGTCTGCTGCTCAAAGCTTACAAAAAGGTGCCCAGCGGCAAGGTTGCCGTCTATGGTCAGGAGCTGAACGCCCAGACCTGGGCGCTCTGCACGATGAACATGTTCCTCCACGGCGTGGATGACGCCCGCATCTGGCAGGGCGACACGCTCTCCAATCCGCAGAACCTCGAGGACGACAAGCTCATGAAGTTCCAGGTGGTGGTCGCCAACCCTCCGTTCAGCCTGGACAAATGGGACAGCGGCTTCCTCTCGAAGGCCGGTCCGGATGAAAAAGGAAAGAAGCAGGAAAAAATGTCCGCTTCTCTGGACGAACACCATCGGTTCGACTGGGGCGTTCCGCCCTCCTCCAAGGGCGACTATGCCTTTGTGCTCCACATGCTGCACAGTCTGGATGCGGAGAACGGGCGCATGGCCGTCGTCCTGCCCCACGGCGTGCTCTTCCGCGGCGCCAGCGAAGGAAAGATTCGCAGGCAGCTGATTGAAATGAACCTACTGGACGCGGTCATCGGCCTGCCTGCGAACCTGTTCTACGGCACGGGTATCCCCGCCTGCATTCTGGTGTTCAAAAAGGGCCGCACCCGCGACGACGTCTTGTTCATCGACGCCTCCGGCGAGGGCAATTACGAAAAGGGCAAGAACCAGAATCTCCTGCGGGACAGCGATATTGCCCGCATCGTCAGCACCTACGAGGCGCGCGAGGCCAAGGTGGACAAGTACAGCTACCGCGCCTCCCGCGCTGAAATCCGCGAGAACGACTACAACCTGAACATCCCCCGGTATGTGGATACCTTTGAGGAGGAGGAGCTGGTGGACATCGACGAGGTGAAGCGGAATATCGAAAGCATCGAGGCAGAGCTTTCGCAGGTGCGGGCGCAGATGGCGAAGTACATGGAGGAGCTGGGGCTATAAAGAAAGGGGTAGGTATATGGCTACTACAGTTAACTCTGCATTTAGTGAATTCATGAAAGACATCGTAAACCTCGATCCCGATATTGTGTCTGCGGCGATGGCAAGTCGAGATAATTTGCTGGAAAATATTGCAGAATTCGACAATCAAACTGATTTTTTCGACTTATATGACGGGTTTAATGTTCATTTTGGGTCTTTTGCAAGAAAAACAAAATGTCGAGAGTTGGATGATATTGATCTAATGATCGGTATTGCCGCCAATGGTGCAACTTACAACTCCAATGACCCATGGGATAATGTCAAAATAACTGCCAGCACCACGAATCAGGCACAAAAGGACTGTACACGTGCCGATGGGACATTGAACAGCACGATGGTATCGAACAGGTTCAAAAATAAACTTGAGTCTGTTCGTGAGTATTCTCGCTCCGAAGTACGCAGAAATGGTGAAGCCGTTATTCTTAACCTCAAATCTAAAGACTGGTCTTTTGATATTGTTCCGTGCTTTTATACTACAACCGAAAGCGATGGTCGGGCATATTACCTTATTCCCAATGGACAAGGCAACTGGAAGAAAACAGATCCGAAAAAAGATAAGGAGCATGTAACAAGTACAAATCAAAGCAAGGACGGGCGTGTCTTGGAACTGGTGCGGCTCTGCAAAAAGTGGAACAGGGTGAAGAATGCAAAAACGCTTCCTTCATACATGCTTGAGACAATGATTGTGAACTTTGCAGATTCACAGGCCGAACTCAGCCAATGGATAGACTTACGTTTCCGGGATGCGCTGAAGTACATAGCCGATCATATTATGAATCCTGTATATGACATGAAAGAAATCCAGGGCAATATCAATGATTTGAGTCTTTCCGAGAAATTGATCCTTCAGCAAAAGGCTCAGGCAGACTACGAAAAAGCATGCGCTGCATGGCAAGACGAGAAAGAAAAAAATTATAGAGAATCCATAAAGAAATGGGGCGAAATTCTTGGAAGCGACTTCCCAACATACGGCTGATACTGTATTCTGTCGTCAAAACGACAAGTTCCTGCTGCAGTGCCAAGTTGTACAATGGAGTGAATACTCTAAAGCAAAGTCGTTAGCTCGATGGAAGGCAATCATTACTCTGGCATTTGCGGCACTCTCGGTTGTGACATCTATTTTGGACATCGACTTGCTTTCCACGATATTCAGTTTTTTGGCAGTGGCTTTAGCGCTCTTTAATAAATACTTTGACGAAGAGATTAAGGCCACAAAAAAGCATGCTGCGTCAATACAACAGTATATAGATGCCTCCATATTTGCCCCGGTAATCGATACCCATATCTCTGATTGGGGTGATATGCCAACAAAATCTGATTTGGCAGATGCTGTTAGCAAGTACGGAGATAAAGATACCGCGGCCTTTGTGAACTGGTACAGCGATTACTCTTCTATGAATGGTGAATCTCAAGTTTTCTACAGTCAGAGCGAAAATATCCGATGGAACTCTACTCTGCACAAAGAGTTAAAAAGGTTCTATGTGATTCTCATTAGTGTGATAGCGCTCTCTTTTCTAATAACTTTTTTGGTGCTTAACCCAAGTTTTGTGAAAGCATTCTTTATTTTATCGTGGTTTCTGCCCATTGCGGAGTATGGTGTCTCGGTTATTAAAGAGGTTAATGAGAGTATTTCTCTTCTGAGCGATGCAGACAACTTCTCGAAGGAACTTGAGAAGAAGCTGACGACGAACAGTTCAAAAACGCTTAGAAAAGAACTAATTAAGCTCCAGCACAAAATCTGGAATCGGAGAGCAAATGGCTATTTAATTCCTGACTGGTTTTATGAATACCACAGGAAGAAGCACCAGAAAAAAGAGGATAATATGGCCAGAACAATTCAGAATTTTGACAAGTAAAATGGTGATAGTATGACACCCGAAGTCAAACAACGAATCGAACAAATCCGGCAGGGGATTGTGCCGAAGGGATACAAGAAAACAAAGACCGATATTGTTCCTGCCGACTGGAAAGAGTCTCCAATAGGGGAGTATATTCGTGAATATACTGAAAAAACAACGATACCCAATCAATATCCTGTTTTGACATCCGCACGAACCGGCTTGATGTTACAGACAGATTATTATTCCAATCGGCAAGTAACAACTGAGGATAACGTCGGCTACAATATCTTGCCCTACGGTTATATAACATTTCGGAGCCGAAGCGATGATGGTCGTTTCCGATTCAATGAAAACCGGATAATCGAGCGCGGTGTAATAAGCTATTTCTATCCCGTTTTCTCTTTCAGTGAAGAAGTATGCCACGAATATATGCTGTATCTGCTCAACTTCTCTATCTATCGGAGAATGTATCCGTATGCTGAAGGTACAGCCCAGCAAGTCCTGTCTCTCAAAAAACTTGGTCAACTCAAGTATTCACTTCCCCTCGTTGCAGAGCAAAAGAAGATTGCCGAAATTCTCTCCACGCAGGACAAGGCAATCGAACTGCAAGGGCGCAAAATCGAGGAGCTGAAAAGGTTCAAAAAGGGCTGTCTGGAAAAGATGTTCCCGCGGAAAGGGCAAAAGGTTCCTGAAAAGAGATTCCCCGGATTTACGGGCGATTGGGAACAGCGGAAGTTGGGGGGAGTAACAACATCGTACTCAGGTGGTACTCCAACGGTTGGCGTAAAAGAGTATTATGATGGTCAAATACCATTTATCCGTTCCGCTGAAATCAATAGCGAAAGCACCGAACTTTTTATATCCGAAAAAGGTTTGAATGTTTCTTCGGCACGGCTCGTTTCAAAAGGAGATATCCTTTATGCCTTATATGGTGCTACAAGCGGTGAAGTAGGTCGTGCAAGGCTTGAAGGTGCGATAAATCAGGCTATTTTGGCGATTAAGCCAATGGATAATTACGATGCAGAATATCTATCACAATGGCTGCGAAAGAGCAAACAAAACATAGTAGAAACATATTTGCAAGGTGGGCAAGGGAATCTATCAGGTGCAATCGTAAAAGAATTGATTGTGGATTTTCCCTCTTATAACGAACAACAGATAATTGGTCAGTACTTTGCAAATCTCGACCGCCTCATCACCCTTCATCAGCGTAAGCTGGATGAAATGAAAAAACAGAAAAAAGCCCTGATGCAGCTTCTGCTGACGGGGATTGTGAGGGTAAGGCTATGAATCAAAAGGAAATACAAGAACACCTCACCAAAGAAGCGCTGAAACGCATCGTCGATAACAGCCCGAATTACACCGAGCAGATCAAACAGGATTTGAAAAACATCATCGACGCAGGCAACACACCGGAAGAGATCCTTCAAGCAACATTGCTTTACTTTGCAGCCCTGCATTTGAGCTAAGCGAGGCAGCCCCCTGCCCCGCTATTCCTGCATATAACCCCTTTGCGAAAGGAGGTCTCTCCATGGACAAAGACGCCTATCTGGAAATCAACGCAAGCCAGCGCCCCGCCCTTGCGCTGTTTGAGGCCATGGGCTACACCTACATTTCCCCGGCGGATTGCGACAAGCAGCGCGGCAGCCGGTATCATGTGCTGCTCCGGGACATCCTGCGCGGCCAGCTCCGCAGGCTCAACCGCTATGTCTATGCGGGCGCAGAAAACGAGTTCTCCGCCGCCAACATCGAGCGCGCCATGGAGGACCTCGACGAACCGCTGACGGACGGCCTCGTGCGCACCAGCGAGAAGATTTATGACGCGCTGCTGCTGGGCAAGAGCTACCCGGAGACCGTCGGCGACGGCAAAATGCTCAGCTTCAATCTCCGCTATATCGACTGGGACAACCCGCAGAACAACGTGTTCCACGTCACGGAGGAGTTCGCCGTGGACAGCCGGGACAGGCAGCACAACGCACGCCCGGATATCGTGCTGTTCATCAATGGCATTCCCTTTGCCGTCATCGAGTGCAAGGCCCCGCATATTCCCGTGGAAGAAGCCGTCGGGCAGATGATCCGCAACCAGCAGGCGGCGTATATCCCGCATCTCTTCAAATTTGCGCAGTTCGTCGTGGCGACCAACAAGAACGCCGTCAAATACGCGACAGCCGGCACGCCCAAAAAGTTCTGGAGCGTATGGAAGGAGCAGGATGCCGAATGGCTGCAAACCCGGCTGAAAGCGCTCGTCCCGGATCGCATGCCCACTGAGCAAGACAGGAATATCGTCTCGCTGTTCAGCCGCGAGCGCGTGTTCGAGCTGATTCGTTACTTCATTCTCTTTGACGCCAACGTGAAAAAAGTCTGCCGCTATCAGCAGTTCTTCGCCGTCCGGGAAATCATGAAGACCATCGCCGAAAGCGACGAGCACGGCAACCGCCGGAGCGGCGTCATCTGGCATACGCAGGGCAGCGGCAAGAGCCTGACCATGGTCATGCTGGCGAAGTATATCCTGATGGAGCTGAAGGACTGCCACCCCCGCGTGGTCATCGTCACGGATCGCAAGGAGCTGGACGCGCAGATTGCCGCCACCTTCGCCCATACCCGGCTGACCCCTGCCCGCGCGACGAGCGGACGCCATCTGGTGGAATTGGTGAACAGCGCCAGAGCGGACGTCATCACCAGCATCATCAACAAGTTCAACACCGTCGAGCGGCAGGAGGTCAAAAACCCCTCCCGCGACATCTTTGTGCTCGTGGACGAGAGCCACCGCTCCAACTACGGCCTCATGGCGACCCGGATGCGCAGTGTGTTCCCCAACGCCTGCTACATCGGCTTCACCGGCACGCCGCTGATGAAAAGTGAAAAGAACACCATGGCTCGGTTCGGCAGGCTGATTCACAAGTACACCATCCGGGACGGCGTGGAGGACGGCGCGATTGTCCCCCTGATCTATGAGGGGCGCTTTGTCGAGCAAAAGGTGGACGAAGAAAATATCGACCTCTGGTTTAAGCAAACCACCCGCCGCCTGACGGAGGCGCAGCGGGAGGATCTGCGCAGGAAGTGGAGCAGCATTCGTCGCCTAACCTCCACCGACGCACGCATCAAACGCATCGCGCTGGACATCAGCGAGCACTTCATTGAGGGCTACAAGGATACCTGCTTCAAGGCCATGCTCGCGACCAACTACAAGCGCGACGCAATCCGCTATCTGCAGTGCTTTGAGCAGTTCGGGGACCTGAGCTGCGCCGTCGTCATCTCGCCGCCCGACATGCGCGAAGGCGTCGATGACGTCGACGAGGGTGCGGACGATCTAGTCGTCTCCTTCTGGAACAAGATGATGCAGCAGTACGGGGATGCCGACCGCTACGAGGAAGCCATCAAGAACAGGTTCTGCGATGGTGAAATCGACATTCTGATCGTGTGCAGCAAGCTGCTCACCGGCTTCGACGCGCCGCTGTGTCAGGTGCTCTACATCGACAAGGAGCTCAAGGAGCACGGCCTTTTGCAGGCCATCGCGAGGACAAACCGCCTGCACGAGGGCAAGGACTACGGCCTGATTGTCGATTACCGCGGCCTGATTGAAAAGCTCGACACCGCCATGGACATGTACAGTGGCGCTGGTCTGGAGAACTTCGACGGCGGCGATCTGAAGGGCGTCGTAGTCGATGTGATGTCTGCCATCGGGAATCTCCGCAGCGCCTATACGCAGCTGGTAGAGCTCTTTGCGCCGGTGGGCAATATCCATGACACAGAAGCTGTCGAGGTGTTCCTCGCCGACGACAAGGTGCGTCAGGATTTCTACACCCTGCTTTGCGCCTTCGGCCGGGCGCTGCATTTAGTGCTGAATGCGGAGCAGGCATACAACGCGCTGAGCAAGGAGGAACGGCAGAAGTATCAGGACACGTTCATCTTCTTTTCAAAGGTTCGCCGCAGCGTCAAGCTCCAGTACTGCGACGCCATCGACAACGCCGAGTATGAACCGCTGATGCAGAATCTGCTCGACACGCATCTGTCTGTCGCCGGGCTGAAGAAGATCACAAGTCCCATCGACATTCTGAACAAAGACGACTTTGAAAAGGAGCTTGAGGAGCTGGGCTCGCTGCGGTCAAAAGCTGATGCGATAGCCAGCCGGATGACCCGAAGCATCAGCGAGAAGCGCGACGAGAATCCCGCCTATTATGACAGCTTCTC
>ERZ1023970.359-NODE-359-length-14912-cov-7.135559_pt1 | contig 14912 bp, 8 predicted proteins | sample MGYA00380430_ERZ1023970 | MGnify/ENA primary metagenome ERZ1023970 (study PRJEB33179, sample SAMN07449052) | human gut metagenome | biome: Human-gut; feature: Human associated habitat; material: Faeces | host: Homo sapiens | place: India:Kasaragod | collected... | reverse complement strand
AGGGTCAGATGTGTATATTAGTCAGATGTTGGCTGAGGAAGCTGCCGACACTACATTCGTTTTTATAGATATAAAGGTGAATCCGACCACATCGGTCAAAGACCAGAACAAATCGGGTACATGCTGGAGTTTTTCGGGTGTCTCGTTTTTGGAGGACGAACTCCTTAAAAATGGCAAGGGCGAATTTGACTTGTCGGAAATGTATATAGCCCGTCAATGCTATATCGACAAGGCAATACACTATGTGCGGTATTGCGGCGCCACAAATTTTGGACAGGGCGGCAGCATCCTTGATGTGCCGTATGTTTACGATGCGTATGGAATGGTTCCGGAAGAGGTATACGCCGGCTTGAATTATGGCGAGGAAAAGCACAACCACGGAGAACTTGCAGCTGTGCTTGAGGCGTATCTGAAGGAAATTGTGAAAAATCCAAATGCGAAATTGTCGGAAGCGTGGCTCAACGGATATATCGGAATTTTGGACGCTTACCTTGGAAAAGCGCCTGAGAAATTTATGTACAAGGGCAAGGAATACACTCCACGCTCATTCGCCGATATGCTCGGTTTGAAAATGGATGACTTTATTCCTGTGACATCGTTCACCCATCATCCTTTCTATAAGCCGTTTGTGCTTGAAGTGCCCGACAATTGGTCGAATGGTCTGTATTACAATGTGAAACTTGACGAGTTGAAGAAAATCGTTGACGATGCTATTGAAAAAGGCTATACTGTGCTTTGGGCGGCTGATGTCAGTGAAAAGGGTTTCAAATGGTACGACGGTGTGGCTTTGATGCCGAAGATTGACCGCAACAAAGAGCGCACGGGAACCGAATTGGCAAAGTGGGTCAAACTGAAATCGTCGGAAAAGGAAGAAGAACTTTATGACTTCAAGGGCCCGGTTGAGGAAATTGAGGTGACTCAGGAGTCGCGCCAGAAAGGATTCGACAATTATGAGACAACTGATGACCATGGTATGGTGATCATTGGAAAGGCTGAGGATCAGAAAGGAAACAAATATTATAAGGTAAAAAACTCGTGGGACACAGACCAAGTTTACCAAGGCTATTTCTATGTTTCTGAGGCATATTTCTTGTCGAAGACAATGAGCATATTGGTCAACAAAAAGGCTGTGCCGTCTGACCTTTTGAAGAAAATGGGTTTGTAAGCCATTGAGATTCTATGATTTCTATACAGAATTTAAGCGTAGAATTTAATAGTACAGCCCTTTTCAGCGGTGTGAATTTTGTCATAAACAAGCGTGACAAAATAGCCCTGGTCGGGAAGAATGGAGCCGGCAAGTCAACGATGTTGAAGATAATAGCCGGACTCCAGGAACCGACAGGTGGTGTCGTCGCCGCGCAAAAAGACATTACAATCGGCTATCTCCCGCAGCAAATGATTCTGACTGACGAACGTTCTGTTGTGGAGGAGGTGCGCACTGTGTTTGGAAAATTGGACGAGATGAAGGCTTCTCTTGCCCGTATGAACACAGAGCTTGCCGAACGGACGGATTATGAGTCGGAATCGTATGCCGAACTGATTGACCGCATCTCTAATCTGAGCGACTTGGTTCAGATGGAGGAGAGCGAGAACGGGGAGGCGGAACTTGAAAAGACGTTGCTTGGTCTGGGATTTGTCCGCTCTGATTTTGACAGAAACACATCGGAATTCAGTGGCGGATGGCGCATGCGTATAGAATTGGCAAAACTGTTGCTGATGCGTCCGGATGTGTTGTTGCTCGATGAGCCGACCAACCACCTCGACATTGAGTCTATTCAATGGCTTGAAACGTTCTTGAAGCAGAAGGCTAACGTTGTGGTTCTCGTGTCGCACGACCGTGCATTTATTGACAATGTGACAAACCGCACGTTGGAGATTTCGTGTGGCAAGGTCTACGACTATCAGGTTAATTATTCGAAGTATGTCGTTCTGCATCAAGAGCGTATAGAGCAGCAGATGCGGGCGTATGAGAATCAGCAAAAGCAAATACAGCAGACTGAAAGATTCATTGAGCGCTTTCGCTACAAGGCTACTAAGTCGGTGCAGGTGCAGAGCCGCATAAAGCAGTTGGAGAAAATAGAGGAAATAGAGGTTGACGAGGTCGACAATTCGCGATTGAATCTGAAATTTCCTCCTGCTCCACGGTCGGGCGATTATCCTGTAATCTGCGAAGGTGTTGCCAAAAAATATGGCGACCACACAGTGTTTTCCAATGTCGACCTTACAATCAAACGCGGCGAGAAGGTCGCTTTTGTGGGCAAGAACGGTGAGGGAAAGTCAACGCTTGTGAAGTGCATAATGAACGAAATTCCGTATGATGGAAATCTGAAAATCGGGCATAATGTAAAAATCGGCTATTTCGCTCAAAATCAAGCGTCTTTGCTTGATGGCGAAATAACGGTGTTTGACACGATTGATCAAGTGGCGGTTGGCGACATCCGCACGAAAATAAGGGATATCCTCGGTGCGTTTATGTTTGGAGGCGAGGCGTCTGACAAGAAGGTGAAAGTGCTTTCGGGTGGAGAAAAAACTCGATTGGCAATGATTCGTCTGTTGCTTGAGCCTGTCAACCTCCTTATCCTTGACGAGCCTACCAACCATCTGGATATGAAGACAAAGGATGTGTTGAAACAGGCAATAGCCGATTTTGACGGAACAGTGATTGTCGTGTCGCACGACCGTGACTTCCTCGACGGATTGGTTGAGAAGGTTTATGAGTTTGGCGGAGGCAAGGTGCGCGAGCATTTGGGTGGAATTTACGACTTCCTGCAGCACAAGCAGATGGAATCGTTGCGCGAGTTGGAGAAGTCTGTGCCCTACAAAACCGACAATGACCAAATTCAGGAGCCGGCAGTTTCTTCCGGAAAGCAGTCGTATGCGGAAAAGAAGGAGTTTGAGAAACAGATAAGAAAAGCGGAGCGGCTCGTGAAGGATGCGGAAGCGAAAGTTTCGCAACTCGAGGCGGAACTGAAAGTTGTTGAGGACAAACTGGCTGCCGGTGCAACCGACAATGATCTCTTTGAGCGGCATGGCGAAGTCAGCAAGAGTTTGGATGCGGCTATGTCGGAATGGGAAGATGCTACAATGGAATTGGAAAATTTGAAAAACAATTAAATAAAAGGACATTATGAAACTAAAGTACAGTTTTATGTTGTTGGCTTTGGCTGGCGTGATGAGCGCCAATGCCGGTGAGCCGAAGACTGGTGTGTCGAGAGAGAATCTGGATGAGTCTGTTTCTCCTTGCACCGATTTTTATCAATATGCATGTGGCGGATGGCAAAAATTGAATCCGCTGAAGCCTGAGTACTCGCGCTATGGCTCTTTTGACATGCTTGGCGAGAACAATAAGAAGCAGTTGCATGATTTGGTTGAGGGTCTGTGCGGCACCTCTCACACGTATGGCTCTGTAGAGCAGAAAATCGGCGATTTGTATTCTATGGGTATGGACAGCGTGCGCTTGAACAAAGAAGGCGCAAAACCAATAAAGGCTGACATCAAGCGCATTGAAAAGGCAAAACGCGAAGATATTACAGGCATTCTCGGATGGATGCACAGCTTCTCATCGGCATTCTTCGGAGTGGGCGTTATGAGTGATCTGAAAAATTCTGACATCAACATCCTTTATTGGGGTCAAGGCGGCCTTGGCTTGGGCGATCGCGACTATTATATGAATGATGATGCTCAGACATTGAAAATCCGTGAGGCATACAAGCAATTTATCGTGAAGCTTCTGATGCTGTCGGGTTATAAAAAGGCCGACGCTGAGCGTATGCGCGACAACGTTATGGGAATAGAGATGGAGCTTGCAAAGGTGGCAATGACCCGTACGGAGCAGCGAGACTACATGGCGCAATACAACATCCGCACTCTCGCAGAAGTTGAAAAACTTTGCCCCAACATTGATTGGAAGCAGTATCTGACGGCTCAATATCTTCCTATTGTCGACAGTATGTGCGTAATGCAGTTGAAGTCGTTGGAGAAGGTGAACGAATTGATTGCAAACAAAAGTATGCGTGAAATCAAGGACTATCTGATTTTCCATTTGGTTAACTCTGCGTCGGATTATCTTGGCGACAATTTCCGCAAGGTGAACTTTGAGATGAGCAGCACAATTTCAGGTGCGGAGCAGGACAGACCGCGTTGGAAACGTGCATTGTCAGTTCCTGACGGAATGCTTGGCGAGGCATTGGGACAGATTTATGTGAAGAAATATTTCCCGGAGGAGTCTAAGCAAAGAATGCTTGAGCTTGTCGGAAATCTGAAAACGTCGCTTGGCGAGCACATCCAGAACTTGGCTTGGATGAGCGATGCCACCAAGTCGAAAGCGATGGAGAAATTGTCGGCATTTACAGTAAAAGTAGGTTATCCTGACACTTGGAAGGATTATTCAGGAATCATCATCGACCCGAAAAAATCATATTGGGAAAATGTGAAGTCGGCAAGCATCTTCCATGTGAAGGACTCTAATGAAAAATGTGGCAAGCCGGTCGACAAGGCAGAGTGGGGTATGACTCCGCAGACAGTAAATGCATATTACAATCCGTCGACCAATGAAATCTGTTTCCCTGCAGGTATCCTTCAAGCTCCGTTCTTCTCTCCTGACGCTCTCGACTGCGACAATTATGGTGCAATCGGCGTTGTAATCGGACATGAGATGACTCATGGATTTGACGACAACGGACGTCAGTTTGACAAAGATGGAAATATGGAAGACTGGTGGACTAAGGACGATGCAGAAATGTTTGACTCTCTTGCAAACAAATTGAAGGCTCAATTTGACAAGATTGTGGTCATTGATTCTCTCCATGCCAACGGCAAGTTGACTCTTGGCGAGAATATCGCTGACCAGGGCGGTTTGCGAGTTGCCTACACTGCATACCTTAAGACAAAAGAAGCGAAGGAAAACAAAGTTGTTGACGGTTTCACGCCAGCACAGCGTTTCTTCTTGTCGTATGCCAATGTGTGGGCAGACAATATCCGTCCAGAGGAAATCCGTCGTCGCACGACTACCGACCCTCATTCGCTTGGTCGTTGGAGAGTGAATGCAACCTTGAAGAATATTGATGCTTTCTATGAGGCATTTGGCATCAAGGAAGGCGATCCGATGTATATAGCGCCGGCAGACCGTGTGGTAATCTGGTAATCGACAAGAAAAAGACAAAAAAGCGTTGGATTCAATTGAATTCAGCGCTTTTTTTGTATCTTTACGCAATGAAGACGTTGGATGAATTTCAATTTAGGCAATTCTCTGTGCGGCATGCAAAGAGTGGAATGAAAGTCGGGACAGACGCTGTCCTGCTTGGGGCATGGGCTGATTTTGTGGCAAGAAACCGAATATTGGACGTCGGAGCAGGAACAGGAATTTTGGCTCTTATGGCGGCTCAGCGCAATGCCGATGCTATGGTGGATGCTGTGGAGATAGACACCGTCGCAGCGGAGGAGGCTTTGCAGAATGCTGAAAACAGCGTATGGAGCGGACGGATAAGGATATTCGAATGCGACTTTCTGCGCTTTGAAAGCGGCTTAAAGTATGATTATATAGTGTCCAATCCACCATTCTTCGATTCGGGTGAAAGAGCGCCCGATGCACGCAGAGCTATGGCGAGACATACTGACACGTTGCCTTTCTCTGAGTTCTTTGGCAGATGCAAATCGTTGCTGTCAGACGACGGACTTGTTGGCTTGATTGCTCCGGCAGAGGTAAGGCAGACAATAGAGTTCTGGGCAGGAGAGGCAAATTTGTGGCTTCGGCGCCGCACTGCAGTGAGAACAACTCTGAAGAAACCCATAAGGCGTTACTTGTGGGAGTTCTCAAATTTGCCGGCGGCATTGGAGGAGTCGGAAATCGTGCTTCAGGAAGGACCGGAGCGAAGCAGGGAATTCAAAATGCTTACGGAAGCTTTTTATATCCACTGACTTAATAAGTTGTAAAAATATATAAATGCGTCAATTCTGATTAAACTAAATGAAAGTTTATTTGTCATTAGAATAAAAGTGAAAGACTATGAAACGGAATTATCTTTTAATTTTGGCAAGTGTCTTGACTCCGTTGTTGGTGTCAGGACAGAGCTATTATGACGATGATATTTACTACAATCCATCTAAAGTAAAGAAGACGGAGAAGCGTGAAGTCAAAAAGCAGATAACTGAGGGAACTGCGGATTTTGAAGAACCGACATACCAGGTGTATACAAGCAATCCTCGCGATGTCGATGAATACAACCGCCGTGGCGCATACAAAGTTTCTGCCGACACAATTTCTGCCGACACAGTGGTGGCAAATCCTGATGTTTTCCAATACACAGAGCGTATGGAGCGTTTCGACAATCCTACAATCGTGGTTTCGTCTGACGACAGCAGATTGAAGGAACTCTACTATGCTGACAATGTGAATATATATGTAGGGACACCATCGGTTACATGGTCGATTGGCGGATTCTATGATCCGTGGTACAGCCCGTGCTACAGATCGTCATGGTACTACAATTCGTGGGATTGGTCATTTGGATGGGGATGTTATCGCCCGTATTACGGATGGTATGACCCATTCTGGGGACCGTCGTATCCATATTACGGTTGGGGATATGGATGGAGTTATCCGCACTATTATCCATACTATCCATATTATCCATATTATCCGGGCGGACATCATTACTATTCTGATGGCGGACGCAGACCGTTCAGTGCATCTCACAGCCCGAGCGGACGCAGACCGGAATTGAGCAGACACGGAAATTATAGCGGGTCCGACAGTTACAGATCAACAGGCCGCCGTCCGTCGTCTTCTTATTACACTCCGTCGACAAGACCTTCGGACACCGCCCGCCCGTCGACAACCTACAGTGGATATCGAGGTGGCTCGACAACATATACGTCGCCAAGCACTAATCCGGGCCGCCGTCCGTCGGTGAGCACAGAGCGAACCACTCCGTCGTATTCATCTCCGAGCCGTTCCACAGACCGTACGCCTTCATGCAGGCAGCCGTCGACATCTTCGCCAAGTCGTGGCAGTTCTTTCGGCGGTTTTAGAGGCGGTTCGTCAAGTGGGGGCAGAGGCTCTTTCAGCGGTGGCGGCCGTGGTGGCAGACGATAACAATGTTTGAAAACAAAATCTAAAGAAAATGGCTAAATTAAGAAATTTATTCCCTTTGTTGTGTGCCCTCTACGCTGCATCGGCAGGAGCTCAGGGTGCATTGGATTTATATACAATATCGCAGACGGACTTGAGGGGTAGTGCCCGGTTTATGTCTATGGCAGGCGCGTTTGGTGCGTTAGGCGCTGACTTGTCAACGCTCAATCAGAATCCTGGCGGCATCGGTGTCTACCGCAGTTCCGAGGTGGGAATGACAATGGGCGGTGTCAAGAAAAATGTCACTATGAATGGGTTTAAAACATCGAACTCTAATTTTAATTTTGACAACATTGCCTATGTCGGGACATTTAAGACGGGAAACGAAACAACGCCGACATTCTCTTGGGGTGTGTCGTATACCAAAGCCTTGGATTTCAAACGTCATTACAATGGCGTGATTAACGGAATGCGTAATTCAATGACAAATTATGTGGCGGACAATTCAAGAGGTTGGACCACATCGGACCTTGGCGCCGTTAAAGGCGGATATGATCCGTATATGGACTCCAACGCTCCGTGGATAAGCATTTTGGCATACAATTCATATTTAATCAATCCGATGTCGGCAAGCAACGATTCTTATAGCGGATTGTATAAGAATGGCACCACGGGATATGCGGAGATGGAAGTTCAGGAGTCTGGACATTTGAACGAGTATAACGTAAGTTTTGGCGGAAATGTGATGGACATGGTGTATTGGGGAGCTTCTGTGGGTATCTCGGATTTGGAATACAGCATGTATTCATATTATGGAGAGAGCTTGGAAAAAGCTCGTGTGCCTTATATTTATGGCGACAATACTTACCTTGCGGAAGGAAATGCCGCATGGGGCATGGAAAACTATCTGAATATGACGGGCACAGGCGTGAACTTTAAAATGGGCTTGATTGTCAAGCCTATAAATGAACTCAGACTGGGCGTGGCTTTCCATACGCCTACATTCTTCAATGTCAATTCTTGTTATTATGCAAGCACGTCGTACGCATTTGATGCGAATGTTGCCGGTAGCGGAGTATCAAACATAAAAGGTACGGCAGAAACGAATGCCGGATATGACGGCAAGACGGAATTTGACGCAAGGACTCCATGGAAGGTGATGGGAAGCGTTGCCGGAGTGATTGGCGGACGTGGCATCATCAGTCTTGACTATGAAAGGGTTATGTATGGTGGTATGCGCACGTCTTATAATGGGCGGGAGGATCGCGTCGTGGCCGACAATGTAAGGACAACCTTTAAGGCAAGCAATGAAATCCGCATCGGTGGAGAGTTTAAGGTGACGCCAAGTTTCAGCGTGCGTGCCGGATATTCGTATAAGACATCACCGGTTGAAGAGAATCTTGCACAGGATCCTACTGCGGGAACTTCGATGTCGTATACCCTGGACAATAAAACTCAACGCTATACGGCAGGTGCTGGATACCGGTATAAAGCATTCTATGCTGATTTGGCATATGTGAGAACGAGCCGTCAAAGTGATTATTATGGATTTTTCAATGCTGAGGCTCCGTCGTCAACACTGAAGGATGCCAACAATGAAGTGGCTGTTTCTGTAGGATTCAAGTTCTAGTAGAATATAGGAGAATAAAAAATCGGTTGGAGATTATAATCTCCAACCGATTTTTTATTGCCAAACAGTTCGTATGGCTTAGAACCATTTCAAGTAAGCGAAGCTCTGACGGTGTGCGAGCTCTGCATTCTTAGGATAGATGCGGAATCCATAGTGGAACACGCCTGGAACTGCAATTTCGTGCTTAAGTTCGTAAGAAACAATGTCGCCTTCGCGCTTAACCTCTTTGAAATCGTAGCGGTTGAGGAATTTCTGCTGACCTTCTTCAACGGAATAAACCACCATTTCAACACCAATGCTGTCTGCAAGACCGTTGGTGTCAATCTTTGCGTCAACTTTGATCTTGTCGCCGAAAGAGTTTGCTGAAGGATCGAGCGGAGTGGCTTCAAGCACCTTGATGCCGTCCCAACGGGAAACCACATTGTCTTTCCATTCAACCAATGCTTTGGCTTTTGCAAAATTGTTTTTCTTGAGATCCTTGCCGTATTTTCCTTCTTTCAGATAGAAGCGTTCGATGTAGTCATCAATCATACGCTTCATGGTGAAGTTAGGAGCGATGTGGGCAATGGAGTTCTTGATGTATTGAATCCATTCTGGAGAATATCCCTTTGAGTTCTTTGCAAAATAAAGAGGAATAATCTCGTTCTCAAGCATAGAGTAGATGGTTGCGGCATCGAGCTTGTCCTGCTGACCTTGGTCGGTGAATGTGCGCTTGTCAGTCAACGCCCAACCGGCATCTTTGCGGTAGCCTTCATACCACCATCCATCAAGTACGGAGAAGTTGAGCACGCCGTTCATCTCCGCTTTCTCGCCAGAAGTACCAGAGGCTTCCAATGGACGAGTCGGAGTGTTCAGCCAGATGTCGACACCTGAAATCAGACGTTTTGCCAATGTCATGTTGTAGTTCTCCAAGAAAATAATCTTGCCAAGGAATTGCGGCATTCTTGAAATCTCTACGATTCGTTTGATGAGTCCTTGTCCTGCACCGTCGGCTGGGTGAGCCTTGCCGGCGAATACGAATTGTACAGGGAACTTCTCGTTGTTAACGATTTTAGCCAAACGGTCAAGGTCGGTAAACAACAGGTGCGCACGTTTGTAAGTCGCAAAGCGACGTGCGAAACCGATAATCAATGCGTTTGGATTGATTTTGTCCATGATGGAGACGATGCGTGAAGGGTCTCCCTGGTTCTTAAGCCATGTCTCTTTGAACTCGCGCTTAACGTAGTCGATAAACTTGTTTTTCAACGCAACGCGGATGTTCCAGATATCTTCTTCTTTGGCTTTCAGAATAGGAGCCCAAGTCATTTCGTCCGACTGAGTTTCCCAATAGTGCTCGCCAAAAGTCTTCTTGTAGAAATCTTTCCATTCAGAAGCAGCCCATGTTGGCATGTGCACACCGTTTGTCACATATGAAACGTGTGACTCTTCAGGAGCGTATCCTTTCCATACACCTTGGAACATGCGTTTTGACACTTCGCCGTGCAACCAGCTTACACCGTTGGATTCCTGGCAAGTGTTGAGTGCGAATACACTCATTGAGAACCGTTCGTTTGTGTCAGGGTTCTCACGGCCCATATTCATAAGGTCTGACCACGAAATGCCAAGTTTCGCAGGATATTCACCGAGGTATTTTCCGAAGAGGCTCTCTTCGAAATAGTCGTGTCCGGCAGGCACTGGAGTGTGTACGGTGTAGAGACCTGTGGCTTTAACCAATTCAAGTGCTACATCGAAGCTCAAATGGTCGTTCTGTACGTATTCAACAAGACGCTGGAGGTTGAGCAGGGCTGCGTGTCCCTCGTTGCAGTGATACAACTCTGTGTTGATGCCCAAAGCACGGAGCATCATGACGCCGCCGATACCGAGCAGGTATTCCTGTTTGATGCGGTTTTCCCAATCGCCACCATAAAGTTTGTGTGTGATTGGACGGTCGAACTCTGAGTTCTGGTTGTTGTCTGTGTCCAACAAGTAGAGTTTCACTCTACCCACATTCACTCTCCAAATGTTGCAGTAGATGTCGCGGCCTGGGTAAGGAACGGCAAGAACCATCGGAGTTCCGTCGCTGTTGAGCACTTGCTCCACAGGAATTTGGTTGAAGTTCTGCGCTGGATATTCAGCAATCTGCTGTCCGTCCATTGAAAGAGACTGGTCGAAGTATCCATAGCGATACATGAATCCGACAGCAGTCAAGTTTACACAAGAGTCGGAAGCTTCCTTGATGTAGTCGCCGGCGAGGACACCAAGACCTCCAGAGTAGATTTTCAAAGCGCTGCAAAGACCATACTCCATACTGAAATAGGAGATTGAAGGCACATCCTTGCGGTATGGCTTCTTCATGTAGTCTTTGAATGCCTTGTGCACTTCATTGAGACGTGTGAGGAAGGCTTCGTCTTTAGCCAATTCCTGACAACGCTCCAGACTTAGTTTTTGCAATAACAAGACGGGGTTCTCATCCGTCTGCAACCATAGGTTAGGGTCAATGTCTTGAAAGAGATTTCGCGCCTCGCTGTTCCACGACCACCATACGTTGTGTGCCAATTCGTCAAGGCTCTTGAGCTTGGCTGGTAATTCTGCATGGATTGTGATGTCGCGCCATACAGGGGCATTTGTGTTGCTTACTTTCAATTTCATAGTTAAAATATTAAAATTAGAGGCATTATGCCAAATTGTGTTTATTGTTTTCTAAAGCCATTGTATAGGCTGTGTCATAATATCTTATAAAGTCAGCCCAAGCTGTACCCTTTGAGGAGCTGATGGCTGCTTTTCTGATTTTCTTTGTCAAAGAGACATCGGCGGTCAGCAGATATTTGAGTTTCTCGGCAATGTCGTTGACTGCCATTTCGTAGTTCGAGTCTGACCGGTGGGTAACCTCGACACCGCACTTGCTGAAGCCTCCTCCGAATGTGGACAGAATCCATTGCCCGAAGCCTGCAAGGTCGGTAGTGATTGTGGGTATTCCGAACGCCATGCTTTCGTGGGGAGTGTATCCCCAGGGCTCGTAGTAGGATGCAAAAACGGCGGCGTCAAAGCCAATGAGCAAATCGTAATATTGCATATTGAAAATCCCGTCAGAACCATTGAGATAGCAGGGCACGTAGATTGTGTCTACTTTGCTGTCCGCCGAATTGTGCATTCCCAGATATTCCAATTTGTTGTATATTGCATCTGAGGAATAGTCATGAAGGCGGTGTGTTATGATGCAGTCTTCCAAAGCGCCTTGAGTCTCGCCTTTTTCCAAACGGCTTTTTAAATCTTCGCGCGCTCCGTTTTCCCATGCGGGGACCAGTATGAAGGCGATTGCCTGCCGACTCATGCCATAGCCGTTGCGGAGGGCGTTTGTCGCATCGATAAACATGTCGAGACCTTTGTTGCGGAATTCATTGCGTCCGGAGGTGGCATATAGGAATGTGTCGTCGTCATAATGCTTTCCGGTCAGGGCTTCTGCCACTTGCAGCAATTTGGCGCGGGCTTTCTTTCTCTGCACGGTGTATTTCTGACGTTCCGGCACAATTGAAAGCTCGAATCCATTCGGTGTGACAAGCGGCTTGATTTCAAGCAGCTGCTCGCATTCCCGGGCGGTTATGTCGCTTACGGTGGTGAAACAGTCTGCATTGTGAGCGGCTGTCTTTTCCAGTGAATGTTTCGACTGCATATTGAGCTCGGATGCCATCTGGTCGCCGTTGTAGCCGTTGAAGTAGTCGTAAAGGGGCTTTCCGTTGCCGCAGATGCTTCTTCCGATGCTTGTGGCATGCGTTGTGAAGACGGTTGCAATCTGTGGCGAGTTGGCTTTCAGATAAAGCAGTCCCATGCCGGTGGTCCACTCGTTGACCTGAGCGACAACACGGTCGTTTTTTTTCGCCAAGAATTTTGACAAGCTGTCAATTACTATGGCAGAGGCGATGGCAAACGCGCAGCCTTCGCCGTAGTCGCCGTAGGAGTGCAGCGAGTCGACTTTGAATTTCTCCCACATCAATGCGTAGAAATCATCCAATTTGGGGTAGACGCCGTCGAAATTGACAAGGATTGCAACCGGATTTCCCGGAACCATCCATCTTCCCACTCTGACAGATATGCCATAAGGAAGATTGGCGGACTGCCGCCAATTCTTAAGTAGTGCTTTTGATTCTTTAAAAAAAGGAGAGGGGTTTTGAGAAGTCCAAACGTCAGGACCGACAAAAATCATTTTGTCGCCTAACCGCTCATTCAAAACTTTTGCTTTTGATGATAATACTGTATATATTCCTCCAACTTTATTACAAACCTCCCAACTTGTCTCAAACAAGATGGTCGGGCTTACATTCTTATTAGACATATAAAAAACGTGACATCTATTTTGGCGCAAAGATAGCGATTTTATTTCTAAAACAGAAGAAATTAGAGTAAAACAACGATGTTGTCGGCGGTGATGTGTTGTAAAAAATGGATTGGAAGGGCTATTATTTCATAAAAACGCATTACCTTTGTGTGGGAATCCCACAGACCGTCAATGATGTTGGATTTTGCAGTGTCGTTGGTGCGGTTTGAGGTGCCTTTGTAAAAATAATAAAGAAAAACTGATGAACGAAGACGTTTTGAAAAAGTTGAAAAAAGACGAGGATGGGCTGGCTACATATGAATATATAGCCAACAACATCGGTAGTTGTGACGGTGATATGCCGGAATTGGTCGATAATATAATAAAAGTTGACCGCAACGGTCAGTTTATTGTAAGCACGGCTCGTTATCTGGCTGCGATTGACAAGGAGAAATATTCTGACAGCATATCCAAATTGCTTGACGCTTCTATAGAAAAGGATCGTGATAGAAAGTATATGCCGAGTTTGTTGGCAAGCATTTGGGGTGAGGATTATGTTGAGAAAGCGGAAGAGTTGAGTGCTTCCGACAATAATTTCCGACGTATATATAAAAGAGTGTACCCTAAGGGTTTCTGATTTGAAATCAGGTGTTTTAATGGCGGTGTTGGCGATGGCTCTTTTATGGATGCCGTTGTCGGGAGGTGCTGTCGAATCTTCAAAAAAAGAAAATAAGGCAATGAAAGTGCTGTTGAAAACGTCCGAGGGCGATATCGTGATTCTTTTATCGGAATTGACTCCCGGACATCGTGATAATTTTGTGAAAAATGTAGAGGCCGGCGCATACGATGGTGTGCTGTTCCATAGGGTGATAAAGGATTTTATGGTTCAGACCGGCGATCCGACGTCGAAGACGGCGACACCGGATGCGGTTCTTGGCGCGAATGATTATGGCGAAGAGATTCCCGGTGAGTTTGTTCTCCCTGAATTGTTCCACAAGCGTGGCGCTGTTGCGGCTGCCCGCACGGGCGATGCTGTCAATCCGGAAAAGAAATCGTCTGGCTCGCAGTTCTACATTGTCACGGGAAAGGTGTATAATGAATCGGAGCTGGTGGCGATGGAAAAGTCGTTGCAGAACCAGCAAAAGCAATCGGTGTTTCAAGCGTTGGCAAAGGAGCATCGCGCGGAAATAATGGATTTGCGCAGAGCTCGTAACGCAGCGGGGCTGCAGGAGCTTCAAGACAGTCTGATTCAAGAAACGGAGGCCTCGTTGAAAGGAAAACTGTTCAAGTTTACTCCGGAACAGAAGTCGGTATATACAACTGTCGGCGGCACTCCGTTCTTGGATGGCGGATACAGTGTCTTTGGCGAGGTTGTTTCTGGAATGGATGTGGTCGACAAGATTCAATGCGTCGAGACAGCGCGCAACGACAGACCCAAGGAAGATGTCAGAATCCTGAAAGCTTCGGTGATTGAATGACAAAGACGTCGCGCTATCGGTTGGACAATGGGCTGCAGGTTGTGCACAGCAGAAACTGTGCGACAGGAATGGTTGCGGTCAATTTGCTGTATCGTGTCGGGGCTAAAAACGAGTCGCCAGAATATACTGGGCTTGCGCATTTATGCGAGCATCTGATGTTTGGAGGCACTGCGGCTGTCCCTAAATTCGATTCTGTGATGGTGGAGGCCGGCGGTGACAACAATGCATGGACAAACAGCGACATCACCAACTATTATGACATCCTTCCTTTTGAAAACGTGGAAACGGCGTTTTGGGTAGAAGCCGACCGGATGCAGAATCTGTTGCTGTCTGACAAGTCGGTGGAAGTGCAGCGCAGCGTCGTGCAGGAGGAATTCAAGCAGCGCTGTCTGAATGCTCCGTATGGCGACGTCGGACACATTCTCCGCGAAATGGTCTATAAGG
>ERZ1023970.353-NODE-353-length-15181-cov-7.562211_pt1 | contig 15181 bp, 5 predicted proteins | sample MGYA00380430_ERZ1023970 | MGnify/ENA primary metagenome ERZ1023970 (study PRJEB33179, sample SAMN07449052) | human gut metagenome | biome: Human-gut; feature: Human associated habitat; material: Faeces | host: Homo sapiens | place: India:Kasaragod | collected... | reverse complement strand
CCCTGCCCAGACACCAGAAGCGTGCTGAAAAGCATCAGCTTGTATTCCCATTCCTCGTTCCTGAAGGCGCGTTTTAAAGATTTCAAGATTCCACGGTTTAAGAACGCCCGTGTATTTGGATATTTCCCTGAAATCCGGGTAAATTTGAAACTGTCCCGTTTCATGGCCGATCACGGGAAGCGGACAATCCCTGATCGCTTTTTCGTAGCTGGTCCTCGTTGACGGAAGACAGGCGTTGAGTATTCCTCCATCCCGGGCATCTGCAAAAGCGAACGAGGAACGGACGTGATTGTCATATCCAGAATGACGATCAGCCCCAACACGACATGTCGTCAAGAAATCCTCGCCTTTCTTCCACCCTTCCCTGCCCAGATAGTTGTTGGAACCAAACGAGTACAGGACGTCGGGCCGCACTTTGCGGTATGAATCCACAATAGTTCTCATGGCCGGATCTGTCCCGGGAAGTTCATTGCCCAAGGCGAACATGACAAATGAAGGATGGGAGGCATACGCCTCCAGAATAGCCCTACCCTCACGGAAAAAGAAATCCATCACGTTCTTTTGAGATTCATGAATGGCATCCCAGAATGGTATTTCAGGCTGAAGATACATTCCAAGTTCATCCGCAGCTTCAAATGCAGCTTCCGGGGGAGTCCATGAATGGAATCTTACATAATTGAATCCATAGGCCGCCGCTATACCAAGATGGCGGAGCCATGCCTTTTTATCCATGGGAGGGTATCCAGTCAGGGGAAAAACGCAGGCATCATGCCGACCTCTTAAAAAAATCTTCTTCCCATTGATTGTAAAATTAGTTCCCTGAACAGCAAAACAGCGCATTCCGAAGACTTTACTGGTTGTGTCGACTTTTCCTGCCAATTCCAGTTTGATGTGCATTTTGTATAAATTCGGAGAGAATTCGCTCCAGAGCTCCGGCTCTTCTCCCATGGGGTAATTCAATTTCACATGTTGGTCTCCGAGTTTAAGAGGAACCTCAATGACTTTTCTCTCCACTTTTCCCTTATTTCCGTTATTCTGCAAAGCCGCCTCCAATGTAATACGAGCCGTTTCCGGCTTATAACTGTTGCGAATAGTCAGGCAAACGGTAACGGATTTTTTTTCTGGTTCAGGAACCAGCTTAACCGATTCAACGAAGGGATCAGAAACGGCCTCAAGGAATATTTTTCCCAACATTCCATTCCAATTCGTCTGGGTATGCTCGGTAAAAGCGTGTGAATTGAAAACGCCTGCCGGATAATGCCTGCGGCTGTTGTCCACAGAGATTGTCAATGTATGTTTCCCCGGAAAAAGAAATTCCGTCAGATCATAACGATGGGGTGTTTGAACATTATCACAGGAACCGATTTTTTTACCATCTACGAAAACGGTTGTCTTTTTCGTCCGTTCCACATGCAAAAATAACCGTTTACCTTTGAACGTTTCCGGAACATTCACTTCCTTTCTGTACAAGGCCTCTCCTTCGTAAGTAACGGCGCGGGAAAGATGTTTTGTCTCCTGACGGTTATTATTGACATTCCCCTTGCCCCATTCATCCATGGTTCCAGGTAGTACAACAGCAACTTTTTCCTGTTTGAATGGAAGGGAAAGTTCCCATAACCCATCCAGGGGTAGCAATTCTCGTCCCATCGCTGGGAAAATAGTCCCCCAAAGCAGGAAATATACAGACATCATCCGAATAAGCCATAAAACATCGGAACAATAATTGGAAAAGAAGTATCTTGATTTTGTTTTCATTATAAGAATTTGTATTTGAGAAACCGTACGGCTCAGTCATTCGACCACTTGCACATTGGAAATACGCCCTTGTCACCATTGATTTGAGAGCTCCCTAAAACATTTGGTTAGTAATACGAAGAACTCCTTCCATTTTATCAAACAACCTGAATACCGTGACAACGAAAGGCAAAAAAGCATGGATTCTTACCGCCGACATGGGAAACAACCACACCTCTTTGAATACGTTTTGCCGAAAACTGTCAGAAGAGCTTCTGACAGATATTTTCACAAAGGTATTCATTGATAGCTCTACCGGAAAAACAATTGATTGGTACTTCATCGGCAACTCATTTCTTTGCTTTTTTCTTTTATATCTTTTCCTATTTTTCTCGTTTTCAGATGAGCTCCCATGAAAAAAGATGCCCCCCTACAAGACTCTTCAGAAGGCCCCATTCTGTTTTTCCATAAAAAATATACATATCTCCGAAATGAACCAGAAAAGGTAAAGAACAGTTCCCTCTCCCAGAAGAATTAGCCTTGTTGTCTCCCGGAATTCACGATATAATTACGTGGCGCGGAGTTTTGCCGTTTCCGGCCTTTCAACGGCTGCGGAACGTTTTTCTCCGGTCTTCTTCACTACATCCTATTTATGATCAGCATAGTAAAAGACTTGAAGGAGTCCACCGCCCTTCCGAAGGAATGGCAGGGATTCAAGCCGGGAGCATGGACGGAGTCCATTGACGTACGGGATTTCATCCAGCATAACTACACGCCCTATTCCGGCAATGAAGAATTTCTTTCCGGCCCCTCCCAGCGCACGCTCCGTTTATGGGATGAACTGAAAGTCCTGCTGAAAAGGGAAATAGACAACGGCGGCGTTCTGGATGCTGATGAAGAAGTGGTATCCTCCATCACCTCCCACAAGCCCGGCTACATTGACAAGGAACTGGAAGTGGTCGTAGGCCTCCAGACAGACGCCCCCCTGAAACGGGCCCTGATGCCCTTTGGCGGCCTGCGCATGGCCCAGCAGGCCCTGGAATCCTACGGGTTCAAGATGTGCGAGAAAACCGCGGATATTTTCAAAAAGATACGCAAGACGCACAATGAAGGCGTTTTCGACGCCTACACTTCCGATATCCGGGCGGCCCGTTCCGCCGGCATTATTACCGGCCTTCCGGACGCCTATGGCCGCGGCCGCATCATCGGGGACTACCGCCGGGTGGCCCTGTACGGCACGGACAGACTGATTGCCGAACGCCGCAAGGACCTCAAAAACCGTGAACATTCCCCCCTTACGGATGAGCTGATCCGCCTGCGCGAAGAAATGAGCGAACAAATACGCGCCCTGGAAGAACTCGCCCAGCTGGGCGCCTCCTACGGCTGCGACCTCACTCGCCCCGCCGCAAACGCCCGCGAAGCCGTGCAATGGACGTACCTGGGCTACCTAGCCGCCGTGAAGGAACAGAACGGAGCGGCCATGTCCCTGGGCCGCGTTTCCACTTTCTTCGACATTTATTTCACCCGCGACCTGGAACAGGGGCTCATCACGGAAGAGGAAGTTCAGGAAATCATCGACCAGTTCGTGATGAAGCTGCGCATCGTCCGTTTCATCCGCACGCCTGATTACAATAACCTGTTCTCCGGAGACCCCACCTGGGTGACGGAATCCATCGGCGGCATGGGAGAGGACGGGCGCACCCTCGTCACCCGCAGTTCCTTCCGCATGCTGCAGACCCTGTACAACCTGGGGCCGGCTCCGGAACCGAACCTGACCGTTCTGTGGTCCCGGAACCTGCCGGAAGCCTTCAAAAGCTTCTGCGCCAAGGTTTCCATTGAAACGTCCTCCGTCCAATACGAGAACGACGACCTGATGCGCCCGCACTGGGGCGACGACTACGGCATCGCATGCTGCGTGTCCGCCATGCGCATCGGCAAGCAGATGCAGTTCTTCGGAGCGCGCGCCAACCTCGCCAAGTGCCTTCTCTACGCCCTGAACGGCGGCGTGGATGAACTCAAGGGCAAACAGGTGGCCCCGCCCTCCCCCCGCTACACGGAAGAAATTCTCAACTATGATGAAGTGATGGCCCTGTACGACAAGATGCAGGACTGGCTCGCCAAAACTTACATTGACGCGCTGAACATCATCCACTACATGCACGACAAATACTGCTATGAACGCATTGAAATGGCGCTGCATGATCCGGAAATCCTGCGCACGATGGCCACGGGAATCGCCGGGCTTTCCGTGGCGGCGGACTCCCTGTCCGCCATCAAGTACGCCACCGTAAAAGCCATCCACAATGAAGAGGGGCTGATTGTGGACTTCAAGACGGAAGGGGAATTCCCCTGTTACGGGAACAATGACCCGCGCGTGGACGACATAGCATGCAGCCTGGTCAGCAATTTCATGGAAAAACTGCGCAAGCTCCACACTTACCGCAATTCCCTGCCCACCCAGTCCATCCTGACGATCACCTCCAACGTGGTGTACGGCAAAAAGACGGGCAACACGCCGGACGGCCGCCGAGCCGGGGAACCGTTCGCCCCCGGCGCCAACCCCATGCACGGAAGGGACAGGAACGGAGCCGTGGCGTCCATGCTCTCCGTAGCCAAGCTGTCCTATGACGACTCCCTGGACGGCATCTCCTACACCTTCTCCATCGTTCCGCAGGCCCTGGGCAAGGAGGAAAGGGAACGCCGCGTCAAGCTCGTCTCCCTGCTGGACGCCTACTTTGCCGCTACAGGTCACCACATTAATGTGAACGTACTGGAACGGGAAACGCTTCTCGACGCCATGGATCACCCGGAAAAATACCCGCAGCTTACCATCCGCGTTTCCGGCTATGCCGTGAATTTCATCAAGCTGACCCGGGAACAGCAGCAGGAGGTCATCAACCGCACCTTCCACACCCGCTAACCCGGACGACACACGGATGCCGCAGGTTTTTCCACAAAACCATGATCCGGACGGAGAAAGCTCCGTCACCGGTTTGGTTCATTCCGTGGAATCCTGCGGCACCGTGGACGGTCCCGGCATCCGCTTTGTCCTTTTCCTGTCCGGCTGCAGCCTGCGCTGCCGCTACTGCCACAATCCGGATACCTCCTACGTTCGGCGGGGCCGGCTCAGAAGCGCGGGTGATGTCCTCAGGGAAATAGCCCGTTACCGGGATTTTTTGCAGGCGGCGGGCGGCGGCGTCACCCTCTCCGGCGGGGACCCCCTCTTCCAGCCGGATTTTGCCGGTGCCGTGCTGAAAGGCTGCCGGAAACTGGGCCTGCACACCTGCCTGGACACCTCCGGCCATCTGGGCGTGAATGCGGGCGAAGAAATGCTGGCGGATACGGATCTGGTCCTGCTGGATATCAAGGCATGGAATCCGAAACGGTACCGCGCCCTGACAGGAGGGGAACTGCGCCCTACACTGGAGTTTGCGGAACGCCTGGCCTCCCTCCGCAAGCCCATGTGGCTGAGGTATGTGCTGGTACCTGGCGTTACGGACAATCTGGAAGAAATTGAGGGACTCTCCCGCCATGCGGCGCTTCTGGGCAACGTGGAACGCGTGGACGTGCTCCCTTTCCACCAGCTGGGGAGATTCAAATGGGATGAATTGAAGCTGGACTATACTTTGAAGGACGTCCCGGAAGCGTCCGCGGAACTGGCGGAACAGGTCCGCGGCATTTTCCGGCGGGGCGGCTTTCCGGATTGCGTGCATTAACCGGATTTTCGCGCTTTGGCGCCACCAACCGCAGCAAACCGGACGCAGGCATCCCCCTCTTCCGGATGAGAGTCCCTCTTCCCTCCACTACAGAATCCATGCAAAAAGGAAGACGCATTTCTGGAATTGCTCCGGAATACGGCATTTCCGCAATTCCTTTCGTTATTCCATCATTCTTTACGGCAACGGCAGCATTCCCGCCATTTTTCCGCCAACGCCGGGGAACGGCATTCCGTCCCTTCCCAGATTATTCTTTCCCGGAAATTTCCCGCAAGGCTTCCAGTACGTCCCGCACGGCAATGTGGCGGTTGCAGGGAACATCCCGGTCACATTCCTTCCGGAAGCAGGGGGAACAGCACTGGTGGCTGTAAAGGGAACGGTTGAATGTACCCATAGGGCGGTACACATCCGGAAGCCGGGTGGAAAACAGAGTCACCACCGGAAGCCCGCGGAAGGAACAGAGGGACGGGAAATCGCCATCCACGGCTACCGCCACCGAAGCGCCGTCCATGACGGAAAACAGAGCCTCCGGCGCACCCACAGCCAGTTCCACATTCAAATGTTCCGCCAGCGCGGCGGCGCGCTCCCGGTCTTCTTCCAGAGCCACCAGAACCGTCCGTCCCGGCAAAAGGGAAACCAGTTCCGTCCACTGCTCCCGGCTCCATTCACTGGCGCTTCCCAGACGGGAAAACGGAGCAATTAAAATGGGGGCGCCTTCCGCCGGGGCCGCTTTTTTCACAGGGAACAAAGACGGTTTACCGACGTCCAGCCCATGCAGCCCCCCCAATTGCAGATAAAGCTGCACCCGGTGCGCCGGGGGGGCGGCGCGCAGGACGGGGGCCTTTACCCGGAATTTGTATTTCCGGACGCCGGGATGCGTGTCCAGCCCGGAGAACATCATGGGGCCATACGGTTCCAGCGCTTTCAGGGTTTCCATATCTCCATCCAGCATGACGCCCATATCCAGCGGGCCTTCATTGTAAAATTCATCTGCCGCCAAAGCTTCCCGAAGCTGCTTCAGTGAATCGTGCGGCAGCACATGGGTAACTTCCGACACCGTCTTCCATATCCCCAGCTGGGCAGACGGGCAGATGACGTTCACCTGCATGTCGCACCGGACGGTTTTCAGGGCACGAATCAGGGGAACAGTCGCCAGGGCTTCATCCAGCGCCCCGGGAACGGCTACCAGAATGCGGTACGGCTTCAGCTCCATATTTTCCAGAAGCGCAGCCGTTTTTTTATCCTGCGGAGCAAAGCGGTCAACGGATTTCCAGCGGTGGTGCATCCAGAACACATCCAGCACGGATTCCCGGATCAATGTTTCCAGCCCCCTGTTCACTTCAATAGTATCTCCCGCCAGAGAGCCGTCCGACCCGGAAAAATCCACCACATTCCCCATATCCGCTATCCAGTGTCCGGGAGCGTCCGTGCGCACCGCTATGGCCACCATGTCCGCGCCCGTCCTTTTTCTCAGCAGAGCGGGCAGCGGAGTCGTGCCGGTCACCTTGCCGAAGAAGGGGATATACACCCCCTCCCATACAAACTGGTCGCTCAGCACGCCCAGGGCCCCCCCTTCCTTGAGCATTTTCATGGGAGCCTTGATGCCGCCCTCCTTGGAGAACATCTGAGTTCCACGTTCCGTGCGCCGCTGGTACACGTATTCCTCCATCAGCGGATTGTCAAACTGGCGGTACATGGACCCGTAACGCTCCACCTCCGGGTAAAATGCGCGTATTCTCGCCAGCGCCTCCCAGTTGCCGGAGTGGGCTATGGCGCAAACCTGCCCGCGCCCTTCCAGCACAGGCGCGGCAAACTGTTCGTGCCCTCCGACCGTCACGCAATGCTTCAACTGCTCATCCGTCAGGGTGGCCGTCTTCGCGGAACACAGGAAATTGGCAATGGTCCTTTTGAAATTTTCCCGGCTTAATTTCTGCAGTTCCTTTCCGCGCAGGGCCGGATTCAAAACGATGCGCAGATTCCTTTCCACAATGTTCCGGCGCTGGGGAAGCAGATACCACGCCACGGCCCCTGCCGCGCGCCCCAGCCGGTACAGCGTTTTCATGCCCACGAGCTTCAACAGCCCTTCCATGAGCAGAAACCCTTTCATTCCCAAATGATGGGCAAACGTATTCCGGGAAGCCGGGGAGGAATCAGGAGAGGAAGAATCAGTCATAAGGAAAACCGGAAAAGATGTTATACGAATCACCTCCGGTCCACAAACCCTTTATTCCCCCGGCTGAGGTCCCTTCCCGCATTTTATTTTCTCGGATAAATGACGTCTTCCCTAAATTTTTCCGCCGGCGCGGAATCCAAAGCCATCCCATGCTTTACTGCATCTTCCTCATAAAAGCATCTCTGCGGAGACGGCATCTTACTTTTGGCAAAGAAATGACTTTACAATTCTTAACTAAACGGTATATTCCGTCTCCCGAACCGAACACCAAACCGGAGTTATACACCATGAAAGTTCTTTCTTCCTTAGCCTCTATGAAGCGCCGCCACGCAGACTGCCAAATCGTGAAGCGCAAGGGCACGCTGTATGTGATCTGCAAGAGCAATCCCAAGTTCAAGGCCCGCCAGGGCGCTACGGCAGGCACGCGCCTTTCCAAAAAGGGCGTCAAGTAATCCCTGGCCCAGCACAGATTTCAAAAAGACCGCCGCCCGCCGGGTGTCGGTCTTTTTTTGCTGACCAAGCCCCTTTCCGTACATCCATGCAGCTTCCTGCCGTCCAAACCAAATTCCTGAATCTTCCCAACTCCTTCTCCCTGAGGAATGGAGCTACGCTTGACAAGGTATGCGTCGCCTATGAACAGTACGGAACCCTGACGCCGGAAAAAGACAACGCCATCCTGCTGTTCCATGCCCTTTCCGGCAGCCAGCACGCCTATGGCTACAATCCGGAAGTCCCGGGCACCGGCTCCCTCTGGAAACCGGAAAACCACGAAGGCTGGTGGAACAGCATCATCGGCCCCGGCAAGCCGCTGGACACGGACCGCTTCTGTATCATCTGCGCCAATTACCTGGGAGGGTGCTACGGCACCACAGGCCCCGCTACCCCCTGCCCTGCGGACGGCCAGCCCTACGGCTCCCGCTTCCCTCACGTGGAGATCGCAGACCAGGCACGCCTCCAGGCCCTTCTGCTGGACAGCCTGGGCATAGAACGCGTTCATCTTATGGGCCCCTCTGTGGGCGGCCTGATCGCCCTCAGTTTCGCGTGCCAATTCCCGGAACGCGTCCGGAGCTTCATCTCCATCGGCTCCGGTTACCGGGCTTCCATTGAACACCGCCTGTCCCTGTTTGAACAAATCCTGGCCATTGAGCTTGACCCGGATTTCCAGGGCGGGGATTATTACCGGGGGCCGGCACCCAAAAAAGGGCTGGCATTCGCCCGTATCATCGGCCACAAATCATTTGTTTACCAGGAGGGGCTGGAACAGCGCGCCAGAAAAGAGGTGGGAGGCAACTACGGCCTGCTCACGTGGATGACCCCCACCCGCAGCACGCAAAGCTACATGCTTCATCAGGGGACCAAGTTCGCGGAACGTTTTGACGCCAACTCCTATATCCGCATTGCGGATATGTGGGCGGAGTTCGACATCCGCGACCACACCCCGGACGGAACATTTCAAACCGCCCTGGAAGGCTTCCGCCGCGCAGGGATTCCCGCGCTTATCTTTTCCATTGATACAGACTGCTGTTTCCGCCCGGCGGAACAGCAGGATTTCGCGGCGCAGCTTGAAGTCGCCCATATTCCCACGGAGTTCCATACCATCGCTTCCACCAAGGGACACGATTCCTTCCTGCTGGAGCCGGAGCTTTATGCGGAACCCATCCGGCGCATTCTGGCCGCAAGGAAGCCGAAGGGGACGGCGTAAGCTTTTTTCCGCCGCAAGAAGACACGGCGGAGCAGCGCTTAAAAAGAAATGATGCCGGGAACCGGAAGCGAGAGGGAAAAATCAACCATGTCATGAAGGAACGGCCAGGTTCCTTGCAAAGCGGAACTTCACGGCTCTTCAACGTGACAATAACCTGAGCCGGATGAACCCGAACAGGGTTTTCGCTGTCACATCTTCATGACTGATCATTATTACACCTCCGAAACGGAAAACGTCGGAAAATTCCGCTGCGAAACCACCTTTATCCCTTCCAACGTTACGTTTGCCACGGACCTGCCCGCTTCTTTTGAAGGCCGCGCAGAATTCCCCTCCCCCGGAGTTTTGCTCGGTTCCACGCTCGCCTCCTGCATGATGAGCCTGGTTTCCGTGGTCGCGGCCAGAAAAGGAGTGGATTTGAAAGGCATGCGCGTTCTGGCGCGTGCGGCGGAATCATCCAAGGGAATTGAAAAAATTGAACTGAAGGCAATCATGCCCCTGGAAGGCAGCCACCCTCTCCGCGCCATGCTGGAAAAAACCGCCTTGTCCTGCCCTGTGCGCCAGGCGCTGCGGCCCGATCTGGAAACGCCCATTGAATGGGAATGGAAGTAAACAGCCATCAGGGAAGTCAACCCAAGCTTGAAGTTATCCTTAAAGAAATCCCGTCCATTCATGAAAAAAGCCGCTGCGGATGATTCCGCAGCGGCTTTCCAATTGGCTGACGTTTTTTCCTTTAGAAGTTGTAGCGGTAGCCGATACTCCCGTTGATGGAGCTGGAACCGCTGCGGATATCCGCGTTGCCGTCCACAAAAATGACGCCCTGAGTGCCCACGGGAACGCTCAGCCCCGCGCCAATCTGGAAGGCCGTGCTTCCGACCTTGGCGCCATACACCGGACGCGTATAGGAGGGATCCGCCAGGAAGCCCACATTGGCCTGCCCGCGGCGGTCTCCCATATCCTGGGAAACGTTCACCCGTACTTCTCCCAGCGCTTCACGCCCGAAGACGTTGGACCCCATGAGTCCGGAGAGCCGGGCGCCCACAGCGACAGCAGCCGTAGTCAGTTCCTGGTCTTCCACCTTCAGTCCGGCATTTCCTGCAGAACCGCTTTCCCGATAGCCGTCCATGCGGGTCGTCACGATGGAAGCGTTGAACAAAGGCTGGAGAATCACGCTCCTGTCTTCATTGAGAGCGATGTCATACGCCAACTCGTACATGGCGCCGAAACCGGATCCCGTCGTATTGCCGCGGGCCTGGTAAGACCCCGTACCGTAATCCACCGTGCGCGTCAGCGAGGCATCATTCCAGCCGCCCGTCAGAATCAGCAGATGGGACCATTTACGGTACTGGTAGCGGGCGAACAGATTGACATAGTAACTGTCCAGGTCTCCGTCCGCCGTATCCGCCGCGCTGGCCGTCAGACTTCCGTAATTGGCCGTAAACGCAGCTCCCGCAGTGAAGCGGTCGTTGATATCCACATCCATGCCTACCGTGCCTCCCCAGGTGGTGAGTCCGTAGCCGCTTTCATCCCCCCTGGTGTCCAGCTTGGCATAAGACCCGGTTCCCTGCATCCACATATGGAAGTAGGGCATGTCTTCATGGACATATGCAGGGTTAACGCCCATCTGCGCCACGCGGTTGCGTATCCAGCCCATCTGGTCGCGCAGGGAGTCGCGCTGGGCGATGCCCAGGCTGGTAACCGTGCTGCCGGCGGCGGCGGCCAGTTTGCGGGCGGCGCCGGAATAGTCGCCTGAATTCTGGGAAAGAAGAACAGAGGTATAGAAATCGCGCAAGGCAGTACCTTCTTCCATGTGATAGCGGGAATTCCAAAGGATGTCCGCTCCAGTGGCGGCATTCCGCGTCAGGGAAGAGTCACGGAAAATGTTTTCCGTGCGCGCCGTACCGGTGAGGATGATGGCCGTCATGCTGTCATTGGTGGTCAGCTCCAGGTTTTCATACATGGAACCAAGAATCATATCCTGGAGGGTGACATTGTCACCCAGGGACACAAGCGCGCCGTCCGTTGTCTTGAACAATTCCATATTCAGCGTTTCCGAACTCCCGGAAACCAGGGTATCCAGATTGTTCATGACCAGCGTGACTTCTCCCGTCCCGTCTCCCAGCGTAATATTTCCGCTGGAGGTGACAAAGGGATTGCCCAGGCCGTCCACCGTTGTGGAGGAAGTGGTAATGGCGACCGTGCTGTCCCCCGTCACGCTCAAGCCGTCCGAGCCAAGCGTCAGCTGGGTTTTGGGATCGTCCGCGCTGCCGATATTGAGCGTGCCGCCATTCACGGTAATCCCCTGATAGGAAGCCTGGGCGGGATTGCCGCCCTCCCCTGCCGCTCCGGCCAGGGTCAGCACGCCGCCGTCACTCACATTCAGGTGATAACCTGCATTGCCTGCACCCTTGATAGTCTGGACGCTTCCGTTGCCGGATTTGACGTTGAGCGTTCCGGATGCCCCGTCCAGCGTACCGGTAAAGGCATGGGAGGCAGAAGAATTGATCGTCATTTCCGCACCGCTCAGCTTCAGAGCTCCGCCGCCCGCCAGTCCGGAAACGGTATTCACGGAACCGGTTGCGGCGGACAGGGCGGACCCTTCACGGATATCCAGCAGGACACCGTTCAGGGAAGAGCCGTTGCCCAGTGTCAGGGAGGAGTCCGTTCCCGTACCTCCCAAGGTCAGCGTACCGTCCCCGGAGATAGTCACCTCCGTGACATGGCTGCCGGCCTGCTGGCCGGTAAGAACCATCTGAGCTCCGTTACCCAAATTCAGGGTTCCCCCTCCCGCGCCGGCAGCCAGCGTCTCCACCGTAGTTACACGGGAGGCGCCGTCATTCCGTCCGCCCAGCGTTATGTCTCCGCCCGCGAGTTCCAGCGCAGTAAGGCTATTGCCTGCACCGTTCAGGACGATGTTTCCTTCCGCGGAACTGAGCATGGAATCATTCCCGGTGAAGTTGCCTTCCACGGTGAGGGTTTCCGCACCTTTCTTGACAAAATCCACATGGTCCCCGCTGATGGTTCCGCCGTAGCTGTTGCCGCCGGCGTCAACGTTCTGAACCAGATCCACCACGGCGTGGTTGGAGGCCGCATCATCCGCCGTATTCGTCACGACCAGCGCACCGTCGCTGCCAACCAGGTTGCTGACTTTCAGGCCGTCCCCGTTCCGGGAGGCTTCCGGAGCCCCATTCAAGCTCACATGAAGCGTGGTGCCATTAATGCCGACAGCCTTGTAGGGATCCAGTGCGGCGTAATCGCTGATATTGGGGTCGTCTGAATTGGGGGTGGTGTCCACCAGATAGACAAGGTCCGTATTGCCGCTGACCATCAGCGTCCCGTCCGCACCCAGGACTTCCGTCACGGTATAGCCGAGGGAAGCCAGGAGAGGAGAGAATCCGATTTGCTTGAAATTGTCCACAGCCAGGGTTCCCGTTGTCAGTACAAGCCCTACGCCGTCAGTGGAATCCCGGTTGGCGGCAAGCAGGTCCAGAACGCCCTGGTTGCTGAGGTTGATGGTTGTGGCGGCGGCGGAAAGCGTCAGGCTGTCCGCATCAATAACGCCCTGTCCGGTAGTTCCGCCCGCTGTAAGGCTGCCGGAATCCAGTTTCAGCGTCACCGTCTTGCCCGTCATGTCCAGAGCACCGGAAACGCCTGTAAGCCGGGAGTAATCCTCCATGACGATGGAGCCGACCATGGAGCCGGACAGACCGCCCAGATTGATGGTATTCAGGGCTCCCTGCGTTCCGGCGGAAGCGGCCACTTCCACGTTTCCGGCGGTTTTGGCTTCCGCGTTTGCCAGGCTTCCCTTCGTAATCAGAATAACGTTGGCCGCATCCAGAGAGGACAGATTGAGAACGCCGTTATTGACGGTGACCCGTCCGGCCCCCAGGGAGTCGGCCCCCGCCAAGGTGACGGTGCCCGTTCCGGAAAGCGTCGTGGAACCGGTGAACCCGGTGTTGCCGGCCGCCAGCGTTATCTCTCCGGCAGTGTCAATAACCAGGGAACCGGCTCCGGAGAGGGACCCAGCCCAGGCACTTCCGTCACCCAGCCGCGCCGTAGCGCCGTCCGCAATGGAGAGTGCGCCCAGGAAGGTGTTCGCTCCGGTGAGTTCCAGCGTTCCGGCGTTTACGGATACCGTGCTGCCGGCCGTGCCGCTGATGACGCCTCCGTAGGAGAAATCGCGGGCAAAGGCCAGCGTGGAGTTGTTCTGGATGTCAATGCTGTCCCCCAGCTTGGCCACATTGGCGGAATTCACGGTAACCGTGCCGCGGTGCACCTTGAGCTGACCGTCTAGGTTGACGCCGCCCGCCAGGGTAATATTGCCCGCGCCCTGGGTAGAAAACGCCGTTCCGCTCAAATCGCCGCTGAAGGTGAAATCCTTGGTGGCAAAGACCTGGTTGCCCGTAAAGACAACGTCATTGGCAAACGTTCCACCCGCTGTTCCGTTCCATTCCGTACGGACGTTGGAATCCGCCAGTTTCAAGATGCCGTCCGCACCCATCGTTACGTTATTCAATTGGAAATAGCCGGATGTCACGGACAGGATGCCCTGGAATTCCGTACTCATGTTCAGGACATTGGCCCCATAACTGGTTCCCAGCCCTACGGAAACGGTACCGGTGCCGGAGGCATTCAGGTTCAGAGCCGAGTTGTCATTAGCCCCGCTGACCGTCAGTACGGAACCGTCCGCCAGTTCCACGGTTTTTCCATTGACCAGAGCCTTGGCGACGGTAGCGGTCACCTCCTCGCCCAGTATCATGGAACCGCCCGTCCATGCCATGTTGTCTGCAGTAAACGCCGTGGCAAAAGAGCCGGAAGCCAGATTGAGGCTGCCGCCCTGCAGGTTGATCATGCCCATTCCCGGCTGAACCTCCGCGGTAGCCAGCGTGAGCATGCCGTCCGTAACGGTAATGGCTCCGGACCCCAGGGAGTTGGCGACCTGGGCCACCAGTTCGCCCTGCTGGACGGAAATGTCCCCGTTCCAACCCGTGTTATCCAAATTAAGGGTCAACTTCCCTTCGCCGCGCTTGGTCAGCGTTCCCTGAGCGATTTTTCCGGCGCCGTCGGAAACGAAGACATAATCGCTGCCGGCAGCATTGTTGACTGTGATGGAAGCAGGATTCACCGCTCCGGACAGGGTGACGGTTCCCGCCCCGGTACTGTTGAAGATCAGATTCTTCCCGGCAGCCGTATCCGTGGAACCTTCAATGCCCCACATGGCGCCCGTGTTCGTATCGCTCCAGGTCTCTCCTTCCGCTCCCTGCCAGATCCATACGTCCCCGGCGGAAGTCACTACCAGCTTGAGGGATGTTCCCGTCTGCTCCAGTTCATAAATCAGCGTTTCGTCCCCGGTATATCCGGCCCAGTTAAAGACGGCGCTGGCGGCATCAAGACCGCTGGCGGCGGAAATCAGGGTATATTCCCCGGCATCCGTGATGCCTTCAAGTCCGTTCAACGTAAGATTGAACGTTCCGGCCCCGAAAGCGCCGCCCACTTCGAGGGCGGAGCTGATATCCAGAGTCAGCGTAGAGTTGGCCGCCAGGTTCAGGGCGCCCGCAGTCGTCATCCGCGTATTGGCCGCCATCGTGATGTTCCGCAGGGACGTAGCCCCGGAAGCTGTAAGAGCGAGCGTTCCCCCCTGAATATCCGTCAGCCCCGTGTAACTGACCGTTCCTCCCAGCGTCAGCGTTTCCTCGCCGACCTTGGTCAGAGACAGGACGCCGGATTCGTCATACGAAATGGAAGTGGCTCCGTACCCAAGAGCAACACCGCGGTCTGTGAGCGTGCCGTTATACGTGCAGGCCCCCCCAGGCAGGGTGCGCGCGACGCCTACGGCTCCCACATGGGAATTTTCCTTTC